>Ga0172382_10011463_pt1 | contig 11717 bp, 9 predicted proteins | sample Leawel138RmetaG_FD_122245 | JGI IMG/M metagenome (GOLD analysis project Ga0172382, IMG submission 122245) | Leachate microbial communities from a municipal landfill in Southern Ontario, Canada - Leachate well 138R metaG | ecosystem: Engineered > Solid waste > Landfill > Unclassified | place...
AATTGCCGTCGCCTCGTCGCCGATCAAAAGCACCTGCACCTCATGGTGCGTCAGCTCTTGAGCAAGTTCGCTGAAATCAGACCCCTTTGATGAACCACCAAGAATTAATACTTTTGGTGTATCCGCGAAAGTACGAAGCGCCGCAATTGCCGAGGCGGGCGTGGTCGCGATACTATCATCGTAATACTCGACACCGTTCACCGTTGCAACGTACGCAAGCCGGTGCGGCAAGCCATGGAACGCGGCAAGCCCCGTTTCAATTGCGGCTGCGTCCTGCGTGTACTGCCAGATGGCGTCAATTGCCGCGAGCGCGTTCGTTTGGTTGTGCTCGCCTTTAAGCGCAAGTGCATCAACTGCGCATAATCGCTGCGTGCCGTAATAGAAATAACCCGCTTCAATATGCGCGGTATCGACTGAAGGGTAGCCTATTTTTTGTGCCTGCGAACCGTCCGCAATGGCTGTAGCATATTGGTTTTCAGCATTATAGATTAAGGTGTCATTGGCAGTTTGCCAACGAGTAATCTGGGCTTTTGCTTCAACATATTCTGCCATATCGAGGTGTACATCAAGGTGCTCCTGTTCAATAAACAGTACTACAGCGGTATGCGGTGATTTCACAGCGTCCCACAACTGGAAACTCGAGAGCTCATACACCACAATGTCTTCCGGTTGAATATTTTCGAGAACACTCAGCGCTGGTAAGCCAATATTTCCAACCAGCCATACTTTCTTTCCCGCCGCCTCAAGTATCGAAGCGATGAGGCTCGACGTCGTCCCCTTGCCCTTTGAACCAGTGACACCAATAATTGGTGCCGGACACCGAGCAAAAAACTCATTTGTTGCCGACCAGACCTTGCCGTCTGTTTTAATTTTTCGAGGCGCGAGCCCTGCGGTTCGAATCACAAGGTCAAAGCCCTCAAGTCGCGAAAAAGCATCTTCACCAAGAAGCGTTGCTGCACCCTCGGGGTACACCGCATCCGCCGCTGGCCGTTCGTCAACAATCGTAAGGGTGTTCGCAGGGTCTTTTGCCCAATAGGTGTAGTTCTCATGCCCCTCAACACCGTAGCCAGCAATTGCGATCTTCATACCTACCCCCTTGTTTTTACAATTGGCGCAATGCGCGCATCAAATTCTTTCGCAACCAGTTCAGCTTCGGCACCAATCGCACCAACGACCCATGCACCTTCTTTCAAAAATTCCGATACCACCTCAACGATCTGCTCGCGCGTGGTTGCCTTAATATGCTCCGGACTTTCCGTCAGCGGGTCAATCTTGCCTGTTTCAAAATAATAACCCGAGTACCAGTTATTTACCGCTCGTACCGTTTGCCCACGCATCTGATACGCTCCGAGTGCGTGCTGCTTTGCTTCGTCAAGCTCCTCTTCGCTAATATCACCTTCGGCGACTTTTTGGAGTTGTTCGGCAATCAGTTGGAAAAGTTCAGCGGCATTACGTGGCTGTACCTGCCCAGAAATTTCCCAGGAAGAAACGCCGTCGATATCGCTACTGATGCCCGTGCCCATGCCATAACAAATACCTCGGGTACGCGCCTCGCCCCAAATACGCGAGTGGAAGGTACCGGTGAGAATGTGATTCACCGCACCCATTGCCGTCTCCTCATCGTCAGTTAGTTTCCGGTTCAGGGTAATATGCAGTGAGAAAATGACATTCGGCAGGTCTTTACGAACAATCGCGACTGGTTCGGCTGACGTAAATGAAGAAGTGGGCACCTCTAAGCGCTCACCCTCAGGCAGCTGCCATGACTCAAACGCTTCAATAAATGTCTGACGATGTTTCCCAAGGTCGCCCGCAATACAAAAACGCATGTTCTTCAGCGTGTGTGTCTTTTTATGGTGCGCGATGACGTCTTCAACACCCACCGCTTGAACCGTTTTAAGTTTCTCGGCATCAATAAACGACGTATCGCCCAGTGCGCGTTGCATCGCCTGCCACAACACACGGCCGTGGTTGTTCGCGTATCCCGTTAGCTCATCGGTGACGTTCCCCTTCTCGGCTTTGAGAAGTTTATCGGTGAAGACTGGTTCGGTAATTGCTTGGCGCTGCAAATCAAGAATACGATCCCACTCCATCACGGCGCAGTCAGCAAAATATGTCATGCCAAATTGATAGGTTGTTGCGTTACTATACGCACCGTTCTTTGCAAACTCGTGGCTAAACGCCTCAACACTTGGAAAGTTTTTCGTTGCCCCAAATACCATGTGCTCCATGAGGTGGGCGGTTTGCTGCACCTCAAGACTGGGCGCATAATAATTACCCGCCAGGAAACTCACATCATAAGCGACCACGGTACTGTCAGGAATATCTACCAATAGGCCACGCGCGCCGTTCTTTAAAACAATTTCTTCGACGCTGTGTTTTAGTGGCATATATTACTCCTTCGGTTCTGTATGTAGTGTATCAAAATAAGAATGTAGATCGATGATTTCTTCGCGGTCACCACTGCTCACCGCAGCGAGTACTGAGATATTAGCATCGACGAACTCCTGCGCAACCTTACGAATTTTCTCGCAGGTCACCTTGCGGAGCATATCGGGAACTTTGTCGTAATCCTTCACGTGATCGTCCGAGAAATAGCGGTTCGTATAAAAGCCCGTAATTTGCGAGACCGTCTGCGCCCCCATTTGGTAGCGCCCAAGCCCGAACGACTTCGCCGCTTCAACTTCTTCTTCAGTCAGCTTGCCGTCGAGCACTGCTTTTAGTTCACGGGTAATAATCTTAAAGAGTTGCGGTGCAGTGTCGTGGTTCACCTGCCCTGAAATATCCCAGGCGCTATCGTAGAACCCAGCCCCACTGTACGAACCAACAAAATAGGCCAACCCCTTCGCGCGAGCTTTACCGTAAATACGTGAAGTTGCCGTACCAGTAAGGATGTGGTTCAAGGCATGCATGGCGTCGAGCTCTTCATCATCAAGAACACGAGGCAAGCTCATCGTCCAGCCAAAGGTTAGGTTTGAGGCATCCTTGCGGCGAATCAGCGCCGGCATTGCACCATGGAGCTCATCGCGTGGGATCTCAAGGCGCTCACCCTCTGGAATATCAAAGGCTTCAAGCTGACGAATAATATCAGCTTTTCTACCACGAAGCTTACCCGCAATCACGAAACGCATATTACGCGTGGTATGGGTACGCTTATGGTGCTCGCGAATATCACTCAACGTGACATTATTGATGGTAGCGATCGCTTGGCGGTAGGTTAAAACATCCTCACCCAGAAGTTGCTGCACGCGTGGCCACAAAATACGGTGGTGATCATTGAGATAGCCCGTTAATTCGCTGCGGACATTCCCCTTCTCGGCTTCAAGTTCTTTTTCATTGAAACGTGGCTCGCAAATACTCAGGCGTTGCAGTTCAAGAATACGATCCCACTCAAAGTCTGCGCAGTCCGATTCGTAGACCATTGCAAAATCAGAGGTATAGGCATTATGATACGCCCCGTTCTTGGTAAACTCAGCTTCAAACGCGCTCTCACTTCGGAACTTTGCGTTGGCGCCAAACGCCATGTGCTCCATGATATGCGCAACTTGCTCGATATCTTTACGCTTCGCATAACGGTTGCCCGCACGGAAATGAAACTGCATGCTCATCACCGTTGCACCGGGCACGTTAATAAGCAACCCACGCGCGCCGTTTTTTAACTTAACTTCTTCGACTGTGTGGTTCATGACTTACCGACGGCCAGATTTGCGATTTTGACGCTGTGCCTTCTTCTTCTTACGAGCAACGTTCTTGCGGGCGTGAACGTCCGCGACTTTTGGTACTTTCTTTACCTTGAAATCATCATCACGACTGTCTTCACCGGAGAGAACTTCGTTTACACCCTTTTCAACTGAAGTTTCAGCCAAGCGGGTAAGCTCGGTGTCGTAATCCTCCTCGCTGCGAGCAATTGCATCGCGAGCAGTCACGTGCATAATAGCGCGCAGTACTTCGTCGCGGAGCGTTGCCTGAAGACTATCGAAAAGCTTCTGTGATTCTGAACGATACTCAACTAGTGGGTCACGCTGTCCAACGCTACGCCAGTGAATACCTTCACGGAGGTGTTGCATGTTCTCGAGGTGTTGCATCCAAAGGGTGTCAAGTACCTGAAGGTACACTTCACGCTCTACCTTACGAAGAATGTCCGGCTCAAGCTCGTCTTCCTTGGTGCCGTATACCTTTTTCACTTCTTTCATGGCAAGTTCGTAGCGAGCCTTGTCGTTCTTTTCAGCACCAATCGCCTTGAGCTTCTTGTCGCTCATTGGGAAGATTTCTTCAAACTCAACGTTGAAATGCTTGTTGTTCTTTGCAGGAACGAGGGTGAGTTCACGGACTTTATTCTCAATAAGACGGACGATTTCTGTCTTAATGTCTTCACCTTCAAGAATTTTGCGACGAATGCTATATACCACACGGCGGTGACGGTTGATTACGTTGTCATACTGAACAACATTTTTACGGTTATCGAAGTTGTAGCCTTCCACACGTTTTTGTGCCGCTTCGAGAGTCTTTGACACCATTTTGTGCTGGAGTGGCATGTCGTCATCGACACCAATACGGCTCATCAGAGCTGAAATACGCTCTCCTTGGAAAATACGCATCAGGTCGTCTTCGGTTGATACGTAGAACTGGGTAATACCAGGGTCACCCTGACGTCCACCACGACCACGGAGCTGGTTGTCGATACGGCGCGATTCGTGTCGCTCCGAACCAATCACCACGAGGCCACCAAGTTCTTTCACGCCTTCGCCGAGCTTAATGTCAGTACCACGACCAGCGATGTTGGTTGCAAGCGTAATTGCACCCTTTTCACCCGCCTTTTCAACAATCAACGCTTCGCGTTCGTTGTTTTTCGCGTTAAGAATCTCGTACGGAACCCCTTCTTCGTCGAGGTGTGCGGCAATGAGTTCGTTCTTCGCAATTGAAGCTGAACCAACCAGCACCGGACGGCCTTCTTTGTGGTGTTCTTTAATCACATCGGCAATTGCCTTGAGCTTTGCCTTTTCGGTGCGGAAAATAAGATCTTCCTTGTCATCACGAGCCACCGGACGGTTTGGCGGAATTTGCACCACGTCAAGCTTGTAAATTTGCTGGAACTCTTCAGCCTCGGTGAACGCAGTACCGGTCATACCCGAAAGCTTCTTGTAGAGACGGAAATAGTTCTGGAAGGAAATGGTCGCCAGCGTCATGCTTTCCTGAAGGATATCGACACCCTCCTTTGCCTCAATCGCCTGGTGAAGCCCTTCGTTGTAACGACGACCTTGCATAAGACGACCAGTAAATTCGTCGACGATAATCACTTCGCCGTCTTTCGTTACCACGTAATCTTTGTCTCGCTTGAACAAGGTTTGTGCACGAAGTGCTTGATCGAGGTGGTATACCGAACGGACGTACTCGGGGCTGTACAAGTTTTTTACTCCGAGGAGCTTTTGTACTTTTTCAACACCATCGTCAGTGAGGGCAACCATCTTACGCTTTTCATCAAGAACGTAGTCGCCAGCGGTGAGTTTTGCAGCAACACGGGCAAATTGCTCGTAGCTATCTGGGTTTTCAGCGGCAGGGGCTGAAATAATAAGCGGTGTACGCGCTTCGTCAATAAGGATCGAGTCTACTTCGTCGACGATCGCAAAGTGTAGATCGCGTTGGCGAAGCAGGTCAACTTCGTTCACCATGTTGTCACGGAGGTAGTCGAAGCCAAACTCGTTGTTGGTACCATAGGTAATATCCGCTGCGTAAGCCTCTTTACGGGTTACCGGGCGAAGCTTCTTCATGCGTGGGTCGGTGTGGTTTTCGTTATCGTACCAAGGGTCGTATACAAATGAAGCCTCGTTCACGATAACACCGGTCGAAAGGCCGAGGAAGTGATACAGCTCGCCCATCCAGCCGGCGTCACGCTGTGCAAGATAGTCGTTCACGGTCACGACGTGCACACCCTTTTCCTCAAGAGCGTTCAAGTATACTGGCAGGGTTGCCACAAGGGTCTTACCCTCACCCGTTTTCATCTCTGCGATATCGCCATCGTGGAGCACCATACCACCGATAAGCTGCACGTCGAAGTGACGCATGCCAAGCACACGATTACTAGCTTCACGAACGAGCGCAAAAGCATCAGGAAGAATAGTATCAAGCGTTACGCTCTTCTTTGCAAGCCGCTTCTTGAGGAGTTCTGTTTGCTTTGGAAGTTCGCTCTTGGCAAGCTTTTTATACTTGTCTTCAAGCGCATTAATAGCCCCAACGCGTCGCTGGAGTTTCTTGAGGGTTTTTTTCTGAGGATCCCCAAAGACCTTCGTAAGTGCACCCTGCCGTGTGATTGCCATAAATATATTACCCCGCCTTTCGGAAATAGTTCGGTAAATCTCTTTACCTTATATTATACGATTATTCCAAAGACGGGGCAAGAATTATCTACTACTTTACTCTTAAAGCGAGCTGCCCCATTGTGCGTTGAACTGTTTCGAGGTGCGCTTCTTTTTCAGCCGATTGCTCGTCCGCTTCTTGCATATCTTGAATGTCTCCAGAGGATTCGACTGATGTATCAGTCACCTGCTCAACCCCAGTGTCGATATCGTCACTGTCGGCCGGTGCCTCTACTGGAGGCCGTTCACTCTCGTGAGGGAGGTCTGCTTCGTATTGCATGATAAGGTGCTTTCTTTATGTTTATTTCCGACACCGCACTAGTGTGTATTGTTTTGACGCGTGGTGCGTTCCATGTGCGTTGTGTAGGTATGCTTATATACTAGCACAAAAGTACATATTTGTCAATACGCTTATGGTTTTTATAAAGAAAACGACCCCTGTTATCGGGGTCGCTATACGTACTCACTTACGAGCGCTCTTCGAGTTTCTTATTTTGCACTTCTACTTTGTATTTTCGAAGTTGCCCAACAATTTTTGCTTCCACAATATCGACTGCTGCCATCATATTTACGGTAGAATCTTTGGCGGTAATAACCCGACCAGGCACTTGGACGATAATTTCTGCCTCGTACTTATTACCGTGGTCGCGGTTGACTTGGCTGAGCTTTACATCAGCGCTCATCGACTTGCGTGCGTGTACTGGCACGAAACGATCGAGCTTCCCAACCTTCTCTATGACATATTTACGTGTCTTTTCCGTAACGTCATACTTGATTCCCGTAATGTCAATTGATGCTATCATATCGGCCCTCCTTGTGGTTGGTTGATACTCTTAGTATACCGCAATTTAACAGTGAGCGTAAGCGAAGAGCTGTCTGCATTAAGGGTTGGCGGGGCTTAGCCTTGCACCCAAGATTGCCAGCCGTTTTGATACAAAAATACACGGCTATCGGTTCCTGAACCAGTGGTTGGTACCCCCGCTTCGGTACAAAGTGTTACCGATGAAGCACTCCCTGAAGAGGTGAACTCACCAGCCCCAGCAGTCCCATTTCTGAAATATTTGCCCGATTTACTTTGTGCAACGAAAGTAAAGTTATCCTCTTGCCCGGTTGGACTGCAGTAAATAAGGTTGTAGTTAGTTGCGCCAGAAACAAGCATGGTGTCGGTATATGAACTTTTCGACACACGCGGACTCAGCGCCTGAATAGCAGCGGTATTTCGCGGGAGTATCCCTGTTTCACTCTTTTGGAGCTCTACTTTTTGGGCAAGCTGGCGTAAATCACTTTGGACAGCTGAGTCATGGGCGTTATTTTGCACGCCCGAGTACGCAACCACGGTAATTGACGCCAAGATCGCAATAACGACCACGACAATAAGAAGTTCGACAATCGTAAACCCGGCAGCAAACGACCGTTTCGTCCACTTCATACTTTCTGCCCCTGTTGTTTTGCCAGAATTACCCACCTGCATATACCCCTATTAACTCACACCGAACGCATAACCGCAACCATTGCGAAGCGCCCTTCGGAAGTTTTATTCCCTTTTATGAATTCGCTATGAGAAAAATAGTTTTCGTCAGTTGCGGTGTCGGCAGGGTTATCAGTAATGTTGTCGAGGGTTACCCCCGCGCGCTGCAATTGCTCGAATACCGCCTCTTTCATGCCGCTATTGCCGAGTTTAAAAATAGGATAGACCTCTTTACCTGGCGCTGGCGACAGCCAAACACGCAGGTTTTCAGGCTTGGTGCCGAAGTTTTGTACCAAAAATGCCACACTTCGTACACCACCGTCTTGCTCGAGGCTATGACGTCCAAGATGCGAAAGCATCAGTACCCCATTATCCGGATCAAATAACGTCGTGGCGACGCAATCGGCCACAGGGAGAAAAAGTGCGACCCCCGGCGTGGTCGTGACGAGCGCATCAGCATATTCGCCATAAGAGTTTTGCATCCCCTCGCCTTTTTCAGCTGCACCAACGATACGATAGCGGCAAAAATTATCCGTTTCGTAGGAAAGGTGGACGCGCACCGTATCTTCAAGGGCAATCAGGTGCTGCGTCAACCAAATGCGACGGTTTTCAATAACGTCTGGGTCAGCCTGAGCCGTCGGGGTGTACATAGAACCGTCGGCGACGGTTGAAATAGCAACGCGAACCGATGCCATATTCCCCCTACAATACCTCTTTCCCGCCAAGGTATGGGCGCAAGGCTTCAGGAATAACAATAGTGCCATCTTCGTTTTGTCCGTTTTCGATAATCGCAATCATAGCGCGGCCGAGGGCAAAAGCGGTGGCGTCGTTGGTGTGGACAAGCTCAAGAGAACCCTGCGCGTCACCAGTTTCGCGACGAACGCGGGTGTTGAGGCGGCGCGATTGGTAATCGGTCATGTAATCGGCGGTGTGCGTTTCGCGGTACTGCTGCTGGCCCGGAAGCCACGCTTCCATATCGATACCCCGTGCGTTTGGCTTTCCAATATCGGCGGTACATTTTTGGATGACGCGGTACGGCAAGCCGAGGCTCTTTAGAAGATACTCTTGAATTGCCACCATAAGGAGGTGTTCCTTGAGGCCGTCATCAGCAGTGGTGAAGCTTTCCATTTCGAGCTTATCAAACTGGTGCATGCGAAGGATACCCTCCATGTCTTTACCGTAGGTTCCGGCTTCACGGCGGAAACTGGTTGCATAGCCAAGGTAACGAAGTGGAAGCTGGCTTTCCGGAAGCGTTTCGCCAGCGTGCATACTTCCCATAACGTGCTCGGCACTTCCCTGCAGCCATAGGTCGTCATCTTCAAGTTTGTAGCGGTCATCGCGTGGCTCGAGGCGATCCATCGCGTCATACAGCTCGGTGCGAATCATTAGTGGAGGTAAGATTGGTGTGAACGGCTTGGTTGAAATACCTTCAAGGCCAGCTTCTTCGGCAATCGTCGTTAGGGTTGCTTCGTCACTCAGCGCGTTCATAACAAACTGAATAATCGCAAACTGCAGTTTTACGAGGTCACCCTTAATGTAGGCGAAGCGGCTTCCCGCAACCTTTGCAGCGCGTTCTTTGTCGATAAGGTCACGCTCTTCGGCAATCTGCCAGTGGTTGCGCGGCTCAAAAGGAAACGTGGTTGGCTTGCCCACTACCTTGGCGACCACATTTTCATCTTCGGTCTCACCAATTGGCACGTCTTCAAGTGCCATGTTTGGCACGGCCTTTTGCCTACGCAGCACATCATCTTCAACGAGACCAAGGCTTTCTTCAAGCTCTGCCAGCTCAACCTTAATTGCCTTACCTTCATCAATCACGGCTTGATCAGGCTTTCCCTGTGTGCCTTTCATTTTTGCCGCATTGGCATTGCGACGCTCACGAAGTTCATCGGCACGAGCAGCAAGTTCACGGCGCTGAGTATCAAGCGCAAGGAGCTTGCTAATATCAACAAAATAGTTTTTATGACGGGCATTTTCTTGCACCGCGTCGGCGTTATCACGAATAAATTTTATATCTAACATACTAGTGGTATTTTACCATAGTTCCCTATGTCCGATACCGGGCAATTACGATATCGCGGGTGTTGTCACCATCAACCAGATACCCCTTGTAAGCACGGCTGTTCGACGAATAGCCCACCTGCGGCGCAGTGGTGTCAGTGGTGTCGAGGAATATTTGGTAGGGGTCAATCCCCCACGAGGTGATGGTACGGTGATATACCTCGGCCGGGAGGTCGATGCCGAAATCATAGAGCGTACGGCCGTCATCGGCAGTGTTTGCGGTTACTTCTTTAAAAAGTGAAGCGTATTCGGGGAATGTTTCGCGCGGGTCGCCGTAGCGGTCGGCATTCGTAAAAGTGAACGTTTCCGAGTGTCCACCCGGGGTTACTTGTACGCGCACGGTCGACCAATCTACCTCAAGTGCATCGAGTGCTTGCTTTGCTTGATCGATATAATCGTGCACCACCCCAAGCCACGCAAGGTGTAAAAGGACGGTCACTTCACCGTTCGGGGTCATTGCGGTCACGAATTCGATCGGGCAATCAGCGGGGCGGGCCGCAAGCGTAAGCTCACTATTGTACGTGTACATAAAATCGCCTCGTTGGGTAGGCTTACGAAGCCCCGATTCATCGCTTTCAAGCGGGGTTTCGTCGAGGTTGATGACGGAAAGTGGTGTCGTGTAGTCGCGCTCTGGAAGAAGCATCCGTACGGTATCAGTGTCGATACCCTGCTGTTCAAAAAAGTGGCGTAAGTTTTTCTGCGCATCAAGCACGCGAGCCTCGGGGCTGAGTTCAGAAGGGCCGTACCCGTTAAGTGGGCTCATATTCCCCGCCAGAATTGTTCGGGAGAGCCGCGTTGAACGAGGAGTTTCACCAGTAATGTCCTCGAGGGGTGACGCATCTTTTGTACCAAAAACCTCGCGGGAATCACCAATGCTGTGAAGCGATTGGGTCACCACGAGGTTTGGAGTTTCCTGCATAAGAAATGATTCACGGTTTGCCGCTTCAATAGCAGCGTATCGTTCTGGTTGTTGCTCGAAGCCCGTTTCGGGGTCAATGCCAGGGGCGTACATATACTTATATTATAGCATATAACTGCTTAAAAGTCCATTCTGTCCACTTTTCGGGACACCCTTCCCTACTCGGTACGAAGCGCTTCGATCGGATCAAGTTTCGCCGCTTTACGACTTGGGAAAATACCCGAGACGATTGCAACCAGCATGAGTGACACGATAATTACCAGCACTGAAAGTGGTTCAAAGATAAGCAGTGACTTCCCTTCAAGCTTTAAAAGATCGCTCAAAATCGGATTTGCAATCAGCCCAAGGATAATTGCCGAACCACTTCCGATAACACCACCGAGGAACCCAATCCAGGCAGCTTCAAAGCGGAAGAGGCGGCCAACATCGCGGCTTCGCATACCGAGCGCCTTCATGAGGCCAATCTGCTGTGTGCGCTCAAGAACGCTAATATACATGGTGTTAATGATACCGAAGATTGAGGCAAGGATAGCCAGTGCGCCAAACCCAGCCAGCCCAAACATTGCTGCGTTAACTGCGGTAAACATTGCTTCACGAACGTCTTGCATTGAATAAACTTGATAGCCGGCATTTTCTACTGCATCTTGCACGTCCTTCACGTTACGACCCGCGACCACCTGTGCGATAAGCCCGTAGTAGCTATCTGCCCCACCTTGTGGCGTTTGATAGCGGTAGATCGCTTCGCCGTCCTCAGCCGATAGTTTAATGGCGTCGTAATACATGAGGGCGTCGGGGCCTTGCTCGTCAACGGCCTGAATCGTCAGCGTTACATCTTTGGCCTCGGGAGTAGCACTTTCAAGTGAGGCGAAACTCTGAATATGGAGCGTGATGGTCTTTCCGACTGCGTCCTCGGCGTTCT
>Ga0172382_10011464_pt1 | contig 11715 bp, 12 predicted proteins | sample Leawel138RmetaG_FD_122245 | JGI IMG/M metagenome (GOLD analysis project Ga0172382, IMG submission 122245) | Leachate microbial communities from a municipal landfill in Southern Ontario, Canada - Leachate well 138R metaG | ecosystem: Engineered > Solid waste > Landfill > Unclassified | place...
GAAACAGGAACTGCAGCTTGAAATAGAAGAAAAGAATGTTATGAGCGTCATGATTCCAAGTTTTAAAACAAAGCTTAAAACAAATGACAAAAATGATATTTATTCGTATGGATATGCCTTTACTTCATTTGACTTAGATGATGCAATCGAATCCTTATCTGATATTTTGCCGCAAATGTTACGGCTTGCAGAGGTGGAAAAATCATGCCAGCTGATGGCGGTAGAAATTGAAAAGACCAGACGCAGAGTCAATGCGCTTGAGCATGTTATGATTCCCGGGTATCAGGAAACAATCAAGTATATAACGATGAAGCTTGATGAGAATGAGCGCGGCACCATAACAAGACTTATGAAAGTAAAAGATATGATGCTTGCCGAAGCCCACGGATATGACCGGTAATAAACCAAAACTATAATGTATGAACTATAAAGGCAGATAACAAAGTAGACCGAGATTAGTATCTCGGTCTTTTTTTTATTTTTCTCGGCTGGATTTTGACATCATTTTGACATCAATTTAAGTCAATTTAGAGCAATTTAAAACAATTTTATAACATAAGAAATACCGCATTATTACTTGTTTTCTGAGCAATAATGCGGTATTATCTATTGGCGGAGAAGGACTGCTATGTTCTAAATTCAATTTTTTTATATCTCAGGAATATGAGTTATTATTACACAGGGGTATCGAATTTGCCATTTAATATGTTTTTTGACAATACTAATGGAAAACCACTTTCTAATGGCTTAGGAGTATCGTGTGTTCCGTCAAACACATTAACACAATATTCAGCAGCAATTGTTGTTCCTACCGGGTTTTTAACCGCTCAGAATGGTATTGAAAAGGCAGTAAGAGAAAAACTTGTCAAAGACAAAATGATTAAAGGTGTAATATCTATGCCAAGCAATATATTTGCTAATACCGGGACTAATGTATCTGTATTGTTTATTGATAAAGGTAATCAGGCAAACGATATTATTCTTATTGACGCTTCAAAACTGGGTACAAAAATCAAGGACGGTAAAAATCAAAGAACTGTGCTTTCTCACGAAGAAGAAAACTTAATAAACTTGTTGCGGTTGAGGAACTGCGTGATGAATACAACGATCTTTTCAAAAAGCTATCGAAGTATTATGACCGCGTTCTGCCGAATCCTATCGCTCTCCAATACCGCGATAGCTACAAGCAGCTGGCATTTATCCGCGAGTCAGTGGCTAACCGCACCCGCGACCCACGCTATTCCATGAAGGATGCCAGTGTCAAAGTTCGAGCGATTATAGAAGAGTACCTCACCGTCAACGGCGTGGGTGTGGAAGTGCCCCCTATCGACATCCTTTCGCCCGACTTCATCACCGGGATAGAGAAACCCGATAAGACTGACCGTGCCATTGTGGACGAACTGGAATATGCCGTCCGCGAGTACATTATTGAGAATACGCCGCGTGACCCAGAACTGTTCGAGCGGTTCAGTGAGCACCTGAATGAAATACTTGAAACTTTAAAGGGTAACTGGAAGGAGCTTCGTAAAGCTCTCGAGAGTTTTATAAAGGTGGACCTCTACAACGCCCGTAACGCGGAAAATACATACGGGTACGAAACTGTAAAGGAGATGCCCTTTTTCTCGTTACTACGAAAGGAAGTCTTCGGCGACAAAAAGTTTGAGGACTTAACCGGAGTTGAATTTAATGCCCTAAAGTTGCTTACGGATGATTGCCTCTCATTACTGAAGACGAACACAGCCAATCGTGACTTTTGGGCACCCGCACACGATATGCAAATTCGCCAGCTGAGAGCTGAAATTCGCACTAAACTGTTTGATATAGAAGTGACTGCTCCGAGCATTAGCAATAAGATTAACGATATTGTTCAGAAAATAATCGAATTAGGGAGGGAGCACTACAAATGAGCGAAATCCCATATGAAATAATACGCTCCAACCGCAAAACTCTCGCCCTAACCATCGACAGTGAAGCAAGGCTTGTTGTCCGCGCTCCGATGCAGTTGGATGAGGATGTTATTCGCGACTTCATCAAAAAGAAATCACGATGGATAACCGATAAGCAGCAACAAGTGAGCGACTATGCAACGAAACAGAGTGCGTTTGTCTTGGATGACGGCGAAAATGTCCTTTATCTTGGGAAGTCGTTTGCCGTACTCCGCAAAGCTGTTCAGGAAGTAATGATTGAAGGTAACTTCCTGCTTGTGCCAGAGGATATGACACTTGAAGGTTTTGCTGGGTGGTTGAAGGTACAGGGTGAAACGGTTATTAACGACCGAGTTGACTACTACGCTAACCTGATGGGTGTAAAATATACCTCTGTTAAAATGTCTGAAGCAAAACGGCGATGGGGTTCCTGTGGAGCAGGTAATACGCTTAACTTCGCCTGGCGACTCGTGATGTGTCCGCAGTCGATAATTGACTATGTAGTTGTCCACGAACTTTCTCACATCACTTACAAAGACCATAGCGCTAAGTTCTGGACACGGGTCGCTACAGTAATGCCAAACTATAAAGAGGCGCAGGATTGGTTGCGGCTAAACCGTAGATTGATGGAAGTCATTTAAGCTACAGGGAGCATCCTGGCGGAGAAACACAAGATGATTACGGGATTTTACCAGAGGATATGTATCAAACATTTATCCGTTTGACGAGTGAACACACTGTGCATTTTAGCTTTATTCCTGTTTGTCGGGTGAACACCCTATTAGTTTCCGTTTGTTGAGTGTAAGGCGAAAACGAGCTCCGCACCCCTCAAACGGAACTTTTTATAACACTCGACAAACGGCAGAAAATAAAAAAAGCCGTCAAAAGCCTTGATTTCAAGACATTTTGACAGCTATATGTGCAAAAAGAAGCACCCAACCTTTGTATCAAAGATTGAGTGCTTCTTTGGCGGAGAAGGAGAGATTTGAACTCTCGCGCCGGTTTCCCGACCTACACCCTTAGCAGGGGCGCCTCTTCGGCCAACTTGAGTACTTCTCCACGAAGCGGTGACCGTGTCCTTAAGGTAGGTCACCTTTTATTAAATTATGGCGGAGAGACAGAGATTCGAACTCTGGGCTCTTTCGAGTCACTAGTTTTCAAGACTAGCTCCTTAAACCACTCGGACATCTCTCCGTACTTTTCAATTCTATCACACTGAATATAAAATGTCAACAGAAAAGAAAACTGGTCGGGGTTGAGGGATTCGAACCCGCGGCCTCATGGTCCCAAACCATGCGCGCTACCAAACTGCGCCAAACCCCGAAAATTTGGACGTCACAATAAAATATTATAAGGTATAAATGGAGATTTGTCAAGTGGTTTTGCACCATTTTTATATATTTTTTATGTAATTTTCTAAAAAATCTATTGCTTTTTTGTATCCTTCAACTCCTAAGCCGGCAAAGGTGGTCAGGCAGAAGTCTCGGATATAAGAAATCTGTCTGAAATCTTCCCGCGAGGACAGGTCTGAAAGATGAACCTCAACGGTCGGAATATTTACTGCTTTTAACGCATCTAATATTGCAATGCTTGTGTGGGTGTATGCGGCAGGATTTATTATAATTCCGTCAGTTTTTCCGTATGCGTTTTGAATTTTATCAACAATTTCACCCTCGTGGTTTGACTGAAAAATTTCAACCTCAATGTTCTTTTTCTCACAAACATTTTTTATAAATTCCACAAGTGCGGCGTAGCTTTTATCACCGTAAATTTCAGGCTCTCTGAGCCCGAGCATATTAAGATTCGGACCGTTAATCACTAAAATTTTCATCATAAACACTCCTTGATTTTTAAAACTGTATCTTCAGGGCTGCCGTCATTATCAATAACAAAATCGCAAAATTGCTCATACATAGGTTTTCTGACGCGGTACATTTCCTCTAAATTATTCAATTTTGACAGCGGTCTTCCCTCGGTGGGCAAAGTAGTTATATCACGTTTTAACCAGATTATAATGCCGTTTTGATGAAGCAGGGGATAGTTTTCCTCACGCGTAACGCAGCCGCCGCCCGTTGAAATGATTTTTCCGCTTTCCTTTGATACTTCTTTTATTATCTCGGTTTCAACCCGGCGGAAATATTCTTCACCCTTATTCTTAAATATTTCTTCAATATTTCCGTAACGCTCTGCAATATATCGGTCCACATCAATCAATGGTTTGCCCAAAGCCTTTGACAGCATTTTACCGATAAGACTTTTGCCGCAGCCGGGCATACCGATAAGGACAATGTTTTTTAGCTCAGAGTCAATTTTCTTTACAATTTCGTCTATTTTTTCATCGGGAATTTCTTTGCCTTGAAAAATCTCAGAGGCAAGCTTTGCCTGTGCAACAAGCATCGGCAGTCCGTTTGAATGAGAGATTTGAACTCTCTCTGCGTCGCACAAAAGCTTTGTTCGGGAAGGGTTATAAATCAGGTCGACAACTCCCGTGCAGTTTTTAAAATTCTCAAGAGAAATTAGGGATTCGGGAGTGTTCGGATACATCCCGACGGGTGTGGTATTTATTATAATTTCGGCATCAAATTGCCTATCTATGTTATCATAATTATCCTCGCCCGTGCGGGAAATCACGACAATTTCAGCCGCACCCAAATCAGAAAGGGCGTGCCAAGCAGTAAGCGAAGCGCCGCCGCTCCCTAAAATGACGGCCTTTTTATCCTTTGGGGAAATCCCCGCACTTTTCAGCATATACACAAACCCGAAATAGTCGGTATTATGACCGTGCCATCCGTCATCCTTCAAAATAAGTGTGTTGACACTGCCAATTTTTTTCGCCACGTCCGATAGTTGTGAGCAGTAGCGGATAACATCTTTTTTATAAGGTATTGTGACATTCATTCCGTCGAGAACAGGATTTTTCAGAAAATCCTCCAGTTCATTGGGGGATTTTTCATATAGCTTATATTCATATTCGCCGAGCATATTATGAATCGGCACGGAAAAACTGTGCCCGAGATGTTTACCCAATAAACCAAATTTCTTCACTATATAACCTCCGAATAGCTGCCGAAATATTTAAATCCGTCGGAAATTTCGTCAAGCTCACAGATAAGACGGGCAAATTCCTCCGAATAAATAGAAGTTTCAAGGTCAAAGTAGAACATAAATTCAAAATCTCGGTCGGGAATGGGTCGGCTTTCAAGCTTAATAAGGTTAATACCCAAAGCATAAACGCGGGCAAGCGCCTTGTAAAGCGAACCGGGTTTGTGGGGCGCGATAAGCATAAGACTGGTTTTGTCAGCGCCAGGGTAGATTTCGAGATTTTTTGAAATGCACACAAAGCGGGTGTAGTTGTTCTGACTGTCCTGAACAACGGATTTCAGGACATCAAGATTGTAAAGCTCGGCACATGAATGGGAGGAAAGCGCCGCAATATCGGCTCTGTCGCTCTCCGAAACCATTTTTGCCGCAACCGCAGTATTTTCGCAACAGGTAACCTTGACATCCTTAAGAGAATTTAGAAAATCACTGCATTGATTAATTGCCTGCTCGTGCGAAAAAATCTCCCGTACAGAGGAAAGCTCCGTACCTTTTTTTGCAAGCAGACAATGGTTGATTTTAACTCTTGTGCTTCTGACAATATGGAAATTATGCTCGGTCATAAGGTCATAAACCTTGATAACAGAGCCCGCGGTGCTGTTTTCAATCGGAAGAATTCCATATTTGCACAGTCCGCTTTCGACAGCGGAAAACACGCCTTCAAAGTTATTTAAATACATAATGCTTGGATTTTTAAACATTTTTTCGCAGGCAAGCTGGGAATATGCACCCTCAACACCCTGACAAGCCACCTGAACGTCGCTCGGGAAAAGCTTTGGAGTGCTTTCTATTGAATTCATAATCGTATCGAACATTTCGCTGTTTTTGCCCAAAAGGTTACTCTGGTATGAGCGGCTGAGCTCAAACATAAGAGAGTACAAAACTCTCATATAATTTTTCGTTTCGGGACGTGATTTTTTCGCTATTGCAGATAAAATCTGTCTTTCGCGGGCAGAATTCAGTACAGGCAAATTGTTTTCTTTTTTGTAGGCGGCAATTTTTGCCGCTATGTCCATTCGGGACTCGACAAGATTAACAATTTCATCGTCAATGGAATCAATATTATTTCTGAGTTCTTCAAGATTCATATTATTAACACCTTTCACTTTTTATAGTCAAGATAAGCATCATAAACTGCAATTGCAGCCGCCGCCTCGACACATACAACAGCACGGGGTACAATGCAGGGGTCATGTCTGCCGACAATACTCAACTTGGTATTTTCCATTTTGCTTAAGGATATGCTGTCTTGCTGTTTGCCGATTGAGGACGTAGGCTTTACTGCAACTCGGAAAATTATATCCTCGCCCGACGTAAGTCCGCCTAAAATACCGCCGTGATTGTTGGTTTTTGTGCGAACAGTGCCATCACTGATATAATATTCGTCGTTATTTTCACTGCCGAACAGTTTTGCACATTCAAATCCGTTCCCGAATTCAATTCCTTTTATTGCGGGAATTGCAAACACAGCCTGAGAAATTTTGTTTTCCATACCGTCAAACATGGGGTCGCCAACGCCGACCGGAAGTCCGGAAACTTTGCATTCTATCACACCGCCGACAGAATCTTTCTCGGTTCTTGCTTTGTCTATCAAAGCATAGGCCTTTTCCATATCTGTTTCTCCACCGATGCTTTTAATTGTTGCGGAAACAGTAACACCGATTTCATTAAGCAGCTGAATCATAATTCCGCCTGCAATACAAATGGGAGCAGTGAGCCTGCCCGAAAAGTGTCCGCCGCCTGCGACATCGTTTGACCCATTGTGACGAACAAAGGCGGGGTAATCTGCATGAGAAGGACGAGGAACATCACGCAGTGCATCATAATCAGCCGAGCGGGTGTTGGTATTTTTAATCATTGCGCAAATCGGCGCACCGCAGGTGATGGAATCTACAAGTCCCGACTGAAATTCCACAAGGTCTGCCTCTTTTCTGGGAGTGGAAAACCTGCTCATGCCGGGAGCACGTCTTTCCATAAACTTTTGCAGAGCTTCAAGGTCAATTTTATGACCTGCGCGCAGACCGTCAATTACAACGCCGATTGCGGGGGAGTGGGACTGCCCCCAAACCGAAATTTTTATATTTTTACCGAAAGTGCTTGACATATTTTCTGCCGCCTTTCATTAGTTTTCTGTTTTTATTTTTCCACCGAGTTTTTCAAAATCCTTCCAAAAATCAGGATAAGATTTATTAACAGCCTCTGCACCCGTAATTATAACAGGCGAGGTGCAAATTAAAGAGGCGATAGCACCGCTCATGGCAATGCGGTGGTCGTTAAAGGAGTCGAAAGTTCCGCCTTTAAGACCGCCCCTGCCTGTAATAATAAGGCCGTCTGCCGTTTCCTCCGCCCTGCCGCCCAGAGCGTTTATCATAGCCGCCGTTGATTTAATGCGGTCGCTTTCTTTAATGCGAAGTCTGGACGCGTTTTGTATAATTGTCTGTCCTATGCGGTTTACTGCCGTAACACAGATTATCGGCACAAGGTCAGGAATGTTTGCCGCGTCAATTACAATATTCGAAGAGTTGTTTTCTGTAAGCAAAGCTGCAATTTCCGCAATTTTCCTGTCGCCCTGGGGGGAGTTTTCGTCAAGATTCGTGCAGAAAATTTTGCCAGATGTGAGCTTTTCGGCGCAAATCCAAAATGCCCCGTTAGACCAGTCCCCCTCAACCTTGTATTCAGCTTTCGCAGTATAACTGCCACTTTTTATTTTATACGTTGAACCGGAAATGTCAAGTTTAACACCGAAATTTTCCATTGCACGAACAGTCATGGTTATGTAATCCGCTGACTGAGTATCGCCCGTAACGGAAAGGCTGCTTTCTTCCATAAAGGGAAGTGCAAGCAAAAGCCCGCTGATAAATTGGGAGGAAACACCGCCGTCTAATGAAAAATCACCGCCCGAAAGCTTTCCGCTGACCTTTAAGGTGTAATTTGTAGGTTTTGAAAAAACAATTCCGTGTGCCTCAAGCTCCTCTTTAAGAGGGGAGAGGGGGCGTTCAGGCAATCTTCCGGACATTATAAAGGTTGAATTTGTGCCGAGTGCGGCAACAACACTTATCATAAAACGAAGGGTTGACCCGCTTTCACGGCAGTCAAGGACGGTGCTGGGAATTGGAGTTTTTATGGGATTTATCGAGAAAAACCCGTCTGAATATTTTATATCCGCACCGAGTGAATTTAGGCAGTCTGCGGTTGCGATTATATCCTCAGATAAGCTGTCGCAGTATATTCTGCAGGGTGCATCGGACAGCGCGGCGCAAATAAGCATACGGTGAGCCTGTGATTTTGATGCACGAGCCGCAATTTCGCCATTAAGCTGAGAAGGGGAAATTGTTACTTTCATATTTTCAATCCTGCCAAAATAAAGTTTTCTATTTCTTCTATCGGGAACTTTTTAAGTACACATTTGCCTGTTTTTTCGGGGAGAACAAGCGTAATATTTGCGCCCTTTCTCTTTTTATCACTTAATATTGCTGAGGCAATCTCACTGCTTTTATAGCTTGCCGAGGTAGGTAAATCAAAGGCTTTTATAAGGCTTACAGTGTCCTCATAGCATGACGGGGCGCAAATTTCTTTATCTTCACAGGTTTTTGCCATAATTGCCATACCCGCCGCAACAGCGCTTCCGTGAGTAATCTTATAATCTGAAAGTGCTTCGATAGCATGACCTATTGTGTGACCGTAGTTTAAAAGCTGTCGCACCGCTCCGTCAAATTCATCGGCGGCAACAATTTCGCTTTTAATTTCAATGCACCTTGTAATTACATATTCACGGTCAAAGTCTTTGCCTTTTTCGCTGAGATGGCAAAAAAGGTCATAGTCGCTGATGAGCGCATACTTGATAATTTCCGCACAACCGTCCGAGAATATCTCGTCCGAAAGTGTTTTTGTCAGACTGTAATCACAGATTACGATTTCAGGCTGGTAAAAAGCTCCGCAAAGATTTTTGCCCGCATCAAGGTCTATGGCGGTTTTGCCGCCCACCGACGAGTCCACCATTGCAAGCAGGGTGGTTGGGATTTGCAGGTATTTTATTCCGCGAAGGAATGTTGCGGCCGCAAATCCTGCAAGGTCGCCCACAACTCCGCCGCCGAAAGCAAGGATAGCGTCCGAGCGGGTGATGTGGTTTTGCGCAAGAAAATTAAGCAGGGAAGCATAGGTGGAAATGTTTTTTGATTTCTCACCATGCTTCATAACAAATTTAACGGTATCATATTTGCCCGACAGCTGATTCATTAAAGAATCGCCGTAAAGTCCGTCAACGGTATCATCTGTCACAACACAGATTTTCCCTTCGGGAAAAACCTTGCTCAAATAATCGGTAACGGAGGAAAAGAGGTTGTCACCAATGTAAATATTATATTTTTTTGAGGCGTTTACGCTAACGGTTTTCATTATCCGTCAACCTCCTTTTTCCTGTTTCTGCCGTCATCAAGCAATTTGACAAGAAGCTCTCTGTCGCCTGTGGAAATAGCATCTCTGTACTCTTTAAGCGAGCCGATAAGTGTATCAATTTCGAATAGAAGATTTTCCGAATTGCCCAAAAACAGGTCAGCCCACATTTCGGGGTTGAGCCATGCAACTCTTGTGAGGTCTTTATAGCTTCCTGCAGAAACGCCCTTGTGGGTAGCAGCCGTCGGACTTTTAATAAAAGCGTTGGACACCACGTGCGCAAGCTGAGATGTAAAAGCAATAACCCGGTCATGCTCCTCGGCGGTTGTAACTGAAATTGTGCCGAACTCTACAGGCTCAAGCATATTTTTTATTCTATTCAAAAAAGCAATATCATCAAATTTCGGAGGAACTATAACCATCGGTGCACCTGTAAACAGATTTGCTCTGGCGTATTTTAAGCCGCCGTTATGGTTGCCCGCCATAGGATGCCCGCCCACAAAGGTGAATCCGTACTTTTCCGCTAAGGAAAAACCGAGCGCACAAATATCTTTCTTTATGCCCACGCAGTCTATAACGACTGTGTCCTTAGATAAATATTCTGCATTTTCCTTTAAAAACTCCGCCGCACCGTCGGGATAAACCGCAATAAATATAAGGTCGCAGTTTTTCATATTTTCAGGGGTTAATTTATCATCAATAACGCCCGAAATTATTGCAAATTCGTTTACAGATGAGTCCTTGTCAAGACCAAGCACTTTATAGGTGTCGTAGCGCTTATATGCTTTTGCAAGCGAACAGCCGATCAGGCCTAGCCCTACTACGCCGATAATCATTCTGTAATCACCTCACGGATTTTTCTAACCCTTTTTGCAACATCGTCAAACTGTTCGGGAGTGAGTGATTGCGCGCCGTCGCAAAGAGCGTTTATCGGGTCGTTGTGAACCTCTATCATAAGACCGTCTGCACCTGCCGCAACTGCAGCGAGCGCCATAGGTTTTACAAGCTTTGCAACGCCTGTCGCGTGGCTGGGGTCAATAACTATGGGCAGGTGTGTAAGCTGGCGAAGCACAGGGACTGCTGATAAATCAAGGGTGTTTCTTGTGTAGGTTTCAAATGTTCTGATACCACGCTCGCATAAAATAATATTCTGGTTGCCCTCGGACATAATATATTCCGCACTCATAAGAAATTCCTTGAGTGTGTTTGCCAGACCTCTTTTTAAAAGAATAACCTTGTCGGTTTTTCCAACCTCTTTTAAAAGGTCAAAGTTTTGCATATTTCTTGCACCGATTTGAATAATATCTGCATGCTCGAAAAGGGGCAAGTGGTTAGCATTCATAATTTCTGTGCAAAATGGCAGACCTGTTTCCTTTTTCGCCTCGCATAAAAGCTCGATTCCGTCAGCTTTCAAGCCTTGGAAATCGTATGGAGAGGTACGGGGTTTGAAAGCACCGCCGCGCAGAATAGTGGCTCCCGAGGCTTTCACACTCTGCGCAACAGAAATTATCTGCTCTCTTGATTCAACCGAGCAGGGTCCTGCTATAATTGCAAAATGACCGCCGCCGATTTTGGCTCCTCCCACTTCGATTATCGTGTCTTCAGGGTGGAATTTTCTGTTACACTGTTTGAAGGGCTCGGAAACTCTTTTTACTGACTCAACAATATCAAGACTGCCGATAAGCTCCATGTCAATCTTGCTTGTATCACCTACAAGTCCTAAAACAGTGTATTGGTTGCCCTCTGAAATATGAACATCAAGTCCCTGACCTTTCAGCCAGTTTATAAGATTTTCCTTTTGTTCCTTTGTCGCATTTTGTTTTACTACGGCTATCATAATATCTCTCTCCTTCTAAACAAAAAAGCTACACAATAATTTGTGTAGCTTAAAAAACATTCTTATTTTGGTATAAAAAAGAAGTCCGACTGTTTTTTGTTTTATGCAACACAAATTAATACCGTCATTAAAAATAAAGCGGTAATAAAAGTAAAAATATGCGTTGCTGAATAATTTCGCAGTCATTTTTCTTCTCCTTTATAATTTATTATTGTAATTATACTACTATTAAGACTGTTTGTCAAGAGTCTTTTTATTATAATATTATTACCGTTCTTCTCTAAAATATGCAAGTCCCAGACTTTGAGGAGGCTGATTTTCTTTTTTATTTCGGATACTTGAAAGGATGAGTACGACGATTGTAACAACATAGGGAAGCATATTGAAAAGTGCAACCGCGCTTCTGGTGAATCCCGAACTATAAGAATAAGCAATATAAAGGCCGCCGAAAAGTATGGAACC
>Ga0172382_10011466_pt1 | contig 11714 bp, 11 predicted proteins | sample Leawel138RmetaG_FD_122245 | JGI IMG/M metagenome (GOLD analysis project Ga0172382, IMG submission 122245) | Leachate microbial communities from a municipal landfill in Southern Ontario, Canada - Leachate well 138R metaG | ecosystem: Engineered > Solid waste > Landfill > Unclassified | place...
ACGCTGCGGGCGTGCAGACGCCAGCGTTCGCGGTCTTCGTCGCAGGTGCTGTAGGTCGCGTGCTCGAAGGACCGTATCGTGGCGCTCTCCTGGCGGGCGATCTCGGCCCGGCCGCGCGCATGCTGGGCAGGGACGAAGTACCGCACGGCATGGATTTCGCCGGTATCGCTGCCCAGCTGCAGCGTTGCGGAGTCGCCGGTCACCTGCAATGTGGACTGGTCGAGCCGGACGTCACCGTCGGCCTGCACCTCGTCGCGGGTTTCGTCATAGCGGATGCGGTCGGCGCGAATGCGCTGGCCGGGCTGCTCCACAACGGCGTCGCCGGTCAGGGTGTAGAAGCGGTTCTGCTCGATCTCCGCCCGATCGGCGGTGAGTATGGTATCGGCCAGGGTGGCCGGCGGCAGCGCCGCCACGGGCCGCGGGGCACACAGTGCCCAGGGGCCGTAGGGTTCGGCGGCATTGCGGGTGTCAGCAACGATCCCGGTCGCGGTGGGCGCCGCCTCCGAGGTGACCGGCACCGCCGCCTCTCGCGGGGCTGGAGGGGGCGACACGGGTGTGACTGGGGGTGCTGCCGGGGCGGTTGCCGGCGACGCCGGAGCGGCAGGGGCTGGGGCTGCGACCGCCGCGCCGGTCTCTGCATCACCGGCTGCGGCATGGCACTGCCAGCCACCATGCGGGTCGGGACGGCAATCCCAGGTCGCTTGCGCAGCGGCGGTCGGCGGCAGGATGAGGCCGGCAATCAGCGCCGCTAGCAGGGATCGTTCACTCACAATGGTTCATTCCTCGCGCTGCGTCTTGTTGCTGCGCCCATCGGTCGCCCTGCGGCATGGGGCGGCGGCGGGCTGAGCGCGTCACATGGTTGGCGCGACCGGCGCTGTGGCCGCGCGCTGTCCGACTCGCCTGCGGGGGCACCGGGAGGTCCCCCGCGGCCCTGGCCGGCGCCCCGTAAAATCGCATAGAATGGCTTTTCCTTCAATCACTTTCTCCGCTTCATGGGGTGCCTCGCAGGGCCGCATCGGCGGGGTCCCGGAAACCGCTCAAGGGTCGAGAATGCCCCAACGTCTGCAGCAGATCGAAGACTGGTTGCGCGAGGATGCGGCCTTCACACACATGATCATGCGGCCGGCCTCGGCGGATGCGAGTTTCCGCCGTTACTTCCGCATCAGCGTCGGTGGCGACAGCTTCATCGTGATGGATGCACCGCCCGGCAAGGAGGATATGGCCCCCTTCCTGACGGTCGGCGCCGCGTTCCTGAAAATCGGCCTGAACGTACCGGAGGTACTGCGTCGCGACGTGGGGCGTGGCCTCTATCTGTTATCCGATCTCGGCGAGGTGCAGTACCTGCAGGCGCTCGATGCCAGCACCGTGGAGCGCCTGTACGGTGATGCGCTGGACGCCCTGCTGGTGATCCAGGCGCAGGGACCGCAGGCCGGCGAACTGCCGCCCTACGACGAGTCGTTGCTGCGGCGCGAGATGGCACTGTTTTGCGACTGGTTGCTCGGGAGGCATCTCGGCCTGGCGCCCGATGCCGCGCAAGCGGCGCTGCTGGAGCGGGTGTTCACGGCGCTGGCGCAGTCCGCGCTGGCACAACCGCAGGCGTGCGTGCACCGCGACTACCATTCGCGCAACCTCATGGTGACGCCGCACCACAATCCGGGCATCCTCGATTTCCAGGATGCCGTCATCGGCCCGATCACCTACGATCTCGTCTCGCTGCTGCGCGATTGCTACATCGCCTGGCCGCGCGCGCGGGTCGAGGACTGGGCGCTGGGCTACCGGGAACTGGCGCTGCAGTCCGGCGTGCTGCGGCCGGGGCAGGCCGATGCGGCGCGCTTCCTGAAGTGGTTCGACTGGATGGGTGTGCAGCGCCATCTCAAGGCGGCCGGCATCTTCGCGCGCCTCTGGCAGCGCGACGGCAAGCCCGGCTATCTTGGAGACATCCCGCGCACACTGAGCTATGTGGTGGACGTGGCCGGACGCTATCCGGAACTGGCAGGCCTGGACGATCTCGCCCGGGATGTCATCGCACGACTGGCAACGGTACCCGCCAGCGCCCCGGCGGGTGCAACGAACGGAGGATGAAACAGATGAACATTAAGACACTACGGAGATTTTCCATCGCAGCGCTGCTGGCCGCCGCCACGGCACCGGCCGCGGCCATCGATGTCCTGACCGAGCGCAACATCGGCATGGATCTCGCGCTCGACATCGCCGCCGCCACGGTGCGCGTCTGTCGCGACGAGGGTTATCAGACGAGTGCGGTGGTGGTGGACCGCTTCGGCATTGTGCGCGCCGCGCTGCGCGATGACCTGGCCAGCCGCTTCACGCTGCAGATCGCCGAGGAGAAGGCCAATATGGTGGTGATGTCCGGCATCGGTTCCGGCGAGTTCCGCAAGAACCGCGAAGACATCCGCCCCGAGCTCAATCACATCGACGGCCTGATCGTGATGGAGGGCGGTCTGCCCATCGAGGCGGGCGGCTACCGTATCGGCGCCGTCGGCGTCAGCGGCGCGCCGGGGGGCGATCTGGACGCGGCCTGCGCGGCCAAGGCCCTGGAGAGTTTCATCGAGCGGCTCGAGTTCGGTAATTGAGACATCGGCAGGCGCCGCTATCGCATCCATGCGCGCCCTGATCCTGGCTGCCGGCCGCGGCGAGCGCATGCGGCCGCTCACCGACGTCACCCCCAAGCCGCTGCTGCGCGCCGGCGGCAAGGCACTGATCGAGCATCACCTCGAGGCGCTGGTGCGCGCCGGCATCACCGACATCGTCATCAATCACGCGTACCGCGGCGATCGCATCGTAGCGGCCCTCGGCGATGGCGGCCGTTACGGCGCCTGTATCCGCTACTCCGCCGAACCCGAGGGTGCGCTGGAGACCGGTGGCGGCATCTTCCAGGCACTGCCGCTGCTCGGCGAGGGTCCGTTTCTGGTGATCAACGGCGATGTCTGGACGGACCTGGACTACGCACGGCTGCCGCGTGCGTTCGACGGGCTGGCCTATCTGCTGCTGGTGGACAATCCCGCCCACCATGCAGCCGGAGATTTTTGTCTCGACGATGGGCGCGTGCATGTCTGTGAGGGGCCGCGCCTGACCTTCAGCGGCATCGGTCTGTACCGGGCCGCACTGTTCGCAGGCTGCCGGCCGGGGCGCTTTCCCCTGGCGCCGCTGCTACGCGCTGCCATGGCCGCGGGCCGCATCCGCGGTGCGCATGTCCAGGATCGCTGGTTCGACATCGGCACCCCCCAACGGCTCGCCGAACTGGACCGCATGCTCGGGGGCTGACGCGGGCTTCCCGGTCGGAACGAGAGGTGTATGCTGCCTGCACCAGTTCCGGACCGAGGGGACCTGACCCATGGGTCAGGAGATCGAAACCAGCCACTTCAGTGATGCGGATTTCGCTGCCTTCGACGAACGCCTGCGGGCGGAGACGGCGCTGCTGCATGCGTGGTTCCGTGCTGCTGCCTTCTCGGGGTGCGGCGATGTGGGCGGCTTCGAACTCGAGGCCTGGCTGGTCGATGCACGCTGTCGGCCAGCGCCGATCAACGTCGCCTTTCTCGCCCGGCTGGACGATCCGCGAGTGGTCGCCGAACTGGCGCGCTTCAACATCGAACTGAATTCCGCGCCTGAGCCCCTGCATGGCCCCGCCCTCGGCAGTCTGCTGACGGAACTGGAGACGATCTCGGCACACTGTCAGCGCACGGCGGTGGAATTCGGCGCACACATGCTCACCATCGGCATCCTGCCCACCCTGCAGGAGGACGACCTCGGTCCGGGCAGCATGTCCGACCTGCGGCGCTACCGGGCACTCAACGAACAGGTGTTGCGCCAGCGTGGTGGACGAGCGCTGCGGTTGGAGATTCATGGCCGCGAGCATCTGCGGACCGAGCAGCGGGACGTCATGCTGGAGGCGGCGACGACCTCCTTTCAGATTCATCTCAAGGTCGCGCCGGAGCGCGCGGCCCGCTACTACAATCTGGCCCAGGTGCTGTCCGCACCGATGGTGGCGGTGAGCGCCAACTCGCCCTTCCTGTTCGGCCATGATCTCTGGGACGAGACGCGTATTCCGCTGTTCGAGCAGGCGGTCGCGGCGGGCGGCTACGCCGCCGTGGCGCATGGCCCGCTGCGGCGTGTGAGTTTCGGCTCCGGTTACGTGCGGGAATCACTGTTCGAATGCTTTCAGGAGAACCTCGAGCATTTTCCCGTGTTGCTGCCGATAGCGAGCCGGGAGCCGCCCGAGGCGCTCGCCCATCTGCGCCTGCACAATGGCACCGTCTGGCGCTGGAACCGCCCGTTGATCGGCTTCGATAGCGACGGCACCCCGCATCTGCGTATCGAACATCGGGTGGTGCCGGCGGGGCCGACGCCGGTCGATGCGATCGCCAATGCAGCGTTGTTCTTCGGGTTGATGCAGTTCCTCGGTACGGGCGCGGTGCCGCCGAGTCAGCTGCTGCCGTTCCCGGTCGCGCGCGACAACTTCTATGCTGCCGCCCGCGACGGCCTCGACGCGCATATCGAATGGACCGGCGGTCGGCGCGGTGCCGTGCGTACGCTGCTGCTGGACGAACTCCTGCCCATGGCACGGCGCGGCCTGGAACAGCTGGCCCTGGACGCCGCCGACATCGAGCGGTTTCTGGGTATCATTCAGGGGCGGCTGACGAACGCCTGCAACGGTGCGGCCTGGCAGCGTGCCTATGTGGCGCGGTACGGACGCGACTGGGAGGGGTTGACGCTTGCCTACCAGGAACGCGCAGCTACGGGACGGCCCGTGCACGAGTGGGGGCTGTGACGCGGCGTCGATACACCGGGACTCACAGCGTCTGCAGGCAGGCGATGATCTGGGCCGGATCCAGACGCTTGGTGTAGTCGGTGTCGGCGAATGCCAGGCGGATCAGACCGTCGCGGTCCAGCACATAGGTGGCCGCCATGGGCAACTCATAGCTGTCGTCACCGTTGCAGGCCGGGATGTCGATGCCGAAGTTCCGGTAGATGGGACGTAGCATCTCGGGCAGTGAGAACACCAGGCCAAAGGAGGCGGCGACGCGATTATGTGCGTCGCTCAGCACGTCGAATTGCAGTGCGAGCTGCGCGGCCGTAGTGGTGGACTGTGCCGGAGTCTGCGGCGAGATCGCCAGCAGGGTCGCGCCGGCGGCGCGTATCTCCGGCAACGCCCGCTGCAGTGCCCCCAGTTCCAGACTGCAGTAGGGGCACCAGAGGCCCCGAAAGAAGGAGATCACCACCGGACCCTCGGCCAGGGTCGCGTGCAGATTGACGGCTTGGCCGTGCTGGTTGGGCAGGGTGAAATCCAGTGGTCGCATGCCGACACGGAGGCATTCCTCCGCGATACCGGATTGTGTCAGCTCTTGTATCGCCGTCCGCAGGATTCCCTGCACATCATCGGGCAAGGTGCGCGTGTAGCGGCCGACCAGCTGGTCGAGCTCCGCCTGCAGGCTGGTGGTGTTCCGATCGGTGGTTTGGCTGGTGCAATGGCTGTGGGAATCGGAGGTCATGAGCTCTCCTGTGGAAGGTGCGGTGGGCGCACGGCCTGAGCGCCGGGAACGGCCGTCACTATACGCCTGCCGCACGTACATTGCAGGTGCATTGCAGCCCGCTGGCCGTGCCGTTGGCCGGGGATGTGTCGAACCGGATATAGTCCCTGGGTACGCAATGCGTGCGCGGCGAGGCCGCGGACAGGGCACGAGATTCCATGCTGAATACCCTAGAATCACCGCCGGCGGGGCTTGTGGATGCCGGACCCGCCGAGTTGCGGCGGCTGCTGGGCGGACCGACGCTGTTGCATCTGCCGGGACGGCGCCCCGAACCGCTGTTCGTCTCGGTGCTGCTGCACGGCAACGAGGACACGGGCTACTTCGCCGTGCGCGAGCTGCTGCGCCGCTACCGTGAGCGCGGTCTGCCACGCGCACTGAGCGTCTTCTTCGGCAATGTCGCGGCGGCCGAGCTCGGCCTGCGGCGGCTGGATGGGCAGCCGGATTACAACCGCGTCTGGCCCGGCGGGGAGCCGGGGGATACGCCTGAACAGCGCATGATGCGGATGATCGTCGAGGACCTCGAGCGGCGGCGTCCCTTCGCCAGCCTCGACATCCACAACAATACCGGCATCAACCCGCATTATGCCTGTGTCAACCGCGTCGATTACCGTTACCTGCACCTCGCGACACTGTTCTCGCGCACGGTGGTGTATTTCACGCGCCCGCGTGGCGTGCAATCGCTGGCGTTGTCACCGTTGTGTCCGGCGGTGACGGTGGAGTGTGGCCAGACTGGTCAGGCACACGGCGTGGAACACGCGCGCGACTACATCGATGCCTGTCTGCATCTCGCCGAGATCCCCGTGCAGCCGGTCGCACCGCACGACATCGATCTGTTCCACACCGTCGCGATCGTCAAGGTGCCGGACGGGATACGCTTCGGGTTCGGCGCTGGTGCGCATGATCTGCGCCTGATCCCGGAACTGGATCGGCTCAATTTCCGGGAGCTGCCGGCGGGCACGCGCCTGGGCTGGGTCGCAGGCGCGCATGGCGCGCCGCTCGAGGCCTGGGACGAGCTCGGTCGGGACGTCGCCGGGCGCTTCTTCACCGTCGCAGACGGCGAGCTGCGCACCCGCCGCTCGCTGATGCCGTCCATGTTCACGCTGGACGAGCGCATCATCCGACAGGATTGCCTCGGCTATCTGATGGAACGTTACCAGCTGGTCGCGGCGGGGGGCTGAGCGCGGCCCATGCATCTGGCAGTCACCATCAGTTCCCACGGTTACGGACACGGGGCGCAGACTGCGACCGTGCTGGCGGCGTTGCGGGCACGCCTGCCGGCCCTGCGGCTGACGCTGCTGACCGGCCTGCCGCGGACCTTTTTCACCGAACGGATCGGCGACGATTTCACCCTGATCGACTGGCGGACGGATTTCGGCATGCACATGAGCTCGGCGCTGGACGTCGACCGTTCCCGTAGCGCCGATGCCTACGCCGCCCTCCACGCACACTGGCCGGCCCAGGTCGATGCGGCCTGTGCGCGCCTGGAGGCGGTCGCACCGGACCTGCTGCTGGCGAACGTGCCCTATCTGCCGCTGGCGGCCGCTGCACGCCTCGGTCTGCCGGCATTGGCATTGTGCTCGCTGAACTGGGCCGGCATCTATCGCCACTATTTCAGTACACGCCCCGAGGCGCCGGCCGTGCTCGCCGCCATGCAGGCGGCCTACGCCTCCGCGCGGCATTTCCTCTGTCCTGCGCCCTCCATGGCCATGCCGGAGCTGGGTAATGTGCGCTCCATCGGACCCTTGGCGCAGCTCGGCCAGCCGCGGCGTGAGCAGCTGCGCGAGCGGCTCGGTAGCGCCGGACAGCGACGCCTGGTGATGATCGCGCACGGCGGCATCCCGTTGCGCCTGCCGCTGCAGGCCTGGCCGGTCGATCCGGACATCACCTGGATCGTGCCCCAGGCCTGGGGCATCGAGCGCCCCGATATGCATGCCTTCGAGGCGCTGGGTCTGAGCTTCGTCGATACGCTGGCCTCGGTCGACGCACTGCTCGGCAAGCTCGGCTACGGTACGGTCACCGAGTGCGCCTGCAACGGCATCCCCCTGCTGTACACATCCCGCCCCGACTGGCCCGAGGAAGCTTGTCTCGCCGCCTGGCTGGAACGGCACGGGCGCTGCGCCGCCGTGCCGCGGGAGGCGCTGGAGACAGGCCGCCTGCGCGCGGCCCTGGAAGGACTGTGGGCGCAGCCCGTGCCGCCGCTACCGGTGCCCACGGGTGCGGAGGAGGCCGCCCGGTTCTTGAATGAATTTTTTGAACCGCCAGGAAATCTGGGGGAACCGCCAAGGCGCCAAGGGTGCCAAGATGTTTGAACCGCCAAGGCGCCAAGGACACCAAGATGTTTAAACCGTCAAGAACGCCAAGGACGCCAAGATGTTTGAACCGCCAAGAACGCCAAGACGCCAAGGGAACTTGATGAAAAATCTTTTCTGGTTTTTCACCTGATCAATATTTGGCATTCTTGGCGTCTTGGCGTTCTTGGCGGTTCCCCCGGTTTTCTTGGCGCCCTTGGCGTCTTGGCGGTTCCAGGATTGGTAGTAGTAGCCAATGACCGGCCACGACCTCAAACACCAGCGCGGCGGCGCCTGGCTGGCGATCAAGTGGGATGTCGTCGCGGTGCGGTCCTACGGGGCGAGGTCGTCGATGCCCGCGCCGGCCGCCTGCCGGTCGGCATGGTAGCTCGAGCGCACCATCGGGCCGCTGGCCACATGCCCGAAACCGAGCGCGGTACCGATCTCGCCGAGGCGGGTGAATTCCTCGGGGTGGACGAAGCGATCGATGGGCAGGTGGTTCAAACTGGGCTGCAGGTACTGCCCCAGCGTCAGCATGTCGCAGTCCTGCGCGCGTAAGTCGCGCATGACCTGTTCGACCTCCTCGAGGGTCTCGCCCAGACCCAGCATCAGGCCCGACTTGGTTGGCACCTGCGGGTGCTCGGCCTTGAAGCGCCTGAGCAGTTCCAGTGACCACGCATAATCGGCGCCGGGGCGCGCCTGCCGGTACAACCGCGGGACGGTTTCCAGATTGTGATTGAAGACGTCCGGTGGGGCGGCACGGAAGATCTCCAGGGCACGGTCCATGCGGCCGCGGAAGTCCGGCACCAGCACCTCGACGCGCGTGGTCGGATTGCGTTCGCGAATGGCCCCGATGCAATCGACGAAGTGCTGGGCACCGCCGTCGCGCAGGTCGTCACGGTCGACGGAGGTGACGACCACATAGCGCAGGCCCATCGCCTGGATGGTGCGCGCCAGATTGGCCGGCTCCTCGGGATCGAGCGGATCGGGGCGGCCGTGTGCGACGTCGCAGAACGGGCAGCGCCGCGTGCAGATGTCGCCCATGATCATGAAGGTCGCCGTACCGTGGGCGAAGCATTCGCCGAGGTTCGGACAGGAGGCCTCCTCGCAGACCGTATGCAGGCGGTTATCGCGCAGGATCTGCTTGAGTCGCTGCACCTCGGGGTGCGCGGGCGACTTGGCGCGGATCCACGCCGGCTTGCGCGCCGGCTTCAGCGTCGGCTCGATCTTGATCGGAATACGCGCCGTCTTGGCGGCGCCGCGCTGGTGTTTGAGGTCGTGGTCGGTCATTGGCTACTACCAATCCTGGAACCGCCAAGACGCCAAGGGCGCCAAGATATTTGAACCGCCAAGACGCCAAGAACGCCAAGATTGATGAGGTGAAAAACCAGAAAAGATTTTTCATCAAGTTCTCTTGGCGTTCTTGGCGTCTTGGCGGTTCCCCCGGTTTTCTTGGCGCCCTTGGCGTCTTGGCGGTTCAAAAATTTCATTCAAGGACCCCGGAGTTTACCCCAGCAGGCGGGTGAGGTGTGACGCGAGGTGTTCGGAAACCGCGTCCAGGTCCAGGGATATGCCCAGGTCGCGCAGTTGGGTGACTGGCAGGCCGGCATAGCCGCAGGGATTGATGCGGCCAAACGGTTCCAGGTCCATGTCCACGTTCAAGGCCAGGCCGTGATAGCTGCGGCCACGCTTCACCCGCAGGCCCAGGGCGGCGATCTTGGCACCGTCGACGTACACGCCGGGGGCGTCATCGCGACGGCCGGCCGTGATGCCCTGTCCGGCCAGCAGATCGATCACGGCCTGCTCCATGAGGCCCACCAGGCGCTGCACGCCCAGGCCGCGGCGCGCAATGTCGAACAGCAGGTAGCCGACCAGCTGGCCGGGTCCGTGATAGGTCACCTGGCCACCACGGTCGGTCGGCACCACCGGGATATCGCCCGGCGCCAGCAGATGGCCGGGTTTGGCGTTGAGGCCCAGGGTGAAGACGGGCGGGTGCTCCAGCAGCCAGAGTTCATCGGGCGTGTCGGCGCCCCGCTCCGCCGTGAACGTCTGCATTGCACGCCAGGTCGGTTCGTACTCGGCGTGGCCGAGGCGGTGGATTTCCAGAAAAGGGGCAGAGCGGATTGGCACTTACTTAGGCCGGTGTCCCGGAAAAATGGCCACGGAATCCACGGAACGACACGGAACGCATGCAATGCCTGAATCCAGGAAATTCATCCCGCGGCTTGGTTTCCAGGCTTTTACAATGAGCCTTTTTCCGTGTCATTCCGTGGATTCCGTGGCCAAGAACATTTGTTTCACAGCACCATCAGGGCCCGATCCCAGTCGGACAGCGAGCGGTAGATCGCATCGAGCTGTGCCTGGCTGACGGCACGCACGGTGACGGTCACGGCGAGATACTTGCCGCCCTGGCTGGCGCGGCTGCGCACCGCGGCCTTACCGGTGTCGGGTGCATGCGCACGTACCCGCGCCACCACCTCGACCTCGAAGTTGCCATGCCCGTGGCCGATCACCTTAATCGGAAAGTCACAGGGGAACTGCAGCAGAGATTCGGATTCGGACATCGGACGGCTCATGGGGTGGGGGGCAAAAAGGGTTCGGAGTCTGATGGTGCGTACGTCAACCCCTCTTGGCCACGGAAGCACATGGAACAACACGGAAAAAGGCTTATTGTATAAAGCCTGGGAACCAAGCTGCAGGTGCTGATCCTGGGTTTACAGAGTGAATTTTTTCCGTGTTGTTCCGTGGATTCCGTGGCTGGATTTTCCTTTGGCGATGCTCACGGGTTTCGTGGCCAGCGGAGATTCATTCCGCCGCGCCGACGCGCACCTGTTCCTTGTAGGTACGATACAGCTCGCTCATGCGCCGGTACAGCGCACCGGGCTTGCCGTCGGCGACGGGCCGGTCGTCCAGCAGCGTGACCGGCAGGATCTCCTTGGTGGAGCTGGTCAGCCAGATCTCATCGGCGCTGAGCAGTGCCTCGGCGCGGATGTCGGCCTCCCGGTAGGGGATGGCGTGGTGGGCCGCCAGTTCCAGGATCAGATCGCGGGTAATGCCAGGCAGCAGGTGCGGCCCCTTGGGCGGTGTGATCAGCCGGCCGTTGTGGACGATGAACAGGTTGCTGGCCGCGCCCTCGGTGGCGTGACCGTCCTTGATCAAAATGGCCTCGACGGCGCCGCGGTCGATGGCCTCCTGGCGCAGCAGCACATTGGGCAGCAGCGTGATTGCCTTGATGTGGCAGGACTGCCAGCGGATATCGTCGAGGGTGATCGCGCGCACGCCGTCGTTCGCAACTGCCGGACCGGGCGGCGCGATGGGGCTGACCATCGCGAACACGGTCGGTGTGAGCGAGGCGTCGAAGGCGTGATCGCGTTTGGCCATGACGCCGCGCGTGACCTGCAGGTAGATGGACTGGTCCGCGCCCGGATTGCGCCGCAGCAACTCCTCCAGTACCACGCGCCACTGGGCGTCGTCCATCGGTTCGGGCATGCGGATGGCGTGCAGGCTGTTGCGCAGACGCTGGAGGTGTTCGGTCAAGCGAAAAGGTCGGCCGCCATAGGCCGGGATCACCTCATAGACACCGTCGCCGAACAGGAAGCCGCGATCCATGACTGAGACCATGGCCCGTTCGGGTGCGAGGAATTCGCCGTTGAGATAGAGGGTGGGCATGGGTTCGGGGCTCGGGATTCGGGATTCGGGATTCAGCAACCGGGATTCAGCAACCGGGATTCAGGATTCGGGGTATTGACACCCCAACCGAGGCAGCCACACTCCTTGCCCGAATCCCGAATCCCGAATCCCGAATCCCGAATCCCGAATCCCGAATCCCGAATCCCGAATCCCGAATCCCGAATCCCGAATCCCGAATCCCGAATCCCGA
>Ga0172382_10011467_pt1 | contig 11714 bp, 8 predicted proteins | sample Leawel138RmetaG_FD_122245 | JGI IMG/M metagenome (GOLD analysis project Ga0172382, IMG submission 122245) | Leachate microbial communities from a municipal landfill in Southern Ontario, Canada - Leachate well 138R metaG | ecosystem: Engineered > Solid waste > Landfill > Unclassified | place...
AGTTTGCGAACGATCTGTTCCGGATTGTGACGTTTCCTTTTCGACATAATCAAGTCTCCTTGCCCGAAGGGCAGATGCGAAACTCTCATTATACATGGACCAGTTTACGGGGGGCACACCAAATGAAGAAGCAAACCAAGTCAAAAAAGCGTGTTGCTGATCACGGCGAAGTCTTTACATCAGACCGAGAAGTCAACGCCATGCTCGACTTGGTCAAACAAGAAACGGAACGCATCGACAGCCGCTTTCTTGAGCCTGCCTGCGGTACCGGAAATTTTCTCGCCGAAATTCTGCGGCGCAAACTCGCCGTCGTCAAATCACGCTACGGCAGCCACCCCGCCGATTACGAACGCTACGCCGTCATCGCTGTTACCTCCATTTACGGCGTCGAATTGCTGCCCGACAATACTGAAGAATGCCGCAAACGGCTCTTCCACCTTTTCGACAGCGAATATACGGCCCACTCAAAAGACGAGGCGAACGACGATACACGCGAAGCCGTGCGCCATATACTGCGCCACAACATCTTATGCGGTGACGCCCTTACCATGAAACAAAACGACGGGAATCCAATCCTCTTCGCCGAATGGTCTCCCCTAAAAGAAGCCATGCTTAAACGGCGTGATTTTCGACTGGATCATATGCTTGAAGCACAGGACAACATGGTGCAGCTGACCCTTTTCGACGAAAGCAGCGCCTATGAATGCAATGAACGGGGGGAGCTCGTACTGAAACCTGTCAAAGAGTTCCCGCCCATTCATTACAGGAGGGTGCAAGAACATGACTGATTTTTATACCAACACCTACAATCCTGATGTCCTCGACTGCCTCGCCAATCTGTCCAATGATGAAGTGTTCACACCGCCCGGCATCGTCAACCAAATGCTCGACATGCTCCCTCAAGAACTCTTCACTGATCCCCATATAACCTTCTTGGATCCCGTCTGCAAATCGGGCGTGTTCCTTCGAGAAATTGCCAAGCGCCTCCTAAACGGACTCGAAGATCAAATCCCTTCTTTACAAGAGCGCATCGACCATATCCTGCACAGACAGCTCTACGGCATCGCCATTACCGAATTAACCTCTCTCTTATCACGGCGAAGCCTCTACTGCTCCAAATTCCCAAACGGCCCCTACTCCATCTCACGCTTTGATAATGGCGAGGGCAATATACGATTCAAGAAAATTCAACATCAGTGGCGCAATAAAAAGTGTTCCCTCTGCGGCGCTTCCAAAACCGAATACGACCGCGATGAAACACTGGAAACCTACGCCTATGAATTCATCCATAACACCAAGCCGGAGACTATTTTCGATATGAAATTCGATGTTATTATCGGAAACCCGCCTTATCAACTCAGTGATGGGGGGAATGCCGCAAGCGCCAAGCCTATATACCATCACTTTGTTCAACAGGCTAAAAAATTAATGCCACGTTATTTAACATTGATTATTCCTTCCAGATGGTTTGCAGGCGGCAAAGGCTTAGATACCTTCCGAGAACAAATGATATCTGATACTAGAATAAGACAACTCGTTGATTATTTTAATGCCGCGGATTGTTTTCCCGGAGTTGAAGTGAAGGGTGGGATCTGCTATTTCCTATGGGATAAGGATAATCCGGGGGACTGTACCGTTACTTCATATAGCAGTACTAATTATAAAAGTGTTATGACGCGCCCCCTAACTGAAGACAATTCTGATATATTCGTTCGCCAAAACGAAGGTGTCGCAATTTTAAAAAAAGTAACCCGCCATAAGGAAGACACATTTGACTCACTCGTAAGTTCAAGAAAACCATTTGGCTTTCCGACGAATTACACGGGGAAAACGAAATCAAAATTGAATAGTATTCAACTTTTTGAACGTGGAAAAATCTCCTATATTTCAGAGTCTGATATTGAACGAAACCTTGATTGGGTAAACAAAATTAAAATTTTTATTACTAAAGCGTACAATGCCGGCGATAATTATCCACACCAAATTATAAATAAACCTAGATTGGTAGGGGGCAATACGGCGTGCACAGAAACGTACTTAGTTATAGGTCCTTTTGAATCAGAACACATTGCTCACAATGTAATGAGCTATATCGAGACTCGTTTTTTTAGGTTCTTCGTATTTTTGAGAAAGATATCGCAAGACGCAACAAGTAAAGTTTATTCCTTCGTTCCCATGCAAGATTTCCGCGAAGCTTGGACGGATGAAAAGTTATATAAAAAATACCGTCTCACTAAAAAAGAAATTGCTTTTATTGAGAGCATGATCCGTCCGATGGATCTTGAGAGCCCTGACCAATGAACGCTTTTTACACAGAGCCGCTTCTTTGGCGGTAATGTCATGGACAGATATAGGGTGCTGTCGAGACAAGGATTGACCGTGAAGCTGTCCATGACACTATAAATGACACTATAAATGAAGCTGTAAATCAGATGACGGTACGGATAAAAACCAATGCGGGAATCGCCTGTGATGAATAAGATCTCCATTCGTTTTTTTGGTGACGGCGAGGTGCGCGCCCTTGGGGATGAAGAAAAAGGACGCTGGTGGTTCAGCGTAGTAGATACGATCGGCACTTTAACGAAGCGGATTCATAATCGCGAACTTTTTATGACAGGCGTGGATTATCCCTATTACGATGAGGAGGAGGACCGAATTATGGAGCTTGAAGATCATGAGTAAAGGCTTTTTTCCGGCGCGCCCCCATTCACAGCCGATGATCTATTCCTACGAAGAAAGAAATCCCGAATACCGCGGTCTGCTGAAGGTGGGCTATACGACTATCGGCGTTGAGCAGCGCGTTGCCCAACAATACCCGACCAAGCGACCGGATGGGAAAGTGCCTTATCACATCGTATTTGCCGAATCTGCCATGTATAGTGACGGCGGCAATTTTAGCGATCACGACATTCACCGCGCTCTTGAAGCACGGGGTCATAGCCGAGAGGGCGGTGAATGGTTCCGCTGCACTGTTGACGAGCTGCGCGCCGCTTATATTGCGGTTCGTGATCGTGTGGAGAACGTGGAAAGCCGCACGCGCAACTTCAGTATGCGCCCCGAACAAGAAGAGGCCGTGAGCAAGACCATTGAATATTTTCGGGCTGCGGCGCGGGAAAGGGACAACCGTGCCGCTAAGTTTTTGTGGAACGCGAAAATGCGATTTGGCAAGACCTTCGCCGCCTATCAGCTGGCAAAACACTTGAAGCTGAAAAAGATCCTCATATTGACCTTTAAACCTGCTGTACAAAGCGCTTGGGCGGAAGATATCCGCAGCCATATGGACTTTGAAGGGTGGCAGTTTATCAGCCGCGATTCAGAATTGACTTGGGAGAAGAGCGACAAGAAACGGCCCATAGTCTGCTTCGGTTCCTTTCAAGATTATCTCGGCACGGGCGATAACGGCGGCATTAAGGCAAAGAACGAATGGGTACACACGACCAATTGGGATCTGGTCGTTTTTGATGAATACCATTTCGGCGCGTGGCGTGACAATGCGAAACGACTCTTTGAACACGAAGATGAAGATGATTATGAAATGCTCGACCTCGAAAAATACGCGCAGGACGAAGAGGCCAACGCTATCAACGAAACGTGGCTGCCCATCACGACCAGTCGCTATCTCTACTTATCGGGCACGCCCTTTCGTGCGCTGAACTCGGGCGAATTTATCGAAGATCAAATTTATAACTGGACCTACTCCGATGAACAGCGCGCGAAAAAGAATTGGATAGAGCCGCCTGAAAATCCTTATGCCGCCTTGCCGCGCATGGTGATGATGACCTATAAAATCCCCGAAAGTATACGGCACATAGCGCAGGAAGGCGAGTTTGACGAGTTCGATCTCAACCTTTTTTTCGCCGCTGAGGGCGAGAAGGAGAAAGCGCAGTTCACGCATAAAGAATATGTCCAAAAATGGGTTGATCTTATCCGCGGCGCTTATCTGGATACGATGACCGATGATTTGAAGCTGGGCGCAAGAAAGCCGAAAATGCCCTACGCCAATAACCGGCTCCTCGCGATCTTGACCCACACCCTGTGGTTTCTGCCTACGGTGGCGTCATGCTTTGCCATGCACAATTTACTACGAAAAAAGAATAATCGCTTCTTCCATGACTACGCGATCAATGTCTGCGCAGGCAGCAGCGCCGGTATTGGCGCCGCCGCGCTGCCGCCGGTGCTGCAGTCTATGGGTGGTGACCCATTGAAAACCAAAACGATCACGCTCACCTGCGGCAAACTGACCACGGGCGTGACAGTGAAACCGTGGACCGGTATTTTCATGCTTCGCAATCTGTCGAGTCCGGAAAGTTATTTTCAAGCTGCCTTCCGCGTGCAAAGCCCATGGGAGGTAGATGTGAGCGCCGAGAAAAAAGAAATCATGAAAGAGGAATGTTATATCTTTGACTTTGCCCTTCACCGCGCCCTGCGCCAGATCGCTGAGTATAGTTGCCGGCTTGATGTTCACGAAAGCAATCCTGAAAAGAAGGTGGAAGAGTTTATCAATTTCCTGCCCGTCATCGCTTACGATGGCTTCTCTATGAACCAGATCAGCGCAGGGGATGTGTTGAATATTGCCATGGCAGGCACTTCGGCGACGCTTTTGGCGCGACGCTGGGAAAGTGCGCTCCTCGTGAATGTGGATAATGATACGCTTTCTCGTTTGATGAACAATGAAAAGGCTATGCTTGCGTTGATGAGCATTGAAGGATTTCGCAGTCTGAACACCGATATTGAGACCATTATCAACCTGTCTGAAAAGGTGAAGGAAACCAAGCAGCGGGAAGAGAAACTGAACACACAAGAGAAGAAAATACTTACGGAAGAAGAAAAAACCTTTAATGCGAAACGAAAATTCATCCAAGAAAAGCTTATTAAATTTGCCACACGCATCCCGATTTTTATGTACTTGACCGATTTTCGTGAATTCAGTCTCAAGGACGTGATCACCCAACTGGAACCGAATCTGTTCAAGCGCGTGACCGGTATCCATGTAAAGGATTTTGAATTGCTCGTATCTTTGGGCGTGTTCAATGCGGGCTTGATGAATGATGCCGTTTACAAGTTTAAACGTTATGAAGATGCGAGCCTAAACTATACGGGCAAAAACAAACATGAGGACAAGTCTGTGGGCGGTTATGATACCGTCCTGACATCCAAAGAGTTTCGGCGTCTCTACGGAGCGCAAGAGCGCTCCATGACCGCTGTCCGGCAAGCCTCCCCGAACTATCCTGCTCCGGCGGTCGATGAAACCGAAGAAGATGCGCCGCGCCCGACGAAAGCGAAGCCCGCACAAAAGCAACCAAAAAAGAGACCGTGAAGTGCGGTAGGCTGTCATAAGATTAAGATTTGCAACGCGCCGCCGCCTTGCAACTTTGCATCTGCCCAATGCCTCAATTACAATAGCGATGATTCAGCGTAACGCAGGAAGAAAGGAAAACAACAATGACGGAAACGATTCGCTGGGGTATCTTAGGTACGGGACACATTGCGCGGCAATTCGCGGAAGGCTTGAAAGCGGCACGGGGCGCGGTACTGCAGGCAGTGGGTTCTCGCACTATGGATACAGCACGCCAATTCGGCGCATCATTTCAGATCCCCAACTGTCACGGCAGCTATGAAGCCCTTGCTCAAGATCCTGACGTGGACGTCATTTATATTGCAACGCCCCATCCCTTGCATATGGACAATAGCATCCTATGCTTAGAGGCAGGCAAAGCGGTCCTCTGTGAAAAGCCTTTCACCATCAACCGGCAAGAAGCGGAGAAGGTGGTTGCCTGCGCAAAAAGCAACAATCTATTTCTCATGGAAGCCATGTGGACGCGTTTCCTGCCTGCGGTCCGCCAGGCTGTTACGTGGGTGCAAGATGGCGTCATCGGCGATGTGCGTATGATCCGCGCCGACTTCGGCTTTTATGCAGACTATGACGAAGAACCCAATCTTTTTGATCCTGCCATGGGCGGCGGAGCACTCCTCGATGTAGGCATTTATCCGCTGTCCTTTGCCGCGCTCTTTCTCGGCGCCGCACCGCAACGGCTGGTCAGCGCTGCACAGATCGGCCCCACCGGCGTGGATGAACAAAACAGCATAATCCTTCACTATGATAATGGCGCCCTCGCAACGGCATCCAGTGCGGTGCGTACGGAAACCCCGCAGGACGCCTGTATCATCGGTGAAAAAGGGTTTATCACCTTGCATCCCTGTTTCTGGCGCGCCGATACCCTAACCCTTTCCGTGCAGGAGCGCAATCCGGAAACGCTGCATTTGCCTTTAGTCGGCAACGGCTACAATTACGAAGCGGAAGCGGTGATGGACTGCCTACGGGACGGTCAAAAAGAATGCCCACGCATGCCCCTCGACGAAAGTATCGCGCTCATGGAGCTCATGGACCAAGCACGGGCGCAGTGGGGACTCCGTTATCCCATGGAATAAAGCTGGGCGGCAACGAAGCTTAACGCCGATAATTCCACGCACGGGCGCTGTACTTCTCGCGGGCAAGTTGACTGACCTCTTGCTCTTCCGCCGCCGACAGCTGCGACGGCGACGCAGCCGGACAAAAGACACGGCGCAAAGCATCGGCAAGCAGGGCGGGCGTCACCGACACAGGACGAACAAATTCCTTGTGCACACGGGCGCCTCGATATTCCGGACGATCCCCGGGTTCCGGCAGATAGCGTTCCATCGCTTCCATAGACACCTGATATAAGAGTGAGCCATGGTGCAGACAGGCGTTCCGTTTACGGCGCTGGGCATTGCCAGAACATTTCATGCCCTCTACTGCCAAGTCGGAAACACCTTGCCGCGCCGCGTCAATACCGAGCAGCTTTAAAGCCTGCGCCACCTTATCCAGCAAAAAGGCATAGGAGCCGTGGAGCGCCGCCGTTTCCGGATAACGCTCATAGGAAAGGGCAAAAGCGAAATTGAAGGAACCCGGTCCTTGCAACACGGCGCCGCCTGCTGAACAGCGCCGCAAGATTGGCACGCCATCACGCTGACACGCCGCTTCATCGACTACTTCCGCCACAGACTGACTGGAGCCGATGGCGATAAAAGGGATGGGACACTCCCAAAAGCGCAGTGTATCCGTCATAGACGAATCTGCCACGCCTTCCAGCAACAGTTCGTCGAGGGCAAGATTGCGCGCAGGATCGGGATAGCTGACAGATAATAAACGCATGGTTCCTCCACAAATATCAAGATAAAGCAATGGGGTGATCCCCAGTCCCGAAGCATGGACTACAGGCGACAGTATAAAAGAATTCGCGCCATGCTGCAAGAGGCAGCACGTCCCTTATCCCGCCAACTTTCGGATCCGGTGTTGGAATTGGGTCAGGGGAAGCGTATACAATTCCTGCTGAACAGGGCAGGGATAAGCATGGCTTGAGCGGGACGTCACGAGAGACAAAAGAAGGCAAACATGAGCCCATCAGATGCACAGACCATAGCAAAGAACCAACAAAACAACGCTATAGCCGGCGGTGGTTTACATACGGCGCAACTCCTCGCACGGCCGCCTCTCATGGAACGGTCAGGCGCGCAGGGCGTTAAACGCGTGAAGCTTGAAGAACACTATCGCCGCGCCCAGAAAGTCGCCTCGGAAACAGTACCTGTCACTTGGTTTCGAGGGCTCCTCATGACGCTGCTTCGCTGGGGGCTCAGCGCAATCGGGCTCTATAAACGGGGCAACCGAAACGCCTTGAACCTGCAGCTTGTGAAACAAGATCTCTTTTTCGATGTCTTACCCGCAGGTCTCTCCAAATTTCGTATCTTACACATTTCCGATTTGCATTTACCCGCCCGTTTCCCGGACTTAGCAAAAAAGATTGCTACACTCGTGAAGGACGTGGAAGTGGATCTATGTGTACTCACCGGCGATTATCGCTGGGGCTACTACGGCAACGATGACCATCTCCCCAAACAACTTCCCGGCATTCTCAAAACTATTCATACGCGCTATGGAACCGTCGCCTGCCTGGGCAACCACGACAAATTAGAAACCGGTGCCCTCCTCGAGAAAATGCAGATTCCCGTCCTCTACAACGAAGGTTTCTCCATCACCCACAACGACAGCAGCCTATGGGTCTGCGGCATTGATGATCCCCACATCTTTAACGTTGACCGCATCGACCAAGCGGTCGAAGACGCGCCGAAAGACGCCTTTATCCTCATGCTCGCCCATTCCCCCGAACGTATCGCAGAAGCCGAAGAAGCGGGTGTATCCCTCTATCTCACTGGCCACACCCACGGCGGCCAAATACGGCTGCCCCTGATCGGCGCATTAAGCAAGAATGCCGCCTGTACCCAAGAACAAGTGGCGGGACCGTGGCAGCACAAAACAATGCAAGGCTACACGAGCTGTGGCATTGGGACTACCGACTTGCCCGTACGCTATCTCTGCCTGCCGGAAGCAGTAATTATCACCCTCCACCAAAAGGCGTCGAACTAAGGGCGGCTTAAGCTTTGTTGAAGGAATTAAACTGAAGCACGAAACATACGAAGCACAAATAAGTTCCTATAATATTCGTGTCCTTCGTGGTTGAAAAAAAGGACGCTGATTCAAATTCGCATCGGAGTCCTTGATAGGGGTAAAATACAGGGATAAAGGGGCAATGCTCCTTATGAAGGTGTTATGTGCCTGCATCCGCCAATCTTGACCCGTGTGCGGCTGTGGTGATTTTCGGAAACATTTAGTGACAACGAAAAACAACAACTCAATTTTATGGAATGGGCTCGCCGTTCTCTTATGGATCGGCATCTTCTTCGCCGGACTATTTCCGGAACCGATCTTCTTTAAACTGCGCCAGCTGGGCGGCGTAACCATGCATCAGGCCTTTATCAACTCTCACTGGTTCATTACCTTTTCCTGTACCGGATTTCTCGCTTGGTTCGTCACACAACGCAGCCGTGAAGCCGGGGTTGACAGCCATCTCGCCTTGGGCAAAGGCATACAAGTGGCCGTTCTGTCCTTAGTCGCTTTCTTGCCGGTGCCAATCGAAATACTGCCCGGTTACTTTTTCATCTTGGAGCGCTTCTATTATTTCCTGATCATGGCCGTTATTACCGCTAAAATGCTGTGCTGGCTCTATCTGCTGCAAGTGGTGCTCAATTACCATCTCTTTGCCGGCGCCGAAGTGTTAAAAGATATGCCCCTCCTCTTTCCCAGTGCGCGCAAACAAGCTTCCGCAACCCCGCCGGCAATGTCCGAAGACGCAAGCGATACGCCGCCCACGCCCGCTAACGACGAAGAAAAGGAATAACGCTCCTACAAGGCGGCGCGCTCAACGACCGCTCGTTCGCGAAATCCCACGTGAAGCCACAGGGCAATAATGGCACATAAAATGCCGGGGATAAGCCAAAACATACGGTAGTCCACCATACCGCTTACCGGGTCGGAAAAGAATTGCGCTGTCCAGCCTGCAAAAAGAAAACCTGCCAAAGGTCCCGCGCCGGAGATCATGAGCGTCAACAATTGCTGCGCGCCCGCCCTGGTGGCGGACGTACTGTGTTTTTCCACATACAGATAGGCCGTCGTAAAAAAGAAGGCATAACAAAAACCGTGCAAGGCGATACCTGCCACAATGGCGATATGATTTTCTGTAAATGCGAAGATGAGCATGCGCAGACCTTGCGCGATAACACCCCAAAGCATGATCCGTTTCATAGAGATGCGGCTGAGAAACCAGCCCAAAAAGAGCAAGACCAACACCTCCGACGCCTGTCCGATACTCATGCCCGGCATAATATAGGCCTCGGGAAAACGCAGATGAACCAGAAAAGGACTCATCCCAAAATAATAGAATTGATGGCAGGCTCCGTTTAAAAAATTGAGCAGGCAGAGGAGCAGCATTTCCGGGCGTAAAAATAAACGAAACACCTCTCCGTAAAGGGGAGCTGCCGGTTTGTCGAAAGAGGAGCCTGTCAGGCGCAGCATAAAAAGGGCCAAAGCGACAGACGCAAAGGCAGAAACCAATAAGGTGTGTCCCAGCCGTGTCCCCGATGCGTCGCCTTTCAGCCACCAATAACCAAATACCCACGCGACCGCCACCCAGCCGAGAGTCCCCCACATCCGTATGCCGCCAAAATCTCGACGCGCATCAGAAGCATGCTGTAAAACGACTGTGTTGGTCAGTCCAAAGGTGGGCGCAAAACACAGCCCATACAAAAAATAAAGGCTGATGAAAAAAGAAAAGGAGTGGACACGATAGAGCCACAGCATGAGCAAGGCAGCCAGACCATGACATAGCATCAACATGCTTCGCGCGCCCATCCAACGATCCGCGATGCGCGATGCGATCAAAGGCGCTACACTCGCCGCCGCCGAAGGCATCGCCATAATCATGCCCGCACGGAAAGGCGCAATCCCCAGATGATCTTTCAAATAAAGGCTGAGAATGGGCACAGTTGCGCCGGGAACGGCATATTGCAAAAACATCATAACCGATAAGCGGCGTTTGAGTGATGGATTCAATGGCAGTGCTTCCCTGTCATAAGGCTTGGTGTTTTCCCCTCCATCAGCATAGCATGACTGCCCACACTGTTGCATATTTTAACGTCATAAAACCCTATAAAAAAAGCGCCGGCGACAAATAATGACGCCGGCGCGAATACAAACAGATAAAGGTTAACGGCGTTTACGTAGGACCGATACGCCCATCACGGCGGAGACCGCGCCAAGCAGTGCCAAGCCGGCAAGACCACCAATAGGTACACCGGAAATGATGCCCAGCGTGAAGATAGGCGACCATGCTGTTTCTTCAAGGACACTATCATTTACTTCACACTGATACTGACCGACATCTCCATAGGAAACGGAAGCAATGCTATAAATGGGATCAACACCGTTCGGAATGGTGTCAAGCGCCTTGTCTTCCGTGTGACGGTACCACTGATAGGACAGGCTGCCTTCCGCGCCCGCGACAAGAATCTTGAAGGAAGCCGATGCACCTTCGGGGACAAAGACCTCGGTCAAACCGTCTGCGGTCACTTTAAGTCCTTCAACAGGTTCGCCTTCTGCAGGTTCACCTTCAACAGGTTCACCTTCCGCAGGTTCGCCTTCTACGGGTTCACCTTCGGCAGGTTCGCCTTCTACGGGTTCACCTTCGGCAGGTTCGCCTTCTACAGGTTCGCCTTCGGCAGGCTCGCCTTCGGCAGGTTCACCTTCGGCAGGTTCGCCTTCAACGGGCTCACCTTCGGCAGGTTCACCTTCAACGGGCTCACCTTCGGCAGGTTCACCTTCTACAGGTTCGCCTTCTACAGGTTCGCCTTCACCTTCGTCCGGTATCGTGATATCGTCGATTACCGTTACAACGGCAATGCACTCATCCGAATTACCGGAAGTGTCTTCTACACGAAGTGTCACGTTTTGTGCGCCCACATCGCCCACACCGAAGCTAATACTTGAGGAACCGTTAATCAATCTGACGGCAATTTGATAATTGTCGTAACTGCCATCGTCCACGTCGGCAGGCGTGATCTCAGGATCGCTCAAATAAACATCAATGTCTTTACAGATCGCAACAGGCGCCGTTTGGTCTTCTACCTTAATGCTTGTACCACATTGCGCGGTATTACCGCTTGTGTCTGTAACCGTAAGGGTGACCGGTGTGGAACCGATGCTCAAGGTCGCTCCGATCGCAGGCGACTGGGTGACCGATACAGTGCCGCAATTATCGGTGGCGGTCACTTCTGAGCGCAGATCGGGAGCGGGCGCCGTGCCG
>Ga0172382_10011468_pt1 | contig 11714 bp, 13 predicted proteins | sample Leawel138RmetaG_FD_122245 | JGI IMG/M metagenome (GOLD analysis project Ga0172382, IMG submission 122245) | Leachate microbial communities from a municipal landfill in Southern Ontario, Canada - Leachate well 138R metaG | ecosystem: Engineered > Solid waste > Landfill > Unclassified | place...
CGGCTGGATAAACGTTTCCACTTGTTCCTATTGATACAAAAAGATCACACTCTCTTAAAAGGGGCTGAATCTTTTCCATGTATAAAGGGTATTCTCCAAACCACACAATGTGAGGTCGGAGGTCTTGATTGCAGCAAGGAGATAGTGGAAGAAACTTTCGATACTGGAGTTTGTAATGATGAAGGTAACGGGGACTTGCCCTTTGCGATTCATTACAAAGATTAAGCTGAGTTGGAGCGTAATCTCCATTTAAGTTAAAGTAGGCGTAATCATCAAAGTAAATTTCACCACAATGAGTACAGCGTGATTCATTGAGACTTCCGTGCATACAAAGAGGGGATAACTCTTCATGAGGATCAGCGCGATGATGAAGTCCATCTACGTTTTGAGTAATAAGAGTGACTTTCTTTTCAGGGTGATTACGAGCGTACTCTACCAGAGCAAAATGGGCCAAGTTAGGAGAGGCTTTAGCTGCCTCAATTCTTCTCATGGAATAAAATTTCCAAACGAGAGTAGGGTTATTGTGAAAAGCTTCAGGTGTCGCGATTTCTTCCAGCCGATATTGTTCCCATAGTCCACCCGAATCTCGAAAGGTTGAGAGTCCTGAATCTGCGGAAATACCGGCCCCTGTTAGTATAACAATGTTTTTAAAGCCCATGTTTTGAGGATGAATTGAAATCAAAGTTTTAGCAAGGAGAAAAAGTGAGGAAGCTTGCGCTTCCTCACTCGTAAGAATTATTTGGAAAAGGTTTCGAAAGTCGTAACCGGAGAGTCAAAACCTTCAAAATAACGATGCCCTCCCAGGATTCCAAGAGTGTTTTCATCAATTCTTGTGACTTGAGAAAAACCTTTCGTCTCCTGCAAGAAACGACCTGTGTGACGCCACTTTTTAGAATCTAAGTCCATGGCATAAATATGAGAAACATACTCGTAGTGAGCTGGTCCTGTTTGAAACATACCGCCAAAAACAAACAGCTCATTATCAATGATTTCTGCTGCTGGAGCGAACGTCGCAAAAGGAAGCTTGGTTAGTTCAGTATGTTTTCCAGTAAGAGGATCAATCATTGTCACTCTGTTTTGCAGTTCAAAGTGGCTTCCTCCTTCACCAATTCCTCCAATGAGAAGGATGTTGTCCTGATAGTTAAGACCTGTGAAGGCACGACGTTTGAGATCCAGTTCATAAGGAGCGTAAGTTGCTTTGAGGTTTTTAAAATCGAAAATTTCGATACTCGAATGAAATTTACCATCAATGTCGTTTTCAAATTTAGGAGTCGAGTTCCATCCTCCAATAATGTAAGCCTTGTCATCAATAAGAATGGCGACATTGGAAGAGCGGGGTTCGTTCAAATGGGCCACTGTTTCCCATTTATCTTCTTTAATTGAATAACGATCGATCTGAGATAAAGATTTCCATTTTGGCTTATGATCTGCTGAGTAAGCGAAGCCTCCAAAAGCATAAATATAGCCTTCATGGGCAAGGATCTGATAACCATGAGCCTTGACTGGACGAGGGGGAAGCTCTTTCCATGTGTTGGTTTTGATATCATAGACAGCAAAAGTATCCTGGAAGGATTCAGGAGGATAGGTATGCTCAGCTCCAGCATGTCCTCCGGCCATATAGATTTTATCTTGATAATTGACTGTACCAAATGAAGACCTAGGAGCTCCTATTATTGAAGCACGTAGGCTTTGTTTAAAATGCGTCTCTCCCATAAATTGAGGAGCGTAATGGCTTTTGTCAGGGCTACCAATAAGAAGATTCCACTTATCGTTTTTGAGTTCATAAATTTTAAAGAGGCCGTTTTCTTGAGAAGAGAAAACAAGCGTATTATCAGGCGTAAAGGCCGGAGCCATCTGGTGATTTTTATCGAAGGTCATTTGCTTGTGTGTTTTTAAAGTACGGTCGTAGATAAAAATCTCATATTGCCCTTCGATTTCTTTAGCATAGGCAACTAGTCTTTCATCAAATGAAAGGGCCGGACTCATCCCTTCTGCAATTACTTCTTTGATGTTAAAAACTCTATCAAGGAAAACGAGTTCTTTCTTTTTACCGATATTGCGTTGGTAAACTAAAAAGTTTCCATCCGAGGAAGGACGAGGAAAGAAGGCTGTTTCTCCTTCACTTAAATTGATCGCACCGTCTAGAGAGTAACTGGAAAGACCCTTTCCTTGTTTTTTCATCTCCTCTTTTAAGTTGAAGAAATAAATTCTACTGATGCCGTCCTTATCTTGAGCAGAGAAGAAGACTAATTTCCCGTTATGAGTGAACTGAGGATGGATAATCATTGATTTATGAGAAAAGTGAAAGGTCGCTTCTCGATTGGTTTTAAGATTTTTGTATTTAAGGTGCAGATCCTTATGGTCCGGGCCTGTCACATAAATAAGTTCTTTTCCATCCGGAGTAATATCCGGATAAAGCACCAGCTTATCATTTGCAGAATTAAGAACCCATGACTGGCCTTCCTGAGTTAAGAGGATTTGGTTTGAGTCTTTACCTAGGGTGAGGTGAACAAAACTGGCCCATAATGAGTTGGAAAATAGGCAGAGTAAGAGAATAAGTTTCATATTTTATCTATCCTTTGAGGTAGTTCAGTAAAAAATTAACTGAAAGAGTTTGACTTATCAAACAAAAATTAGTGACACTAAACAGCAAAATTTGCTTACTCCCATAAAGTCCTTCATTCAAGGCATGATGAAGAAGGCATGAGAACCTATCTACAAAGCTTTCAAAACTTTTCCCATAACGTAAAAATTTTTTTACTTGGTAATGCATTAGTCTCAATGGGGGTTGCCATTTATGGGCTTCTTTTCAACCTGTATCTAAAGCACATGGGATTAGGTGAAGCCATGATTGGGAACTTGATCTCTACAACATCTCTGGGAATTGCCTTCATGGCCATTCCGGCTGCTTTTATTATTGAACGTTTTCATGTGAAGCATCTGGTAATTTTTGCGATGACTTTATCCAGTCTCTTTTATGGGGCACAAGTCTTAAGTCATTCGGTTGAACTTCTTTTTAACTTCGGGCTTATTGCCAGTATGTTTATGGCCCTTTTCAATATTACGATTGCGCCATTTTATTTACGAAACTCTACGCCTCAAGAACGAATTCAGCTTTTTACTCTAAACTCTTGCTTAGGAATTTTGGCACAATTCATAGGTTACTTGATGGGAGGATACATTCCTTCACTGGTGAGAGGGATGACCTCATTTCAAGATGAAGTAACCGTCTTCAAAATAGGTTTAATGTTTTCCATCGCACTTATATTTATTCCCAATTTGATGTTTCTTAAAATCACCAAGGTGGAAATTCCTAAGGCCCGGATTGATGTATTTCAATCTTTAAGAGACCAGGACTGGAGTATTATTGGAAAACTGACTTTACCTAAGCTTTGTTTTGCCTTTGGTGCAGGGTTAGTGATTCCTTTTATGAATATTTATCTGAAAGAGAAATTTAGCTTATCAACCAATGAGATAGGTCTTGCTTTCTCTCTTCTGCAGTTCTTTATTTTTGTAGGTATTTTTATAACTCCGTGGTTTATGAAAAGAACTACCCAACTTCGTTTTATTCTTCTCACTTCATTAATCTCGATCCCTTTTATGATCTCGATGGGAGTTGTGGGGAATTTGGGAATGGTTTTAAGTTGTTTCTTTGTACGTGGTATGTTGATGAATATGTCTTCTCCTATTACTTCAATGTTTGAGATGGAGAAAGTTAAAGAGAAGGAATGTGTTTTTGCTTCCGCTATGATTCTTTTTTCTTATCACCTCGTTTACACTATCAGTACAAGGATCGGAGGTTATATTATCGAAAAGTTCAGTTTCGTACCGACCTTTTACCTTTCAGCTTTAAGCTATATAACGGCCGTTGTTCTCTATTATAAATTCTTTAAACTCGATGATGTGACTAATGATCAAAGACTTCCGCATGAAGATTTGACAGAAATAGCTTCATAAAATCGATTCGCTTCTGAGCTATTTTTTTAGCAGTCAAAGTATTCATGCTTTCTTGGAGTTTAAAGAGCTTTACTTGGTAATGATCAATCATAAATTTTTTATCATCGAGTTCTCTGTTTTCTGCCCAGAAATCATCTATATCAAAAAAATCTGAACCAAATTGAGTGCTGACGCTGGCACATCTTAAAATCCCGATAGCCCCTAAAGCATCAAGACGATCAGCATCCTGGACAATGGCCGCCTCTAAGGAAGAGGGTTTTAAATTTTTAGAATAGCTATGGGAAATAATAGCAGACTGAATCCATTCGACTTCGCTTTGCGTGAAGCCACATTCTCTTAATAGTGGAGCGGCTGCCTCTGCACTCAAGGTGGAAGCTTCAGATCTTTTGGGATCGTTCTTAGGCAGATTTACAAGGTCATGGCAGAGAGTTGCGGCTAAAGTAATAGCTTCACTTGACTTTTCCTCACGAGCGAGCACCTGGGCCAAATTTGAGACTCTCAGGATATGGCTCCAATTATGGGCTGGATCAGTAGAAGGATAAAAAGGTTTAACTAATGTTTTGAGCTGTTCGATTCTTTTCATATAAAAAAAAGGGCCCTCTTGCGAGGGCCCCTGTTGTTGTAACTTTTTAAGAGATTACCAACGGTTTCCACCACGGTCACCACCGCGATTAAAACCACGATCTCCACCACGGTTGAAACCACCGTTACGAGGACGATCACCACGTGGTTCCATTGGACGAGCTTCGTTAACAACTAGGTTACGACCACCCATATCTGAACCGTTTAGTTTTTCGATTGCAGCTTGAGCTTCGTCACTTGTTGACATCTCAACAAAGCCAAAACCTTTTGAACGGCCAGTATCTCTGTCCATTACGATTTTAGCAGAATCAACTTTACCGAATGATGAGAACATGTCGTTAAGTTGTTCGCTTGTTGCTGAGAATGGTAAATTACCAACGTAAATTTTGTTACCCATGAAAAACCTCCTAAGGCCAGGGAATCTGCGCTTCCAGAGGATCAGGAGCAACATGCTCGGAGAACTCTATACTGCGACCGGTTAAATCTTGAATTAAATACCATTAATTCTAAGTGAAAGGATAGCACAACTTTGAACGTTGAAAAGATTTTCGATTCTTAATTTTTATTAAGTATGTAAGAGGTTGAAACTTAAGCCCTCCCCTCAACTTAAAGAGGGGGGGAGGGGGGGATATATTAATTCCAGCGAGATGTGGAAGGTGATGGTTTACGGAAATTATTATCTCTTCTTTCCATTGGACGGGCCTCGTTTACTGTCAACATTCTTCCGCCCAGATCAGCTCCGTGTAGTTTTGAAATAGCTGAGTCAGCTTCACTCACGTCACTCATTTCGACAAATCCAAAACCTTTACTTCTTCCTGTTTCACGATCGGTAATGATTTTTGAAGAATCAACTTTACCGAATGGTAGAAAGATTGAAGCGAGAGCATCACTTGTCGTTGAGAATGGAAGATTGCCAACATAAATTTTCTTACCCATTTTGATAACCTCCTTAAGGCCTGTTTGGGGTGAATTGTCTGAGGACCTTTGAGGAAAAATCCGTAGCGGTACACTCGATAACGAAGGACTTTTACCGGAACAGATTTGAGGTGAACATTAAATTTTTTCTAAAGAGCTTAAGGCAATCTTAACAGTGCACAAATTTTCCCTCTATACCCTTACGAGAGTTGAATTGATACTTACAATAAAACACAAGGAAGTGGTGCTATGAAAAGAATTTTCACTCTTAGTCTACTATTAACTTCATCCGTCGTATGGTCAGTCTCGTCATTAAAAGTTCAAAATTTCAATTTTATGTATAGTGATGGAACAGGTTCAGGAACAGCTTCAGAGTTTGAAATTGTTACATCTCAAACACAAGTGCTTGTTAATCGAGTGGGAAGTGATTTGGAATTTTCTTCTGCTGTTTTAGAGACACCTTTTGTTTGGAGAAATGCTCCTCAAATGATTCTTGATTCAAAGGTGACAGTCACTGATTTCAATTTGAATTTAAACAAAGACTTTAAAGCAACGATTACTAGAGGTGAGTTTGAATCAGAGAAGAAGATGACTATTCAAAATGGATCAGCTCAGTGTCAGCGTTTACAAGGAGTCGATGCCATTGAACAAGTCATTAATGGGTGTTTGGCAAAAGGTGTTGTGAAGTTTTCAAACTTTGAATCTCGCTCTCTGGATGCCTTCATTGCTGCATTGACTGATACAGTTGAGCCTGAAAGTACTCAGATTCGTTCCCTTACTTTAAATCTTGATAAGAAAAACTTTAATTTAACTGCCAGTGCAAAGTTTGGAGTTAATGGAACGTTGAGAGCTAAAGGAACTGCTGATGTTGATTATCAAAATAAAAAAGCAGTTTTCAAAGTGAATGAAGTGAAGTTTGGCTTCTTAAATATCACCGGGAAGTTTTTTACAGAGATAGAGAAAATGGATGTTAAAGGTCTTGAAGTAAGAAGACCTTATATTTATTTATCTCTTTAAGAAGCTGCTCGCATGAAGAAAATAATGCTTACGGGATTTGAAGCTTTCGCTGGAAATGCTTCAAATCCCACTGAAGACTTGATGAAAGAATTAGCAAAGTCAGGTCATCAAACCTTTACCTTGCCAGTGAGTTTCTCTAAAAGCTGGAATGAGTTAGAACAGCTCATACAAAAAAAAAGACCTCATTGGGTCATTAGTTGTGGAGTAGCTGCTAAAAGAGCATCCATTGATCTGGAAAGAGTTGCTATTAATTTTATGGATGCCAGTATCAAGGATAACGATGGATTCTTACCGCAGGAATTAAAAATTTATCCCGATGCTCCGGATAGTTACTTAAGCCATCTTCCTTTGAATAACTGGAAGTCGGTTCTTGAAAAAGATTTTCCAGTGAAAGTTTCACTTAGTGCTGGAAGTTATGTGTGTAATTATCTTTATTTCCAGCTCATGCATCATCGAACTCGGTATCAATATCAGTGTCTTTTTGTACATTTTCCTTATCCTCAGGAACAGCTTTCTCTCTCTCTGTATAAAAGCTTTATAGAAAAACTGTTGGAGATAGTTGAGAACTCTGATTCTGAATAAGCCTGCCTTGTTAAATCATTAAGAAAACCAACAATGGTCTAATCTAGCCAGGAGGTTTTCGTGAATATTAATGAAACCGTAACTGAAACAAATAAATACTCAAAAGCTAATCCTAAACTTCACCAGAATGCAGACCTGATCCAGGAGTTTGGTACGCGGATTCAGGTTCCATTGGGACTGGATAATGATGTTTGTTCTCAAAGTGTCACCGATTTGAATCTTGTTTTGGCCAACCTCATGATCCTTTATGACATGTATCGAAAAGGTCATTGGCAAACATCAGGGCAAACTTTTTATCAACTGCACTTGCTTTTTGAAAAGCATTACAACGAAATTAATGAACTGATTGATGAAGTAGCCGAACGTGTCCAGATTTTAGGAGGAGTGAGCATTGCTATGCCGAATGAAGTCCGGGCCTTAAGTCAAATTGAGGAGTCTCCTGCAGGTCGAGAAGAAGTGCCTGTTCAACTCTCGCGATTTGTAGAAGCTCATGAGGTTCTTCTAAGATGCACAAGAGAAGCTGTGAAGAGGGCCAATGAAAATGAGGATGAGGGAACAAGTGATTTATTAGTTAGTGGAGTGATCAGAACTAATGAAATGCAGGTCTGGTTTATTTATGAACATTTAGTGTCTCTCTCACCAGTTATTAGTAATTCGCCTGAAACCTAGGAATAAAATATGAAATCAATTCTATTATTAAATCTTTTACTCTTTTTCTTTGTGGCCTGTTCTTCGCAGGAAAAGAAAGAATCAGTGGTTTCGACAACATCTGCTAAAGCAGATGTGACTGGAAAAGTTACAGCGAAAGTTTCTTTTACTCCTACGGAAGAAGGGGTTTTGATGAAAGTCTACGCTTCAGGATTTTCACCTAATAAAACTCATGGCTTTCACATTCATGAAAAGGGAGTGTGTGATAAGCCCGATTATAAAAGTGCAGGAGATCACTTTAATCCTGGAGAGCATTCTCATGGTGGCCCAGCTGCACCGATAAAACACGTAGGAGACTTGGGGAACTTAGTTTCTAATGACAAAGGAGTCGCCGAGAAAGAGATCTTAATGAGAGATTTAAGAGACGTTAATCTCATTAAGAATAAGGCGATTATTATTCATGAGAAAGCTGATGATCTTGCAAGTCAGCCTACCGGAAATGCCGGAGGAAGAATTGCTTGCGGAATAATTCGCCTCGAATAGTAAAGCTTGATTATTATAATAAATGTAGTACATCTATAGATAATATTAATGCTAGGGGTGCCTCTCATATGAGGCTGAGATAAACCCTTTGAACCTGTTGAGATAATTCTCGCGAAGGGAAGCTTATGATGTACTTACTACTTTTTTTCTTTTCCTCTATTGTCTTCTCTCAAGAACAACTTGAACCCATCGACATTTCAGAGTCTAGGATTTCAGAAGATCTGATGGGGATTGCTACTCCATCTAATCCTATATCAACCCAAACCTATCAATCTCAGCTCCTTGAGAGTGAACGAATTAAAACAACAAATGATATCACTCAGCTCGATGCATCTGTCACGAATAACTACAGTGGAAGTGGATACTGGGACTCTTTGAACATTAGAGGATTTAGTGTTGATAATCGCTCCAATTATTTTAGAGATGGGCTTCGTATAAATGCAGAAACTGCAATCCCTTTAGAAAACAAAGAAGTGGTTGAAGTCATTAAAGGTTTAGGAGCTTTTCAAAACTCTGGCTCTGCTCCATCAGGTGCGGTCAATTATCGTGTGAAGCGACCTCAAAATGTTCAAGATTTACGTTTAGAGTACACAGAAAGAGGTGGTCACCTGACCCACTTGGACTATGGAAATACTGATAAGACTATCAAATATCGTTTAAATTTATTAAATGAAGAAATCAGAAGCCCTTTTCATTTTAACGATGGGAATCGACAGTTATTTTCTTCGGCATTTGCTTATGAGCTTTCATCTAAGTCCTTACTAGAGGCTGAAATCGAGTGGAGCAGAAGATCTCAGCAGAGTTTAAGTGCTCAAAGTTTTTGGGGGACAAACCTACCATCTGTGAATCCTGAACTGAATTTAAATAACCAGAGCTGGGCTAAACCTGTCGTTTTTGAGTCGCTCTTTTATTCTCTCCGCTACTCACATGAGCTAAATCCTCTTTGGTATCTTGGGGTTTCGGCAGGTAATCAGCAGTCATTGACTAATGATCGTATGAGTTATGCTTTTGGTTGCAGTAACGAGAACAACTGGACTGCTTTTTGTGAAGATGGAAGTTTTGATGTTTATGACTACCGAAGTGAGAATGAAAAAAGAACCACTCATTCAGCTCGAATAAATCTTAATGGAAGAGTTGAGGGTGATATCAGTCAAGAGCTTTCATTTAATCTTCGTTATTCCCATTTAAAAGAAACTCTAGTTAATCAGGCCTATAACTTTGTGGGAGTCGGAGACCAGAGAGGAAGGCCTTTGCCTCCTGACTCTTCCAAGACGGACCCTTCCACTAATTTGGATGAGGAAATTCTAGAGTTTTATTTTGTAGATCGACTTAAAAAGAATGACTGGAGTTTGTGGTTAGGTGGTAATTACCAGTACCGTTATCGTTCTACCTGGAAACACAATGGCAGTGAAAAGAATAAGGCTGATAATCACTTCATTACTCCTTGGATCGCTTTATCCCGCGATGTGAATAACAAGACTTTTTACTTGAGTTACTCTCAGAGTAAGGAGAGTTGGATTACTCCCAATAAGCCGGATTACAATAATCCATCTGATATTCTGCCAGAGCAAACAACTCACCAGTATGAACTTGGAGTTAAGTCGCAACTATTCTCCAGTGCCCTTTTTTATTTGAAACGTCCTCGTTTATTTGATGATGGAAGTGACTTTAAGATTGAAGGTCATTATCAACAATATGGATGGGAGAATACGGTCCGTTTTAAAGTGAAAAATACTCACCACCACCTTAGCCTGATGTACTTGCAGGTTCATCAGTTTGCTAAAGAAGTTAATGGCAAGTTTGCCCCTAATATCCCAGATTTCTCTCTGAGGTACCTAGGAAGAATTGACCTACGTCCATTTACTCTTGGGGCAAGAATCCAGTACGAATCCAAGCGATACGCTAGCTATGATAATGAGCTAATGGTGCCTGACTGGATTAAATGGGACTTCTTTATCGAGAAAAAACACAAAGATCTGACTCTTCGTGCTTATGTGGATAATGCCTTTCAAAAGCGTTTTTGGAAGGAAGCACCTATCCAGTACGGACACCATTATCTATTTCCTGGAGCTGCCAGAAGGGTGGGAATCACAGCAGAGTATCAGTTCTAGATTCCCTACCTGATTGTTTAGTGGCGATGAGTGATTGCTCGGTTGCCACTAACAGCTCTATAAATGGCCAGAAGTACCACGGCACCAATAACTGAGGCTACCAGACCAGCAGCTTCTCCTGTGGCATACCAACCTAATTGGCTACCAACGAAGTTAGCGAGGAATGAGCCTGCTACACCCAGAAGCATTGTAATGAAGATGCCCCCTGGATCTCTTCCTGGCATAAGAAATTTGGCGATGGCACCGGCTACTAGACCAATAATAAGAGACCATACCATACTTGTCCTCCTTAGACAGATGTTCTCTAAAAGAACTCTGTCTAAGAAAGAGCAATGTAGATGCCAAATGACAATTTATTTAGATAACGAAATTTCTACGAAAAAATCCCCAGCAGTGCTGGTGAAAGGAACAACAATAATTGGACCTTGAGTACTACTTAGAAGACTGTGGTCTTTACCGAAAATAACTGATGGAAGGGCCATTTGAACGCCGTATCCTTTCTCGTTTAGAGAAACTTTGGCTTGCCCGAAAATCATATTGGTAATTTCCCCAGCACCGTCCAATATATCTTGAGTAAGTTCGGTATAGACTTCTCCAAGCATTCCAGACATGACGTTTAGAAAAGTTTCACGTGGAAAAGAAATGATGACAGAGCCATTAAAACTCGTACTTACAATACCAATGACCCCAGAGATATCACCGAGTAATTTTTCTCCAGGTTTTTTAAGATAAATTTTCGTGGCTTCAGCAGCTACACTGGCCTGAATCTTTAAAACCTGGAGTGTCGCAGTTAGAAAGGGGTTAATAAACTCTGTATCTAACTTCATGATTAAGCCGCATATTTTTTAGAAACACTTTGTAGCTTAGTCAGTAGAGCGTCTTTACTAAAAGGTTTCACAACATATTGATCAACACCAGCTTTAATAGCAGCAGCAACTTGAGTATGTTCAGCTTCAGCCGTAACTAAAATAAAAGGCGTCTTATTCAACTTTTCATCGGCTCTTACTTTTTTAAGGAGTTCAATCCCCGAGCAGTTAGGCATGTTCCAATCGGAAATAACTAATCCGAATGGACTAGGGCTTTTAGTAAGGTGTTCCCAAGCAATCTGACCATCAGCTGCTTCTGTGATGTCAGTAAAACCTAGATCTTTTAGAATCTTTGCGACGATTTTTCTCATGGTTGACATGTCATCCACGACAAGAACTTTTGTTTTAGGGCTAAACATATAGACTTACTCCTGTTGAAGTACTATTCGTCATAACTTTAGGGAACTTTAGAAAAAAAACGATTTCAACAACTTAAAATGAGTTTCTTGGCGTATATGTAAGATTTTCCTGACCTTGGGACATAGTTTATGAA
>Ga0172382_10011472_pt1 | contig 11710 bp, 11 predicted proteins | sample Leawel138RmetaG_FD_122245 | JGI IMG/M metagenome (GOLD analysis project Ga0172382, IMG submission 122245) | Leachate microbial communities from a municipal landfill in Southern Ontario, Canada - Leachate well 138R metaG | ecosystem: Engineered > Solid waste > Landfill > Unclassified | place...
ACGCCTGGCAGCACAGATGGCGATAGCCGGGGGTTCAGAACGGGGTCTCGGTCTTGCGTCCGGGTTGGTTTGGCTGTGCTGTTGGCGGCGTGTGCGGGCCGGCAACCAGCGCCACCGCCTCCCCCTTCGGAAATCACCTGCAAAGCCGCGTCAGCCGGAGACGCGTTGGTGGGCAATTGGCTGAGCGTGCGTCGTCAGGCGGGCGTGGTCGGCGAACTCAAAACGCTATTTTCGCTCCATGCCGACGGCACGATGAGCTATGGTGAACAACTAAGCCGGCCCAAAAAGGCGCCACAAGGGCTTTCCGAAACCGGTTGTTGGCATCGTGAGGGCAGGACACTGGTGTTGCGCACAATTGCATCCAATGGCTCACCCGTTGACCTTCAAGACCCCATTTATGTCAACCGTTACCGCATCACCCGCGAATCAGGCGAGCGCGTGGGCCTGCGTGGCCCTGACGGCGCGGAGCTGAACGCGAAGCGCATGCCGCCCGATTACCGGCTGCCCTTGTAAGACTCAGGCAGCCGGCCGTATGGCTGCGGGTCAGGCGGCGAGGCGTGCCAGCACGCGCTCCCGCCCCAGTATCGCCAACACGTGGCCAATGGCGGGCGTCTGTTTGCGACCTGTGACGACCAGTCGCAGCGGGATGCCGAGCTTGGGCATTTTCACGTTGTGGGTGGCCAGCAAGGACTTGATCAAGGCGTCGATGGAGTCTGATGTCCATTCCGGAAGCTCGCGTGCCTGGGCGGCGAAGTCCGCCAGCAGGCGGCGTGCTTCCTCGTCGACATGCTGTTCCATCAGGGATGCTTCGGCTGGCTGGGGTGGGGCGCAGAACAATAGTGCGCCTTCGGCCAGCTCATTGAGATTTTCTGCCCGATCCTTCAGCAGGTTCATGACAGCCGATAAGTCGGTGGCGGAAGGGTCACCGCCAAGTTCGACGACGCGTGGCGTCACCCGACGAGCCAGTTCGGCGTCGCTGGAGTGCTTGATGTAGTGGGCGTTCACCCAGTTGAGTTTCTTTGGGTCCCACTGGGCGGCCGACTTGGTCAGGTTGCGTGTATCAAACCATTCGACCAGTTGTTCGCGCGTGAAGAGCTCATCGTTGCCGTGGCTCCAACCCAGCCGTGCCAGGTAGTTGACCATGGCTTCGGGTAGATACCCGGCTTTGTCGTATTCCATGACGCTGACTGCGCCGTGCCGTTTGGAAAGTTTTTCACCATCGGGCCCCAGGATCATGGGAACATGGCCGTACACCGGCGGTTCGGCGCCCAGCGCCCGCAGTATGTTGATTTGCCGGGGCGTGTTGTTGACGTGATCATCACCGCGGATCACATGTGTGATGCGCATGTCCCAGTCGTCTACCACGACGCAGAAGTTGTAGGTAGGCGTGCCGTCAGGCCGGGCAATGATCAAGTCATCCAGCTCGGTATTGTCGAACGTGATGGGGCCTTTCACCAGATCGTTCCAGCCAGTGACGCCGTCTTGCGGGTTACGGAAACGCACCACAGGCTGGCGACCTGCCGGGGGCGGCGGCAGCACTTTGCCGGGTTCGGGCCGCCAGCTGCCGTCGTAGCGGGGCTTCAGGCCGGCAGCCCTAGCCTTCTCGCGCATGGCTTCGACCTCGTCGGGGGTGCTGTAGCAATGATAGGCTGTGCCTTCATCAAGCATACGCTGAATGACTTCGCGGTAGCGATCCATGCGCTGCATCTGGTAGAAAGGGCCTTCGTCGGGTGTCAGACCCAACCATTCCATGCCATCGAGAATTGCCTGCACGGCTTCCGGGGTGGAGCGTTCGACGTCGGTGTCCTCGATGCGCAGGATGAAGGTGCCTGCATTGTGCCGGGCAAAGGCCCAGGAAAACAATGCGGTGCGGGCGCCCCCCAGATGCAGGAAACCGGTGGGTGAAGGGGCAAAACGGGTACGGACGGCGTTGATTGTGGTGGTCATGGCAAGGAAAGAGGCCACATCCGCGTGGGCGGGTGCGGCAAGGTTGGCAATGGGCTCACTGTATTTTAGAGTAAGCAGCGTAGCCTAAGACAAAAAGGGACATCATGCTGCGTCATCGACTAGCTGCACTGTTTGAGCCTCGCACACTGGCGGTCGTATCCGATCGTCCGCTGCCCGTTGACCAGAGCACGCCCGCCCTGCTGAATAATGCGGTCACTCATATACCCGTGCCCGATGCCGTGGCGGATAAGGTACCGTGCCGGCTGCAAGGCCTGCCTGATGGCGAGCGGCTGGATCTGGCGCTGGTATGCGTGCCGCCGGCCAGCACGCCGGCAGTGCTTGAGGCCTTGCGCAGGTATCGTCCGCGCATCGTGCTGGTGCTCGCGCATCCCGAACCTTCCGACGACCCGACGCAGGACACCATCCATTGTCGCGACTGGAGCCGTCGCAACGATTGCCTGGTACTGGGGCCACGATCATTCGGGGTCCAGCGGCCGCATCTGGGCATGAACCTCAGTCATCATCCGCACGGCGCACTGCCCGGGCGAGTCGCCCTGGTGACGCAGTCGCGCAGTATTGCTGCCGCTGTACTCGACTGGGCAGCGGACGTCAGTCTGGGGTTCTCGGCAGTCATTTCGGTGGGTGACGAAGGGGTGATTGATGTCGCCGAGGTGCTGGACTATCTTTCCATGGACCCCCGCACCGATAGCATTGCCCTGTATCTGGAAGAGACCACATCGTCACGTCGTTTCACCAGTGCCGCAAGGGCCGCGGCCAGCGTCAAACCGCTGATTGTGCTCAAAGTCGAAGAAGCGCTGGATGAAGATCCGGTTCACGTCGCAGCCTTCAACGCATTGCTCAGGCGGGTCGGGGCGGTGCGTATCCGTTTTTTTGTGCAGCTTTTTTCCGCCATCAAGGTGTTGGTACATACCCGGCGCCCTCGCGGCAAGCGGATTGCGCTTTTATCCAATGGAGACGGGGCGGCCAGGCTGGCGCTGGACGTCATGGGCACGGGTGCCACGGTATACCGGGCTGAGCTTGCCGCCGCCAGTATTGAAGGTGTGGGTCAGCTTCTGGAAAAAGGCGCCCTGGCGGACAACCCCGTGGTGACCTATGCGCCCCTGACTGCTGAACGCATGCGTGGCCTGCTCGATATCCTTGTGGAAGACAAAGGGGTGGATGGTGTGCTGGTGCTGCTGGCGCCCGACCCATTGGCCGACCTTGAAAGCGTAGTCGATGTGTTGGCGGCAGTGGCGCCAGCGTCACGCAAGCCTATCGTCACTTGCCTGATGGGCGATTCGTCCATGCGCCGTTTACGGCACGTGCTTGACGAGGCCGGCACGCCCGCATTCCGTACGCCTGAAACAGCGGCCAATGCCTTTGGCATCCTGGCTGGCTACCACTACAGTCAGACCCTGGCCCAGCAGATTCTGCCACCTGAGCCGCTCAGCCGTCCTCCGGATACCGATAAGGCAAGACAGCTGGTCCAGGCCGCTCAGCGACGGGGGCAGAGGGTGTTGTCGCCCTGTGAAGGGCTGGAGCTTCTGGGCTGCTTCCATGTACCCATACAGTTGGCCGACGACGTGCCCGAAGGCTCTCCCGTCATGGCCATCCGGGTGCGCAAAGACCCCAAACTGGGACCCTGCATGAGTTTCGGGCGCGGGCTGGAACCCTTCCTGCGCGCCGAAGCCGCTGTGGAGCTTCCGCCGCTCAATGGTTACCTGGCACGGCAACTCGTGCAGCGCAGCGGCTATTGGCAGGGCACGCTGTCGCGCAGCCTGACGCCCGTTGCAGCCGAGTTTCTGCGCGAAGCGCTGGAGCGCATATCGCTGCTGGTATCCGACGTCCCGGCCATTGAGTCGCTGGACATAGACCCGCTATGCCTGGAAGGCGATACGCTGGTGGCCACAGGCCTGGAAGTGAAGCTGTCCAGTGCATCCATGCTGGTGCTGCCTGAAACGACCGGCTACAGCCACATGGCCATACATCCTTATCCGCGCCATTTGGCGCAGATGCGTCAGATGCATGATGGTCGCCCCTGGCTGTTGCGCCCCATCCGACCTGAAGATGCTGAGCCCTTGCAGGAGTTCGTGCGCGGCCTGTCGGACGAGTCACGTTATATGCGTTTTGTGTCCATGTTGCGCGAATTGACCCCCCACATGCTGGCACGCTACACACGCATTGACTATCACCGCGAACTGGCGTTGGTTGCAACCATCAACGAACCGAACCCCGTCCATCGCGGTCATCCCCGGGAACGTATCATCGGCTTTGCCCATTATCTGCGCAATGCCGACGGGCGGGGGGCGGAATATGCCCTGGTCATCGGCGACGAATGGCAGCGCTGCGGCATAGGTTCACAGCTAATGCGCATGTTGATCGAGGCGGCGCAGGAACAGCGGCTCACCTACATTGACGGCCTCGTACTGGGTGCCAACAGGCCCATGCTGGGCCTGATGACGTATCTCGGGTTCAGGGTGGACTCTGACGAAGAAGACCCCAGCATGCGGCGAGTATGGCTGGATCTGGGCGAGACTCTGGGCTGAACCCCAACTGTTTTCCCGAACCTGCCATGAAAAGTGATAGCAAAATTTATAAAAGGTAAAATATTTAAGTAAAGATAACAACCAGACACACAGGGAGCCACGGTCAACCATGAGGACGACGCTGACGGGATTTCTGGGTTTGATGACGGCTGCCCTATCGGTGCCCGCTCATGCCGCTGAGGGGCGCTTGGGGGCTGTGATGTCGGCAGACACCTTGCGCGTGTGTATCTGACCAAGCAAAATGGTCGCAACCGCTACGTGGTGTCAAACAAGGTTGACAGGGGTCACGACGCGACACCGCCCGGGCAGCCTACTACCTGACGCCTGGCTTCATAAAATGACTTCGCGCAGGAAGGCGGCGATGTCCTGTATTTCTTCCAGGCAGACCGAATGCGGCATGGGATAGGTTTTGAAGCGCACGTCGTAGCCCATTTTTTTGAGGGCTTCCAGGGTGGCCTGGGCCCGTTCGAAATCCACCACCGGGTCCATGGTGCCATGGGCGAGAAAGATGGGCGTGCCCTGGTTGGCCTGGTGGCGTTCGTCAATAGCCTTGGCAGCCAGCGGCAGATAACCCGACAGCCCGATGATGCCGGCAAGTTTGTCGGGGTGACGCAAGCCGGTTTGCAATGCCATCGCGCAACCTTGCGAGAAACCGGCCAGGACGATGCGTTCCGTGGGGATGCCACGGGTATTTTCGTGGGCAATGAGCGCTTCGACGATGCGTTGCGATTCGCGCAGGCCGGTTTCATCTTCACGGCGCACCAGATCGGGCTGGAAAATGTCGTACCACGCCCGCATGGCCATGCCGTTGTTGATCGTGACAGGCTGTACCGGGGCATGAGGGAAGATGAAGCGGACAGGCCCCAGATCACCCAGCTTCAGTTCGGGCACGACGGGTACAAAGTCGTTTCCGTCGGCGCCCAGACCATGCAGCCATATCACTGCGTAGCGCGGTTGTGGGCCGGTTTCGATTTCAATGCAGTCGAGCTTCTTGCTTGCTGTGTCGTTCATGATTCCAGATTCAGTGTCTTGAGCGCCTGAAAGAGGGCGCGATAATGTTTGCGTTGGGGCGTGCTGCCTGGCGGCAAGGACTCATTGTCTTTTTCTTCCTTGCGCGCAGCCCGGATGGTGGCACGAAGCTGCTGTACGTCGGACACTTCGCAGGTTTGAAGGAGTTCCGTGAGCGCGCGGTCATCGCGCAATAGAAGGTCCCGCAAGGCTTCGAGCCGGTGCTGATTGCGGGCTTCTTCACGTGAGCCGTGTGCCCAGGTGTCAAGCTGCCGCCGTATGGCGTCGGCGTCGATGTCGGCGCGCATCAGTTTGCCCACATAATGGATCTGCCTGCGGCGGCCTTCGCGGCTGGTGGTGCGCTGTGCCAGGCGTATTGCGTCGTAGAGCGCTTCAGGCAGCGGCAGCTGACGCAAGCGTTCCGGGGAAAGGTCCACCAGTTGCTTACCCAGTTCAGTAAGCGCGAGCATATCCCGCTTGACCTGAGATTTGCTGGGTCGGTCGTAGAGTGGAGCGGCTTCGCCGTCTTCTGGCGAGAGAGGAGGAGTCTGAGGCATGGACTGAATACAATACGCGTTTTCAGCAGCTATGATAACCGTGAAGACCTTGGGCTTGCTGGCCTGCGTTTCCCGGTCTCCTGCGGGGCCTCCGGCTCCACGATCCATTTACAGAAGAGCATCAATGAGCGAACACAGTGCATCATCCCTGCGTATCCCGGAACAGCAGGCGATCTTCCGCGAACTTGTCGCCGACGCCCTCGCGCACGCGCGCAAGTTGGGCGCGAGCGACGCCGTTGCCGAAGTGTCCGAGAGCAAGGGGCTGGTGGTGTCGGCGCGTTCCAATGATATTGAAACGATAGAACAAACACGAGATCGTTCACTGGATGTGACGGTATATGCGGGGCAGAGCCGAGGGTCGGCCTCCACCTCCGATTTTTCGGCGCAGGCATTGCGGGAAACGGTTGAAGCCGCTTGGCATATTGCCCGTTACACTGCGGCAGACGATTGCGCCGGCCTGCCCGACGCTGATCGCCTGGCCACCGGGCCACATGCCGATCTTCAGCTGCATCATCCCTGGGATCTGTCCTCTGACAAGGCCGCAGCGCTGGCCCTGCAGGCCGAGCAGGCGGCAAGGGATGTCAGCCCCCTGATCACCAACACAGACGGCGCTTCGGTCGATACCTTCGAAGGTCATTTCGTGATGGGCAATAGCGCAGGCTTCGTGGGGGGCTACCCATACAGTCGCCACAACATTTCCGTATCGCCCATCGCCGGCAAGGGCAACGCCATGCAGCGCGATTACTGGTACAGCGCCGCCCGCGACTGGCGTGTGTTGGCCGACCCTGCCGCCGTGGGGCGCTATGCGGCGCAGCGCACGTTGGCACGGCTCTCGGCCCGGCGCATCAAGACCGGGCGCTTTCCTGTGCTGTTCGAAGCGCCGCTGGCCGTTGGCTTGATCGGCTCACTGGTGCACGCGGTCAGCGGCGGGGCGCTGTACCGCAAGGCCAGCTTTCTGCTGGACGCCGCAGGCCGCCAGGTGATGGCCGACCATCTCGATCTTTACGAGAATCCGTGGGTGTCGGCTGGGGCGGGCAGCGGTCTCTTTGATTCCGAAGGGGTGAGCACCGCCCCGCGTTCCGTGGTTACCGGCGGGGTGCTGCAAGGCTACTTCCTTTCCAGCTATACCGGCCGCAAGCTGGGCCTGCCTACGACGGGCAATGCTGGCGGTTCGCACAACCTGGAACTGCGTTCCAGGCTCACTCGTGGCGGCGATGACCTTGATGCCATGCTGAGCAAGATGGGCACCGGTCTGCTCGTTACCGAACTGATAGGGCAGGGGGTGAACTACGTCACCGGTGATTACTCACGCGGTGCGTTCGGGTATTGGGTCGAGAATGGCGAGATCCAGCACGCGGTGCAGGAAATCACGATTGCGGGCAATCTGGCTGATATGTTGCGGCAGATCGTGGCGGTCGGCGACGACGCCATGACCCGTGGCGCCAAGCGCAGTGGGTCAGTGCTGATTGAGCAGATGTCGATTGCGGGCGCCTGAATGGCGGGCGTACGCTGTGGCGGTGATGTGTTCACGCATACACAAATGGGCAGCTGAGGTGTAGTATCTGGTCACAGGCGGAAACCTCTGAGTTTGCGTCGCCTGAACACACCACGATCAAACCTTGATCAAAGGGATGCAGGAATAGGAGATCAATCAATGCAGCGTCGCTCATTTCTCAAGAAAGCCGGAATCGGCGCGGTGGCCAGCACGGCTGCCATCGGCGCCCCGGTGTTTGCCCAGAGTAACCCCAAGATCAGCTGGAAAATGACTTCCACCTACGGGCCTTCTCTGCCACCGCTGTTCAGCACGGCACAGATGTTCTGCGATGCCATCAGCGAAGCCACTGATGGCAACTTTTCCATCAGGCTGTATCCGGGCGGGGAAATCGTGCCGGGGTTCGAAGTCATGGAAGCCGTCGGCAACCGCACGGTGGAATGTGGTCAGACTGCTTCCTATTATTACTACGGCAAAGACCCATCTTTCTGCTTCGACACGGCAGTCCCCTTCGGCCTCAACGCCCGTCAGATGTACGCATGGATGTACGAAGGCGAAGGTATGGCGCTGATGCGCGAACTGTTTGCCGAGCGCAATATCATCAACTTCCCGCTCGGTAATACCGGGACGCAGATGGGCGGCTGGTATCGCAAGGAAATCAATTCCGTGGCTGACCTGCAGGGTCTGAAGATGCGCACGGCGGGTTTTGCGGGTGAGGTGCTTGCGCGCATGGGGGTGATCCCCCAGCAGATTCCCCCAGGTGACATATACCCCTCGCTCGAAAAGGGGACACTTGATGCGGTGGAATTCGTCGGTCCGGTCGATGACGAAAAGCTGGGTTTCCAGAAGGTCGCCAAATACTACTACGCTCCTGGCTGGTGGGAAGGCGGTGCCCAGGTTTCGCTCTATGTGAACGATAGTGCCTACAACGAATTGCCCAAGTCCTATCAAAGGCTGATCGACATGTCTTCGCGCGCGGCGGGCAGCAAGATGGTCGGCGATTACGACGCTCACAACCCCGATGCCCTGCGCCGCCTTATAGCGTCGGGCGCCGTATTGCGCACCTTCCCGCGCGATGTCATGGACGCTTCCTTCAAGACGTCCAACGAACTCTTCAAAGAGTTCGGCGACAAAGACGCCCGCTTCAAGAAGATTCATGACAGCTACATGGGCTTCCGCGACAGCCTCGTGCCTTGGTTCCGTGTGGCCGAAGGCGCATTCGATAACTACCTGGCTCAGGCGCTGGCCGCTCAGAAGCGTTAGGCTGTCGGCTTTACCCGGCCTCATGCAGGTCGGGTCGATAGGCTTTTGGCTCTCATACAACCACCCTTCGGGGTGGTTTTTGTGTTATTATTCAGGGCTTTTCCGGGTAAAGGTACCGTTTTTTTTTCGCACGGGCGGGTGATAACGCTTTGGCGATGTACCGATGCTGCGGAATAAGGCTCGTCACTGCGGATGTCCCGCCGGGCCAATTTTCTTGTAATTAGGAACCATCATGAAGACCTTTGTGGCCAAGCCGCATGAAGTCAAGCGTGACTGGTACGTGATCGACGCGAAGGGCAAGGTCCTCGGGCGTGTGGCCAGCGAAGTCGCACTCCGTCTGCGCGGTAAACACAAGCCAGAATTCACTCCCCACGTTGACACCGGCGACTACATCGTCGTGATCAACGCCGCCGACATCGTCGTTTCCGGCAATAAGGCGCTTGACAAGAAGTACTATCGTCACTCGGGCTACCCGGGCGGTATCACCGAAACGAACTTCGAGAAAATGCAGCAGCGTTTTCCCGGGCGTGCGCTCCAGAAAGCCGTCAAGGGCATGTTGCCCAAGGGGCCCCTGGGTTACGCCATGGCCAAGAAGCTCAAGGTCTACGCAGGTGCCGAACATCCGCACACCGCGCAGCAGCCCAAAGCTCTGGAAATCTAAGGATAGGTCATGATCGGTAATTGGAACTATGGCACCGGCCGCCGCAAGACTTCGGTCGCCCGGGTGTTCATGAAGAAAGGGTCGGGCAATATCGTCGTGAACGGTAAGCCCGTGGATGAATACTTCGCCCGTGAGACCGGCCGCATGATCGTGCGCCAGCCTCTCGTGCTGACCAGCCATGCTGAATCGTTTGATTTCCATATCAACGTTCATGGCGGCGGTGAAAGCGGCCAGGCAGGTGCAGTGCGTCACGGCATCACCCGCGCCCTCATCGACTACGACGAAACGCTCAAGCCCGCACTGAAGCAGGCCGGCCTCGTCACGCGCGATGCTCGCGAAGTGGAACGCAAGAAGGTCGGTTTCCACAAGGCGCGTCGCCGCAAGCAGTTCAGCAAGCGCTGATTCCCTGCTTCGGGCCTCGTGTCCCTGTTTTACAGAACCCCCGGCCTCGTCCGGGGGTTTTGCCCATTGGGCTGTAAAATAGGATAAATGGGATAAATGGGGTCAGACCACGATTTCCCCGTTTATCTCCATTCCCAGAAAGTCCGGATGAATTGGGGAAATCGTGGTCTGACCCCATTTATCTTTTTATTTCTTTTTATTTTCAGGAATTGCCATGGCAACGGCTGCAGATACCCGCATCAAGGTTGGAATTGTCGGAGGGACCGGCTACACGGGCGTGGAACTGCTGCGCTTGCTGTCCCAGCATCCCAACGTAGAGTTGCGTGCGATCACATCGCGCAAGGAAGACGGTATGCCCGTCGCCGAAATGTATCCTAGCTTGCGCGGCCGTGTAGACCTGAAATTTCAAGTGCCTGATGCAGCCGGCCTTGAGCACTGCGATGTCGTTTTTTTCGCGACACCCCACGGGGTGGCCATGAGCCAGGCGCAGGCGCTGCTTGCTGCAGGGGTTCGTATCATCGACCTGGCAGCCGATTTCCGCTTGCAGGACACGGCTGTCTTCGAGCGCTGGTACAAGATGCCTCATGCCTGCCCGGATGTTCTCAAGGAATCCGCATACGGCCTCGTCGAACTCAACCGTGAAGGTGTCGCCAGCGCACGGGTGGTGGGCAACCCCGGGTGCTACCCCACAACAGTGCTGTTGGGGCTGGCCCCATTGTTCCAGGGTGATGCGCCACTTATCGATACCGGCCATATCGTTGCCGATTGCAAATCAGGGGTATCGGGTGCGGGCCGCAAGGCCGAAGTCGCAACCTTGTTTTCCGAAGCCAGCGACAACTTCAAGGCGTACGGGGTCATGGGTCATCGCCATCACCCTGAAATTTCCGAGCAACTTGAGCAGCTGGCGGGCAAGCCTGTAGGGCTGACATTCACCCCCCATCTGGTGCCCATGATCCGGGGCATGTTCTCCACGCTTTACATGCGCATTCTGCCTTCGGCGCTTGACGTTGATTTCCAGGCGCTTTATGAGCAGCGCTACGCTGACGAACCTTTTGTCGACGTCATGCCGGCGGGTAGCCTTCCTGAAACCCGCAGTGTTCGTGCCTCGAATTTCCTGCGCATTGCCGTGCACCGTCCTGACGGCGGCGATCAGCTTGTCGTCCTTGTCGTGCAAGACAATCTCGTGAAGGGCGCCTCGGGTCAGGCGATCCAGAACATGAACCTGATGTTCGGCCTGCCGGAAACCACCGGCCTGGGACACGTGGCGGTTCTGCCCTGATCTTCCGGTCACGGAAAGCGGAACTTCGGCTGCCGAATCTGGTCTGTATGCTCTATGGAGCAGCCGCAGGAACTCGATCGCACGGCCCGGGGCAACGCTTCGGGCGTGACGCAGCAAGGCGGGCCGGGCGGTCAGAGCTCGGCCTGGGGGCGCATGTTAGGCGCCCTGGCCATATTCATCTGCGGCCTGGCAGCGGGCGCGGTGGTGCTGCATTTCGGCATAGAGCGTCCGGCACTCGAAACCGCGAGAGCCCGCACATTGCAGTACGAGCATGATCTGGCCGCTGCGCGTGGCCAACTGGACGAAGCCATGAATGCCATGGCCGCTTTTGAAGGCAGGCTTGCCGTTGAAGAAAGCACGCGCCGGGGCCTGGAAAAAAGCTTGCGCTCGGTGCAGTCGGAACTCGGCCAGGCGCAGGACACCATCGCCTTTTACGAGCAGCTCATGCCCCCAGGACCCAAGGGCGCTGTCAGCGTGCGTGCCCTTGATATCGAGAGGGCAGGCCCCAATCTGAGATATAGGGTGCTGTTGATGCGCAGCGGCTCCAACGGCGAG
>Ga0172382_10011474_pt1 | contig 11709 bp, 8 predicted proteins | sample Leawel138RmetaG_FD_122245 | JGI IMG/M metagenome (GOLD analysis project Ga0172382, IMG submission 122245) | Leachate microbial communities from a municipal landfill in Southern Ontario, Canada - Leachate well 138R metaG | ecosystem: Engineered > Solid waste > Landfill > Unclassified | place...
TAGGCACCATTCATATTGACAGTATTTTTGTTAGTTCATATGTTGTTTCATCAAATTTTTTTTCAACAGAAATAGCTTCATTCAAATCCATATCAAAAATTCCGCTTCCGGTTATTCCCACAGCTCTATTTGTTGTTGACCCGCATAACAATTTCACTGCATGAGCTCCCATCTGGCTTCCTATTAATCTGTCGTAAGCTGCCGGTGCCCCGCCTCTCTGTGTATATCCAAGTATGGAATACCTTGTTATTATTCCTGTTTTTTTCTCAATTTGCTCTGATATTTCCCTTGCGTCGCCAGCTCCTTCCGAAAGAATTATAATGCTGTGTTTTTTTCCTCTGGCTCTTCCCTGCATTATTTTATCGCTTATTTCATCTATATTATATTCAATTTCAGGGATAATAACCATTTCAGCTCCACCTGCGAGCCCTGCATAAAGTGCAATATCGCCGCAGTCCCTTCCCATTACTTCAATTACATTTGACCTATTATGGGATGAAGATGTATCTCTAATTTTTTCAACTGATTCCAACACAGTTGTGAGAGCTGTGAAAAAGCCTAATGTATATTTTGTGTATGGTAAATCATTATCTATGGTTCCGGGAATACAAACAGTGGAAACACCTGCTCTCTCAAGCTGTTGTGCTCCTTTGAAAGAGCCGTTTCCGCCTATTATTACTAATCCTTCTAAACCTAAGTATTTTATGTTTTTTAATGCTTTGCTAAAGCCTGCTTCCTCCATGAATTCATCACTTCTTGCACTACCAAGGATGGTTCCTCCTCTGTGAATAATATCTGCAACAGAAGATAGGCTCATTTCCATATGGTCTCCTTCGACTAAACCCTCGAAGCCATTATGAATTCCTGTTACATTTATGTTATTATAAATGCTGTATCTGACAACTGCTCTTATGGCTGCATTCATGCCCGGTGCGTCGCCACCGCTTGTTAATACTCCTAATCTTCTCATCGCTACCTCCACTCCCAACTATATAATTGCGATATTTTTTTCTCCAAGTAATTTCTTTAGGTAAGTTATTAATTTTTCATCTTCTATATTTACTCTGTATTTATTTGGTAAAACCATATTTGCTTTATCTTTTTCATTGTAAATGATAACGCAGTCTACGCCTTTGTGCTTGCATATACAATAAAACAGCTCTTTTTTTATGTTTTTATAGTCCTCTGTATCCTTTACCTTTATATACAATTTATTTTGTTTCGTTTGTTTTTCATCCTCTTTTTTCAGTTCTGTAACTCTATTTATAATAAGCTTTGGTGATTCTTCTTCAGAGGCATCTATTGTTCCTTCAACCAATACTATATTGTCTTCATATAAAAAATCTTTGCAGTTATTGTAGATCTTCGGAAAAATTATTCCTTCCACAGTTCCGTACAAGTCTTCCAATGTTATGAATGCCATCATATTGTTATTCTTTGTTATTTTATTTTGTTTTTTTATAATTATTCCACCTATAACAACCCTGCTTCCATCATACAGTACTGTTTCTTCATTAGCATCCTTTATTTCGGATATTTCATTGGTATTTGTTGTAGCATACTTTTCCATTATATTTTCGTATTCAGAAAGAGGATGTCCGCTTAAATATACTCCAACTATTTCTTTTTCCATTGACAAAAGAGATTTTTCGTTGTATTCAGGTAAATCAGGCAATTCATCAACAATGTCAACTTCTGTTTTCAAAGAATCAAAAAGGGAAAACTGACCTTCAATATTTCTTTTCTTTTGAGCAACCACTGAATCGATTGTTCTCTCATAAATTGCCATAAGCTGTGAACGTCTTACATTTAAAAAGTCAAAGGCACCGCATTTTATCAATGATTCAATTTGTCTTTTGTTCAATACAACCGGGTCAACCTTCGTGCAAAAATCAGCGAAGCTTATATATTTACCTTTTTTTTCTCTTGTATTAACTATATCTTGTATTACATTTGTTCCAACATTTTTTACAGCAGCTAAACCAAATCGTATTTTCCCGTTTTCCACCGTAAACTTTCCCATACTTTCGTTAATATCGGGCGGAAGTATTTCTATTCCAAGTCTTTTGCACTCTCTTATGTATAGAGATACGGTACCGGCACTCCCCATAATACTTGTTATGAGCGCTGCCATAAATTCAACGGGATAATAGGTTTTAAGCCATGCAGTTTCATAGGCAAGTGCTGCATAAGCTACGGAATGTGCCTTTGGAAATGCATATTTTGCAAATTCAACCATCAAATCATAAATTTCATTGGCTGCTTTTTCATCAACGCCATTTTTAACAGCTCCTGTTATTTCCGGCTCCCCGTTTTCCGCCTTTTTCCCATAAATGAAATTTTGTCTTTCTTTGAGCATGATGTCCATTTTTTTCTTGCCCATGGCACGTCTTAACAGGTCGGAGCGTCCCATTGTAAATCCGCCTATGTCTCTTACTATTTGCATAACCTGTTCCTGATATACCATACAGCCGTAGGTTACATTGAGAATGGGCTCAAGTTTCGGGTGAAGATAAGTAACTTTATAAGGATTTAACTTATTCTTGATATATACGGGTATCTGCCCCATGGGACCCGGTCTGTAAAGTGCATTTGCAGCTGACAGATTTTCAAATTCCGATGGTTTAAGCTCGCTTAAAAATGCTCTCATGCCTGAGCTTTCAAACTGGAAAATACCCAAGGTATCGGCATTGGCAAAGAGTTTGTAAACTTCTTTGTCATCATAATTACAGTTTTGAAAATCTATCTTCACATTGTGATTTTGTTCAATTAATTCTATGGCATCACGTATTACCGTTAGGGTTCTTAAACCTAAGAAGTCCATTTTTAAAAGGCCTAACTCTTCAAGCTCAATCATGTTGAACTGAGTTGTTATAACATCCTTGTTTCTTGAAAGAGGAACATACCTTGTTACTTCTTCCTTGGATATGAGAACACCTGCTGCATGGGTTGAAGAATGTCGAGGAAGTCCTTCAACCTTAAGTGCCAAGTCAATCAGCTTATTGACTTTTGTGTCGCTGTCATAAAGGTCTTTTAACTCCTTGTTTACCTCCAAGGCTGAGCTTATTGTCATTCCTATAGTAACGGGTATTTTTTTAGCTATGAAATCCACTTCACCATATGGCATATTGAGAGCTCTTCCCACATCTCTTATGGAGCCTCTTGCTGCCATGGTGCCGAATGTTATTATCTGGGCAACTCTTTCTTGACCGTATTTCTCTTTGACATAGTCGATAACCTCTTCACGACGCTCATAGCAAAAATCTACGTCAATATCCGGCATACTGATTCGCTCCGGATTTAAAAATCTTTCAAAAATCAAGTTGTATTTTAAAGGGTCAATATTTGTGATTTTCATGGAATATGCAACCAAGCTGCCTGCAGCGGAGCCTCTTCCCGGTCCCACCATAATATTGTTGTCTCTGGCATATTTAATAAAATCCCACACTATGAGAAAATAATCCACATATCCCATCTGCTCGATTACACCTATTTCATAATCCAATCTTTGTTGAATTCCTTCAGTTATATTCTTGTATTTTTCCTTTAATCCCTCTTGACATATTTTTCTGAAGTATTCTGATTTTTCATACCCCTCAGGAACCTTGAATTCTGGTAGGTGCACAGTGCTAAAATCAAGCTCTACATTGCATCTCTCAGCAATTTCTGCAGTATTACTAAGTGCCTCTGCAGGGAACAGCTCAGACATTTCTTCATAGGACTTCAAATAGAATTCATCAGAAGGAAACTTCATCCGGTCTTCATCCATTATTGTTTTTTGGATTTGAATACAAAGAAGTACATCATGAAAGTAAGCGTCTTCCTTGTTTATATAATGAACATCATTTGTCGCAACTAGCTTTAAACCTGTTTCCTTGCTTATTTTCAATAAGGAATCATTGACTGCTTTTTGCTCTTCCATACCATGGGCCTGCAATTCAAGGAAAAAGTTGTTTTCTCCGAATATATCCTTATACAATAAAGCTGTCTTAACTGCTTCATCATAATTATCTTCCAATAAATATGTCTGTACCTCACCAGCAAGACATGCACTTAAAGCAATAATGCCGCTGCTGTATTTTTTCAATGTTTCATGGTCTATTCTTGGTTTATAGTAGTAACCATCTACAAAGCCTATGGAGCAAAGCTTGATTATATTTTGCCAGCCCTCCTGATTTTCTGCCAAGAGTACCAAATGATACTGAGCCTTGTCCTTTTGGGGGTCTCTATCAGTCATTTTGCGAGGAGAAACATATGCTTCAAAACCAAGTATCGGTTTAATTCCTTCTTTTTTTGCCTGTTTATAAAACTCCACTACTCCGTACATGCTGCCATGGTCGGTTATAGCTAAGGAATCCATATTTAATTCCTTGGCTCTTTTTACAAGCTCTTTTATTCTGCAGGCTCCATCAAGAAGACTGTATTCTGTATGCAAATGAAGATGTGTAAATTTATTGTCCGACATTTTTTCTCCTCTCGCTGCTCAGGATGACATAAGTTTTAGTTTGTATTAATTGGATTTATAATATCCCGTAAATAAAGACACCTGCTATTCCGGTTCCAATCATTACTTTTATAGGGTCAAGTTTGAACTTTCTAAGTATAAAAACACTTATAGCCACAATTATTATTCCAACCAAATTAATATCGCTTAATTTCATATTTAACAGAGTTGCTCCTTTTGTTTTAAATATTGCCAGCATTAGAATGGATAGTCCTGCAGAAGCTATCAATGATACCACTGCCGGTCTTAAACCCTTTAGTATACCTTGAATTGATGATAGATTCTTATATTTGAAATAATAATATGAAAGAATCAATACTATGATACAAGATGGTGTCACGCATCCGATTGTTGCTATTACGGCTCCCGGCAAACCTGCAATTTTTGTACCGACAAATGTTGAAGCGTTTATTGCTATAGGTCCGGGCGTCATTTGGGATATAGTAAGTAAATCCGCAAATTCTTCCACTGTAAGCCAATTATGGACTTCCAGAACTTGAGTTTTTATTAAGGGAAGAGCCGCATAGCCTCCCCCAAAGCTGAATAATCCTATTTGGAAAAAACTTAAGAATATTTCTATATATATCATTGATTCTCACCTGCCTTTTTAAAATAATAATAGAATCCACCAAAAGCTCCGCTAAGTATTATTATTAAGGCAGAATTTATATTAAAAATTACAGCAGCAATTAGAGCAACAACCATAATTGCTATGGAAACATTATTTTTACTTTTAATTATATCTCTTACCATTTTTATTATTACATCGATTATTACGGCAGCCACACCTGCACGCATTCCCAATAAAAGTGAGCTTATAATCCAATTTTCTTTAAAAACCTCATAAAATTTTGCTATTACGGTTATTATTATTAATGGGGGCAATACAGTTCCTACAGTCGTTATGAAAGCTCCAAATATACCTGCTAACCTATAGCCTGTCATTATGGATGTATTCACTGCAATCGGCCCAGGCGCGGACTGGGATATGGCAACTAAGTTAAGCATTTCTTCTTCATCTATCCATTTAAGTTCTTCAACAAATTTCTTCCTCATAAGAGGTACTATTACATATCCTCCTCCAATGGTAAAGGCACTTATTGTAAATGTTGATAAAAATAATTTCCAGTAAAATTTAATGTTCTTTTCCATAACTTCCTCGTTAATTGATTTTTAAATTTTTGAAACATTGTCCATAGCACCAAAAATAGGGTTCGAAGAAAAACGGGGTTAGGGCGGGGCATCTCGCAGTCTCGTTGCGAATGAACTACATCAAAGGGGCGAATATTCTAAGTACAGATCTTACGATTTTTTTAATTTTTGATGTGTTTTTTATATCTTCCATTTCTACTTGCCTGCTTATTTTTAAAGCCTCCAATGTGCTTTCCTTTACCTTATGAACGCTGGCTGTGTTATACATCCATACCCCGCATTCAAAATGCAGATAAAGGCTTCTGAAATCTAAATTTATGGTGCCTACCACCGCATATTCATCATCAACAACAAATGTCTTGCCGTGGTTAAAGCCTGGCGTGTATTGGTAAACAGAAACTCCTACCTCCATCAATTCCTCGTAATTAGACTGGGTTACGGCAAATGCATACCATTTGTCCGGTATGAAGGGAGTAAGAATCCTTACATCCACTCCTCTTTTGGATGCCGAAGTCAATGCCACCATCATTTTGTTGTCGATAATGAGATATGGCGTTTCTATGTATATGTATTTTTCTGCTTGGTTGATTAAGTTCAAATATACAGTTTCACTGACATGTTCATTGTCTAAGGGGCTGTCATCGAAGGGCTGGACGTATCCGTGGCATTCTTCACTGATATCATAATCATCGGGTCTGAAATCCTGGTAGTTTTCATCGTTTTTCCTAAGGTAACCCCACATGGATAAAAACATTACCGTTAAACTCCACACTGCATCTCCTTTTATTTCAACCATACTGTCTCTCCAGTGCCCGAATCTTTCAACGGCATTAATGTATTCATCCGCTAAGTTTACTCCTCCCGTATAAGCGGTTTTCCCGTCTATTACCGTTATTTTTCTGTGGTTTCTGTTGTTAAGGCGAAATGACATAATCGGTATGTAGGGATTGAAAACACTGCATTTAATTCCATATCCCTCAAGTATTTTATTATAGTTGTGAGGAAGTCTTGTCACACATCCAAAGTCATCATAAATAACTCTCACGTCCAAGCCCTGCTTTGCTTTTTCTTTTAGAATTTCCAAAATTGTATTCCACATTATACCTTCTTCAATTATAAAAGATTCTATAAATATATACTTTTCGGCTTTTTTTAGTTCTTCCGTCAAATGTTTAAAAAACTCTTCCCCCGAGGGCAAAAACTTAGTTGCAGAATTATCGTAAACAGGACAGTTTGAATATTCCTCTATATATTTAGCTTGGTTGAATGCGATTTTGTTTTCTATTTTAAGATTATCAACGGTGACAGGGTGTTGATAAAGGCATTCTTTCATTTTGTCTATAATAAAATGCATTTTGTCCTTCATGCGACTTGATAATCCTGTGCCTCCAAACATCAAATAAAACAACCCACCAAACACCGGAAAAAGCATGATTGGAATAATCCACGCAATTTTATATGTGGGGTCGCTTTTTCGATTTAATATGTATAATACCACCAGCACGCTGATAACCATGAAAATTATATCAAATATTAAGAAATAATTGCTGAATCTCCATATCATCAATGCCATTGTAATTATTTGAGCCAAAAGTGCCAGTGTTACCAAAGTGACTCTACTCATTAAAAAGCTAATAATCTTTTCCATAATGCTACCTTTTTCTTTTTATATTGAGTAAATTGTATCAAATAATGAAGTATTTGTAAATGAATATTAACCGACAAGTCTCAATCATCGATTAATTGCATTTGCTCGGCTACGCAAAAAGGCTGCCGAAGGCAGCCTTTTGGGGTTAGGGCATCTCGCTCTGAGAAATGGGGTTAGGGCATCTATGATAATACGTTTTGGATGATTTGATCTTTTTGTGATGATGCTCTCTTTCTTACAAACCATACATATCCTACAGAGCAGATTGCTGCTAATATATATGCTATAGACCAAGGTAATCTAAGACCAATTTGTGCGTTGAATATGAAGCTTAAAGTTACAAAGAAGTAGAATACTCCCGGTATCAATGAAACCATATAGTTCTTTCCATGTATATACAAATACACTGATATTGTTGCCAATGCAAATGTAGCTACAAACTGATTTGTAAATGCAAAGTATCTCCACAAAATATTAAATCCTTCAGGGCTTGATTTTGCATAATAAAGAACGATCATAGCTGGTATAAACAAAGCAGCTGATACTAAAATTCTACTTTTTGCAGGTTGTTGATTGATATTAAATTGCTCAGAAACCATAAGTCGAAGTGATCTGAACGCTGTATCTCCTGATGTTATAGGTAATACTATTACACCAATAATAGCTATCATACCACCAACTGAACCTAAGAATTCTTTTGCTACCATTCCAACAACTGCAGTTGCTCCTGTTGCAACATCTGTTCCTCTTCCAAATAGTACCATAGCTCCTGCTGCCCAGCACATTGCTATGAAACCTTCAACAATCATCATATTAAAGAAAGTTGTTTTTCCTTCTTTTTCTGTTTTAACAGTTCTGGAAATCAATGTAGCCTGTGTAGCATGGAATCCTGACATAATACCGCAGGCAACTGTTATAAAGAATACAGGTACAAATGGCAATCCCTTAGGATGCATTGTAAACGGATTGCTTGCAAATGATAGATTTGTTAAGTTTGCTCCTCCATCCATTAATACTCCAGCGAAAATTCCAACAGCTGATATTATAAGAAAAGCTCCGAATATGGGATATACTCTACCGATTATAGCGTCAATCGGGAATAGTGTAGCAATTAAGTAATAAGCAAATATTGCTGCATATACTATCCAAGTAACTGAATTAGTTACTGCTGCTTCTTGTCCCAACACCTGTGTTACTATTAAATCTCCAGGTGTATAAACAAATACAACACCAACTAAGAACATTAAAATCCATAAAACAACATTATAGAATTTAATAACATTGTTGCCCATGTATTTTTTGATTAATCTAGGCATTTGTGCTCCACCGTTACGCATTGAAATCATTCCGGAAAAATAATCATGCATTGAGCCGGCAAGAACGCAGCCCAAAGGAATAGTTATAAATGCTATAGGTCCGAACAAAATACCCTGAATAGGTCCAAATATCGGGCCTGTTCCAGCAATATTAAGTAGTTCAATAAGTGAGTTTTTCCATTTTTTCATTGCAACGAAGTCTACTCCGTCGGCTTTAGTAACAGCCGGTGTTTCTCGGTCATCAGGACCAAAAACTTTTTCACAGTATGCACCGTAAAAATAACCACCGACAATAAGAATAATAATTCCAATTAAAAAAGTTGTCATGTTTCCTCCTAAGAAATAAAATATAATTCTAAACCCAATAAATACGGGTTTAGATTATTAGGTTATCACATTCGACAAATTTCGTCAATGAATCAAAATATACCAATTTTGGGCAATCTTAAGGAAAAAAAACTATCTCTCCAATTGGAGAGATAGTTTTTAACTTATAATAGTTAATTAGATTTAGATGTATCTTGTAAATCTTGTGAGCCGAATATAATTGAATATCCTTCTTTAGCCAATACAATAGCAAGTACGAATAACAATACAGGGAATACTACCAATATATAATTTCCTGCTGCTAAGTTAGACTTAATCAATAATACTAATGCAAAAAGTGTAACCACCAGCATGAATATCATAGGAATTGTAAGCATATGATAGTTCTTTCCTGTTTTCTTTAACCATACTGCTACTGCTAAAAGTGATAATGCAGCTAACAATTGATTTGCCGAGCCGAATATAGGCCAAATTCTTGCATAACCGCCTGCTGCTAAATAACCACCTATTATAACAGTTATTGCTGTAGAAACATACATATTCGTAAGGACTGATTGTTTTTCTTTTTCAGGATTATCAAAGAATTCCTGGAATATAAATCTGCCAAGTCTTGTAGCAGTGTCTAAGCTTGTTAATGCAAATGCTGATACTGCCAATGCAACGAATGATTTACCAATATCAAAAGGAATACCAAACTTGGACATAAATGTTCCAACACCGCTTGAGAATACATTTACAGGTCCGCCTTTTAGTAATTCTGTTAATTCTCCGTTTGATATATATGCTGCAGTAACTAAAGCTATAACTGCAAGTACGCCCTCTATAAGCATTGCTCCGTATCCTATTGCCTTTGCATCTTTCTCATTGTCAATTTGTTTAGATGTTGTTCCTGAAGCAACTAATGAGTGGAAACCAGATATAGCTCCACAGGCAACTATTACAAACAACATCGGGAACATCAATTGACCGTTTACATTAAATCCAGTTACAGCAGGAAGCTGAATAGAAGGTCTGAAAATTACTATTCCTAATACTGCTCCGGCAATCATTGCATATAATAGGAATGAATTCAAGTAGTCTCTTGGTTGAAGCAAAATCCAAACAGGAGCCGTTGATGCTATAAAAATATACACCATCATAATGACTATCCAAGTGTTAAGACTTAACTGTAATGGGAATAAGTATCCTAAGTATACACATAAGAATAAAGCAATTACGCCTACAATTGTACCAATTTTTAAAGATAGTCCCTTTCTGTAAACAGCATATCCAAATGCTACTGCAAGTACTATAAACATTAATGAAGATGATGCTGCAGCAGGTACTGAAGCAAAAGTGCTTGCAACAATATTAGTAAATGCTGCCACAACTAGCAATAATGTTAACCAAGCAAAAACAGAAAATAGCATCATACCTTTTTTGCCCATATTTGTATGGATTACTTCACCGATGGATTTTCCTTTATGGCGAACAGAAGCAAACAGTGAGCCAAAGTCATGTACTCCACCAAAGAATATACTACCAACAACAATCCACAAAAGTACCGGAACCCACCCAAAAATTGCTGCCTGAATAGGTCCGTTTATTGGTCCCGCACCTGCTATAGAAGCGAAGTGGTGTCCTAAAAGAACTGCTGGTTTTGTAGGAACATAGTCAACGCCATCATTCATTTCGTGTGCCGGTGTTTTTCTGGTAGGGTCAATTCCCCATTGTTTAGCAAGCCATGAACCGTAAGTAATATAAGCTACAATAAATACTATGATACTAATAATAACAATCCACAAAGCGTTCATAAATATCCTCCTTTTTTTAATAAATAAAGAACGATTGCACAATGTTTGCAATTGGAGTTAAAAACCGTAAACCTCAATGACCTCCTTACCTTTTTTATTAGTTGCTATTAAACCTTCATTAAGGGAGACTAATACTAAACGTATATCTGCCCATCCCTTAAATCCAAATGCAAAGCCTTTATTATAATTAAAACGTGTAACGGTTTTAGTGATTTCGTCTATATCTTCATTAAAAATATTATCCGTAACAATAACTAATGTAACGATACTGGACATATGCTCACGGCTCGGTTTAACTATTAGCTCAACAGATTGAATCAATGTATCAATAATTTCTTTCAGGTTATCTATATTTAAATTTTCAAAATGTTTAATTAAAGAATATTCATTATTTTCAAATGCAAAAACAACTGCTTTTTTTACTAAGACATATTGTTCGTTTCTTAAGTGATACTCTGCATACATATCATATTGATAATCATTAATTGAATAATTTCTTTGTATATCAAAACTGCATCTAAGTTTTTCCTCAATTATATCTAAGTATTGAAACAGTTCCATTTTTGTCCCTCTTCATATTGTATACAGATAAAATTTTTAATATAAATTCTGTTTGTTTATTTATTTATAAGTTTATTTTACCACCGTTAGTAACTTTAGTCAAATACTTTTTAGACTTAATACACCCATAAAATAACTGTACGTTTCTGCTCACACCCAACTTGTCATCCTGAGTGAAACGAAGGATCTCATCATTTAAAACCTGAGATTCTTCACCTACGGTTCAGAATGACAACGGGTTTTTCTGCTCACACCCAACTTGTCATCCTGAGTGAAACGAAGGATCTCATCATTTAAAACCTGAGATTACGCAGTCTCATTCACAAATATATTTGCTCCTTGCGTCGCATATATTTGGAATTCGTTGCGAATGACCTACCGCTATTTTTCAGAAAAAAGACTCTGAAA
>Ga0172382_10011475_pt1 | contig 11707 bp, 12 predicted proteins | sample Leawel138RmetaG_FD_122245 | JGI IMG/M metagenome (GOLD analysis project Ga0172382, IMG submission 122245) | Leachate microbial communities from a municipal landfill in Southern Ontario, Canada - Leachate well 138R metaG | ecosystem: Engineered > Solid waste > Landfill > Unclassified | place...
CGCCGCTCACCCTTGCACACGCGGCCCTCAGCCCTCTCCCTCGGGGACTCCAGCCTCGGCCCTCAGCCCTCCGCCCTCAGCCCTCAGCCCTCAGCCCTCAGCCCTCAGCCCTCAGCCCTCAGCCCTCAGCCAAGTTGGCCCGCAATATGCATTAAGTGCTCATGTGACGATATCGCGGCACTGGCCCGAGGTAGAAAAGACATGAACACTATCGATACCAGTCAATTACTTACGCAACTGCGCGCGGCGGCAGCTGCGGCCCGTAGCGCCCCTGCCGAGAACCCGGCGGCGGCCTCCGGTGTCAATTTCTCGTCGTTCCTGCGCGAGTCCATTGGCCAGGTGAATGCCCTGCAGCAGCAGTCGGCGCAGATGAAGGCGGCGGTGAGCATGGGGGATACCTCGGTGTCACTGGCGGATACGATGATTGCCTCCAGCAAGGCCGAGCTCGGTTTCCAGGCCATGGTCCAGACCCGCAACAAGCTGGTCGAGGCCTACCAGGAAATCATGCGCATGCAGGTCTGACCCTGAACCCTGATCGATGGCGGATACGAAAATGGATATGGTTAAAGCAGACAATGTGACCGCGCCGTTCGAAGGCTTCGTGCACCTGCCCGTGGTGCGGCAGCTGGGGCTGATGTTCGGTCTGGCAGCCAGCGTGGCGCTGGGCGTGGCCGTGGTGTTGTGGTCGCAGGAACCGAGCTACGGCGTACTGTATGCCAACCTCGGCAACAAGGACGCCTCCCAGGTGATGGATGCCCTGCAGAAGCAGGGCGTCAAATACAAGCTGGATGAGAACACCGGCGCCCTGATGGTGCCGTCCAGCGCGGTGCATGAACTGCGCCTGAAGCTGGCCAACGAAGGCCTGCCGCACAGCAGCGCCACCGGTCTCGACATGCTGCAGCAGAAACAGGAGTTCGGCACCAGCCAGTTTCTGGAGGTCGCGCGCTATCAGCATGCCCTGGAGGGCGAGCTGGCGCGCTCGGTGACCACCATCAACAGCGTGGAAAATGCCCGCATTCACCTGGCGCTGCCCAAGCAGACCGCCTTCATCCGCGAACGCCAGCAGCCCAGCGCCTCGGTGCTGGTGACCCTGTATCCGGGCCGTACCCTGGAGGAGGCGCAGGTGGCCGCCATCACTCATATGGTGGCATCCAGCATTCCCAATCTTGAGCCGGGCCGTGTGACCGTGGTGGATCAGAACGGCCGTCTGCTCAGCAGCAAGCAGCAGACCAATGCGGCGGTGAACCAGGAGCAGTTTGACTATACGCGCAAGCTGGAAGACAGCTACATCGCGCGCATCGAGAACATCATCAGCCCCATCGTCGGCCTGCAGGGCGTGCGCGCCCAGGTTTCGGCAGAGGTGGACTTCACCGTGACCGAGCAGACCCTGGAGAGTTACAACCCGGACCTGCCGGCCCTGCGCAGCGAGCAGCTGTATGAAGAGCGCACGCTGGATGAGGGTGCGCAAGGGGTGCCCGGTGCACTGACCAATACGCCGCCGGCAACGGCCAGCGTGCCGGAAGTGGCGGCCGGCCAGCCCGGTGCACCTGTTGCGCTGCAGAGTGGCAAGAGCCTCAATCGCGCCACCAAGAATTATGAGCTGGATCGCACCATCAGCCACAGCAAGCTGGCCACCGGGCAGGTGCGCCGCCTGTCGGTGGCGGTGGTGGTGGATGACCGTCAGGTGGTCAACGAAAACGGTGAGTTGGTGCGCGAACCGCGCAGCGCAGAGGATATCGAACGCATCGCTGCCCTAGTGCGCGAGGCAGTAGGCTACAGCGCGCAGCGCGGCGATACCGTCAACGTCATCAATGCCTCGTTCCAGACCGCCCAGGCCGTGGAACCCCTGCCGGAGCCGCCGATGTGGAAGCAGCCCTGGGTAATGGATGTGAGCAAGCAGGTGCTGGGCGCGCTGGTGGTGATCCTGCTGCTGTTCGGTGTGCTGCGCCCGCTGCTGCGCAGCCTGGCCACGGTGCGGCCGCAGCAGGTGCCGGCCGCTGCCGCAGAGGGTGGTGTGGCGGAAGACCGCCTGACGCTGGGCGGCCCTGGCGCGGTGATGCAGTTGCCGCAGCACAGTACCTATGAAGGCAACATCGGCATGATCCGCGACATGGCGCGCCAGGATCCCAAGCACGTGGCACAGGTGGTCAAGACCTGGGTAGCGGGCGACTAACGGCAGTAGGTGCGTAGATCATGGCAGAAAAGAAAACCAAGCTGACCGGTCCCGAGCGCGCGGCAATTCTGATGATGGCCGTGGGCGAAGAGGTGGCCACGGCCATCATGAAGCACATGGGGCCGAAAGAGGTGCAGCGCATCGGTGAGGCGATGGCCTCGACCAATAACGTCTCCCGCGAGCAGGTGGAGGACGTGGTGGCCAACTTTGCCGAAACCTTTGGCGATCAGACTGCCATCGGTGTTGGTTCGGAGGAGTACCTGCGCAAGATTCTGGTCAACTCGCTCGGCGAGGACAAGGCCTCCGGCCTTATCGACCGCATTCTGCTCGGCCGCTCCTCGAAAGGCCTGGAGGCGCTGAAGTGGATGGAGCCGCGCTCCATCGCCGAGGTGGTGCGGCTGGAACATCCGCAGATCATCGCCATTGTGCTGTCCTATCTGGATGCAGATCAGGCGGCGCAGGTGTTGAGCCTGCTGCCGGAAAACATGCGCGCCGATATCCTGATGCGCATTGCCAGCCTGGACGGCATCCAGCCCAGCGCCCTGCAGGAACTGGATGAGATCCTCGACAAGCAGTTCTCCGGCGCCACCGGCAATCTCAAGTCGTCCAGCGTGGGCGGCACCAAGACGGCAGCGAATATCCTCAACTTCATGGATACCGCCATTGAGGGCGCTATCCTTGATCGGGTGAAGGAGGTCGACGGCGAGCTGGGACAGAAGATTCAGGATCTGATGTTCGTGTTCGACAACCTGGCCGAGGTGGACGACCGCAGCATCCAGGCGCTGTTGCGCGAGGTGTCGTCCGATACCCTGATCATCGCCCTGAAGGGGGCCGACGCCTCGGTGACCGAGAAGGTGCTGAAGAACATGTCCAAGCGCGCTGCCGAAATGCTGCGTGATGATCTGGAGGCCCGTGGTCCGGTGCGCCTGTCCGAAGTGGAGGCGGCGCAGAAGGAAATTCTGGCGATTGCCCGTCGCATGGCCGAGAGCGGCGACATCTCCCTGGGAGGCGGTGGTGATGAGTTCGTCTAAGGTCATCAGTGCCGACAGCCTCACCGCCTACGAGCGCTGGGAGTTGCCGGATGTGCAGTCGCCGGCCGCCCGGCGGCCGCGGGTGGAGGATGTGGATGCCGCGGCCGTGCAGCCGCTCACCGCCGAGCAGCTGGAGCAAATCCGGCAGGAGGCTCAGCGCGAGGGCTTCGAAGCCGGACGCAAGGAAGGCCTGGCGGCGGGGCAGAAGGACGTGCGCAGCACCGTGCAGCGCCTCAAGCAAATTATCGATGCCTTTGCCGTGCCGCTGCAGGATGTGGATGCGACGGTGGAGCAGGAATTGCTGACGCTGGCGCTGGCCATCGCGCGCCAGATCATTCGCCGTGAACTGAAAACCGAACCGGGCCAGGTGGTGGGGGTGGTGCGCGAGGCCCTCGCCGCCCTGCCGGCGGCGGCACGTCGGGTAACCATCCATCTGCATCCGGACGATGCCGCGCTGGTGCGTGAGGCATTGACGGCCGGTGCGGGAGAGGAGGCCAGCTGGCGCATCGCCGAGGATGCACTGCTGACCCGCGGTGGGTGTCGCATCCAGGCCGAACACTCTCAAATCGATGCCACGGTGGAGAAGCGACTCGCTGCCATCGTGGCGCAATTGCTGGGCGGTGAGCGCCGCAGCGATGCCGTTGCCGGGCAGAGCCAACATGATGCGGAGTGAACGCTGGTCTGCCGCGCTGCAACGCGCCGGGCGTCAGCTCGGCGAGGTGCAGACCCTGGTGGTGGAGGGGCGCCTGACACGCATGATTGGTCTTACCCTGGAAGCGGTGGGCGTGCGCGCCAATGTCGGGGCGCGCTGTCTGGTGGAAAACAGTGACGGCGAATCCATCGAGGCCGAGGTAGTCGGATTTGCCGGGGAAAAGCTGTATCTCATGCCCACCGGGCCGATCCGCGGCATCGGCCCCAATGCGCGCGTGATTCCCACCGGGCGCAGTTACGAGGCGGCGGTGGGCGACGGCCTGCTCGGCCGCGTCATCGATGGTGCCGGCACGCCGCTGGACGGCAAGGGGCCCATCGACGCCACGGCGCGTATCCCGCTGTCCGGTCGTCCCATCAATCCCATGGCGCGCCGTCCGATCCGCGAGCCGCTCGATGTGGGCGTGCGTGCCATCAACACCCTGCTCACCGTCGGCCGTGGCCAGCGCATGGGCCTGTTCGCCGGCAGCGGCGTGGGCAAGAGCGTGCTGCTCGGCATGATGACGCGCTTCACCACGGCGGAGGTCATCGTCGTCGGCCTCATCGGCGAGCGCGGCCGGGAGGTGAAGGAATTCATCGAGAACATCCTCGGCGAGGAGGGCATGGCCCGTGCCGTGGTGGTGGCGGCACCGGCCGACGCCACACCGGTGATGCGTCTGCACGGCGCGTCCCTGGCCACCAGCGTGGCCGAGTATTTCCGCGATCAGGGCCGTGATGTGCTGCTGCTGATGGACTCCCTCACCCGCTATGCCCAGGCGCAGCGCGAACTGGCCCTGGCCATCGGCGAGCCGCCCGCCACCAAGGGCTATCCCGCCTCGGTGTTCGCCAAGCTGCCGCAGCTGGTGGAGCGCGCCGGCAATGGTGACGTGGGCGGCGGTTCCATCACCGCGTTCTACACTGTGCTCACTGAGGGCGACGATCAACAGGATCCCATCGCCGATTCCGCGCGCGCCATCCTCGACGGCCATGTGGTGCTGTCGCGCCGGCTGGCCGAGGCGGGACACTATCCGGCCATCGACATCGAGGCCTCGATCAGCCGTGCCATGACCGAGATCACCAAGACCGAACATCAGCAGGCGGCGCGCGGTTTCAAGCGCATCTATTCCACCTACCAGCAGAACCGCGACCTGATCAGCGTCGGTGCCTACGTGAAGGGTTCCAATCCGCAGATTGACGAGGCGATCCGGCTGTACCCGGTTCTCACGCATTTCCTGCAGCAGGGCATCGATGAGCCGGTGGATTTTGCACAGAGCATGCAGGATTTGACGGCGGTGATGGAGAGCAGCGCGCCCCAGGGCGGTACGCTGGCGCGACGGTAAACAGAGTCCTCTGCGCGCGGCGCGGAGGGTTGAGCAAGGGCGGTAGACACGATGACCCGTTCGAAACGCATGCAGCCGGTGGTGCGCATCGCCGAGATGCGTGAGCAGGCCGCGGCCAAGGAACTGGGTAATGCGCAGCGTTACTTGCAGGAGCAGGAGGCCCGCTTGACTGAATTGCAGGGCTACCAGGCCGAATATGCGCGCAATTTCCACACCCTGGGCAGCAAGGGCATCAGTGCGGCGCGGTTTCAGGAGTTGCAGCGTTTCATGGCCAGTCTGAATCAGGCCATCGAGCAGCAGCAGCAGATGGTGCAGAACGCCGCCCGAGCCTGCGCCCAGAAGAAGCAGCTGTGGCAGCAGGCCCATGGCAAGAGCAAGAGCCTGGACAAGGTCGTGGAGCGCTACTGTGAGCAGGAGCAGTACGAGCAGGGGCAGCGTGAACAGAAGGCCGTTGATGAAATGGCCCAGCACGGTCTGCGCACCAGGCTGGGCAATGACGATGAATAAATCGCCGGGAGCGATTTATCGCTTCAGCCCCGCCGGGGCGAACCCCAGGGATGGGGCGAATGACTGAATGTGGCACACGATTTGCTGTGTAATCGATTGAGAGTGCAGGCAAGCGAGTTGGAGAGACATCATGTTGAACGCCAAAAGCGGAATAGCTGATCTGTTACAGCCTGTGGGCGGTGCCGGTGCAACGCGGCGCCAGGAGACCGCCGGCCAGGATTCCTCCGGTCTGTTCGGTGCCACCCTGAAGGGACAGATGGACCGGACTGCCGAGGACACAAGGCCGGCGGCACGGAAGGCCGATCAGGCTGCCGGTAGCGAAAAACGCAGTGATGCCGCGGCGGAAGCCGTGCCGTCCGAGGCGGAGGGCCAGGAGGCGGCTGCGGCTGCCACGGATGAGACGTCGACGGAAGTGGCGACCGGTGCGGAGGATGAGGCGGATGCCGGCGACAGCCCGGCGCCGCTCCTTACCCTGTTGCCGCAGCCGCCGGTGGTGGCCTCCGAGACTGAGTCCGGGCTGCCTCTGGAGCCTGAGGCAGCGACGACGGCGGACGCCGCCTTGCCGGCCGGCACGGCCGAGAGCGGCAAATTATTGCCGCCCGCCTTGCCAGTGGCCAGCAGCGGTACGGTGGATGCGGTGGATGCGGTGGATGAGGCGGTCGCGAATGCAGGCGATGCGGCCCTGACGCTGGGTGCCGAGGATGCCGCCGGCACGGAACTGCCGCGCTGGATGCACTCGTTGGCAGCCGCCGGGCGCGGGCGTGAGCAGGCCGTGGCCGGTCGCGTGACGCAGGAGCCGCTGTTGACGGCCGAGGTGGATGACGCCCCGCCGGATGGGGCTTTCCTCAAGGGCCTGCAAGCGGTTACGGCACAGTTGGACAGCCAGCGCGGCGACCTCGGTGGTCGGCCGGGACAAGGGCAGGGCGCCGAGGCCCTGTTCAAACTGGCCGGCCTGAACCTGGTGAAGGATGCGGCGCCGCCGCCGCTGAGTATGGCGGCCTCCACGGTGAGTGCCGCGGCGGCAGCGACCACGGCACCCACTACTGTCGCGGCACCAGCACCGGCGCAGACGCTGGCGCTGGATGTGCCTATGCGCCAGGCCGGTTGGGATCAGGCCTTTGCCGAACGCGTGGTGTGGATGGCCAAGCAGGGGGTACAGGAGGCGCAGATCCACCTCAATCCCCGCAACATGGGGCCCATCGAGGTGCATGTATCGGTACAGAAGGAGCAGGCCTCGGTGGCCTTTGTGGCGCATCATGCGGTAACGCGCGAGGCACTGGAGGCGGCGATGCCGCGCCTGCGCGATATGCTGCAGGACAGCGGCCTGAATCTGGCGCAGTCCGAGGTGTCCCAGCATGATCGGCAGCGTGAACAGACGGCCGGTTTCTCCGGTGGCCAGGGTCAGGGCCAGCGCGGCCACGCCGGCGTCATGACCGATGAGGAGGTGCGGCTGGGTGAGACGGCGCTGCGCGGTGGTTCCGCCCTGGGGGCTGTCGACTACTACGCCTGAGTGCGGTAACGCCAGGTAACGGCGAGGTCGCGAGGTCGATGGCTGTCTGTGTCGCTATGCGGCGGACGACAGATCTGTTGACCGCTGCTCTCCCGTCCACTGCGTTCACCTACCGCCGTCGGCCTTTGCTATGATGGCTGCAACCTTCCTGACGTCCAGACGCCAGCATGTACACAGCCCAGGGAATACGCACCGACGATGCACTGGTGACGCGTTTTGCGCCGCTGGTGAAGCGTATCGCCTATCACATGATCGGTCGTTTGCCTGCCAGTGTGATGGTTGATGATCTGATCCAGGCCGGCATGATCGGCCTGCTCGATGCCGCCCGTCATTACGATGAGTCCCAAGGCGCGAGCTTTGAGACCTATGCCTCCATCCGCGTACGCGGCGCCATGCTCGATGAGCTGCGCCGTAACGACTGGGCCCCCAAGTCGGTGCATCGCAAGGCACGCGAGGCCGCCGAGGCGGTGCGTCGCGTGGAGGCGGACACGGGCCGCGACGCTACCGACCAGCAAGTGGCGCGCGAGATGGGGATTTCCCTCGATGAGTATCACCAGATCCTGCTCGATGCCAGCACCAGCAAGGTGGCCAATTTCGAGGATCTGGGCCTGGATGAGTCCGCCATGGGCGATGGCCTGCCGGTGAACGAACCGGCCCCGCTGCGCGAGGTGCAGAACGAACGTTTTGCCACCAGCCTGGCCGCGGCCATCGAAACCCTGCCCGAGCGTGAGCGGCTGGTGCTCAGCCTGTATTACGACAAGGAACTCAATCTGAAGGAAATCGGCGCGGTGCTCAACGTCACCGAGTCGCGTGTCAGTCAATTGCTCAGTCAGGCCTATCTGCGCCTGCGCGCACGGCTGGGTGACTGGCTGAACAAATAGCTGTTACGCTCCGCTGCATGAATCGCCACCCCCTTTCCCGCCGCAAGCTGCCGCCGCATCCGTTGTGGCTGTTCGAGGAGAATTACCTGCTGTTGCGCCGCCTGCTGCCGCGTCTGCGGCCGGGTGCCTGTTTTATCCTCGGTGATGACAGCGGCGCCCTGCGCGTGATGGTGGAGGAGGATACCGGCCCCTATACCACTCATATCACCCTGACCACACCCTTCGCCGGTGATGGCCAGTTGCCGCCGCCGCTGCGGCTCAAGGTGCGTATCTATCACGACGCGCGCCTCGCCGAGGTGACAGGCTACCAGGACTGCGCCCACATCCCGCCGCGCTACGCCGCGCGTCAGGCCGAAGGCTTCCAGCGTGATGAACGCAGCCAGGTGAATCGCCTGCTGCACGATGTGTTGCAGCACTGCCGCCGTCACGGCCACGTGGCCGTCGAGCAGTCCTGAACCTCAGCCCTCCGTCTTCGCGTCATCCCCCTCACGCCCCACCTGCGCCGGTGCCAGTCGGTATAGCGCGCCGGCGCTGGCACATATTGCCCCCGCCAGCATTACCGTGGTGGCCACGCCAAGGTGGGTGGCGGCAAAACCCGTCAGCAGATTGCCCAGCGAGGTGATGCCGATGAACAGCACGGCAAACAGCGCCATAATGCGTCCGCGCAGCTGGTTGGGCACCTGCATCTGAATCAGCGTGTTGATGGAGGTGGCCATGGTGGTGATGGCAAAACCCAGCAGCACCAGCAGGGGCAGGGCGAACAGCAGGGTGGTGGTGTTGGCGAACAGCAGCATCCCGGCGCCGGCGGTGAGCGCGGCGAGGGCGATGTTGTGGCTCAGGCGCTGTTGTCCGCCCAGCCAGGCCAGACGCATGGCCGCGAGCAGGGCACCGGCCCCGGCCGTGCCGAGCAGCAGGCCGAGTTGCCCGGCGCCGCCGCCGAACACCTGATGGGCGAATACCGGCATCAGCACGGTATAGGACGGCGCGGTGAGGCTACCGGCGGTGAGCAGGAGCAGCGCCGCACGGATCGGCCGGTTGTCCCAGGCATATTCCAGCCCCTCACGCAGGCGGCGCCACTGGCTCTGCGCCGTTTGGCTGGCGGCCTGGCGCCCGGCGGTGAGATGGAGCAGACCCCACAGTACGGCGAGGAAGCTGAATGCATTGAGCAGAAACACCGGGGCCTCGCCGTAGGCGGCGACCAGGGTGCCGGCGATGGCGGGGCCGGCGAAGCGCGCCAGATTGAAGATGCTGGAGTTGAGGGCAATGGCATTGGGCAGGTCCGCCGTCGGCACCAGCTCGGCGAGGAAGGAGTGGCGGCTGGGCATTTCCACCGCATGCACCAGCCCCAGCACGAAGGCCAGTATCACCACATGCCAGGTCTCCACCCAGCCGCCGAACACCAGCAGGGCCAGCAGCAAGGCCTGCACCATCGCGATCAGCTGGGCGGCAATGAGCAGCGAGCGGCGCGGCAGGCGGTCGGCCAGCATGCCGCCGGCCAGGCCGAACAGCAGCACCGGCAGCATGGCGGCGAAGGCGACTGCGCCGAGCATCAGGGTGGACTGGCTGAGGCGGTAGACCAGCCAGGCCTGCGCCATGTTCTGCATCCAGGTGCCGGTGATGGAGACGAGCTGCCCGAAGTAGAACAGGCGAAACTGCGGATGGCGGAGCGAGCGGAACAGATGGGACAGCATGGGTGAGCGCGGGCCGGAAGTGGAGGCCGATTATAACGCTGCTTGACGGGGCGTGCCGACACGGCTAATCTTGACAAAAATACTATGGAATTGCCCCTGCTCCGGCAGGGATGACTCAGGATTACGGCGAGGTACAGTCATGGCATACAGCGACAAGGTCATCGATCACTATGAAAATCCGCGCAATGTTGGCGCCCTGGACAAGGATGCGAGCAATGTGGGGACCGGCATGGTCGGCGCCCCGGCCTGTGGCGACGTGATGCGGCTGCAGATCAAGGTGCGCCCCGACGGCATCATCGAGGATGCCAAGTTCAAGACCTATGGCTGTGGCTCGGCCATCGCTTCCAGTTCCCTGGTGACCGAGTGGATGAAGGGCAAGACCCTGGATGAGGCGGCGCAGATCAGGAACAGCCAGATTGCCGAGGAGCTGGCCCTGCCGCCGGTGAAAATCCATTGCTCGGTATTGGCCGAGGATGCCATCAAGGCGGCGATCGCGGATTACCGCGGCAAACAGCACTAGTTGCCCTCACCCCCTGTGGATGACAGCGCGGCTTCGGCCGCGCTTTTTTTTACTTTTCGCATTTCTGCCATACTGTTTGTCAGGATATTCTTGCGAGCCACCGATGAATCTGCCCTACACACTTTTCCCCTCCTGGCTGCACTGGGCCGCTACAGTCCTGTTTGTGTTGTTGCTTGCCATGGCCGTACGCAACGCGCCCTGGCGGCGTTTTCGTGACAAGGAACTGCTGCACGTACTGCTGGGCAGCTGCGTACTGCTGCTGTTGATCTGGAGTCTCAAGGCGGGGATCAAGCCGGGGCTTACCTTCCATCTGTTGGGCGGTACCCTGTTCATGCTCATGTACGGCTGGGAGGTGGCCCTGGTGGGCGTCAGCCTGGTGCTGGCCGGCACCGTGCTGAATGGCGTCATCGCCTGGCAGGCCTTCGCTGTCAACGTCCTGCTGATGGGGGCCTTGCCCATACTGTTTACCCATGCGGTCTACCGCCTGGCCGTCTGGTATCTGCCGCACCATTTCTTTGTCTACGTCCTGATCAACGCCTTTTTCTGTGCCGGCCTGACGATGGCGTTGACGGTCTGTGTGGCCTCGCTTCTGCTGGTCGGATTTGGGCCGTACAGCATCGATACCGTACTGCGCAACTATCTGCCCTATACGCCCTTCATGATGTTTGGCGAGGGCTTCATGACCGGCATGCTGGTTACCGGCATGGCCCTGATGAAGCCGCACTGGCTGCTCACCTTCGACGATCGGCGTTACATCGCCGGGAAATAGTACTTTGTAGCGGTGGGCATGGTTTCACGGTGCCATCACGCGCGCACACCGCGCGCGGTTACTGACAATAAAAAACCCCTGACCGCGAACGGGCAGGGGTTGGTGTTGGTGGAGGCGGCGGGACAGCTGGTTCCCAATCTTTCGAAAGGGGCTGGACTATTCATTCACCTGCCGTTGCCGGCAGGGGAGGGCGTGTTGTGAGCGATGCCCCCTGGCATCTACCCACCCTAGTACTCCGTGGAGGCAAGCCTCGGTAGGAGCCTATGAGTCTCTAGCCGGCTTACGGGTTTCCCCTTCACCGGACGGCGTTGGCATAGGACCTGTGTCCGTTAGCGTTCACCGTATGAGCCCTCTTTTCCAACGGGGATCACTCCCCGTGGCGACCATTGTGTTAATCGAACCCGCGTCCGCAAGTCCTCTGCCATTGGTTCTACATGCTTAGCCACGCCATTAATTTAACCGGCAGCAACCCGACGGGCAGGGCGCACTGGCGGCGAGTCCGGTAAGGTTTTAACGACTTGGCCCCGAACAAACCTTGTCGCGGTCTTGTGAGAGTCGACCCCTGATGGCGGACGCACAAGCACGGCTCCGGTCAGAG
>Ga0172382_10011478_pt1 | contig 11707 bp, 19 predicted proteins | sample Leawel138RmetaG_FD_122245 | JGI IMG/M metagenome (GOLD analysis project Ga0172382, IMG submission 122245) | Leachate microbial communities from a municipal landfill in Southern Ontario, Canada - Leachate well 138R metaG | ecosystem: Engineered > Solid waste > Landfill > Unclassified | place...
AAACGGAACTTGAAAACCTTGCCGTTCTTTTCTGGATGCTTGGGGTCGTTTACAACCAGAATGTTTGCGACGTAGTTTAGGGTACGACGCTGGCGACGTGCTTGATTCTTTGCTTCTTCTGTACCAACTTCGTTCCACAGAATTCCGTTGAACTCCATAACTGGACTTTCAAGACCAATAGAAGAAGGACAATTTTCGATAAACCAACGCTTGTTTGCAGGGTTTTGGAAAGAATAGGACCAGTATTTTACGAATGGTAGCTGGTCGTCCGACGTTGCAGGTAGAAAGCGGATTACTGCTGCTGTGTTACCGGCTGCGTCAGGGTCAAGCTTGTAGAAGGTATCGTCGGTGTAATCCTTCTTGCCTGATGATTCTTTTTGAACTGCTGCTAGTAGGTGTGCGAATGCTGATGTATTTGCCATTTATATTTTCCTTTGTATGATTTGTGTTTAGTGTGATGTGTCTTTGTATAGATACTCATAATCTAATTCGACATCAAATTCCTCGAAGCTTTCTGTATAGTCTTCATCAAGAACGTAACTATTTAGAATGCGTGTAGACTTGCCTTTTCCCGCGACCTTTCGAGTGCGTCCGTCGAAATCATCGAACCGTGACTCTCGCTGTTTACGCATGAATTTAGACATGATATTCAGAGTGCTCCTGATAAAACTTTGAGTTGATTATTTGGGTTAGAGTGTCTTTGTCAAATGACACAAAACTTCGATACTTGCAAAGAACTAGACCAACAGAATCCCACACTGTATCTCGGGTGATGGTCGATTTCCAATTATCTAGAAAGTGGAAGTGAGAGTCAAGTATTACTAGAGTCTCGGGAGATATGTTCTTTACAAGATATTCTTTTAGAAGGGTCGGCGTTTGATTGCCGACTTTTATGATATCGCCAAATTTAGCGTAGGGCAAATCTAAAATCTCTCGTTGTACCAGTGAGTTTTTCATTGTCTTACGCTTAAGCCAGTCTTGGTAAATTCTGTCTGACTTATTAGGATCATACAGAAACTCTTCGAATCTTTCAACAAAATTTGCGACGAAGTAGTGTCCTACCTGTTCGCCATACCTGTTAGATATGGACTCAAACCGCATACAGTCATTGCGACGCACAAAAGATTCTTGAGTTGCACTGGACTTTAGATTGTACTTAAAGGCATCGTAATGCCAAGTGGTGAAATGATTTTTGAGGGCGATATAGTATTTGTATGCTTTATAAGCATTCAACCGTATTTCTCCATTTCTTCATCTGTCAGGTCAATCCTGATAACCTCTTCATCTCCGTTAAGAAATTTGAAAATGTCAAGTGCAGTTGTAAGATCGAGTTGATGGCCTTCGTACACCACTTCGTTATCAATTTTAATGATTACCCAATCACCAGAACCCAATACTCCGTTGCTAAGCACTTCGACTTTTCTAGGCATTTTATTCTTCCAATTCAAATTGAAGAGTTGATTTTCTGGGCAAATAGTTTTGTGTTATTGCCTCTACTTCAATCTTCTTCTTCAGGTTAGAGTTAATATACTTTACGGTGTCCTCTGGGTCCAGCGAGTTTTCTTCACAGTATTCTAGAATGGCTTCGACATATGTATAGTCTGACTCGAACACCATCTTATCTATAATCATTTCAAACTTTGAAGCTGTTAGAAACCGCTCATTGATGTCTTCTTTACTTTGGCTTAGCATTCTTTTTCGGCTTCCAATATTCCATGTTAACAAGTGTGGGTCGGGTCAGTCCTTTGTCCAGATACGCCACACAAAACTTTTGCTCGTCAATTTCTTTTGCGCAGACGAACTCTTGACAGTAAAGATATTCGTCACTCAAGGTGTTCTTCAAAACAATCAATTTACTCTCCTATAATTTTCCAATTGGTAATAGTCTTTCCTGTCACATCCTGAATCTTTTCTGTTAATTCTGTGTGAAGTTGTTTGACATTTCCCGATTGAATTAGTTCAAAAAGTCTACAGTAGAATTCAACCTCTGATTCTGTTGGTTCATCTGTGTCGCAGGAATTTCCGCAGTCGTGACAGGTGTAGTCAAATCCATCTTCCCAACCAGCACAGTATCCGTCGCGATACCCAAAATCGTAAGCCTTCTGATCTCTAGACTGTTTGCAGCTTTGGGTTTTATTTATCGCACCATCAGCCATATACTCTCCAGATACTTTCTTCGAACACTGTTTGTAAAACTTTTTGCATGCTTGCGAACATGTGCGTTTGGTATTCTTCGGGAGGCATCCACTTGAAAGAGCTTAGTTCAGGATATTCTTTTCCGTCTTTGGTTTTAAATGTTGACTCGCAAACCAACTCTTCTACTTGAATTGAAGTGGACCGGATCGTAGCCATATAGAGAACTAGGTCTTTGTACCTAGAATAATTGAAATAACCCAAGAAAGTCAAATCATTCTCCCCGAATGTGAGGCCAGTTTCTTCCTTACACTCTCTGATCGCAGCATCTATGTGTCGCTCACCTTCTTCTAGTTGACCTTTCGGAATGTCGTATTTGTTGTTTCCGGTTGAAAGGCCAACGAGAATTTCTCCTTCCTCGTTGATAATCAACACTCCACAACTAACAGGCTTAGCCATATTAATCTCCAATTTGTTTTAGGTAAGGCCCATACAAAGAAAGGGATTCTCCGTTAGAACACTCGACCGTATAAATTTTTTCTAGTTCGAAACCTGCAAAGAATAGTTGCGGCGCAAACAGTGCGTACACGCCACCCTTAGATTCACACAAGGATATCGCTCGATTTACGGTGTTTCCTGATAACTCTGGAGAGCAAGCAGAAACACTAAGAAGGATGGATGCAGAAATAAGAAGCTTATTCATTTAAAGATTCCTAGATTTTATCAACACTGGCATTAATAGTAGCCTGAAGCTCTTCTATTGTTTTTCGCAACTCGTCTAGAGCCTTGCAAACGAAAGCATCTCGAACATGGGAATGTCGATTAACTTCCACCTCCATTCCCTTGTGCTGTAGCATATAACCAGAATCTGTTTTAATTACAATCACGAAAGTTCCTCGAAAGTATTAGCGACAGTCTTGTCTAGTCGAATCTTATGAAAGATCGGCAAAAACAAAGAATAGTTTCCGCTCTTATCCTGAATCACTTCATTATACTTTACCTCAATGATTGATCCAAGCTCCCACGTAACTTTTCTTTGAGAGTCAGAAAATCCCGATCCGACACTTGTAACAAGTTTACCACACTCTGTTTCACAGGTCAATGCGCCTAGCATCCCTCGGTATTTCCCAGTTCCTTCCAAAGTACCTGTAACCCGCAGTTCACAAGTCTTCTCGGCTTTCATCTTGATGAAGCTATTTGATCGTTTGGCCTCCCATGGGGAATTCGGGTCTTTTAGAATAACCCCCTCTTTCCCCAACTCCAAATAATCGTTAAAAATTTTCTCTGCTTCTTCATAAGAGTTGACATACTGGTAATCAGTCAGACTGATAAGAGCATTGCCTACAGTGCCAGAAGCGTACTGCTTATAAAGTTCAGTCAAAACTTCTTCACGCTTCTTGAGCGGCAAATTGAAAATCTCGGATTCTAGATATTCGGTTGAAACGGCGTCCCACAAAGAAACCCGAAACCTACTTGCTTCTGCTTTGGTAATTGTTCCTTTGATTGCCTTGTTGCAAATTCCGTTGCCAGCCTTGCGAGGCATGAATAGGCCGTCGTCGTCAACAACAAGAAGCTCCCCATCAAAGGTAATATCCAATACGTGCGAAGTTCCATCTTCTCGATATTCGGCAGTTGCCAGTCGGATAAAATGTTCATCTAGAACTCCGTGGGTTTCGATTGGCTTTCCAGAACGAGAAACGAAAGTTACGGTTTTCCCCTTGACAGTAACATTGACCCGCATACCGTCTTCCTTTAGGTCTACTCGAACTCCAGTAGACCACGGAAGTTTATCAACAAGTTTCTTCTCAAACTTTTCACAAAGCATGACAGGGTATTCGTGCACAAAGTCTTTCCCGAATACTTTATTTGCTGTGGAGTGTGACACTCCACACTTCAAATCCTTTTCGATGATTCGCTCAATCACATAAGCATTTTCTTCGGAACACTTTGAAAGAAGGTCTGCTAGGAAATTGATTGCTGCATTTCCTGTGAGTATACGACCGGATATAACAATCAATTGTCCGATAGCATCTTGCAGTGAAAGCTCTTCGGTTGTAAAGGCATATTTTGGAATCTTTCTAATGTAGAAGTTTAGATGCGGATTCAAAGCCATCTTAATCACATCCTTGAGGATTTCGTTATCCTTTTCAGATAAGAGGATGGCTTCTTTTTCTTTGCGAGAAGAAGTATTTTCCAGCTTTTTTAGAATTTGATATACAGTCATAGTGTTTCCATAATAAGTTTCTATAAATAGTTGATCTATAATAAGTACAACTCGGAGTAAAATATGTTACTAAAGCTATACCTTGAATCTTCGTTCATTCTAGAAGAAGACGATGAAGAAGTCAAACTTACCAAGAAGCAGATTCAAGAGCTTGCTAAGGAATGGGCCTTCTTGGAACGACAGGCAGCAGTCATGAACATCATCACCAAGAAGATTGCTTCTCGGGTTGATCAGATTCAATCTCAACTTCTACCAGTGGTGAAGAAGGAAGAGGCTAAGTCAATGACTGTGAAGCATGCCATGCTAGAATACACAACAAGGAAGACAACTTCAGTCAAGTACCAGAAGGCGTTTGAGCGTGCTCTTGAGTTAGTAAACGATGAGCAGAAGAAGTTTCTTGAAGAGTACAAGGAAACAGTTACAACAAGAGGTGTTATTGAAAATGTTAAACTTGTTGATCCTAAGTTAGCACAAGTGTTGAATGAACTACAGACCTTGGATATTACAAGTCTAATTGAACTACTTCCTCGTGTCAAGAATATTGAAGAATCTGTTGGTAGAAGTGTAGCAGAAATACAACAAGAGATTTCTTCGTTGATGCAGAAAGCCTTGACTGCCGACAGAAAGTCCATGCCAGAGATTAACACAAGGTTGGGTCAACTTCAAAAAGAAAAGCGGATTGCTCTTGACAGGGAGTTCGAAGAGAAAAAGTTGAAAGAGGCTTCGGCTACTGATAGAGTTAAGGGTGCCATTTCGAAGCTTGTCGAGATTTTCCTAGCCAAGCTAAAATCTTTGACTCGCACCCAGAAGTCCTCTATCATGGCTGTTGATCAACTAGAGGAAGCTGCCTCGGCTGAATAACTTGGAGAATTTTATTGTGAACGACTTGACTGTGGCGCTACTCAAAGCGCAAGTAGATATAATGCGAGCGGCGAACAATCTAGACAATGCGTTCGTTGTCGATTTAGTTGACGGCATCTGCATCAGCGACGTAGAATATTGTCTGTATGAATTGAAAGCCGCGATTTATGAATTAGAACAACAAATGAGTAGACCTAAAAAAATGAAAGAAGAAAAATGTATCGAGTGCGGTGCACCGGCAGTTTGGTTTCGCAACACTCAATTTTGTGGCACCCACCCATATTGTGAAGAATGCGCGAAGAAGGAATCAGACTTTAATACTTCTGATCCTTCTTATTACTTGTGGTCTAACAATCTATCAGAGTAAATTATAACTTAAACAAAAGAAGAGGAAATTAATCATGGCAATTGAAAACAAAGAAGCATTCGTACTACCAAGCAACCCCCAAGATCGCAAGAACATTCTCGATCTTTTCGAAGAACTGTCGAAGTGCCTCACTCGCATCGAGGGCGAAAAGACGTACATCAAGGAAGCAATCGACATCGCATCCGAAAATTACAACATTCCCAAGAAGGTTCTTCGCAAGGCAGCTAAGGTTTATCACCAGCAAAACTTCGATCAAGTAACAGCCGAAGAAGAGCAGTTTGCAGAGTTCTACGAACAGATTGTGAATCTGGAAGCGTAATGAAAAAGGGGCCAATGGCCCCTTTTCTTTTTGCTGCTTTTTGTTTAAGCAATCACGCCCCAGATAACTTGGCGGCGACCACGCTTGCCTTCTTCCTTTTCGGCCAGACCGAGCTTAGCGAACTTGCCGAGCTTGACGAAGTAGTTCAGTGCGTTGTGAACTTCGACAACATTCACACCATACACTGCGGCAAGTTCGACAGCGGTGAAGCTTTCAACTCCGAGTTCTGCCTTCACATTCAGGACGCGCTCACGGAGCTTCAGGGTTTCTTCGGAAGCCTTGCGACCTGCGCCAGTGACAGCCTTGCCGCCAGCTTCCTTCAGAAGCTCAACTGCGAGAGCTTCGATCTTGGCGCGGCTCACTTTGTTGGCCTTGGCGAATTCGGCGATCTTGGCGGTGACGTTGACGTTGAGTTCCATGGTGTTTCTCCTAATCAAAGTTTGTTTCAGTGAGTGTATTGTAAGGCAGTTAAACTTTACTGTCAAGCACTTTTTACATCTTTCGGTTAGGTGACTTACTTGCTGTTGTCTCAACCGATGTGTGTATTGTATAGAATCCCTCACACATAGTCAAGCACTTTTTAAAACTTTTTAGAACCCTACTCTATGCCTGTCTCCGACCATTCGCTCGAACGTTGATTCGTAGAATCTTGCTCTAGGTCTAAGACCAATCGCAGTTGTGTTGTTAACTGAGTTGACGCTACTAGGAGCAATCACAACAGGAGCAGACTGATTCGACTCTCGTTCTATGGACTCTTTAACCTCTGAAAGTTTGGTTGTTTGAGACTCAATTTCTGTTCCTGTAGACTTTGCGACTGGTGCGGACTTGTCAAGTATCGCTCTGTTTGGTGAAATATTTTCTTTGGGAACATAAAAGTCGAAGTTCTTTCTAAGGGCATCTGCCACTTCTTGAGGGACTTCGTTGTTGGCGGCATACCTCTGCCACTTGATTTTTTGTGCGTCCTTTTTTCTTCCTGTGAAGTCCCACCATCCAGTGTCAGCATCGTCTTCGATTTGCTCGACCATCGACATTTCCGATCTTGGCTTTTCAATGCCCGCGCCCCCCAGAAGCTTCTGGCTCTTGTTGACAAAACTGCCAACTTTTGTTAGCTTGCCGTTCTCATCAAAGATTTCTGCTTCTTCAATTTCCCTTACAATTTCTGTGGCTATATAGGTAGCAGCCAAGGGGGCGAAAACTCTAGTAGACAAGAAGCGAATCGCCCTGACAATACCTGCACCAAAATTTTTGAATGCATTCTTCAAATCTTTTACCGACACGTCTATGTCGGGGAATATGTCGGGCAATCCACTAAACATCTTTTTTATTGCTGCTAGCTTGTCAGTAATCTTTTCTGATAGGAACCCGAAAATTCCACCAATTCCTGCAAGGGTGCTCATCAACCAGTCAGACTTAGATTCTACCTCTTCGGTTCTTACTGTCAGTTCTTCGTTTTGTTGAGACTTGGAGCCTTCCAGTCTTCTCACTCTTGAACTTTCTTCTGAAGCCTCTTCGTCAGACAAAGCTTTGCGCTTGTTGAATGCCAGCGTATCCGCTATAGAGTCAGATATGACGTACAGTGCCCCGATGATTCCATTTTCTGCGTCGTCAATCTTTTGGTATAGTTTGGAAGCATCTTCTTTTCTTTCCTGTTGAACTGCGGTCAACCGATTATCCAGCTTAGAAATACCGATGACGACAGAGGTTAGGTTGCTATCTATGGCCGAACTATACTCTATAAACTTTCTCTCAGAAAGCCCCACAGAAGCATTTCTAGAAACCTGAGAGGTTTTTGTTCTGCTATCTCTGCTATCGTTTGATGGTGTTTTGTCGGAGGAAGATTCTCTTTCTCTGCCAGAAGACAAGAAGTCTCTAATTTCAGAAATCTTTTCTTCCAGACTTTCGCTACTCGACCCCAACTCCGATAGTCGAACTCTTTGCTCTTCTAGCTGCTGAAGCTCTTTTATAGAGTTCTTTCTATTCTCTAGGTAAATCTTTGCTTCTTCTAGAGCCACCTTTCGATCTTCGATTGCTGCAAATTCTGGGTCGTTATCTGCTAGGTACTTCGCCTGCTTGTTTTCTCTTGCTCTCCCGAGAGTCTGCTTGGCTAGAAATCCGCCAATACCAGAAACCATGGGGTCAACGATCTTTCCTAACAATAAGTCCAAAGAGCCGAAAATTCCCTTCTCCAAGTCTTTAAAGATCGGGGGTAGCTCTTCGAAATTAACTAGAGAATCTGTTGCTTTTCTCAGTGTGTTGCTAGCAGCCAATCCCGGATTCTTCAGCGCCTTGATGTCGTTTCGGATTCCCAGAAAGTCTTTAAACCCTTTAGTCATGGACAGGCTCAATTCCTTCCTGTACTTGCTTTCTTTAAAGTCTCTACTTTCTTGGGCCGACAGAATCCCGTCCACAGTTTTTACTTGTCTGCGATGTATTTGTTCTTGGTTTGCCAAGAATGTTTCTTGGCGCTTAAGGTTAGCTTCTTGGTTGTTTGCAAGTTGCTTTTGCTTAGCCATGATCCAATCAACAAGAGAAAGCGTCTTCTGGTTCAGAGCCTTGGCTTCGACCACATAGTCTTCGTACTTTCCGAACTTGTCAATTAGCTTTTCTTGTTGATTTTGGATATTATTATTGATCATAGTTTACCTTGAATTTTCTAATCTGATCTTTTCTTCTTTTAGATGAGCCAACAACAAGTTGACATATACTTCTCTTTCCCAAGGTAGCATTCCGTCAAGTTCACTTAGGGAGTACCCATGGCTGTTCTTTAGTGTGAAGTTGGCTCTATAGTATTCTTCAAGGGATTCATGACAAACCATTACATAAAAAAATCGGATACGTTGTCTAGAACTACTTTATTCGAGTGTCCGCAGTGAACGCAGTTGTGATCCGCTTCATACACCACAGAAGGAATTGATTCGAAAAAGCTCTTTACTTTGTTCATTTGAAACTCGGTAAGAGATTCTACGAACTTTACCAATTCTTCTGTTGATTGTTCCTTGGCATCGTATACATCTTCACCATATACAATTGCTTCGATGCACTTTGCAATTTGTTCAAATACGCTGTCAATGTTTTCTGGATCAAAGTTCACCGAAGAATCTAGGGTCGGATACTTCATCAACAAAAATAGTTCTTCGTTAAGCTTAATCTTGTTTTGTGCTTCTCCGCGAACCTCGACTTTTTCTAGATTGAGTTGAGCGGGGAACACCTTTCCACAACCCTTGCACTCCACGCCAACATCGACAACTTCGCCTGCGCTTTTGCTTCTGAGTTGAATCATGATGTATTCGATGTCAAATGCTGGCGCTGAATCGACATCAAATTTTTCATATGTGCAATTAGTCAACAAAGCTTTCAGTGCAGCTACAGTTGATTCTTTGTTGTTTTCCAGTTGGGCCAGCAAAAGATTCTTTTGTTCGCCCACATTGTATGGGCGATATTTCATTTTCTTCTTGCTCGAAGGAAGTGTCAATTCATATGTTGGTGCTGTGTTAATCGATGATAAAGACATTATTAAACCTCATGTTAAAATTTATTAAACGGAGCAATGAATTTGCCCAAGTCCTGATATACACCCAAGCTTCTGATTTTGTCGGTGATCTTTGATCCCGCGTAATCGGTTCCCCACTGAACAATGTCCTCTACTTTATTAAAAGGTAGTTGGTATTCATTGAAAATTCCGCCCAAGAATGTATTCCAGAAGTAATCATCTCGAACGCCTTGTACGTCAACTGGAGTCCAATACCAATAAGCGAAGTTCACGTCTAGCGAATGTGGTTGGGTGGTATCGGCAGAAAGCTGTAAGTCGTTAATGATTTTAGGGAATGCGCCGACCAGCACAACAGAGTAAACGTCGTTCCCTTGATGATCAAGTTGGGTTATCTTGATTTCCGTTGCATATTCGTCGAAGTATGACAAGTGAAAGTTTTTAAGAGATTGAATCTTCTCAACCCACAAATCAAAAAATCTTTTGATATTCATGTTACGGTCAACATAAAACAAAATTGGAGTGCTTTCCGAACCCGATCTTTCGTATGCGTATTGTCTGGCTGGACCGTAAGTTTTGATCTGTCCTGTGTTCAACATTACTTTTGGCATGGTAGCCATAGTGCAATAAAGAGAAAGGTCTTCTGTTGTTGCGTGTGTGTCTTCTGCCAACAAGATAGGCGGAATTGTGAAGTCTACTCTGTATTTTGATTGCAGAGCAATTCCATCTCTACCAACTTTGTCCATGAATTTTCTTAGTGACATTTGAAACCTTCTAAATTTTCTAACAGCATTTCTTCTGAGGCTGCGCCCTTGGTTAGATTTATTGCGCCCTTTTCGGTTAAAATTACAAAGTCCATACTATTTTTCTTACAGAATTCAATCGCAGCTTTCCACTTGCTCATATTTACGTGATAGGTCAGGACTTCGTTTATGTAATACTTTGACTTTTTCTTCGGCGGAACAGGAGGTTGAGTTTGTTTGTGAGGCTTTACTTCGACGAGTGCTCTACGAGTTTCACCTTTCCTGTCTTCGTATTCTAATATGAAGTCTACGAAATACCTATGAACTTTATTGTCAACGACAGATACATACGGAATAACAACGCCTTCCATGTTGAACTTTTTTACTGCGGGGTTGTTATCGATCCAACGGCAAAATGATAGCTCCCAAGAAGACCTGTATACGATGTTGTTTACATCTCCGACGTACTTTTCTGGGTGTTTGGGTTTATATTTTCCCTTGTGAAATTTTGCCATTGCGTCATAAGTAGTAGTTAGTCATCACCTATTTAGACACGGAAATTAAAATGCTAGACAAAATCTTTGGAAATTCAGCCCCATCCTACTCTACAGGATCGTTCTTGCCGCAAGACTCAGAAAACGGATACGGTCAAGTTTCTGCCGGGAGCGGATACGACTTTAAGAGTTATCAATACCCAACAAACTTGGGAGAAAAGGCCGATCCTCACTACATGGTAATTTATATAAATGTGGATTCGCAGTCAAAGTATGCGGGAAGGACAGGAGACTTGGGCAACGTTGTGGCGACTGAACAAAATAGAATCAGCACCAGCATCGGGGACTCTATAATCGGAAAGGCCGGACAAAAAGTTTTCGATTACTTGGAAGACATATTCGATGTGGACCTCGACAACCCTTCAGGTGTAACCTCAAACAAAATTATTGATCAAGCAATTGGGGCGACATCTGGAACCTTCACCAAAACAATGAAGCGCATTAACAGGGCAATCATTCTGCCTGTTCCAGCAAACTTGGGAGCAGACTATGGAATTTCGTGGGAAGGCGAAAACCTTGGGGTAGGAGCAGACCTTTTCGATTCTATGTCTAAGACCCAGTCCCAAGAAGCGATGAACGAGCTTGGCAAAGTCGCAGGAACGATTCTAGCCAGAACTGGCGCAAGGGTTGGTGCGGCAGTAATAAACAATCCACTAACTCAAAGAGTATTTGGAGACAAGCTAGCGGATGGAAAGGCGCTTGCAGACAAGCTAACAAGAACAGCAATCAACCCAAGAAAAGAGCAACTATTCAAGAACGTCGGCTTTAGAAAGTTTAATTTCTCTTGGACTTTAGTTCCAAAGAACGACTTCGAATCTTTGGTGATTACCAACATCATACAAGAGTTGAAGTTTCACATGCACCCAGAGCTAAGCACAGGTGGGTTCTTCTATGTGTATCCTTCTGAGTTCGACATTAAGTTTTATTTCCGGGGAGTAGAGAATACTTTCCTGAATAAAATTTCAACCTGTGTCTTGACAGACTTGAAAATTTCCTATACACCAAACAACGAGTTTGTG
>Ga0172382_10011480_pt1 | contig 11705 bp, 10 predicted proteins | sample Leawel138RmetaG_FD_122245 | JGI IMG/M metagenome (GOLD analysis project Ga0172382, IMG submission 122245) | Leachate microbial communities from a municipal landfill in Southern Ontario, Canada - Leachate well 138R metaG | ecosystem: Engineered > Solid waste > Landfill > Unclassified | place...
CTTTTCATCGACAATTGCGCCGTCTGCCATAGTGTGACGGCGGAGGGTGGGCCAGGCTATCCCAACCTCACAGAGGGCTCACCGCTTTGGGGCCGCGATGCAGAAACCATTGCCGAAACAATCCGTGTCGGCATCAATTCCGGCCATGACGAAACCCGCTTTGCGCAGATGATGGCATTTGGCCGGGACGGCCTTCTCGACCGGGCAGATGTAAGCAATGTTTCTGCCTATGTGCGGTCTCTTTCGGGCCAGCCTCTATCTGCCGCGGAACAACGCCGCGTGGCACAGGGCGAGGAGGTTTTCGCAGAGAATTGTGCCTCCTGTCACGGCGAGGACGCAAGAGGCAACAGGGAACTTGGTGCACCCGATCTCACAGATGATTACTGGGTCTATGGCGGTGATGCGCAATCGGTTTTCCGTACCATCTTCTTTGGACGACAGGGGCACATGCCTCATTGGGAAGAACGTCTGCGCCCGGCAGAAATCAACACGCTTGCGCTCTATGTTGCGTCGCTCGGTGAGAAGACGGAATGATGGCACCTCCTGTCCAGAGAAAACGCCTCTTTGACGACAAGCGCTCGCTTGTATTTCTGGCGCTTGCTGTGGGGGCCATCCTGCTCATCGTCGCCAATGTGCATCTCGTTCAAGTCGCGGTGACATCACAGCCGGACTGTGTACCCCATCTGAAATCTGCCGATGGCGAAGGTGCCTACCGCGCCGCGCGATCGGCCTGCTAGGAAGAGGACAATGGCTACACACGCAAAAGCCGAAAATGCGCCCCTGCCCGCCTATCTGTTACGTCGACGGAATCTTCCGGCAAGCGCTGCATTTCGGTGGCTCGCTGCCGGGTGGCGCGATCTCTGGCACAGTCCGTTGCCAAGCCTTGCCTATGGGCTTGCGGTGTTCCTTGTCTCCCTGGTCGTGATCTGGGGCCTGTTTCAACTCCAGCTCGACTATATTCTCTTTCCGGCACTTGCAGGCTTCATGGTTCTCGGGCCACTGGTAGCTATTGGCCTCTATCAGAAAAGCCGTGCCATAGAGGAGGGCCGCGAGATCGGCCTTTCACGGATGATCTTCGTCAAGGCAGCCTCCGGGGCGCAGGTATGGTTCACCGGTGCCATTCTCAGCCTGTTGATGCTTGCCTGGATGCGCGCCGCCGTCATCATCTATGCGCTCTTTTTTGGGTTGCGCCCCTTTCCGGGGCTCGATGACATTGTGCCTATGCTGACGACAACGCCGATTGGCTGGGCGATGCTTCTTGTCGGCACGAGTGTCGGCGGGCTTTTTGCGGCCTTCTCCTTTGCCATCAGCACCTTTGCCATTCCCATGCTGCTTGCAGAACGCACAGATGCATTCACCGCAATGGGGACAAGCATTTCCTATGTGTGGAACAATCTTGCCGTCATGATCACATGGGGCGCAATCGTGCTGGTGTTGTTCCTTGCATGCCTTGCAACCGGCCTTCTCGGCCTCATCGTGATTTTTCCGCTGCTCGGCCATGCGACATGGAAGAGCTACAAGGTGATTGTCGAGGAGGCGCGCGTCTAGTCGCTGCATTTACAGCGAGCGGCTGCCTTTGCATCCACAACGTCAAAGCGTGGCCCGCGCCGCTCATTCTCATTGACGTTCGGCACGAAGAAATCAGGGGGCGACAATGCGATATCCGCGAGGGTGTACTTGTCGAGCGTGTTGACGAAGGAAGACAGCGCTTCATTCAGCACCGTCGCCAGCTCGCATTTGCGCGTGAGGACGCATTGATTGCCGGTGGCGAAACATTCCACCAGTGCGAAATCCGGTTCTGTCTTGCGGATGACCGCGCCGAGATTGATGTCTTCCGGCCGCATCCCGAGTGTGAAACCGCCGGACCTTCCGCGCACCCCCCTCAAGAAGCCACTCCTTGTCAGGGTATTGACCACCTTCATCAGATGCGCCTTTGACACGTCATAGACCTTCGCCGTCTCGTCAATGGTGATGAGGCGATCCTGCTGGCTTGCCGCATACATGAGAACGCGCAACGCATAGTCGGAAAGTGTAGTGAGACGCATACGGATAACCCGGAGAAAAAGACTGAACGGTAGGATATTGCCTGCGACAATCAAGATAATGTCTGCAGCCGACACAAGCTATATAATATATATGATATAACTCTTTTCTGCGAGACCAGATCGCGGAACGCTTCGGAGGAGCCTCTATGAGCATTCGCCAGATTGCCCTTTTCAGTTATGGCTTCCGGACATTTTTTCTCGGCGGCGCGCTCTGGGCCTTCCTTGCCATGTTGATCTGGATTGGCCTGCTAGCAGGTGAAGCCTTTCCCCTCGGCCTCGCCCCTGCAGCATGGCATGCGCATGAGTTCCTGTTCGGCTATGTCGGCGCCATCATTGCGGGTTTCCTGCTTACCGCTGTCCCCAACTGGACGGGCCGCACACCACTGCAGGGTGTGCCGCTTCTTTCTCTTTTCATTCTCTGGCTTGTGGGGCGCATCGCTTTTCTGCTTGCAGGGCAGATTGGCTATCTCGCCGCGGCCATTGCAGACAGCATTTTCCTTGTTGCGCTCGCCGCGTTTGTGTTTCGCGAAGTGATGACGGCAGAGAACAAGGGTAATATCCGGATCGCGGTTATCCTCTCGGTCCTGGCGCTCGCTAACATTCTTTTTCATGTCGAGATCATCACGCAAGGTCAGCCAGTGTTCACCTTGCGTGGCACGATTTCGCTTATCGTGATTCTTATCAGTGTCATCGGCGGGCGTGTTGTTCCTAATTTCACGCGCAACTGGCTCATGAGACGGGGCGACACACGCGTGCCCACCCCTACGGGTCGTTTCGATCAGGTGGTGCTTGCCAGCAGTGTGATGGCGCTCGCCTTCTGGACCTTCCTGCCTGAGTTGCCTGTCACAGCGCTGTTCCTTTTTGCGGTGGGCATCATGCATGCCGTTCGCCTCGGGCGCTGGTCTGGATGGCGGACGGGCGCTGAACCGATCGTTCTCATCCTGCATATCGGTTATGCGTTTGTGCCTCTCGGCTTTGTGCTTGTTGCGTTGTCTTTCGTCTGGCCGTTCGACATCCCGCTCTCGGCGGCGCTCCACGCCTGGACGAGTGGTGCGATGGGCGTGATGACACTCGCTATCATGACCCGGGCAACAAGAGGCCATTGCGGCCACCCTCTGACAGCGCCCCCAGCCACACAGTTCATCTATCTTATGGTGGTTGCCGCGGCGCTTCTCCGGCTTTCAGAGATCATTATCCCAGATGCCGCACTTATGCTCCGTGTCGCATCAGGCGGAACGTGGCTTGTGGCGTTCGCGGGATTTATCGTGGCCTATGGCCCGATGCTGCTGCGGCCGCGGGCGGGATCAGCCCAGGGCTGATATCCCGCTCCGCAACACACATCATGATCGGCGATCAGATGACGCCGAGCGCTTCCATGGCTTCCGCGACGCGCACAAAACCCGCTATGTTGGCGCCGAGCACATAGTCGCCCGGCGAGCCATACTCCTCTGCCGTCTGCGCGCAGAGGTCGTGAATGCCGACCATGATGGCGCTGAGGCGCGCTTCCGTCTGCTCAAAGGACCAGCTATCGCGCGAGGCATTCTGCTGCATCTCAAGAGCGGAGGTTGCCACACCGCCCGCATTCGCGGCCTTGGCAGGGCCAAAGAGAATGCCAGCCGAACGGAAGGCGGCAATAGCGTCCGGTGTGGAAGGCATGTTCGCGCCTTCCCCAACGGCCAATACACCATTCTTGATGAGCGTGCGTGCGTCCTTGCCGGTCAGCTCGTTCTGCGTTGCGGAAGGCATGGCGACATCGCAAGGCACATCCCAGATAGAACCACCCTCGACATAGCAAGCCTTGCCCTTCTTGCGCTTGGCGTATCCGGAAATACGTTCGCGGCGCTTCTCCTTGATCTCCTTCACAAGATCAAGGTCGATGCCATCCTCATCAACGACATAGCCATTGGAGTCCGAGCAGGCGACGACCTTGCCGCCAAGCGCAATGATCTTTTCCATCGTGTAGATCGCCACATTGCCAGAGCCTGACACGACAGCGCGCTTGCCCGCAAAATCGGTGTCACGGGTGCGCAGCATGCACTGCACGAAGGTGGTGGCGCCGTAGCCCGTCGCTTCCTTGCGGGCACGAGAGCCACCGTAAATCAGACCCTTGCCCGTCAGCACACCGGCTTCGTAGCGATTGGTGATACGCTTGTACTGGCCGAACATGTAGCCGATCTCGCGTGCACCCACGCCAATATCGCCCGCGGGCACATCCGTATACTCACCGAGGTGACGCTGCAGCTCCGTCATGAAGGATTGGCAAAAGCGCATGATCTCGCCATCAGAGCGGTCCCGCGGGTTGAAGTCCGACCCGCCCTTGCCGCCACCAATGGGCAGCCCCGTCAGCGCGTTCTTGAAGGTCTGCTCGAAGCCAAGAAATTTGATGATGCCGAGATTGACCGACGGATGAAACCGGATGCCACCCTTATGCGGGCCAAGCGCCGAATTGAACTGAACGCGGAAGCCCCGATTTATATGATACTGACCTTCGTCATCCATCCACGGAACGCGGAAGATGATCTGCCGCTCCGGCTCGCAGATACGTTCGATCAGTGCGCTGTTCGCATATTGGGGTCGTTTGGCCACCACTCGACCGATGCTTTCCAGCACCTCGGTAACCGCCTGGTGAAATTCGGTTTCGCCTGCATTTCTTCTCAGAACTTCTGCAAGGATCGGTTCGATCTTCTCGTCGATTTTAATCACGATAACGTCTCGTCAATCAGAGAATCCAAAACGGGAAAAGCCGTCTCAGCCCGGGTAATGCGCTCGCGTGCCAACGCTTGGAAGCATCCCAGATCCAGAGAGGTTGTTTTCAAGCGACACTGTTAGACGATGCTGGCCCGAACATCCACTTTTCCCTTCACGAAAAAGAATATGGATAATTTCGCCTACTCCCGAAGATGGGAGTCGGTCGCATGCTCGAAGGCCGCCAGCCAATCCCTCAATAACCCCTTGTCTTCCTTGGAAAACCGCGCCCGTTCTACCAGGCTCTCGAAGCTGTCTCCAGGGTGACATTGCTCGTATTCCCGCATCGCGTGGCTAATTATCCCGGCATGATGCTCTGTTGCAGGCAAGCCTACAGGGGTCAGAATCCCGTTCAGACATATCGTGAGTTGCATCAGAGATGCCTCAACGGACTCTGTTTTCGGGTCTTGGGCAGCCATATACGGCTCGGTCTGTCCTGCAATCCGCGCCATACCATGCCCCGCAGGCCATTAAACATATGCGTATAATATATTTATTATGACAAACATGACTGCGGCATTGTGAGGCAGGTTAGCCCGATGAGCCCCCTATTTGCCCCCGCGCAGATATTCGGCAAGGACGACAGCCTGATTGTGGGCTTCATCCTTCGCCCCATAGAGAAGCGTTGCCGTTCCGCACCCGAGGACGTCCTTCAGGCGTTGAACTTCCCCGGCATTGTCGTCGAGCTCTGCGCGGTACATGCGGCGGAATTCGTCCCAACGGTCGGGATCATGACCAAACCATTTGCGCAAGCTGGCACTCGGCGCGATCTCCTTGTGCCATAGTTTCAGCTTTGCTTCTTCCTTACTGATCCCGCGCGGCCATACGCGATCAACGAGCACCCGTACGCCGTCGCCGCGCGATGGCTTTTCGTAAATGCGTTTGATTCTGATCTTCGCCACGATGAAACCTCGCGGGAATGTCGTGCATGGAAGTTAGCTGGATAAACAGGAACTATATCGCAAATCCCGCCTGACAAGTGGTCTGCAGCCGGATGATGCTATTTGCCTGCCGGGTCGAATAGGCGGAAAAAGGCGGCAAGTGTGAGATCAAGATGCAGCTCGGTCTCTTCCTGGGTGAGGTCGATCTCCTCACCGCACAATACTTTCATGTGGAAGGGACCAAGAACAAGCGCGATAAAGGTGCTTGCCGCACGCATCGGGTCATCGATCGTGAGTTTGCCGCGTGCGGATTGCTTGTCGAGATAATCCGCCACGATCTCATGGCCAAGCCCCGGACCTGCACGGTAGAAGATCGTTCCGACTTCGGGGAATTGAGGCACTTCAGCAACGATGACGCGGAGCAGCGACATTTTTGGTTGCTGAAGGACACCCTCAAGAAAGAGCTTCGCTATCTCGCGCAGGGCTTCTGGCGGTTCCTTTCCGTCCAGCGTGTCGAAATCTAGGTGGCCGAAGAAGTTCTCGCACTCCTCTTCTATCATCGCCTGAAAGAGTCCGGCCTTGCCGCCGAAAAGATCGTAAAGCGTTGCAAGTGACCCGCCTGAGACGCCCACAATGTCGTTGAGGCTTGTAGCGCCATAGCCCTGCCGAAGAAAAACCTGCCGCGCGGCCTCCAGAATGGCTTTCCGCCTCTTCTCCCGGCGGTTTGGTGCATTTTTTCTTTTCAGCGCCTGCATTCACCTGCTCCTCATCGACGGTCCGGCACCCGGCTCGCCCTCATTGTGCGGCCTCTTCTGTCGTGTGCTCGAAACCGCCGCCGCCCAGAACCTTGTATAGGTTGACGGTATTGCTGACCTGCGCAAGCTGGGTGCGGATAAGCTCCTGTTGCGCTGCGTAAAGCGATCGCTGCGCGTCAAGCAGTGTCAGATAGCTGTCGATGCCGCTGCGGTAGCGGCGCTCCGCGAGCGAGTAGCTTTCTGCTGTCGCATCCACGAGTGAGCGCTGTGCCGCTGTCTGCCCATCATAGGTACCCTGCCCCGCCAGCGCGTCTGCCACTTCGCGGAACGCTGTCTGGATCGCCCCTTCATAGCGAGCGACATGGATTTCGCGCTCCACCTCGGCAGCTCTAAGATTGGCGAGGTTCCGCCCGCCTTCAAATATGGGAATGCTGATCTGGGGCATGAAGCTCCATGCACCTGACCCTGGCTCGAACAGGCCGGAAAGGGAACTGCTTGCCGTGCCGCCTGACGCCGTCAACGAGATGCGTGGGAAAAATGCCGCGCGCGCCGCGCCGATATTCGCGTTCGCGCCGCGAAGCAAATGCTCCGCCTGCCGAATATCCGGTCTGTTTTCAAGAAGGTTGGATGGCAGACCGATCGGCAGATCGGCAACGAAATTCTCGATATCCTGCGCTTCATCAAGCGCTGCTTCATCAATCGGTGCGCCAACGAGAAGGGCCAGCGCATTCCGATCCTGAGCAACCTGACGGACAAAAGCGTAGCTGTTCACCCGTGCCGTCTCGACGGCTGTCTGCGCCTGCGCCAGTTCGAGCTTTGATGAAACGCCGCGATCAAAGCTCATCTTGATCAACTTGTAGGAATCTTCCTGCGCCGCCAGCGTTTCCTCGGTGAGCTTGAGCAGTCTTTGATCGGCCTTGAGTGTCAGATAAGCATTCGCCACTTCAGCAATCAGAGTGATCTGTGCTGCACGGCGCGCTTCCTCGGTTGCGAAATATTCACGCAAAGCCTGCTCGTTCAGGCTACGCACGCGCCCGAAGAGATCAAGCTCATAGGCTGCCACACTTGCCTGCACGCCATAGCGCGTCCCTGTGACCGCTTGTCCGGTACCAGAGAGATCGCCCGGCACCCGCTCGCGCGCCATATTTCCTTCGCCCCGAATAGCCGGCAGCAATTCCGACCGCTGGACGCGATAAAGGGCCCGGGCGCGCTCCACATTCAGCACAGCCTCGCGCAGGTCACGATTATTCTCGAGCGCCTGCTCAATCAGACCGCGCATCGTGTCGGAGAGAAAAAAGTCCCGCCAGCCAAGCTCTGCCAGATCCACGCCTTTCTCCGCCGCCTTGCCATAAGCGGGGCCCAACGGCCAGTTCTGCGGGATGGGCGCGCCCGGACGCTCATAATCCGGTGCAAGCGTACAAGCAGCGAGAAGAAGCGAGGCTGCGAAGAGAGGAAGAAATTTTCTCATCAATCAATTTCCGATTCCGGTGCGGCGACTTTTGTCCACCCCCGCGAGAAGAAGCGCTGAACGACCACAAAGAAGAGCGGCACAAAGAAGATTGCGAGAATTGTCGCCGAGATCATGCCACCCACGACACCAATGCCGATGGCATTCTGGCTACCCGAGCCAGGACCAGACGCCGTTGCGAGCGGCAACACGCCAAGGGTGAAAGCAAGCGACGTCATGATGATCGGGCGGAGGCGCAACTGCGCAGCATGCAGCGTCGCCTCCATTAGCCCCTCGCCCTTCTGGTAGAGGTCTTTGGCGAACTCGACAATCAGGATCGCGTTTTTTGCTCCCAAGCCGATAGTGACGAGCAGCCCAACCTGAAAGTAAACGTCGTTCGACAGACCCGTCAGCGTGGCGGCCAACACCGCGCCCAGCACACCCAGCGGCACGACGAGCATCACCGATACCGGGATTGACCAACTCTCATAAAGGGCTGCAAGACAGAGAAAGACAAAGAGGATCGAGAGCGCATAAAGCGCTGGTGCCTGCGCGCCTGCCTGGCGCTCTTCATAGGACAAGCCTGTCCACTCGATACCGATGCCTTCCGGGAGTTGAGCAGCCAGCTTCTCCATTTCGGCCATCGCATCGCCAGAGCTTACACCGGGCGCGGCTGCACCCTGGATCTGGCGGGACGAGGAGCCGTTGAAACGCTCCAGCCTTGGCGAACCATACATCCAATCCGTCGTTGCAAAGGCGGAAAACGGCACCATCTCGCCATTCGCATTGCGCACATGCAGTTTGTAGACATCTTCGGGCAACATGCGGTAAGGCGCGTCCGCCTGCAGATAGACTTTCTTCACGCGGCCCTGGTCGATGAAATCATTCACATAGACCGAGCCCCATGCAGCAGCAAGCGTGCTGTTGATGTCGGCAAGCGACAGGCCGAGCGAAGCCGCCTTTTCCTTGTCAACATTCACGCGAAATTCAGGCGTGTCATCAAGACCGTTGGGACGCACACCCATCAGTTTCGGATTTTGCGCGGCCATGCCAAGAAGCTGGTTACGTGCCTCGATGAGTTTTTCATGACCAAGCCCCGCCCGGTCAATGAGTTGCAAATCGAAACCTGATGCAATTCCGAGTTCTGCAATCGCTGGCGGAATGATGGCAAATGCCATCGCGTCTTTCATGGAGGCGAAGAACCCCATGGCGCGCTGCATGACGCTGAAGGCACTCGTCTCATCCGTACCGCGCTCGTCAAACGGACGCAGATTGATGAAGGCCATGGCAGAGTTCTGTCCGGCGCCAGCAAAATTGAAGCCGACAACCGAGAACATACCCGCGACGGACTCCTTCTCATGTTCGAGGAAATAATCTTCCACCAGCTTCATGGATTCACGCGTGCGCTCGGCCGTGGCGCCGGCAGGTGCAGTCACCAGCGCCAGCATGAAGCCCTGATCCTCATCCGGGAGGAAGGATGTTGGCATCCGCAGGAAGAGAAGGCCGAGTACGGCAACGATGACCACGTAGATCGCCATATAGCGAACTGGTCCCGCAAGGAAGCGCTTCACGCCCTTTTCATAGGAGCGTGTACCGCGACCAAACATACGGTTGAACCAGCCAAAGAAGCCTCGCTTCTCCTCACCGTGGTTCGTACCGGGCTTCAGCATCGTCGCGCATAGAGCCGGGGTGAGGACCAGCGCCACAACCACGGAGAGCATCATGGCTGAAACGATGGTCAACGAAAACTGCCGATAGATCGCGCCAGTGGAACCGGGGAAGAACGCCATTGGAATGAGCACAGCGCTCAGAACCACACCGATGCCCACAAGCGCACCTGTGATCTGCCCCATGGATTTTCGTGTGGCTTCTCTTGGCGACAAGCCTTCTTCGTTCATCACGCGCTCGACGTTTTCCACCACTACGATGGCGTCGTCCACGAGCAGGCCGATGGCAAGCACCATGCCGAACATGGTGAGCGTGTTGATACTGAAGCCAAAGGCCGCGAGGATGCCGAATGTACCGAGCAACACCACCGGCACCGCAACAGCGGGGATGAATGTCGCGCGAATGTTTTGGAGGAAAAGATACATCACGAGGACGACCAGAACGATCGCTTCGATAAGCGTCTTGATCACCTCGTTGATCGACAGGCGAACGAACGGCGTCGTGTCATAAGGAATGACAGCCTTGAGGCCTTCGGGGAAAAAGGGTTCGAGTTCCGCAAGCCTTGCCCGCACGCCATCTGCCGTGTCGAGCGCATTGGCACCTACAGCAAGCCGGATCGCGATACCGGAAGCCGGCGACCCATTATAGCGGCCAATCGTCTGGTAATTTTCCGCGCCGATCTCCACACGCGCCACATCCTTCAGGCGCACCTGCGAGCCGTCTTCGTTCACGCGCAGCAATATGTTCTGAAACTGCTCGGCCGTTTCGAGGCGTGTCTGCGCGGTGACCGTTGCGTTGAGCTGCTGGCCTTCCACCGCCGGCCGCGCGCCGAGCTGGCCTGCGGAGACTTCAGCATTCTGAGCCCGGATAGCAGCAGTAATGTCGGAGATCGACATGCGGAAGCTTTGCATCTTCTGCGGATCGATCCAGATGCGCATTGCATGCTGCGGCCCGAAAAGCTGCACCTCGCCAACGCCATTCACGCGGCTTAGCGGGTCCTGAATATGGGACGCTACATAGTCGGCGATTTCGGTTTCGTTGAGACTTCCATCTTCCGAGATGAAGGCGACGACAAGCAGGAAACTCTCTGCTGACTTCGCAACCGTAACGCCTTGTTGCTGCACTTCCTGCGGCAGCAGAGGCAGAGCGGCCTGCAACTTGTTCTGAACCTGCACTTGCGCAATATCGGGGTCCGCTTCCGGCTCAAAGGTGAGCATGACGCTCGCCATGCCCGAAGAGTCGCTGGTTGAGGACATATAGCGCAAGTGGTCGATGCCGCTCATGCGCTGCTCGATCACCTGCGTGACCGCATTCTCGACCGTGCGCGCAGATGCACCGGGATACACCGCCGTCACCGTAACTGAGGGCGGCGCAATTGCCGGATACTGCTCGACAGGAAGCTGAGTGATTGATAGCAGCCCTGCCAGCATGATGGTAATTGCGATGACCCAGGCGAAAACGGGCCGATCAATAAAGAAACTCGCCATGATACGTTAATGCCTCGTTTGAACCGGGTCTGATCTTGCGGCGCTTGGTGTGGTGTTCAGGGGTGCGGTTGCTAGCGCTGCGTGTCGTCACCGGCTGCTTGCCGTTCGGCCCCCGCTTCCACCGGATTGACCTCAGCGCCCGGACGAAGCTTCTGCACCCCGGCAACCACAACGCGATCCCCGGCCTTTAGCCCTTCCGTCACCAGCCACTTGTCACCAATGGCACGCGTCGCCATGACGGGATGCTGCATTGCCTTATTGTCTTCACCGATGAGCCAGACGCTCCCCTTGCCGTCCGGTGAGCGCGTCACACCCTGCTGCGGCACAAGAATGGCGTTTTCCAAAACACCCTGCTTCACGATGGCGCGGACAAAGAGACCCGGCAGCAGTTCGCCATTGGGATTAGGGAAGATCGCACGAAGCTGAACCATGCTCGTATCAGGCGCAACAGTGACGCCTGAGAACTGGAGTTCGCCCGTGCCGCCATATTGCTCCTCACTGCCTTCCAGCTTCAGTGTGACGGGCGCCTTGCCATCCCTCGCGCCCTGAATGCGGCCTTCGGCCATAGCCCGCTTGAGCCGCAGGAGATCAGATGCGGATTGGGTGAGGTCCACATAGATTGGATCAAGCTGAGTGACAGTCGCGAGTTCGGTTGCCTGATTTGCCGTGACGAGCGC
>Ga0172382_10011484_pt1 | contig 11700 bp, 19 predicted proteins | sample Leawel138RmetaG_FD_122245 | JGI IMG/M metagenome (GOLD analysis project Ga0172382, IMG submission 122245) | Leachate microbial communities from a municipal landfill in Southern Ontario, Canada - Leachate well 138R metaG | ecosystem: Engineered > Solid waste > Landfill > Unclassified | place...
TCCGTCTTGCCCGATAGCATCTTCTCTGTTGTTGGACTCAATCTTGGCTAATATACCAACATTAATTTCGGTTTGATAGGCATGAGACCAGAATATAGCCGCAGTAATTAGTGTCGCCAATAATGTTGACATCACAAGAACCCATTCATAAATACTCATTACACCATCTTTCTGAATATGCCATTCCAATCTGTGTACCATACTTCTTTAAATCCGATCCTCATGATAAGCTGTTGACAACTATGACAAGGCTTAGACATTCCAAATTTATGATGCGTATTCACACGCGTGTTAATCAAGGTACATTTTTGCAGGTCTGATATTTTACCACTAAATCTGACCACGGCGGATAGTTCAGAGTGGATACTGCCAAATAAACAACCGTTTTCTTTGGCCATAGGATGGGTTTTTGTGTAATCGTTCCACCCTATTGACAGTATGTTGTTGCGTTTGACAATGAAAGAAAAGTGTTTATTTTTACCATGCGGTATACTAACCAACGCTTTGCTGATCTCAACTATTTTAGACTGAATCTTGGCATTCATTTGGTCCCCTATATACCTATTTGCAAAGGTGGTTAGACAGCAGAGCGTATGTATTCACGCTTATCAAAGAAGTCCCCATGTAGATCGAAATCTTCGCCGGTAGAGTCATAAAAATCATCACAATCCACACTAGAACGTGGTGATATCCACGTGTAATCTTCTGCTGGATTGTAATTAACATCGGTAAAGTGTAGTCTTGGCGTTGGGTTTGTATATACATCCTCGATGTTTAAATTGCAGCCGAAGCACTTATATTCCTTACCTGTTAACCTCCGAATAAGTTTGTTAAAGATGTAGATAATAACATTAATATATTTTTCATAATGTCTATAAAAATTCACAAGATAAAAACTATCATCATCACGATACACACCAAGGAACCGCTGAACTAAGTTGTCATATTCGTCATAGAGTAGGCCAACGAAACTACCATCCAGCATGCCAAAATTATATTTGTTATTGCAACACTCTCGATACTGGCCAAAACAACTACCATCATCTACATCGTAGTGACCCAGTCTCAGGGTACCCATGGCTGTTGTATCTAGGACTAGTTTAAACTCTGATTCCTCCTCAAGCTCAGTTAAACCGTAGTACATCCCAAGGAGTGAGTTAAGTTTTGCAAATGCATCGTGGGAATAATCACCAAACTTATCATTGTTTTTTGCTAAGAACCGCGTGGTAGACATTCCTCTATCGGTATGTTTTACATTTAAATTAGGTGTTAATTTACGTGCAATATCGATCATCTCTAAAACTTCTTCATCACCATTATCGTAGTATTCACCCAGCATCAAGATCATAGATTCCAAATGCACTAATTCGTTGATGTTGGTAGCTGGCACAGTGATATTGGTTTCTATTTTTAAGTGATCGTTGAAAAGTTTTCTGATACCTCTACGTGCTCTTTGACATGTAGCAAGCCACCAGGATAAATCACTAGTGGAATCAGCACCCTCATCTTCGGCAAACCGAATAAAAGATCTCATAAAACCCGTGGGATTTTCAATAAGCACTTTAGGTTCCTTAATATCACATTTTACTTGCAATCAGCATCGACTCACACAGTTGATTATATTTATTAATAGAAAAATCACTTAAACGATCCCAAAGACGGTCAGCACTAACAGATCCGCAATCATCAGTATCTATCGCGTCATCGCTGCCCATTTCCACTAAGTGATCATAAACAATCTCATCTAATACTTTTCTTCTTGTTCCGATAACTACCCTAGGGAATTGGTTGGTATAAACATCAGACATTTTATATTCTGAACCATAACAAATAACATCATCTCCTATAAGATGATTAATAATCTTAGTAAGGATATATATCACTGTAGAAAAATGCTTCTCGTACTGTTGATAAAAGTTAGACAGATAAAACACATCTTTGTACATAAACCCAAGAAAGCGTTGTATCAATGTTTGATTTTGATCATATAACAAGCCGACAAAACTATCGGGTATAAGACCAAAGTTATACTTGTCAATACAGCTACTAGCACATTGTTTAAAACAACTATTACTGTCAACGCCGTAGTGTCCCAACCTTAGTGTCCCCATGGCAGAAGTGTCTAACACCATCGTGTAGGTACCACTACTCACCTTAGACATCTTATAGTAACTACCTAATATGCTACAGCATTCCTGAAATTCACTTACAGACATTTCTCCCGAAAACGAACCATAGTGTTTGCTTAAGTACTTAGTCGTAGACATATTGTTATATTGTGCTTCTTCTAACTTGTCTACAATTAATGTACCAATAGTAATAAAAGAGTCTATGGTTTCAGATTCTAGCTCGTGATAATCACCACACCCATGCAAGATAGATGACAATTTGAGTTGTTTATTGATATAACAGTCTGGTGTTTCTATATTTACTTTAAGTTGTAGATTGTTACCAAAGCGTTTTCTAATATTTTTGCGAGCAATTTGACACTTTGCAAGCCACCATTCTAAATCATCCACACCATCAGCACCATGTGCGTTCCAAAATGATTGTAGCTCATTCAAGAACAAACTCGGATCTTCAATTTTCATAATGCTATCTCGCGTCTGGAGTAATAACCACGAAGGGGCACTTTTTCAAATAACGAATTGCTAAACTACACACATCTGCTTTGGCAGGAGACTTGGATGGCTGGATAATCACAATATGATCACACGTAAAATCAAATTTCTGAATCATCACACGAGGCGTAAGCAATTCGTCTCTTGCTATTAGATGTGATTTTGTTTGTACGTAACGACTTGAACACATAGTCTTTTTGATATGATACTGATCAGCAATACTTTCAATGCAAGATCCAACTATTCCATTGTTGGCATAACGCACCTCTCCATACTTTTTACTTGATAGAATCTGGCATAATACTTGTATTTGTTCTGGTGTGATGTTGTAACTTCCTATCACACCAAGCCTTAGACATTTCTTCATATAAAATACCGCAACACTTTTTACAACTATTCATAAGTTCATTGAACTCATCCTGTTCAACAAAGCTATTGCACAAACTACAGAAATAAAGTTCTTCATTGGGATATGGTGGCCTAGTATAGCCATTAGTTTTGGCTACTGTATCTAGTGTGAATTTTTTCTGCCTTTGTGATAGCCAAGAATATAGTCTATATTTTATGTTATACCACTGATGCATGTCTAACATTTCCTGCGGGGTGTGCTCCATATCATAACCGACGCTGACATTGACGCCACATATTGATTTGCACAAAATGCAAATATCAGTAAATGAACCAAACGTGTGTTTCAGTTCTGTTCGGTCTGTAACATACTTAACAAACTCAGGAGAACCACAGTCATAAAAAACAGCATCATTACTACCACTTCTGTCTAATTCTACAGCAAACATGTGTTCATTAATCACACCCATGTGTGTTTTGATAAACTCGTTAGCACCAAGGCCAAACGATTCCTCGCCACTCGTAATCAAAATTGAATGACCCATCTTTCTGAACGACCAAGCCATGGCACAGCCAGCCCTATCGTCAGCACCGATTCCGTATGACGAGCTTCTGCTGTATAAAACACCACTTGGGTGACAACCTATCTGTGGACGCTCTTTCCACACTGTGTCGGCATGAGCAATGATAAGTACCTTATCTTTCCTGTGCCCATTGACGAAAACGCACCTAGTGTTGCTCTCGCCAGTTTGTATAGCACCATTCAAGTGTGCAAATTTATCTAATACTTCATCTTGTGATCGCAATAGCCACTTTGTGATTTGAACGCCACGTTGTCTCAATTGGGTTAACCTTTGTATTGATTAAAACGGCACTTCCTCTAGGTTTTCGTTTGAATCTATGTTGTTTGAATGAGCAAAACCAGCATAATAAGCCTCTTCTGCTTTTTTATCAGTGCAGTCCTTACACACCACCGAAATATTATCCATTGATACTTCTAAAGTTGTATAGTCTGGATCAAGATACCGATCACATATCTTGCACGGTAGACTTTTTGTAATGCCATACTCACAAAAGCCATTGGGTTTGTCAGATAAAATACAACCATCTAAGTCTGGTTCTTCAAGTTCTCTAGTGTGGACAATCCACTGACCATAGTCGTTAATATACACCGTAGGCACATCGATATATGCATCGGTGCAAACTTCTGCCTTAGAACCCGTAAGTTGGGTAAAAAACGTACTAAGAATGGCAATTAAGTCACTTTCTGTAATTGAATCTTCTGCCATGCTATAGTAAATATTACTCAATCGGTAAAGATCACCATCTAAAAACCCAAAAAGTCTTGCCAAGTTGATATTATCTTTACTCACAAGAATCACAAATGAATTTGGCATTGCCCCCAAGACATACTTATGGCTGTTATTGCATCCCCCTTGTCTAAAACAGCTATCGTTATCAATACCAAAATGACCAAGCAGAAAGAATGCTTGAGGCGATGTTGTAATGTTAACATTAACATCTAGGTTGTGTGTTTTGCAGTTCTTCCAAGCGTTACCTAGTTCTGACATGATTGTAGCTATTTGCTTATGGTCTTGATCGCTTAGCATAGTGCCAAGACTTCTAGCTTGAGAACTAATTAACCTTGTCCATTTCATTGATTGGTGATCATGAAACTTGACAGTGCGATACCGAAGATCTGAAACCTTCATCTCGTACAAAAGGTCTTGGTTGATTGAGCTTAAAGCTTTGTGAAACTTCACACATTTAGACGTAGACAATGGCTTGACGGCACTATCAATACTCACCTTGGCTTCATGTCTAATGCCACCTAAAATTTCGCGTATTTGTTGATGTCTACAGTCCAAAACCTTAACCCAAGGCTCAAAACCCATAAAAGGACAGAAGCCGCCATGCCTTTTGAAAAAACTATCCCACTTGCGAACAGCTTTGGTCATATCAGTATTGATCATGATAGACAACCTTTAATGTACTGGTATAAGTCATGCAACATTATTGGTCTAAACTCAATAGCTTCTGCACAAACACAAACACCATTACAGCTTAGTATAGCAGAAGAGTGGGTATGACCATGGATTACGCAGTCACGACATCCTGTTGCGTGCTCTGGATTATGCACCAATTCAAACCAATAGTCATCGTATCGTAAACTTGTGGTCTGATAGACATGTTCCCACCCCAGTCTATTCACAGTAAACCTAGTGTCATGATTACCGCGTATAAGTATTTTGGTACCATTGAGTTGTGGAAATATTTCAGCAGACCTACTATTATGACCGAATGAAAAATCGCCAAGATGATAAACAACGTCGTCGTCCTTAACTACACTGTTCCAGTTATTTATCAATTCTTGATTATGCCGCTCAACCTCTTCAATAGTCACGTATATTTGGTCATTAGGCACACCATTTCTATATAACTGATAATTATCGTGAGATAAAAACACCTGTCGTGAATACTTAAGGATGTTTCTATGTGAAAAATGCGTGTCTCCAATAAGAAAGATATCACTCATTTACCATCTCGTTGCGATAAAGACAAAACGTTGGGCAATGTCGCTTATTCTCTAACAAATTTTTACGCCACGCTTTAACTCGGTCATGCAGCCAAACATCTTGTGTGAAGCTGATACAATGAAGAACGTCTATACCATCATGCCATCCTTTTTCGTTTTCGGTAAACGAGCAAGGGAAAAACACACCATGACAATTGATATAAGCACTAAAAAGTCCAGATTCGCAAGGCTCAATCAGTTGAAGTAGCTCTTTTTCGTATGGATGACCAACCACTGCGTCTGCAAACACCGGTGCTGAACACGAATCGAAACCGTAACCAACACCAAGTTCGTCGCAATATTGTGTCAAGTCCTTATACTTTTCAACAGACAAGATAGAATGATATTGTTCGTTCATCCTACCTTTAGGTTTATATTGCAGGAAAACAATTGCTCGTACTCCTAAGTCAAGCTCACTTACCTCTTTAGCTAAGCGTTTGGCATCATCAAACGACTCTTCTGAAAGAACGAAATGAATGTTGACTTGGTCCATCCCTGCGGTTTTATATAACTCTATTGCCTTAAATGTTTTAGCTTTGTTAACAACACTAACCGCAACAGCTCCACAAAGCTCAGCAGTCCTATCGGCAGCCTCTTGGTCTACATCTAATCCATGTGTGGTGTAATTAGGAACAACACCATTATTCCTACTATACTCCATCATCTTGAAGAAATCTTTATTGGCATAGGTGTCTGTAATACCAAAAGCAATCTGCGTCAAAACATAGGGCATCTTGTCAAAAATAATCTTGAACTGATCAAACGACATATGATGGTCATTAGCCGGATCACCATTAGCCTTATAACACCACTTGCACTTGCCCTTGCATGAACCCGTTGATATTTCAAGATCTAATAGCTCAGGCCCATATGGACACCAATCTGGATCGTCATCAACGGTGGCTCCCCACCGTTGAAACACACCAGTATCCATATCAAAAACATAGTTATAGTTCGATCCACGAAAGATTTTTTTACCAAGAGGGTTAGGCATGTATCAATCCTCGTCGTCAAAAGACCTACAAACTACCTTGTCGTTGTATCGTTTAGCATATCTACGCCAGAGTTCTTTTCTTTCTTGCTTGTCCAAGAAGTGGTTACCCTCCGCTTCTGCCGTGTATTGCAAACACTTCTGCAAGGCTAACCTTCGGCCATAATTTTTATCAAACTTATCTGCTTTGCACTTATATGCTTCACCTAAGCCAATATTTGTGTCATCATTAATGTTATCAATATAACATATTGTCAATACACGGTCGTGAGGCCGTAAGCTGCTGTCTTTAATCGACACCCACTTACGCTTGCGTTCCACTAGAATTTCAAATCGTAACCCATATTGTTCTAACCCTTTACTGAACCGCATCTTCCGTCTCCTTAGTTTGGTCCAAAAGCTTTTTAATCATCTCAGGCGACATAGTCTTAAGCTTTTCACGAAACTCTTTCAAAGCCTCGGTAACATCTCTCTTCTGATCAAGCTCTTCTGGATCGTCGATAAGTGTCAGATGAGATTCTGTCACTTTAAACACGGTGTCTTGATCTCTCTTTTGCAGCACTTCGACTACTCTGTTTGCAGTCTCCTGATCCTTACATTTGGCCATAATCTTGCCACGACCCTTTTTGTTGTTCTCGACACACACAACGAAATACTTGACCTCGAACATAATGAAACACTCCTAAAAGAGAAACAGAAATACCAACACAATAGCCCCACTAGGAATCGAACCTAGATTTACACACAGAAAATGTATTGTCCTAGTCCAATTAGACGATGGGGCCATAGGCGTCCGTAGACGCCCAATGGTTTAGCTGGCCAATACAGCACGTCGGTTACGCCGACGAGTAGCAGCAGCCTTAAGAGCAGCTTCGCTTCGCTTTCGCTTTAGCTCATTAGCTCTTCGGGTCACCCAAGACTTACGACCAGCTTCCGACCAATCTACCTGATGCTTCTGCATAACGACACTCCCTAAAAGGGTGGTGAAAAAGATAAAGCCATACCATATGGCTTTAATCGTCAACAACAATCATATTCTTTATTGCTTTCTTTATATCTCGATTGTGAGATCGTGTTATGTGTCCACCACTATCTGTAATGGTTTCCTCAATCAATCTTCTCATGGCTCTAGCAGGACTATGAAGAAAATTAGCTGTTTGGTAACAAGTTGGAAAACCATCAAATAACACAGGAGATGAGGCTTCTATCCAATCTGCCGAAACTCTATACTTTTCACCAAAAAGCTCAGCTTCGTAAGTAGCATAGATCATCATATTATCCTAACAACTGGTTTCCACTATTTGCATCACTGCGTTATTTAACTTGGTTTTATAACTCGCCCGTTTCATGGTGTAGGTAATATTAATCATCCAGTATTGTCTAATATCTCTGTAGAGGTAACAGTTTTTGACATGTGGTTTAAATGGTACAACATTGTCCAATAAATATTGCGTTACCATAAAGTCATTCCATATTTTGTCTGTAATGTTGTCGTTGTTAAAGATAATTTGATTTGTAGTAACATCCTTAACCATCCTCAGTGGATCCATGAGTTTGTTTGCTAAAGAATGCTTTTGAATATAACCCAATACTTGGCGATACATATCTGTTACAACTCTATTAAACGAAAATGTTGCAGACAGCTTGCATGTTCTGTCGAAGATATGCTTAGGCATAGCGTTAATATTGACACAGATACTTGGTGACACTTGGCCACAAAAGTCTAAAAAGATAAGATCAAAAGCCCCATGTGTTTTTATATATCCATCAATTTCAACGTGATGCCAATTGATATACTCGAACCTTTTTGGTCGCTTCGTGATAGTACCTATATTATAGCCTAGCTTCCTGTATCTGGTAGTCACAGCCTGCAAGACGTCTTTGCTATAATTGAGAACAGTGATTCTTGTATTACGATCTATGGTTCTATTGTCTATGCCGCATTTAATATCGTACGCATTCTTATCGGTGATTAGCAAGACATGCTTGAATGGTGCTCGTTTCTTAAAAATGTGACTACGAATCAAAGCCTTACATGGCTTGTCTTTTGGAGCAAAAGAACAACTCATAAGAGCCTCCCAAATAAAAACACGTGCTGCTTTCAGACAACACGTGCTAATGTGTGATTACCACACACAAACTAGATATCGGCAATCAATTCACTAACTGGTTTGTTATATGTGCTTAGTCTAGAGATAATGTAACTATCAGCATCTGGATACTCAGAAACTATTTTGGCCAATTCTCCCAGTTCCTCACCAGGTTCCTGAACAACAATAAGCTGATAATTATTAAACGCCGAATTGTTTGCATATAGTCCAGCAGCATCTTTATACTTATCCGGATCGCTACGTCTAAAGAATTTAGCTAATCCAATGACTGGAAATCGATGCAAATGTGGCATATTAATATCTGGTCGTGGTTCTTGAAATAATCTTCTGCCATGGCTCATGAGCTGCAATTCTAATCTTCTCATTAATCCATATCTAATATCATCAACACCAATCCTTGCAACAGAATCTATAGCAACATTGCATCTAGACTTAACTATATCCATTGTGCATTCGTCAAAATAATCAATAGCATCTAAAACGCTCAATGAGTCAAAAGCGGCATCGGCTCTAAGACAACCAATATACGCAGTAACTTCTATGTCCAACTCGTTAATGATATTGCTCCAGCACGTAGTAAAATCATAGGCTAGACTACTGAGATTAGTATCTGGTGAATGTTTACACTCCCTCAGTTGGTTGAATGGCATTGTTGCTTGTAGAGCATCTAGACCAAATGGATTGTGTAAGTGAAATCTACGAATGCCTAAGTCGACATCTTTGCGAATATAATGATCAATAAAATACTTCCATCCATTGTTGTAAATATTATATCCTATATGTCTACGAAGATTGTTAGTACTACTACCCCCAACAAGATAGTAAGCACTGATCTTGCTAATATCCATTTAGTTGAATCTTTCTAGTTTAATTATTCTGCTCTTTTGAATGGTAGTTGGCACAAACGTGCTTAAACCATGCTTGCCTAGTACACTTGCGTTAATTTTGATGGTTTTATCTGTCTCGTTGATAAAATCACCGAAAATTTCTACCCCAACATCTCTACCATGCTCAGAAACATATGCTGTAATACTTACTCCATTTTTAACTACTAAGTTAGATGGAGTGTATTTGCCACCTTTTAAACCCTTTTGTTCTCTTTGGATGCTATGAGCTTTCCAGCAGCCAACACTACTACCATCAGTAGGTGCTGACGGAGCTTGTGTTCTTGGATTATTCTTGCTTAACGGATTTTTCGACATGCACTACCTCTTTATTATTGGTAACAATCTTATAGTTAACAACATTGCGTAAAACATCGCTAGTCATAATTCTCTTGCAATTCTGGAGTCCATCTGGTGTGACTCCTTCCATGACAGCCACTACATCATCAAACTTGGCCAACTGGTCATTATTCAATATCGAATAAATCTTATGCCGAAAATCAACATATTCCTCAAACTCGATATTATTTTCTGCCGTCGTGGCAAAGACAACACCAGTCCTGCCACCGGGCTTCTTGAATCCGTTTGATACACCCGTGACAATCACATGCGTCCAATCGGGGTCTGGCAGTTTATCCAAGACTAATACAATACCGCCTATAAGCTCACCATCATTATTATGCTTATTGGTCACTACCGGCTCAAGCATGAAATTGTGACACATTTTTATATTGGCAAGCCAAGTGTGTATAATCGTACCATCTTTCTGTTGATACGGAGTCTTTTCAAAATTAATCTTGCCAAGCTCAACATTAACCTCGTCTCCGCAAAAGTTGAACATACACGGACGCCAGATCACGGTTCCCTCGGACAACATCTTACTGATTCTGATCGTACTACGCAGCAAAGCGGCCATTTTGTGCTCCTTTTGCACAAGGTGATGTAACAGACAAACACACGTTTGTCCAACGGACCAAGTAGGACTCGAACCTACAACCTACGGTTTAGAAGACCGTTGCTCTTTCCTTTGAGCTATTGGTCCAATATCTTAAGAAACTTTAACAAAAGACAAGAAATCACGAAGCTTTGGATACTCTTTAGACACAGGAACATCAACCTTTTGACACCTGACGTCTGACACATACCAATCTTGATCAAATAGTTCTTGTAGTTCTGGCATCCAACGGCGACTTACGCCTATCTTTATATATCTGATATAGATACATGAATTTTTTACGAACAAATAGCTTTCACCATTCCAGGATTGTTTAGAAATACGATAGTCATTTTGTGCATGCTCAAACGCTTGGTCAAAAGTCATAGCTAAACCATCCTAAAAGAGTTGATAATGTGCCCGGTGGGAGTCGAACCCACAATCCGTAATCGGAAGCAGATTTTAAGTCTGCTGCGTTTGCCATTTCGCCACGGGCACCAATATTACACACGATTGTCTTTATTGTATTTTGTTATCCACTGAATCAGACAGTAATATTCATCCAGATCGAGCATTGAAGATAGATCAACCTCATATTGTTTTTCTCGCTTGACCAGTTTTCCTACCTTGCGAGTTGTTAACGTTCCACTTGTGTCTAAGGTTTTATAAACATCCTGGTTTTCATCAACTATAAACCACATCTGACACTCCTACAATAAGAATTTGTGATAGATTCGATTATCAGGCATATAATATATGTTATAATCACCTTGGTCCAAGAAAAATAAAGATGGACAAACGGTGCGGATATTACTATTCTTCAACTGTTGATATCTACCACTATCGCTACAACCAACCATCTCTTTAAGTGTGACTCCAAACCCACGTGGGTAGCAAGCGTCGTATAACTCATAAATAAAATCATCAGACGTGGTAGCTTGAACCACGTGTACAAGCCTTATCTGGAAAAGTACCTTGGTTTCTTCCCATAGCCAGTCGATATAAGATAGTTCTGATAGGTGATCAATAGAAAACACACACTTATCAACCCTTTTCCAAAACGACAAATCACAGCAATGGCTTCTGGTATGAACACTTACTTTAAGCTTGAGATATTCAGTAATACTAAGTAAGACATCCCACCAGTATTGATGCTTCTTGCGTTGATATAGTGGATCACCGCCACCAGACACCGACACCCACCCTTTTTCTTGGTTTTGCTCTAGAAATAGATAA
>Ga0172382_10011486_pt1 | contig 11700 bp, 11 predicted proteins | sample Leawel138RmetaG_FD_122245 | JGI IMG/M metagenome (GOLD analysis project Ga0172382, IMG submission 122245) | Leachate microbial communities from a municipal landfill in Southern Ontario, Canada - Leachate well 138R metaG | ecosystem: Engineered > Solid waste > Landfill > Unclassified | place...
AGCAGGCGGCCGCGCGCCGCGTTGATCCGCTCGCGCGCGCGTTCCAGCGTCGCCCGGCTTGCCGCCAGGCTGTGGTTGCTGGCGATCGCCCGTTCGACCAGCGCATCCAGCTCGGCCGAGCCGAAGTCCGTCCACCAGGCCTGTTCCGGCCCCTGGCCGAGCGCGGCCCGGCCGGCGCCATCGCCGGCATAGCCGGCCTGCGGCGGCGGCGGCGCGGGGGCGGTGAAGTTCGGCCCCATCGTGCAGGCGCCCAGCAGCAGCAGCGCGGCGGGGGGAAGGCTTTTACGCATAGGTTACTCCATTGCCGGCAGCGGCTCTTGCCGGGCGCGGCGTCCGGGGGAGCGCATCAGCAGGATCAGCGGCATCATCGCCAAGCTGACGAGGAAGACCAGGTAATAGATGTCGACATTACCGACCATGCTGGCCTGGCGCCCGATCTCCGCGTTGATCCTGGCGAGCATGTCGCCGGCGTTCACGTCGAAATCGGGCATGCCGTACTGGACGATCGGGTTATCCGGGCGAATCCCTTCCACCAGATGCGCGCGCGAGGCGGCGGTGGCGTGGGTCAGCTCGCGGCTCAGCAGCGAGATGCCGATGGCGTTGCCGATGTTGCCCGTCAGCGCGAACATCGCCGCGCCTTCGTTGCGCAGCTTGTCGGACAGCGTGGCGAAGACCATCACCGTCAGAGGCATGAACACCAGGCCGCCGCCCAGCCCCTGGACAAAGCCGATGAACAGCAGCGTGTCCTGGTCGACGTAGAGGTCGATGCGAGCGTAGAGCCACATGCTGGCGGCCGACAGCGCCAGCCCGGCGAGCAGGATCATGCGCGAATCGACCCGGCCGATGATGCGCGCGATCGCCAGCGTGGAGACGATCGTGCCGAGCGCGCGCGGCATGCCGACCATGCCCGTGCGGAAGGCCGAATAGCCGAGCAGGCTCTGCGTCATCACCACGATCAGCGGCACCGTGGCGAAGACGGCGATACCCAGCAGCGCGCGCAGCAGGCTGCCCACCGCGAAGTTGCGATCCTTGAACAGCTCGGGCCTGAGGAAAGTGTCGCGGGCGGTCAGGGTGTGGATGGCGGTGAGATAGATCGCCATCCCCAGGACGACCGCATAGATCTGGATTTCGGTGGATTCGAACCAGTCGAGCTGTTCGCCGCGGTCGAGCATGAGCTGCAGCGCGGCCAGCCCGGTCGACACGGTGAGGAAGCCGAACATATCGAAGCGGCTGCGCGGGGCGAGGCGGGTTTCGGGCAGGAAGGCCAGCATGCCGAAGAACGACAGCACGCCGATGGGCACGTTGATGAAGAACACCCAGCGCCATGAAAGCGTATCGGTCAGCCAGCCGCCGAGCGAGGGGCCGATGATCGGCCCCGCCATCGATCCCAGCGAGAACAGCGCCATGGCGCGGCCGATGCGCTCGGGCGGATTGATGTCGAGCAGGATCGCCTGGCTGAGCGGGATCAGCGAGGCGCCGCTCGCGCCCTGCAGCGCACGCGCGAGGAGGATCGTGGAAAGGTCGTTCGCCGCCCCGCACAGCGCCGAGGCGAGCGTGAAGCCGGCGACCGATGCGGCCATGACCACCTTGCGGCCGAAGCGGTTGGCCAGCCAGCCGCTGAGCGGCGTCGCGATGGCCCCGGCGATCAGGTAGGACGTCAGCACCCAGATGATCTGGTCGGACGAGGCCGAAAGCGACGACTGCATGTGCGGCAGGGCGACGTTGGCGATGGTGATGTCGACCGCGACCATCGTCGAGGCGAGCATCGCCGGAACCGTGATCAGGAAACGGCTGAACGGATCGGGATAGGTCTGGCTCACGGCCGGGTGGGCTTAAGGACGGGCGGCAGGTTGCGCTTCGCCTGCCCGGTCCGCCATCCGGGGCGCGGTCGGCGGCGTGTCGGCGCGGAACAGGTGCCGCTTGTGGCCCGTATCGACTTCCACGTCGACGCTGAGGCCGGTGTGCAGCGGCAGACCGGCCGGCACCTCGTCGATGGCGATCTCGACCGGCAGGCGCTGGACGACCTTGACCCAGTTGCCGGTGGCGTTCTCGGCCGGCAGGATCGAGAAGCTGTTGCCGGTGCCGGGACTGAAGCTGGCGATGTGCGCCTTGAGCTTGCGGTCCGGGAAGGCGTCGATCTTGACCGTGGCCGGCTGGCCGACGCGCATGTAGCGGAGCTGGTTCTCCTTGAAGTTCGCCTGGACCCAGAAGCGGGTGCCGGTGAGCATGAACACGGTGCGGCCGGCGGCGACATAGTTGCCCACCTGGAGCTGGTGGACGCGTGTGGCGATGCCGTCCTGCGGCGCGCGCACCACCGTGTCGTTCAGCGCGATGCGCGCGCTGTCGAGCTGCGAGGCCGCCTTGCGCACTGCCGGCTGCGTGTCGGCCGGCCCGCCGACGTTGCCCGAAAGGCTGGCGCGCAGGCTTTCGGCCTTGGCCTTTGCCGCCGCGATGGCGTCGCCCGCGGTGCGCGCCTCGGTCGCGGCCTGATCGGCCTGCGCCTTGGACGAGATGCCTTCCTTGAGCAGCGCCGCCTGCCGCGCCGCCTCGCTGCGGGCATAGGCGGCGCGCGCCTCCGCGGCGCGGACCTGCGACAGCGCTTCCTGGTAATCGGCCTGCAGCGAACCGACATCGGTGCGCGCAGAGGCGAGCTGGGCTTCGGCCGCGGCCACCGCCGTCCGGAAGCTGTCGGGATCGAGCCGGAACAGCACGTCGCCCTTGCGGACGAGCTGGTTCTCCTTGACCTCGACGGCGACGACCTTGCCGCTGACGCTGGCGCTGACCGCGACCAGGCCGGTCTGCAGCGAGGCGTTGTCGGTCGATTCGTAGCGGCCGCCGGTGAGGTAGAAATAAAGCGCGCCGATCAGCACCACGACGGGCGCGGCCAGCATCAGGATACGGCGCAGCCCACGGCGGCGGACGGGAACTTCGGCCGGGCTGTCATCTTCGATAATTATCGAACTTTCGGCGTCCATGCGATTTCCTGTTTCCTGGTCCGGGCCGCCGATACTAAGCATAGCTACTATCGGCAATAGAAATGAAGGCTGATTATGTCGCACGACCGCGTTCTCGCGCTGGAAGGGGTGCATAATTTCCGGGATTACGGCGGCTATCCGGTCGCGGGCGGGGGGCGCCTGCGGCGGGGCGTCCTGTGGCGTTCGGGGCAGCATCACGGCGCCACGGAGGCGGACCTGCGGCGCATCGCCGGGCTGGAGCTTGCCGCGGTGTTCGACCTGCGTTCGGCGAAGGAGCGCACGCTGCACCCCTGCCGCCGGCCCGCGGGATTCGCCGCGCAGGTGTTCTTCGGCGAGGACCCGCCGCCCCGCGCTGCGCAGAAGGCCGGCGGGCATTCGGCCCCTCACGTCGCCGCGGCGCAAGTGCCGCGCCAGCGCGACGCGGCCTCGGCGCGCGAGGGTATGCGCCGCAACTATGGCATGATCGCCTTCCGGCCCGAACTGATCGCGGCGATGCGGCGTTATCTGGCCGCGCTGGCGGAGGGCAGGGGGACGAGCCTGATCAACTGCATGGCCGGCAAGGACCGCACCGGCATTGCCGTGGCCATGCTGCACCTTGCTGTCGGCGTGCACCGCGACGACATCGTCGCCGACTACCTGCTGACCAACACCGCCGGCGACGTCGAGGCGCGGATCGCGGCGGGCATGGCGACGATCACCGAAGTGACCGGCCAGCTCGAGCCCGAGGTCCTGCGCGTCCTCATGGGGGTGGAGGCCGAATACCTCGAATCGGCTTTCACCCTGATGGCCGACAGGCACGGTTCGACCGATGGCTATCTGCGCGAGGCACTGGGCGTCGACGCGGCGATGAAGGAGCGGCTGCGCGCCGCGCTGGTGGAGGAGTGAGCATGGCGGACGGACGCATCCTTTCGCTCGAAGGGGTCTGCAATTTTCGCGACTACGGTGACTATGCGGTCGCCGGCGGCGGCCGCGTGCGGCGCGGTGTGCTCTGGCGCTCGGGCCAGCATGTCGCAGCCAGCGATGCCGATCTCGCGGCGATCGCCAAGCTCGGCCTGGCGACCGTCACCGACTTGCGCGGCGACAGCGAACGCGCGCTCAATCCGTGCAGGCGCCATGCGAGCTTTTCGGCGCAAGTCCTTACCTGCGATGGAGAAACGGCGGCGCTGGCCTCGCACATAGACGCTGCGCGGGACGTGGTGAGCGAGGCGGACGCGCGCGGCGCGATGTGCCGCCTCTATGCGGAAATGCCCTATCGCCCCAATCTCGTCGCGGTGCTGCGCCGCCATTTCGCCGCGCTGGCGGATGGGGAGGGCCCCAGCCTGATCCACTGCTTCGCCGGCAAGGATCGCACCGGCGTCTCGGTCGCGCTGACCCATCATGTCCTGGGCGTGCATCCCGACGATGCGCTGGCGGACTACCTGCTGACCAGCACGGCCATGGAGGGCCGCCAGTTCCGCGGCAATGCGGGCGCGGATGCGTCCCGGTACGCGCGGCTCAGCGAAGCGGCGTCGCGCGCGCTCGGCGGGGTGAGCGCGGAGTTCCTGGCGGCGGGCTTTGCCGCCATGCGCGAGAGCCACGGCTCGGTCGATGCCTACCTCGCCGATGTGCTGGGCGTGGACGCGACGGCGCGTGAGCGCATTTGCGCGGCGTTGATCGAGGCGTAGAACAGGTACTTAGAGGAAGGATTTTACATCTGACATGAACCGGTCGAACTGGTCGTGGTGGAGCCAGTGGCCGGCGTTGGCGTACTCGATCACGCGCGCGTCGCGGAAATGCCGGGCGCGTCCGTCCTTCGCCGGGTTCGAGGCGAAGCTGTCAGCGCCGTAGAGCAGCAGGACCGGGCAGGTGATCGCCTCCCACAGCCCGGTCTGCTCGGCGTAGGGAATATCGGTCAGCGACCAGACGTTGAGGTAGTTGTCGAACTTCCAGCTCCAGGTGCCGTCCTCGTTGCGGCTGGCGCCGTGCACGGTGAGGTGGCGGGCCTGGGCATCGCTGAGGAAGCCGTTTTCCTCCTTCATCCGGGCAAGCGCGGCCTCGATCGTCGGGTAGCGGCGCGGCATCCGGCCCGCGGCCTTGCGCCGGTCGTCGATCCACTTGCGCATGCGGGTGGGCCAGCCCTCGGCCTCGAGCTGCGCGCGGATATCGGGCGCGGGGCCAAGCCCCTCGATGTTGACCAGCTTGCGCACCTTGTCCGGGTACAGCCCGGTGAAGCGGGTGGCGATGTTGCCGCCCAGCGAATGCGCGATGATCGTCACTTGCGCGTGCCCCAGCGAGTGGACGAGCTGGGCGAAATCATAGACGAAGGCGTCCATGCCGTAGTGCCCTTCGGGCGACCAGGCGCTGTCGCCGTGGCCGCGCAGGTCCGGGGCGATGACGTGCCAGTCCCGCGAAAGCTCCTCGGCCACCCAGTCCCAGCTTCGGCAATGGTCGCGGCCGCCATGCTGGAGGATCAGCGGCGGAGCGCCGGCATTGCCCCAGTCGACGTAGTGGAGCCGCAGGCGCTGCGAGATGAAGCTGTTCGAATTGGGGCCGATCCGGTTCATTGTGCCGACTTGCGCCTGTCGCCGCGAGCCGTCAATCGGGGGAAATCGATCCATCGCACTGGCAATGCGCGCCGCGCTTGCCTATTTCCGCGCGCCGGAGGATTTCCATGACCGTTCATACTACCCGCATGCTCATCATCGGTTCGGGCCCCGCCGGCCTTTCCGCGGCGATCTACGGCGCGCGCGCCGGCATGGAGCCGATCGTCGTCCAGGGCCTGCAGCCGGGCGGGCAGCTCACCATCACCACCGACGTCGAGAATTACCCCGGTTTTCGCGACGTCATCCAGGGCCCATGGCTGATGCAGGAGATGCAGGCGCAGGCCGAGCATGTGGGCACGCGGATGATGTGGGACACGATCGTCTCGGTCGATCTCTCCGGCCCGCCGTTCCGTGCCGTGGGCGACAGCGGCGACGTCTACGAGGGCGAGACGCTGGTGATCGCCACCGGCGCGCAGGCCAAGTGGCTCGGCGTTCCCGGCGAGCAGGAACTGGGCGGCAAGGGCGTCTCGGCCTGCGCCACCTGCGACGGGTTCTTCTATCGCGGCAAGAAGGTGGTGGTGATCGGCGGCGGCAACACCGCGGTCGAGGAAGCGCTCTACCTCACCAACCACAGCCAGGACGTGACGTTGATCCACCGTCGCGATTCGCTGCGCGCGGAAAAGATCCTGCAGGACCGGCTCTTCGCCCATCCGCATGTCACCACGATGTGGAACAAGCGGATCGACGGCTTTCTCCACGACGAGGCGACCGGCGCGCTGCGCGCGGTGGCGGTGACCGACACCGTGACCGGCGAGGCGGGCGAGATCGCGGCGGAAGGCGCCTTCGTCGCCATCGGCCACGCGCCGGCGACAGAGCTGTTCAAGGAGCAGCTCGAACTCGACGAGGGCGGCTACATCCTCGTCCAGCCGGGCACGCCCAAGACGGCGATCCCCGGCGTCTTCGCCTGCGGTGACGTGATGGACCATACTTATCGCCAGGCCGTGACCGCTGCCGGCACCGGCTGCATGGCCGCGCTCGATGCCGAGCGGTTCCTGGCGGAACGGGAATTCCTCGGCGCGCAGCAGGCCGTGGCGGGTTGACGCCTCACGCTCGTTGACGTCGTCCCGGCCTAGCCCGGGACGACGATGAAAAGCGCTTTCCTACAAGGGGTTGCCGGCGATATCCCGGAGGGATGGCCACGCACTCGCACTTATCGGAAATGTCGATCGAAATCGCCTTTCTGATCGACTGGAGTTTTTCCCCAGGACACCGTCAACTTTATCAACCGTGTGTCAACCGCCGCGCAGCATCTCCAGCACCTGCCTGGCCAGCCAGGCCTGCGCTGCCGGCTCGACGTAGCTGTGCGTCGCGTCCGGGCAGCGGCGGATGCGCGGGTCGTTCCGGTCCCAGGCGGTGAGGAAGGCTTGCGCTGTGCGATCGCGCTCGGCGACGAGAAACCGCACCGGTCCGGCGAAGCCGGTTATCCCCTTCGCCATGTCCTGCGCCAGCGTGCCCGGCGGCGCGGGCCGGCGCAGGGCGTCGCGCAGCGAGACGAGGAGCCTGCCGGGCGAGACCTTGCCCGTCAGCAGCCGCGCGATCGCCGCGGGGTCGGCCAGGCGCCGCCGGTAGTGGTCGCGCAGCGCCTCGGGCGGAGGCGGGGCGTCGTCGCTCTCGATCGTCCACGGGTTGGAAAGCGCCAGGGCGTCTAGCCCGGCGCCGCCCGCCAGCATGAGCCCGCTGGCCGCGTCGCAGTTCCCCAGCCCGACGACGCGCGAAAGCTGCGGCGCCGCGTGGCGGAACGCGGCGAGCGCGGCGGCGATATCGGGTGCGCGCGTCGCGAAGCCGCCGTTCGCGCCCTCGCTGTCGCCGACGCCGCGGGGATCGAAGCGAAATACCGGAAAGCCCGCCGCGGCGATCCGCTCGGCGAGCAGCGCCTGCCCCGACCAGGCGCCCGAGCGCAGTTCGTTGCCGCCGCTGACCAGCAGCAGGCCGCTCGTGCTCTCGGCCGTGTCCAGCGTGCCGATCAGCGTCGCGCCCTCGCAGGGGAAGGTCAGGTGCAGCCGGCTCATGCCCGCATCCCGATCGCCAGGACCGCCGCCAGCGCATCGGCCTGCCGGCGGTCCTCGTCCGGCTCGGCCCGCAGCCACAGCCCGCCGCCGCCGATCATGTCCTGGCCGACCTCCGACGCGCCCGGCTGGGGCGTCAGCGTCTGGAACGCGCGCAGGAATTCGGGACCGAGGCGGAAGCCGGACAGTTCGAGTCCTTCCATCGACCCTGCCGCCAGTAATGTGTCCTGGCTCTCATCCCTGCCCGCCTCGCGCGCCGCCAGAATGCGCGCGCGAATGAGCTGCCGCAGAATCGAGGCGCCTTTTGCCGGCGCATAGTGCCAGCCCGGCAGGCCGGGCGGCGTCAGCAGCGCGCCGCCACGGATGCCCAGCACGTGCGTCGCGCGGAAATGTTGCGCGGCCGCCGCCATGGCGCGCCGCCAGCCCTGGGGCGTCTGCGCCGCCAGCGGCTGCAGGCTCTCGTTGCAGCCGGGCAGGTCGGGCAGGACGCTGTCGATCCCGGCCCCGTCGAGCCGCCGCATCACCTCGACGGTCAGGCGCCGCATGCGGTTGGCCTCGTCGAACAGGGCGGGGACGATCAGCAGGCGGCGGGCGCGGGCCTGGTCGAAGGCCAGGGCGTATTCCCCGGCCATGCCGCCGTCGGGAAGGGGGCAGGGCCAGGTGACCGGGATCACGCCGCGGCACGCTTGGCCTCGGCGAAAGCGAGCAGCGAGCCGTAGGTTTCCAGCAACTCGCCGTCGATCTCGTCGTCGTCGATCATGATGTCGAGCCGGTCCTCCATCTCGGTGAGCAGGCCGGCGACCGCCATGGAATCAAGCTCCGGCAAGTGGCCGAACAGCCCGGTCTCGATGGTGAACCCGTCCGCCTGGCCCGCTTTCAGCCCGAGGACGTCGGTAAGGATGTGGCGCAGGAGCTGGTCGATGTCGGTCTGCATAGGGCTCGCGAGGCTCGTAGCGTGGAAAGTGCGGGGCGCTCTAAACATGGTTCCCCGCTCGGGCAAGGCGCTTGAACGCGTGGCGGGCGAGGAATGGCCAGTTGGCCGGCGCGGCGGGCCGCAACAGATCCAGCCGGTAGCGCGGGCGGACTTCCTCCATCCAGTCGCGCTTGTAGCCGTCGTCGCCCGTGCCGAAATCGACCAGCGCCGCCTTGTCCTCATCGATGACGTGGCGGAACAGCGCGGCGCTCAGCACCGTGCCGGGCGACAGCGGCCTGGCCGCCTCGCGGTGGGCGAGCTTGTGGATGAAGGCGGTGCCGCCCTCGACCGTCCACATCTGCGCGGCGATGGCACGGCCCCAGGCATAGGCGATGCCGAGGCGCAGCCGGCCGGCGGCGGCTTCCGCTCGGGCGAAGGCGCGCAGGAACGCGGGAGAGCCTTCGGAGGGCTTCCAGCTTTCGGCGTAGATGCCTTCATAGTCCGCCCAGGCTTCGGCATCGAACGCGGTGAGAATGCGCGTTTCGACCTTGCCGGCCTTGCGCTTCAGCGTGGTGCGCAGCGGGCCGGGCCGGCCGGCAAGGTACTCCTCGTAGCTGCGGCCGCGCAGGGGAAGGACATGGTTGGTGTCGCAGGGCTCGCGCAGCGCGATCCAGCCGGCCTTGCGGAAGGCCGCTTCGACGAGGTCGGCGCTTCCGTCCTCCCCCGGCAGGCCCGAGAGCGCGACACGCGGTGCGCGGCGGGCAAGGTCGCGGGCCAGCGCGGCCATCAGGGCCGGGGCGTCCGCACCGGGCGAGGCGACCGGGCGCAGGCGGAAGCTGTACCAGTTGGCCAGGCCGGAAAGGCGCCCGTCCGCCCGCTGCAGCGGCAGCACCATGGCGTCGTCGCCCGCGCGCGCCACGGCGAGCAGCGGGTGCAGCCCGCAATGCTCGGCCAGTCCCTGCCACCAGGCGAGCCGGTCGAACGGGGCGTGCTGGACGTCGGGGGAAAGCAGGGCCGCGAGCGCCGCGTCCGATTGCACTTCCTTAAGATCGGCGTGATATGCGATGGCGATCACCCGCCCACTTCCCCCATTTGGAGCCCGTCCAGCCTTGCGCGCGGAAGCTGAAACCACGGTCCGGCCACTCGACCATCTCGTGCTTCGCGGCGCCGAAGAGGCGCCGGCGCTCGTGCTGCGCGAGGGGACGCTTAGCTACAAGGACTTAAGATCGCGTGTCTCCCGCCTGGCCGGATGGCTGCGCATGCGCGTGCCGGAAAAGGGCGCGCGCGTCGCGACCTGGGCGGCGAAGGGCGAGCTTGCCTGCCTGATGCCGCTGGCGGCCGCGCGCGCGGGCCTGGTGCACGTGCCGGTCAATCCGCTGCTCAAGCACGCGCAGGTGGCGCATATCCTGGCCGACAGCGGCGCGCGCCTGCTGATCGGCACGCCTTCCCGACTTTCGACGCTGGAACAAGGGGATGTGCCCGGCATCTGCGAGACGATCGCGGAAGCCGGCGCGCTGGCGCAGGCCGCGTCGGCCGATCGCGTCATGCCGGAGTCGGAGGCCGATCCCGGCGATCTCGCGGCGATCCTCTATACCAGCGGCTCGACCGGGCGGCCCAAGGGCGTGATGCTGAGCCACGCCAACATGTGGCTGGGGGCGCAAAGCGTCGCGACCTATCTGGGCCTCGCGCCCGATGATCGCACGCTGGCGGTGCTGCCGCTTTCGTTCGACTATGGCCAGAACCAGCTTCTGTCGAGCTGGCATGCCGGCGCCAGCGTCGTGCCGCTCGACTACCTGACGCCGCGCGACGTCATCAAGGCGGTGGCGCGGCATGGCGTCACCACGCTCGCGGCGGTGCCGCCGCTCTGGGTGCAACTCTCCGAGCTGGACTGGCCCGACGAGACGCGCGCCCGGCTGCGCCGGCTGACCAACAGCGGCGGCGCGCTGACGCCAGACCTCGTCCGGCGGCTGCGCGCGCTGTTCCCGCAGGCACGGCTTTTCGCCATGTACGGGCTGACCGAGGCCTTCCGCTCGACGTTCCTCGACCCGGCGCTGATCGACAGCCACCCGACTTCGATCGGCACTGCCATACCGCACGCGGAAATCCTCGTCGTCAATGACCTGGGCGAGATCGCTGCGGACGAGGAGGAGGGTGAGCTGGTGCATTGCGGCCCGCTCGTCGCGCAGGGCTACTGGCGTGATGCGCAGCGCACCGCCGAGCGTTTCCGGCCCGCGCCGGCCGCGTCGCGTTATGGCGGCATGGCCGTATGGTCGGGCGATCGGGTGCGCCGCGACGCGCAGGGCCTGCTCACGTTCGTCGGCCGCCGCGATGCCATGATCAAGAGCGCCGGCAACCGTATCAGCCCGCAGGAGATCGAGGACGTCGCGCTGGCGACCGGCCTCGTCGCCGAGGCCGTAGCGCTGGGCCTGCCCGACGCGCGGCTCGGCCAGGCCGTGCATCTGGTGGTGCGGCCCACGCCCGGCATGCCGGATGCGGAGCAGGAATTGCCGCGCAAGCTCATGCAGGAACTGCCGAATTTCATGCAGCCCAGGCAGATTCACTGGCGCGCAGCGATGCCGGTGGGGCCGAACGGCAAGATCGACCGCACCGGCCTGCAGGCAGAGCTGGAGGCCGAGTTGGAGCCTATGGCCGAGTAACCGTCCCGCAACGGGACGCCGGCGGCAGGCTGTCCCGTTCCGACGCGATCGGCCATCAAGGCTAACGCAATATTCACCCTTTTTACCGATACCCGCATCCGAATTCGCCGGGCTTGTGCGTGGGATAGGCCGATCCTGCGCTGGCGGCCCGATGCTGCTGAGGATGTACCGATGCCCCGCGACCGCACCCGCCGCTTTCTGGCTGGCCGCCAGTTTCCTGGCCGCCTCTTCGCCGGAAGCGCTCTGGCGAGCCTGGCCCTGGCGGGCTGCGCGGGCTCGACCCGGCCGGAGCTGCCATCAGCCTCGTTCGTGGCGATGCAGGAAGGGCCGGGCGAGGAATACGTTATCGGTCCCCTCGACGAAATCACCGTGTTTGTCTGGCGCAATCCCGAACTGGGCGCGAGCGTGCAGGTGCGTCCCGACGGCCGCATCACCACGCCGCTGATCACCGACATGCCGGCCGTGGGCAAGACCCCCTCGATGCTGGCCGAGGACATCAAGCTTCAGCTCTCGCAATATATCCAGGACCCGCTGGTCTCGGTGATCGTCAACAAGTTTGCCGGCACC
>Ga0172382_10011487_pt1 | contig 11700 bp, 17 predicted proteins | sample Leawel138RmetaG_FD_122245 | JGI IMG/M metagenome (GOLD analysis project Ga0172382, IMG submission 122245) | Leachate microbial communities from a municipal landfill in Southern Ontario, Canada - Leachate well 138R metaG | ecosystem: Engineered > Solid waste > Landfill > Unclassified | place...
AGTTGAGAGGTATTCCCTCAAGGATGTTGATCTTCCCCGACGAGAATCATTGGATTGCCAAGCCGCAGAACGGAGTCCTGTTCCAGCGCGAATTCTTCCGCTGGTTCGACGAGTGGTTGAAGTAATAAGTTTTTGGAGCAACCGGTTTCCTGAAGTAATGCGTTTCCGGTTCCTGTGGCTACGAAATGATCGATATTGAGATTTCCCCGTGGAATCCCTTACGTAGAAATAGACGGTCTTTATGAAGGAGACCTCTCTTTTTTGATGGCGAGTGTGAAAAAGTGAATTTTTGATGGAAAAAATCTCATCAAAAGTTTTGTAATTCTGAAAATATCCTTACCTTTGCAGTCGCAATCGAAATAATAATCCACAGTGGTGGGAAGTATCGAAAAAGCAACTAAAATGGTGTGGTAGTTCAGTTGGTTAGAATACCTGCCTGTCACGCAGGGGGTCGCGGGTTCGAGTCCCGTCCATACCGCCAAAAGCCTAAGACAACAGGCGACAAAAGTAAGACAAGCCCTTCATATTCAGTGGATATGAGGGGCTTTTTCTTTTATATTGTCTTTGTCGAAAGCCAAGAAAAAGACAAAAAAAGACAAAGCAGCTAACCTAAAGTGTACCCCCTTTTGAAAAAAGTCGCAGGGGGTACAGTAAATCGAAGCACAGGGGGTACAGTTTGTCCAAAAATGGCTGGGGATTGTCTTGATTTGGCGCAGCGCATAAGACTCATTTTGAAATAGTTCAGAGTAATTTTGTAACATTAAAAAATTGAGTTTATGAAGAGTACATTTCGCATTCTTTTCTATGTGAAAAGAGACAAACAAAAATCAGACGGTACATTTCCTATTATGTGCCGGATTACCATTGATGGCGTACCCGCCCGTTTCAATACAAAAGTAAGTGTTAATCCCAAAATTTGGGATGCTAAGGCAGCTATTGCTATCGGGAAATCAAACGAAGCAGTTGAAGTTAATACCTTACTGAATGGCATTAAAACCAGTGTCCATAACGTTTATCACGGCTTATTAAATCGTGAGAATAATGTAAATGCAGAAAGAGTCAAGAATATTTTTCTGGGTATTGAGGTAAAACACCAGACTGTACTTGAGCTTTTCCAACGGCACAACGACGATATTGCCAAATTAGTAGGTATTAGTAAATCAAAAGAAACTCTCCAAAAGTATGAAGTTGCCCGTACACGTATGGCTTCCTTCATTAAGGAATACTATAACGTGTCGGACATTTCTCTGAAAGAGGTAAATCACATGTTCCTACATAACTTTGAGATTTATCTCATGACCACGTGCAAGTGCAAGGAAAACACTACTGCAAAATTCTTGCAACGCTTCCGAACAATAATTTTAATGGCAAAAAACAATGGTTGGATTCATATCGACCCCTTTGCCAATTATAAAATCAGATTTAAGAAAACAGAACGTCCCTATCTGACACAACAAGAAATAGACATTATCATACAGAAAAAATTCGCTACCGAACGTCTGGAGCGAGTAAGGGATATTTTTATTTTTAGTTGCTTTACCGGATTGGCGTACATAGATGTAAAGAACTTACGTCAGTCAAATATCCGTACTTCTTTCGATAACGGATTGTGGGTAATGGGTAAGCGTGAAAAAACCGGCGTAAATTATAATGTGCCATTATTGGATGTGGCAAAACAAATAATTGAAAAATATTCAGGAACATTACCGGATAATAAAGTGCTTCCGGTTATGAGTAATCAAAAAATGAATGAGTATCTTAAAGAAATAGGTTCGTTATGTGGAGTTGACAAAGATTTAACTTTTCATGTAGCGCGTCATACCTTTGCAACTCTGACACTTACGAAAGGAGTATCCATCGAAAGTGTTTCAAAAATGTTGGGACACACCAATATAAAAACAACCCAAATTTACGCAAGAATAACTGATGTTAAGGTAAGCAATGATATGGCTTCCTTTGCGGAAAAAATAGAGGGAAAGCAGATAAAATCAAAGTCGGAATTGGATAAACTTTTTGAGTGCCTTTCATTAGGCGAGAAAATGGCATTGTTTAATCTCCCTCCCACGTTATCGAATGACCCCGAAAAAGCTAAGCCTTTATCTATTATGTGGCATAGCCTTTCGGAAGAAGAAAAATCTTCTCTATGGACGAATACTTTTGAAAGTGAAGATAAGCATACTTTTAAATCAATGGCAACAATGAAGATAGCTGTCAATCAATAAAATTACAAATATGGAACTACAAATTATCCAAAGTAAAATCTATGAAATCCGGGGGATGCGTGTCATGCTCGATTATGATCTCGCCTAGATGTATCAAGTTGAAACAAAAAACCTGAAACGTTCTGTCAGGCGTAACATAGAGCGTTTTCCGGAAGATTTTATGTTCGAACTCACAAAAGAGGAATACGATTTTCTAAGGTGCAATTTTGGCACCTTAGAAAATTCCGGTCGAGGGCAATATGCGAAATACCTGCCCTTTGCATTCACAGAACAAGGTATAGCCCAACTTTCGAGTGTACTCAACAGTCCTTTAGCCATTCAGGTCAATATCTCTATTATCCGAGCTTTTGTTGCTTTGCGCCAGTATGCACTGGGATATACGGAACTTAATCGTAAATTAGAGGATTTTATGGTAGAGACAAATATGCAGTTCAGCGATATTTATCAGGCTCTCACTGAATTGGCTTCGCAAAAGGAATTGGAAGAGAAGCCACGAAGGAGAATCGGTTTTAATGCTCAAAATGAAGAATAATTATGGAACGAGGATATATAAAAATCAAAGAAAACAAGACTAATCAGTGGATTGTTGAAGCAAAACTCGTAAATTGCACCCTTTGGCTATCGAAACACGAAATGGCGAATCTGTTCAATGTATTTGTCAATTCCATCGGCAATAACCTTCGGGCGATATTCAAATCCGGCATATTGCGAGAGGAAGAAGTTACCAAAATACATAAATTCGAGAATAACGGTCGTCAAAGCGAAGTTATACTCTATAATCTGGAGGCGTTAATCTTCGTCAGCTACCGTATCTCATCTTACGAGTCACGAGCGTTTCGGGAATGGGTAATGAAGGCATTGACCGAATATACCCGGACAAAGCCTAAAAAAGAGAAAGAAGTTTTGATAGTGTATAATTTGTCATCAAAACTCCCTGTCATTTCGTTAAACTAAATAATCCAATAATATGTCAGATATGAAAAATGTAACTTATCTCTTAGTCGCACTTTTTATGGTTTCTTGTGGTTCTAACGGGAAACAATCAAAGTATGGGCAAACCATTGGGAATTATCTTCAAACAGATAAAAGGGGTAGTAAATATGACCTTAAATTTAAGGTCATAGAGCTGAACGAGAAAGGTACGATAACGGTTGCTGACAGCATCACTTACCTTACCGATGAGTTTAGGAAAGATAAAGAACTTATTGTTAAAAGGGTTGAGCTGGCTAAGGATATGACCGAAACCTTATTGGCAAAAGAGAAAAAACAACGTGAAATCGACAAGTATAATGCCGATATCGCCAGAATGGTTGCTCGTATTGATTCCCTTAGAAATCTTCCTCCAGATAATCTTAACGGGTATGACAGCAAAAACCCGAATGATGTTCTTGCTCTGATAATCCGTTGCAAGTATTCGATTGTTCCTCCTGGTGGAACAACGGTAGAAGAAACATTCGATTTTTACTTATCGCCTGATGGTAGTTACTGCTACGGTAAGACAAGGGCAAAGTAGCTAATAGTTATATTTCAACTTATTAAGTCTGTATCTGAAAGTGGATACAGACTTTTTCATTTCGTCTTAGGGAAATCCTCCATTCTTGTTGTATAGCAAGGAGATAGACGCTCTTGTTTAATCTTCCATTGTTCGCCATCACCCAATACGGCAAGTTTTAATGTATTACGACCAAATTTGTCATTGGTACGGTCTAATACTTCCATCAACCGTTTATGCTTTTCACGGTCAATAGTGTCCCAAATAGATCCTTGAACTGCATCTTGACTACAAATATCCAGCAGCATAACCCCCGTTTTTTTATACTTAAAACCAGAACGGTATATCTTACCTAACCCTTCCGATACATAATCTACTAATTCAATACTCGAATTGGTAGCAACCGGTAAATTGATGATGATATGCTGGCTATGTTGTGGCAGGTCTTCACGAAAATGATTTGTATCAAGAAATACAAGCAACGATTTTGCGCAAGACTTCTGTTTGCGGAGTTTAGCAGCAGCCATACAAGCATAATTTGTTGCCGCTTCCTGTATGGTGGAAAAATCTTCTATCATTTTCCCGAACGAACGGCTCACCATTATGCTTTGTTTATCCGGCTGAATGGTTTCCATTTGAATACATGGCTCTCCTTGCAGTTCCCGCCACGTGCGTTCACCGACGATTGTCATGTGCTTTCGTACCCAATGCTGATGTAATAAAGTAAAGTCATAAGCGGTTTGCACACCCATTTCCAACAATCGTTTTGTATGCCGTCTGCCGATACCCCATACGTCGCCGATTGCTGTTTTTTGTAATGCTTTTACCCTTGTTTCTTCCGTGTCAATGATGCAGACACTTTTATATCCTGCGTATTTTTTAGCAAACTTGTTAGCTATTTTTGCTAATGTTTTTGTTGGAGCAACACCGACACTGACAGGAATACCAATACCTTGTTTTACAGTCCGAGCCATTTCAAGGCAATGGTTGCGAAGTTTTGCCTTCTCAAATCCTGTGAAATCCAAAAATGCTTCGTCAATGGAATAATCCTCGACTTCGGGACAAAAACGGGACAATAGTCCTTTCATTCGCATCGACATATCGGCATAAAGAACAAAGTTTGTCGAGAAAACTTGTACATTATGCCTTTTAACGAGGGCTTCAATCTCAAAATAGTTTGCGCCCATCTTAATGCCTAATGCTTTGGCTTCATTGCTTCTTGCTATGGCGCACCCGTCATTGTTTGAAAGTACAATGACCGGTTTTCCCTCCAACGAAGAATCAAAGACCCGTTCGCAAGATACAAAGAAGTTATTTCCATCGCATAAAGCGTACATATCTCAAAATTCTTTTATTACGTACCGTAAAACACCCCAACGCTTTAATTCTTCCCCTTCCTTAACGATGATTGGTGGAAAATCAGGATTTGACGAAATCAATGCAATATGATCTTTCCTGTACTCCAAACGCTTCATGGTAAATTCTCCATTGATTGAGAATATAAGAATAGCGTTTTCGTAAGGTTCTTCCAATTTATCTACAACTAATAGATCACCGACAAATATCCCATCTCCACTCAAACTGTTTCCTCCTGCAACCAAGCAAAAAGTGGTTTCTTTACTTTTAATGAGCAATTTATTGAAATCAATGCCTTTTTCGATATAGTTATATGCTTCGCTTGGAAAGCCTGCGGCTACCGGACTGGCATATACATCCACTTCTGCCGAGATAAGTTCATCGGCAATAGGAATCAATCTATTTAAATATTCGTTTACCTTTTTCATTTCACGGCAAAAATACGACTTTCCATTCGATATGAAAAACAAACAAGTCTATATATATCATAGCATGATTGTTACTTAAATCACTTCTTCTTTTTTCCACACTTCTCTCCATATAATTTCTTCCTCATTCAGCGGCGTATCTGAATGGCGGTGTACTTATTGACCTCATGTTTGGGATACAAAGGTATTCCGGTGAATCCTGTCGCCAAATTGGTTTGTGAACAAATCTTCCTCTTTCCCTCATGCTTCGGGCGAGCGTATTTATCCGCCAAAAATTTGTCTTCGACGGATTACACCGACCTTTTGATGTATCCGAAACATAAGGTCAGTACACCGGCTCCGATACGGCATAAAAAAAAGTCAGAAATTATGAGAAGTATAGAAAAAAACAGGAAACAAGGTAGTAACCTTCCAATTAGCATAAAATTGGTGGTTAAAATCGCTTTGGTGGCTGTGGGCTTCTCCGTGTGGGGAACAGGGTTTGTTTGGGCGTTGGCAGGGTGGTATATCTTTCTTCCTGTTATTCGTGGCATCCTCTCCTTCTTCGTGGGGTTGTTGGCTATAATCCTCTTTATTCTCGCAATTCTGATGTTTTTATAAACCGTTAAAATTTAGAGTTATGAGCAAAGTATTTTTATTAGGAGCAAACAAGAGCATCGACAGAGCCAAACAAGTGGTAGAGGTAGGTCAGATAATCCAACTGGAGGGTTACAGCTACGATAAATACGTGGTGTATGAAATCACTAAGAACGATTGGGGCATTACGTACAAGTTGATTAACCTGCGGACAAAGGAACTTAACACAGCCGACATTCTCAGACCATTAAAGGAAAAATTTGGTATCGGATTCTATTACGACAGTGAAAACCCTCAGTTTATGGATTCTTTTGAAGTGGCTATACTCCTTCAGGAAGCCAAGCAGAAGAAACAACAAGAAGCGGACGAAGCCGAAAAGGAGCGCAAACGAGTGGAAGAGGTAAAAACGATTGGTCGCAAACGCTTTGCCGAGATATTTCCCGAAGATGCTCAGGCGGTAATCGTGGCAAGATTGAACCAGGATGACAGTGACCGAATGACCGATTATTACGCTCACAGCGTTCAACGCACCGTTATTTTAGGTTTTTCCAAGCACAAAAGGGACTTGTTCTCCGAAATGCGGAAACACGCTCCCAATTTTGCGGAAACCGCCTATTTAGCCGAGTTTAATGAAAATTACGAGCATCGGGAAAAATGGAGTATGGGCGACGGCTACTATTTAGGCGAAAGCAAGTACAGCGGTTGGATAATCGAAAAAGTTCCTCTATATGATCGTGAACGGACGATTGAGGCATTTGCCTATACCGCAGGATGCGAGGACAATATACACCTCAATACAATGGACAAACCGACCGACAAGACACAACCGACACCCCCAAGTAATGGCAACGGAACAGGTAAAGACGCTTGTACAATGGTGGAATATTCAGACAAAGCAATCGCAGTTTTCGGGGATACCAAAACCATAAAGGAAGAACTCAAAGCAATGGGCGGACGCTTCAACAGCCGATTAACCTTCAATGGGGAGAAGTTGGCAGGGTGGATATTTCCAAAATCGCAAGAACAGCGTTTAGCGTGTTATCTCGGATTAAATTAATGTTTCAAACGGGGCAGGAATCTCTGCCCCACAATATAACAATCATGGACTATAAAGAATTATCAGCATACGAGAAACTGAAAGAGATACAGGAAGTTAATTTCTGCAGATCAGAACGCCACTGTGTAGCCGTTTACCTGAACGCACTTCGCAAGAATGACAGAGCCATAATTGATGAATATGAAAGTTTTGGCGATACTCCCCGACAAATCATCATGAATAAACGGGAATATGAACGCCATTTGCAATTCGGCTTTACAAAGAAGGCATTTAACGAATACGGCTGGTTAGAAAAGCCCGATTTTCAAGAGTGGGAACACATCGAATTTCCCCACAAAGACGGTTGGGCAGTCGGCAACTATATCACATTAGGCAAAGGCGAGAACGGAAAATGGAGCTATGGTATGAGTTATTCCTACTCAACAGGCGGAGCAGGTTATGGGTTGGGCGTATGGGGAAAGTTGTTCGATAACCGAAAAGAGAGCCTAAAAGCCGCTTTAACCGAAATGATGACAGGACTTGCCAGGAGTAACGGAGAGAGTGACCAATACGCCAAAATAGTGTTGAAACAGGCAAAAAGCCTATTCGATGAACTCACAGGACGGAAACCATTACAATTATCATTATTCTAATAATCAGAGCGGAGCAATCCGCCCACAAAAATCAAAAGATATGAAAACGACAGAAGTAAACGAAAGCATTATCGGAAAGCGTTGCAAGTTCATTTTTACAGGGCTTATGGTAGCAGGAACTATTGAAGCGATAAACATAACCAAGTATAGTGCAGAGGTAAAAGTGCGTTTCGATGAGCCACACAGGTGGGGAGATGACACATTTGAATACGACTGGTCGCACGCCCGACTGCATGATGAGTTCGGCTCACTCCGCCATTTGGAAATCATTGACGACCAATACCAGACAATCAAGGTTACATTCTCGGAAACGATAAAGGAGATAAACCGAAAATTTACAGGCGATTATAAAACTTGGGGAGTAGTCAATCTGAAAGAATGGGTTGATAGTTATGAGAGTAGTCGCTTTACGCAAATAGATGAACATTCAGCCATTATTACCTCCGAGTATAACATGGAATATCTAAGGGAGTGGCTTTCAAAAAATACGCCAATAACAGCAATAGAAACAATAATCTAAAAACAACGGATATGAACACAAATTCAATCAACAGCAACGGTTGTTCTGTATGCGAACAAGGAAAAGAGAATTATACAACCTTTATTGCAGGAGCGTTCAGAGGAACGGAATACTATCAATACGATTATAGGCACACAGACGGAAATTTGTTCTCTACCATAGCCAAAACATTGGAGGAGTGCCGAAAACAACGAGACGAATGGCTTGCAAAATTGGAGTAATGGACGGCGGAATTTTTCCGCCGTTACTTTTTCCATGACTTGCTAACGGACGGGGAGAAAAAGTAACAAAAAGCCTGTTCACGCCCAATTGCCTTTACTGTATTGGCTATTGAGTGAATATTGCCGTTTCTCCACTAATTTTTTAGCAAAGTTACAGGCATTTACTCACAAGTAGCAAGGTCGAGCCTTATGGTTTGGCAAACAATCTTCCTTTTTTCTTTTTACCGGCAAGCCGAAAGAAAAAAGTGTATTTTTTACCAAAACCTTGCATGAAGTGAGCATAATCCCTGTGGTTGTGAAAGCAAAAAATTATTGTTTCACAATTAAAATTTTGCATCATGAAAGTAGATTATTTCAACATTCCGGAGATTACAGTATCTTATAAAGATAAGGTTAAGGCGAGCGAACGTGCCGTCGTTAAAAGTTCTGCGGATGCTTCCAAGATATTCAGGGAAGCACATAAAGACTGCATGCAACACCACGAAGAAGTATATGCCGTGTTCTTGAATAGAGCCAACCGGGTTTTGGGTATCCAGTTAGTCAGTGTAGGTGGTTTGAATGGTACGGTAGTAGATAACCGTGTCATCCTACAGACTGCGTTAAAGGTGAACAGTTCTTCTATCTGTATTGCCCATAACCATCCCAGCGGTACAACAAGACCGAGCCAAGAGGATATGGTGATAACTAAAAAATTGGCGGAAGCCTGTAAAATTATCGGCATCCACCTTATAGACCACTTGATTATGACGGAGGAATCCTATACCAGTTTTGCGGATGAGGGGCTTTTATAAGCCCCTTTTTTGGTCGAAACCAAAAAGGATTACATGCAGGTTGTAGCACCATTCTTTCGGATTCAGGAATCGTTTTTCTTTCCTTACCTCATAATGCAAATGATTGCCAGTTGTTACACCCGTGTTCCCTACAAAACCAATTTGTTGGGCAATAGCTACCGAATCCCCAACGCTTACCGTTGCTTTGCTCAAATGCGCATAGAGCGAGCGAAAACCGCCTGCATGCTGAATCTCTATAAAATATCCGTACCCCGAACAGTATCCTTTACGGATTACAATACCATTTCCTGTGGCATATACCGCCGTACCCTTAGCTTTCGGAATATCAATTCCTGTGTGAAATTGTCGCACTTTGGTTATTGGATGTTTTCGCCACCCGAAGCCTGAAGAAATACGTTCCGTTTTTCTAATCGGAAAGATTATTGGATAGTCGCAAAGTTCATCAAAGCTCATCTGTAATGAATCGGCTACGAGTCGGAACTCTTTTGCTGAATAAACCTTTTCCATAAACCACTCTATTTCCGCTTTCTGGGTTTGCTGTCCCGATACCGGCAAATAGAGCAAAACGATAAAGAATGTGATGCGGTATCTCATAGTCATTGGGTAAATACGGTAAGCGTCCGAATTGCTCCGGACGCTCACTAATTATTCCTCATCTACCGTTCCGCTACTATCCCCGTTGTCATTCTGCCAACTGAAAGTCTTTTGAACGACTTGCCCGAAACTATCTTCGATATACACGTCGATAACCTGCTGGTCTGCACAATGCGAAGTGTAATAGAGTCTGAATGTAGTCCTCTCCAATGGGTATAAATCATTCGGCAGGAATACCGTTCCGTCATCCATTTTCAGTTCGCCAACTCCGTCAGGTTGAAAATATCGGATAAAGAACCGTGCCTGCTCATAGTTCCCTTCTTTTACCAGTTGGCAGCGGATCTCCGCAGTTTCGCCCTGAACGATTTTTTTCTGCACCGGCATACAAACCAAATCGTATGTGTAAGCCTGATGAATATCCAAATCGCTACTACAGGCACAGACTACTGCCGCAAGCAGTAGCGTGTATAAGAAATATGCTAATGTTTTTTTCATTGTTATTTCGTTTTAATTGATGATAAATCTTAGTCCTACTCCGAATTGGGTATGGAAATGCCCGGTCGATGTCCCCCACAAAATCCGCTCGCGGGCAGTCAGGAGAAACACAACACGGTCGCTCAGGTAAGTTTCCATCTCCAGCGTAATCGCACCGCCGTAGATAAAGCTGTCTTTATCCCGAAGCGTAGAACCGTCAAAGAGTATTTTCTCTCCCCAGTTGCTTGTTTCATATCCGGTAAAGGCAGAACCTCCCAAAGAGAAAAGAACCACCTTATTATGGTCGGAAAGAAATTTCAGGTAATAACCGCCCTCTGCTGTGAACTGGCTAATGGGTATCCTGTCTGTCTTATAAGGATAGTATTTGTTCAAGAACTCCGCACCGAAAACCCACTTATTGGCGTGCTTGGTATAGGTCGCCATCGACATTCCAAAATAGTATCCCAACTCGTTCTTTTTGGACGAAGAATGAAAACCGTCCACCATTCCGCCTGTTACCTGTATGCCCTGCATACCGGGCAAACAACGTTGTGCGTGTGCTCCGCCCGAAAAGGCAAAACACAGCATAAGCGTTAGAATTATTGTAATCCGCCTCATAGTTACTTCACCTTTAACTCGTTGATTACTTTGGCACGAACAAGGTCGGCATTCTCAACCGTGAACGATTGATGACGGCCACCCTCTTTTTCGTTCAGTTCAATAACGAGATGCTTATCATCAGGTATGGTAAACTTGGGTAGTGTGAATACAACCCGTTCCATTGTTTTACCGCCTATCAAGGTCAGGTTGTTGTGCGCCCGAAGCGGCATGATTACCTGTTCCTGAATGGCGGTACGTTTGGCAACTTTCTTATCTACTATCTTGAAAGTGATATAATCCACGTCAAACGGCACATTAGATGAATTTTTCAGTTGAATATGGAAATACAGCAAGCCGTTGTGGGTATAGATTCCTTTGAGAGTGTATTGTATTCCAAAACGTTTCGAACCGATATGCTTAATTTCCCTATCATTGTTCTTGTATATGGATTTCATTATCAGTTTGACCAATAGTGGCGACTCGCTACCCAGTTCCCTCATGTAAATTTCCATGGCATTATTCGGTCTGTTTACCGCTTCCCCATCGTGGATAAAGTCGGTCATTTCAATGGAGAGTTTCACAGGCTCATCGGCATATTTCACATTAAAAGTATAGTAACTACCGTCTTCTGTAATAACCGCCAGATTACTTTCCCGAGAAAAATCACGCAAGGCAGCTTTCACACGGAGTACATTTTCCGCTCCGTCCGCTTTGGCGGCCAACAAGTCGGCAGAACC
>Ga0172382_10011488_pt1 | contig 11698 bp, 9 predicted proteins | sample Leawel138RmetaG_FD_122245 | JGI IMG/M metagenome (GOLD analysis project Ga0172382, IMG submission 122245) | Leachate microbial communities from a municipal landfill in Southern Ontario, Canada - Leachate well 138R metaG | ecosystem: Engineered > Solid waste > Landfill > Unclassified | place...
ATGAATTGTCTGAAGTATTAATTATTTTTTTTACTTCACCAGTAATTAACTTTGGATTAACGTCAACCTCAATTTTAGGTATAACTAATTCTGGATCTCCAACTTTCCTATCATTATTATACTTTTGAATAAATGGTCTAATAACCGAAATAATAAATTGTTTTTCAACTACTTGCATAAATCGATTAGCTTGATCCCTACCTAAAAATTTAATAACAAAATCATCTGAACCGCCCCTTATCTTAGTCATTTGTTTAAGTAGCGCCGCTTCCACGTTTCTTTCTTTCAATTTACTATTATTATTATTTGTTAAATCATTCTCAATTGCTTTAACAAATGAATTTATTGAAATGTCAGATGATGAAAAATCAATTAATTTTAATATAATACGTTCACCTTGATCAAATACTTTAACTTCAATCATAATTTTCCAAGTAACATATTGTAACTCTTGGTTTTCTTTCTTTTCAGCTAAATTTAAAAATTTAAATTTAACAGGATAAGTTATTATACCGGATGTGAACGCTATATTATCTTTATCAGAACTAAGTATTGTATTTTTTGGTAATATGGTTTCAAGTCCCTCGGGTGACCTTTTTATTTGTGGATCACTTAAACCTAATGGTGCTAATGGATTCTTTTTACGATAACTAAATAATGTACTACCAGCAGCGTTTTTAATATCGATTTCAACCTTAATACCTTGCATATATTTAAATAACTTAACGCCATTTTTAAATCCAAACTTAATTAATTTAAATAAACCATCTGCTGCGGCATCAAACATTTCAGTTTGTAATTGTGGAGAACTTTTTTGGTTCTCCACAATTAAATTAAATTGTTTATCTGTTATTTTATAAACCCTATTATTATTCATTTATTAAACATTTTCAAATGAAGCCGATGTCGGTGTAATAACAAATTCAAGATCAATAAATTCAAGAGCCCTTGTTGGTTTCAAGAAAATTTTACCTCTTAATAATAATTGATCCATATCTTCTTCACCATTAATTAATTGAACTCTAAAGTCCGTTAAACCACGTTCATTCTTAATACCATCAAGAATTGGGTTAACAAGATTTAAAAATTCATTTCTAACAACATCATCATTTTGTTCAAACACTAATCTCTTAGCTACTGTCGCAATTAATTTTCTTGTTTGAAGAAGTAATCTTCTAACATTAATTCTATCCAATGCTGATTCAGCAACTTGAAGTGTTTTTTGTCCCCAAATAACAACGCCAACATCATTAAATGTTGCAATTGGGTTAAGTCTATTTTCATATAATAAATCTCTATCAGCTAAGGTTAATTTAGTTCTTGCTCTTGGTGCCTTAACCAAACCACGGGTATAACCACCAACGGCAAACCATGGAAATGCAATATTATCAGTTAAAGCAATATTTCTCATTACTTCAGCTGTTGGCGGAATATAAATCGACACATTATTAATCATATCATTATATTTAATCCATGGATAATATGTTGCAGAATAATTTGTGTCTAAATCTGCATTATCTAAATTATCAACAGCATCTTCCGGAGTATATAAAAATCCAGTTTGATAATCAATATCTGGTGTTGTTAAAATATATAAACTGTCCGCCCTATCTTCTTCAACCGTTGTAATCGCTTCATCAATTAATTGTTTATTGTTGACATAATCGATTCCCGGTGTTGCAAAAATATTTATATTTACTGCTTCCGGATTACTAAATGTTTGAATTCCCGCAAGATAAGCATACCAATCAGATGTTTCACCCAAGAAACCACTATTATTATATGTTTGTTTTCCTCGTCTATAATTATCGCCATTTGTTCTTCTACCACGGTTAGGATCCCATCCATCAAAACCACCATATGGTGATACTGTAAATTTACGTGAGAATAATGACTCATATTCGGTGTTTTCTAAATCATCCTCATTTCTAAATGTAGTACTACCAACCTCAAAACCAGTCGCATTTTGAGCAACAACAAGTTGTGATGTATCAATTTTATTAATAACCGCATCAGAAGCCCCAGAATCCATGTGGAAACCTTTAGACATTGTTGTCCAAACACCACCGCTAGTAGTATATCCTTTATAGGCAAATACCGATGGGTCCATACCTACAGCTCTATTAAACCCCAAATATTTTTTTCTATAAAATGGTGGTTTATCACCAGCGGCTTGAATTTCATATCCTGTTATTGGGTTTGAATATAATACTTCTCCAATATCATAATATTTTGTTTTAAACATTGGTCTCATATTTCTAAGATCACCAACAGAACCACCAGCCGGTTCAACTTGATCATATCTCATTGGATAACCCTCAAATCCAGATGGAATTGCATCTTCTGGGTGGTTTGAATTTAAAATTAACATTGTAAAGCTTGATTTTAAATCGTATTTACCGTCAGATGTTCCAATTTTTTTACCAATATAATTATTTGAATCTTTTGTTAAATTACATTTTTGATATTTTTCTAATACTTGAATTTTTGCATCAGTATCATCCCACTTTCTAATAATAACATCAAATTCGCCGGTCGCTAAATTAATATTAGCAATTGAAATTTTTATTTCAACATTTGCATTCTCACCGTCAGAAATTGATTGGAATTTAAATAGTCTATCAACTTTATTACCTCTTAATTCAGATACAATCCATGGTGTTTCTGGTGTTTCATAACCAATTGGTGCAACACCTGTTCCATCATCATATCCATAATTTGATAAATCATCATTAATTCTTTCAATACCAGCAATACCATACAATCTCTCATATTGTACCATTGTTTGATACATCTTAGGATAAATCTCTTCAACCCAAATTTCAGTATTTTTTGATTTTGGTCCATTACAATAAACACATGTGTGTGCATTACCGGCACCACCTAAAACTTTAGATATGTATGATTTTTTATTACTATCTAGTGAAACTTTATATGTAAATAATTCAGAATTAGAACCTTTAGTATAACCAGATAAATAAAATTCACCGTTTGGATCATTAATACTATCAAAATCTTTAAATAAAACATTATTTAATCCATCGGCGATACCTGAATCATTTCTAACCAAATATTGTTCATCGTCTGTAACATCATAATCATTTGATGTTGTTACTCTTGATCGAACCATAGCAACAACTAATTTATCATAATTTGATTGACAAGACGCTGAATAAACAACATTATTTGTTAATGTTGTAATATTAGATGTTGTATCTGCCGATAATGTACCTTGAATAATATAAAATGTACAATCATCTGTATCACTTTTTGTCCAACCAGTTATTGATATTGGTGATATTAAATCTGTTGAAATAACAGTATTATCGTCACCAGAACCATCTGTTGAATAAATTGTCATACCGTTTTGATTAAAGGTGTTACCAGTACCAAACATTGGATCTGATGTTGTCATTGAAAGTTTAACATCGGTTCCAGATATTGTTATACCCCAATCAGTTGTACTTTTAGTACCAACATAGGTTGAACCTGTTACAGTTGGGTGATTATAAAGAACACGGTTACCGACACTATTTGTTTTATAAAAATCAATATTAGCATATGCCGTAATTACATAAGCTTTACCTGCATTATACCCGCTTAAACCTAATACTCTAGTAACAAATAATTGGTTAGATTGTTCTAAATATTGTTTTGCAATGTACCCCATCTCATATTTTGGTAATGATGGTAATGCCGCATATTTTTCTGGGTTAAGAGTACCAAAAAAAGTACTATATTCTGTAAAGTTTTTAATAAAGACTGGTTCAAATGCCGGTCCAGATGGTGCTTCACCTACAACACCTAAAGTTGTTACACCTAAACTTTGTGCAACATAAGTTAAATCTGTTTCTGTAGTATAAACACCCGGTGATACGATAATCTTACTTGAAGCCATAATTTTTGCTTATTTTTTTTTATTATGTTATAATTTCTTTACTTATAAATATTGAGTAAATTCAGAAAGAATTATTAAATTAACAAATATTTATATGCACTGTATCAACAAAATCACACTTTTTTACTTTTTTTTCATACTTATAAAAAATGAGGAATAAAATAAAAAATATTAAAATAAGCGAAGAGTCACACAGTTATTTAAAAAAGTTCTGTGAACAACATGGTTTAAAAATGTTTAAATATATTGAACGTTTAATTTTCGATAATTGTAAAATAACCGAAAAATTTAAAAATGATAATGATATCTACGGTGATTGAGATTAATTTATTGTATTGTTGAACCAGATATTAATCGATTACGTCTTTCAATAATTCTTCTAGGTAGGATTGCTCCGTTTGTTATTTCCTGTACGGTCATAACTCTAGTAATCGCTGGAGTAACTTTAAATTCTTCAGAATCGATTAAATACCCAGTTAATTTAATATCATATGATTGTTGATAAAATCTTCTTTCATCAATGGAATCTATTTGTGATTCATCACCAACACTTTCTAATGTTAATTGTGTGTAGTGACCATTTACATTAATATAAAATTGATTTGATGAAAAATTTCTAAGAATTATTTTATTAAATTTATTTAAATCTCTAATTTTAGTTGAAAATAACCTAACTTCAAATGACATTGTTACTGGAACCGGCTGGGGTACCCTATAAACATCAACACCTTTTTTATTACCATCCCAAGTAGGTACATACATATATGGAAATAATCTTCTAACCGGAATTGTAAATTGATTATCATCATCCCGAGAAACTTCTAATTTTCTAACTACAGTTATAAACGGCATAGATATTTGTTTTTTCTTATTCATTAAATTCCATGTCTTCGTAAATTCTTTCCATCTCTGTAAATTTAAAAAAAACATCGGAACAATTTTTTCTTCTGTTTGTTTTGTTACCGGGTCTGTTGTTTTTGTTACAAGTTTACAATCTTCCTTAATAAAATTAAGAAACGCTTTGTCATGATCTTCATGAAGAACTGATTGTGGAAAAAACCCCCCACCTTTTTGTACATCATCAAAAATTTGATTTACCCTTTCATTATCATACCAAAAATCTGAATATGGGTAATCTGCTCTGGTGTCTTTTCCTTTAACTCCAGATTTATATTTTGAGAAATTAATATCTTTCTTCCTTTTAGGTAATGACATATATTTTATTTTTTTTATTGTATCCCTTTTTCTGGGTCAGTTAATAAAGTATTTAACTCTTTTATTATTTTATCATTAGCATTACCGCCACTAAAATTAATAAATTCTTCTTCATATTTAGCGTCTATTTCTTTATTAGTTTGTTCATCTATCGTTTTAATTGTTGTGTCAATTATACCTTGATTATTATTTTTATTTATTATAACATATATTGTAAGTATTCCATCATCAATATCTGGGTTAATTTCTTCAATTTTAAAAACAATATTATTTTTATCATTTGTTGTTGTTGTATGTCTTAAAATATTTTTAAAATTATAATTAAAATTTATAATATCTAATTCACCAATTTCTGTTGTTTTAGTCCAAATTAAATTATTTGACTGATCAAATTTATTTTGTTCTTTATATCCATCACTGTTTTCATAATAAATTATGTTATTATTATTATCAAACTTCTTTTTCCACCATATACCTAAACTGTTTTCATAATAAATTTTATTACCTTTTTCATCATAATCATTCTTTTCCCACTTATCTTTATTTTTTAAATAATTTAATTTACCTTGTTGATTATAATGCCTAATATATGGATTTACATCTCTTAAATTACTAATTATAGTATCACCATTTTCCGCTACTGACCTTACTGCGGCTCTAATTTTAGCTTTAACCTGTTCAATTAGCCCATCTGGATATTCATGTTCAGATTCCAAATCATCACTACGATTAGCTGCATGTCTCCAAGTAAAACTATCAGTACTAATATGATATTGTAAAAGATCCCAATTAATTTTATCACCACGTTTACCTTCTGGTGTTATTTCATAATTATTAAAATAAGTAAAAACAATATCTTCATAAGTATTATAAAAATAATCACCCTTGTTTCCCGGAGCAGCAATACAATAACTACTTTTTGTTGTTTTAGATGATCCACCATATTTACAAGACGCATTAAATGACTTTACTAACACAATAAGTAATTCTGGTTGGTCATATAACACGATTCTTTCATGTTTTTTAACTTTAACTTCGTGTAATAATGATAATCCCATTAATTTTCTGGATCTATTAATTTCTTTTAACATTGACATTATTCTTCCGATTTTGTTTTTTGAATTATCTCCGATTTGTGCTCAGGTGGGGCGTAAACACTATATAATTTTATTGGTTTATCACCAGTATTAATAATATTATGTTGTTTACCGGCTGGAATAACAAAACCAAAATCATCACTAATTTCAAATGTTTGTTCACCAATAATTAATTCCCCAATACCTTCTTCAATCCGGATAAATTGATCCCCATCACCATGAGTTTCTAAACCAATATCTTCCCCGGAAGCAATTGACATTAAAACTAATTGAAGATTTTTTCCGGTAAAAACAACTTTACGATAATTATCATTATTTATAGTATCCTCATCAATATTTTTTACATATAGTTCTTCCATTGTTGATTCTTGGTTTTTTTCTTCTTTTATAACCTTCAGCCCCATGATATGTCTAGATCTATTTATTTCTTCTTTAAGTCGTTGTTTCATCTGAATTCATATTTATTATTATTTTATCACTAATTTCTTCTTCTTTAGCTATTTTATTTTTTGATTTGAATAATTTATCAGATTTATTCAATTCCCCGGTATACGTATCATCTATTTCAGATGTATATACTCCGGGAGATTTTCTTTGTTTTTCGACTTTCTCCGCTGTTGTTTTTATATTATCTTTTATTCTACTCTTGTCCATACTTTTCTTCATAATTATCTATTAATTCTTGTACAACCGTTTCCGCTGGAATGTTATTTAAGAAGAATCTATTATAAATATCATCTTTATCGAGTTCTATTTCATCATAATACTTTTCATCAACATCATGTAATAATATTTTACGAATTTTTTCGTAATAATTTTCCGGACCACTAGTTTCACCTTGTAAGCGTGGTATTTCATCAAACACTGAAAAATCCATACCCATGGAATTAATCATTAATGATGGATCATCTAATCCTTCCCGATTATCCTTAACAAACATCCATTCAATATTATCTATTTCTTCATCTGTTAGATTTAATTCTTCTTGTGTTTTTTTCATCCACTTATTAAATATATTCTCTAATTCACCCCTATAACCTGTATAGTTAGATTTAAGTATTTCAATTACCGTTCTTCTATCCATTTGGTCACGATGTTTTCTTGGATCTGTTGACCAATTCTTCATATCCGAGAAATTCATTTTTCTGAATTTTTCTTCTGTTATCGGTTTTTGTCTAATCATTTCTCTGGACCTATTGATTTCATTTAATAATCTATCTTCCATAATTAAACACCATTAAAAACACCGTCATCAACTGGTGTACATATTATTTTTCTATAGAAACCAATTTTACCACCCAACAACCTTTCTGTATCATCATTAATATTATCGGTATCTGTTACTTCAAAGTATTTGATATAATCCTCACGGACAGGGTAACCAATATAGTCCCCGGTATTTATTTCGACACCGAGCTCTTCAAGGTGATCTTCATAAACCGAAAAAGTTAAATTACCCCATTCTTCATATCGTAAAGTACCATTGGGATTATATTTTTTATTTGTTTTAGGTTCCAATTTAACCATACACGATATTTCTATTGGATTTTTAAAGCTTATTTGTTGTGAATCTACCTCACCGTATAAATCATCGGTGTCTGTTATTACATGATCAACCGGGTATAAAATTACCCTCATATTAATATCACCCTCAACCCATTCACGACCCATTAATTTTTCTATTTCAAAATCTTCCCAACCATAAAATTTATCTAATCTCTTAATAGGATATCTTTTTTTAGACATTTTTTTAAATTTTTACGAGCGTTGTAGAAATTCGATTTGGATGTTCCTACACTAATACCTAAATATTCTGAAACCTCTTTGTGTGAAAAATTATTTTCCACAATTAATTTAAAAACTTCTCGATATCTTGGTGATAAATTATTTATTTCTTTTTTAATCTGTATTAATGTTGAGTAATCATATAAATTTTCTGGTTCATCAATAAAAATTATATCTTTCAGTTCTTGGTCAATTTCCTTACAATTTTTTCGATAATAATCAATCATTGTATTTTTCATTATTTTTAGTAACCAAGGTTTAATTGTTCTATTATTTTTAATATTATTAATATTTTTTATTACTTTTATCCAACTATCTTGTACCAGATCTTCAGCTAAAAATTTGTTCTTAATAAAACCGGTCAAATAATCAACCAGTTCTTTATTATATCTCACGTATAAATCTTTAATTTCTATTGATTTTTCCATATTTTTAATTATATTAAAACTATAATTTATTAATAAATATATGACAAAAAAGATTCCAATCGAAAAACAAGCTTTCGATATTTTAAATAATTACAAAGGTAATAATAATTTTATTAAAAACCTAAAATATCGAATTAAAAATAACTTAACCACAATGAGTAAGGGAAACGCAACGTATGTTGTTGAGTTTCATGATAAACCAGTATATGGTTTCAAAAAATGGGTAAAAATCGATGATTACTTTGGTGAAGAGTTACAAAAAAAATATATTTTACCTCAAAAACCAACTCAAATTTATATCCATAAGATATTAGCTCAAAGAGAAAAAGCTGTCCACATTTGGGGTAAGGTATTCGAAAGTCAAGAACTGGTTGATTTATGGGTACCCAAAGTTTCTATCATTAAAGAACAAAAGTTAAACAAAGTTGAGTTATCTAAGATAGATTGGAGTAAATATAATCGGAAACCGATGAGTCATCAATTTGTTGGTATTAGATCTCTATTGGAACATGATAAATTTATCCTAGCGGATGATATGGGTTTGGGAAAATGTGAGTTTGTTGATAATAAAGTGTTTACACCACTTGGTAGGAAAAGAATTGGTGATATTAAAGTTGGTGATTATGTTATTGGTTCTAACGGTAAACCCACATTAGTTGAAGGTGTATTTCCACAAGGTAAAAAAGAATTATATAGGGTAACATTTAATGATGGTTATTCAGTACTAGTTGGTGGTGAACATTTATGGTCGGTAACATCAAGTAATGGTAGTAAAAATAATAAAAATAGAGAAATTAGATATACTGTTTTAACAACAAACCAAATGTTAGATAAAGATTTAAGTTTAGAACAAATCGGAACTGGTTGGAATAAAAAAAGACCTTATAAATTTAAAACATATTATAAATTAAGTAATGGTAACAATAAATGGCAAATCCCTATCGTTAAACCTATCGAATTCGGTCGGAACCAATTTGAATGTTTATGTGGTGATGGGTTACCAATAAACCCTTATTTGTTAGGTGTATCACTTGGTGATGGGTATATAAATAAAGTTGGGGATATAAAAATTGAATTACATAAGGATGATTTTGATGAAATATTTAATAATCAAATATTGAATGAGGGTAAACAACAACAAAATAAACGAGTTAATAATATCAATACATTAAAAGAAGAAATTAAATCATTAAAATTAAACGGTACGTTATCACATACTAAATTTATTCCAGATATCTACAAATATTCTAGCATTGATGATAGATTAGCTTTATTGCAAGGATTAATGGATACTGATGGGTATTGTATGAAAGCTAAAAATAGTGAATTCGCAGCTACTGAATATTGTACTGTATCAGAACAATTAGCTGATGATGTTGCTGAGGTTGTACATAGCCTTGGTGGTATTGTTAGGAAACATAGTAAAATTGGTTCATATAAAAAACCAGATGGTACTAAAATAATATGTAAAAGAGTGTTTAGGTTAAATATTAAATTACCAAGTAATTTAAATCCTTTTAGATTAAAACGAAAAGCTGATTTATATAAATCACTACAAAAATATAAAGTTGGTAGGCATATTAAAAATATTGAATTTGAAAAGGAAGATGAGGCCGTCTGTATTCAGGTTAGTTCACCAGATCATTTATATGTTACAGAACATGGTATTGTTACACATAACACATATCAAACGATAGTATCAGCGATAGAATCGGGTTCTAAAAAAATATTAGTTGTTTGTCCCGCTTCGCTAAAATTAAATTGGAAAAAAGAAATTGAAATTTGTGGTGAAAATCCCGATGATATCGCTATTATTTCTGGTAAAAATTGGGTTAGTGGACACAAGTGGACAATTATTAATTATGATATTTTAAAAAACTTTCATACCGTTCCGGATCGAAGAAAAAAAGACCAATTATTAAATATTTCAATATTAGACGAAAAATTTGATTTAATTATTGGTGACGAGTGTTTTACTTATGATACGTTAGTTTCTACAATGAACGGTGATATGAAAATTGGGGACATAGTTGAAAATAATTTAAATATACCGATTTTATCTTATAATTTAAATGAAAATAAATTAGAATATAAAAATATCAATAGATGGATTAAAAAAGAAACAAATAACAGTTTGTTAAAAATAAACTTACCAAACGGTATATTTATAGAATGTACACCGAATCATAAAATATATGTAAAAAACAAAGGTTATGTTAGAGCAGACGAAATCACAACAAACGATGAATTGTTTACATTGTCAGAAACAATTAACAAAAAAACAAATATGGAAAAAAAACAAATTTTGTTGCAGAAGTTGTGCATCAAAAGATGTAAACAATCGACCAGAAATGAAAGAAAAAATGTCATTAATACATACAAAACCGAAGAAAAACATAACTTGTCAATATTGCGGAAAAATATTTTCAGTACGTCCTTGCAGCAAAAGACGTTTTTGTGGAAAGAGTTGTTCTGCAAAATGGAGAATGTCACAACCGGAAATAAGGGAAAAAGTTTATACAAAAGAAACAAGGGACAAAATGTCAATAAAATTAACCTTAGCACACAAAAAAAACCCAGACTGGGCGAAACAAGCGTCAATTCGCATGAAAGAAAACAATCCTATGTTAAACCAAAAAAATATAGAAAAAATGAGGGAGAAATCAGTGGGGAGAACCTTTCTTTCACGAGGTGGAAATGGAAAAATAACGGAACAACAAAAGAAAGTTTACAACGAATTAATCAAAATAGACAATCTTTGGATTTTAGAATTACCAATAAAAACGAAAACAGTAATAAACGATTTCGAATCTTTACCTCCATATTATTCTCCGGATATTGGCCATCCAATACAAAAACTAGCAATAGAGATAGATGGAAATACTCACAAAACAAAAAAATGGAAATTTTTAGACAAGAGAAAGACACAAGTATTAAATGCGTTAGGGTGGAGAGTATTGAGATTTTGGAACAAGGAAGTGGATCTGGAATTGGACAAAGTAATGAAAAAAATACAACAGTCTATAATTTAGAAATTAGTGATAACCATAACTATTTTTCAAATAATATATTAGTTAGCAATTGCCACTTCTTAAAAAATAAAACAGCTGGAAGAACTAAGTTATTTAACGATTTCGCTGAAAAAACTAAAAAACTTTGGTTATTAACGGGTACCCCAATAACAAATAGACCAATTGATTATTATAATTTACTTCACTTGTGTGAATCAAGACTAGCGTCTAGTTGGATAGGTTTTGTTAAACGATACTGTGATG
>Ga0172382_10011490_pt1 | contig 11697 bp, 12 predicted proteins | sample Leawel138RmetaG_FD_122245 | JGI IMG/M metagenome (GOLD analysis project Ga0172382, IMG submission 122245) | Leachate microbial communities from a municipal landfill in Southern Ontario, Canada - Leachate well 138R metaG | ecosystem: Engineered > Solid waste > Landfill > Unclassified | place...
ACTCGGCAACTGGATGCTTTGGTCACGGTTTCGAAAAAAGACATCCTTGAAGCTTTGTCACTGCTTAGAAGTGGCGGTTTGCAGGCAAAGATTTTTCCGACGCCACCCAATCTATTCACGGGATGTTCTCTTTCCATTGCGGTCGCCTCGAGAGACCTTGATGTAATTTCAGAACTCCTTTTGGAGGCAGAAATTGAGGTCTTGCTCACAAGTTACTTCGTTGATAATCCGGTAAGGTCCTTCTATGATAAAACTTGGAATTGACTTTGGTACATCAAGAATAGGACTTGCCTTGCAGATAGAGGGAGTGGAGATCCCTCTATATTCGATAGATCACGCCGGCTACCGAAAATCTCTCCTTGAAATCTTGAAAGAGAAAAGAATCGAGACTGTTGTTGTTGGTCTGCCGATTTCAATGTCGGGCAGATACAGTGAATCGACTATGAGAGCAGTCTCATTTGCCGAGAAAGTGAAGAAGATGTTTCCTGGAAATGTACTGCTAGTTGATGAAACCCTTACAACTGAAAGTGCAAGAAAAATGTCCGTTGAGATTGGGATAGAGTTCGCGAAGGTAAGGGATGTTTTCAGCGCAATGCAGATTCTCAGGAATGAGTCCTCCGGGAAGGCTGTTAAATGGGAAGTACACAACAATAGAAGTGTATGCCGGAATTTGCCAGAACTTCCGTCAGGTAGCAGAGTGTTGTTTTTCAAACCGAAATCTGGACTGATAAAGGGAATAGACTCACTGGAGAAAAAGCCAGGGGTGTTTGTTGAAGACCCACAGGTCTTCCTTTCATTCTTCAGGAAAGGATTGAAGCCGGTAAACCTCATTGACGACATAGACTTTTCAACTTACGATATAATAGTAATCGCTTGTGGTGAAGCGCTCGATGGGATGGTTCATTTGAATTCAAGAGGACTGCAGGTTATTGAGTGCTCGTGGCTCAACGGATAGAGCGCTGGACTCCGGATCCAGAGACTGTGGGTTCAAATCCCACCGAGCACGCCATTTATGTCACACGGGAGGTTATTTATGAAAAAGGGCGATCTTGGCATCGATTTGGGAACTGCTTCACTTTTGGTCTTCCAGAAAGGCAAAGATATTGTCATAGATGAACCTTCGGTCATCGCCGTTGAAGTGAAGTCCGGGAAGATAATTGCAATAGGGTCTGAAGCTAAGGAAATGATTGGGAAGACCCCAAAAGATATCAAGGCCGTCAGACCTATTCGAGATGGGGTTATTGCCGATTATCAGATAATTGAACAGGCTCTGAAAGAGCTGGTCAAGAGAACTCGCACGAAATTCTCACTCTCCCGACCCGCAGTTGTCGTAGGGGTTCCGGCCAAGGTTACCAGTGTAGAGAGGAGAGCAGTCATTGAGGCTACCACGGCTGCTGGAGCAAGCAGAGTATATCTGGTACTTGAACCCGTTGTGGCTGCTGTAGGAGCCGGACTTCATATATTCGATTCTGTAGGAAATATGGTAGTAGATATCGGGGGAGGTACCTCCGATATAGCTGTAATAAGCCTTGGAGGAATAGTGGTTTCTCGTTCTCTAAGAATTGCGGGAGATGCGATGGACGATGCAATAATCAAATTTGTGAAGCGTAAATACAAGTTCCTTATTGGAAGCTCGACCGCCGAAGATGTGAAAATCAAGATTGGAAAGGCTTTCCCGACATTGGAGAGCTACGAACTTGAGGTTCGAGGAAGAGATGCGCTGAACGGCCTTCCAGGGAATATCAGAATCACCTCTGACGATGTTCATGAGGCAATTTCACAGATACTTCAGGACATCGTGCTAAATCTTCGCCAGATTCTAGAAGACACACCTCCGGAAATCGCTGCAGACATTATGGACACTGGCATTGTACTTACCGGTGGAGGTTCCCTGATAAGAGGTTTGCCGGATCTAATCATTCAAGAAACGGGTATAAAGACGATAGTTTCCGAGGACCCAAGGACATGCGTCGTCAAAGGAATTGGCGAGTTGCTCGACAACGATAAACGTCTTCAGAGGGTTGCAATCAATCATAGTAAATAGCTAGACTTGAATCTTGTTTCTTTTTTCAAGTAAGGCGAGAAGATAAGAAACAAGAACGCCCAAAATGACTCCTGAAACAATTAATGTGAGATCAGTATTCTTTCCCGGTCTAGTGATTAGATCGGGTATTGAACCTATCATTAGGCCGAGAAGGAAGGCAAAAGTCTCACTGCGAAACTTCTTCATCAAGTATCTAAGAAGTCTGCTTACGAATAACACTCCCAGGATCACACCTACCCCAATGAAAGCAATGATGACCAGGTCGAAGCTCTTGATTGCGGAGATGGCCCTGGCGTACTCTCCCATAACCAGAAGAATAAATGCTCCGCTAAGCCCTGGAAGTACCATAGCTGAAGCCCCGAAGAAGCCAGCGACTGTATCATAGACCAGACTAATTGCGCCGTGGTCGGTGAGCGAAACGCCTCCAGCACTGGGACTTAGGAGGGATATAAGAATAACAACCGAGGCTCCCACTGCCATCGAAAGTAATGCGCTGATGCCTAGTTTCTCTATTCGTTTGAAAACTACTGGAATGCCTCCTATCACAAGCCCTGAGAATATCCCGTACATAAGTGAAGGGACGGTTGAAAGAGAAAGATCAATAAGAGCTGAGAACCCAAAGATTCCTGTAACGATACCGATGACAAGCTCTATCAAGAAGAGAATCTCTTCTCTACGAATCTTGAGAGCTGTAAGCATCGATATAGAACCTACAAAACGTTCATATAGCCCCCCCAGTAGAGCAATAGTTCCACCGCTAACGCCTGGAATGAGATTGGCAAGACCCATGAGGAAACCTATAAAGACTACATAGAGCACGAAGCACCTCCATACCTTAATTTCTCCAATTATATATCCTTGAAACGGTATCGCACTTACAGGTGACGATTATCGCCAATAATTGTCGGTATTATGTTAGAACCCAGAAAATAAATTCCGGGTTTGGAATGATGAAATGACGCTTCTAGAAGCTAGAAGCTTGCATGCAGTTTTGGCGGAAGATAACGTAAAGATATTGAAGGGCTTGAGCCTCAAAATAGGAAACTGAGAGTTGCAAGTTATCATCGGACCCAATGGTAGCGGTAAATCAGCTCTAGCAAATGTGCTGAAGGGAACCCCCAAATAGAGAGTTACTAGCGGTACTGTGAAATTCATGAAATAAGAACACAGCTGGATGGGCTGTAGACGAAAGAGCTCGAATGGGAATGTGCATTACCTTTCAGCATCTTCAGGAAATTCCAAGGATCAGACTCAGGAGCCTTCTCATATTAGTCTCTCAAAGGACCGGCAGCCGGGAGCCATTACTGAAAATGAGCAAAGAAATCGACAAACTATCTATTGAACTTGGTCTCGAAAGTGAATTAAAAGATATTTGAACGTAGGCTTTTCCGGAGGAGAGAAGAAAAAATTCGAGATGGTTAAGATGAACTTAATTGAGCAAAGGTTTGCGGTTCTTGACGAAATAGATTCCGGGCTGGATGTCGACGCTATGAAAAGCACAGCGTTGTCAATAAACGGATTCAGAAATCCAGAAACTTCAGTTTTACTAATCACACACTATCAGAGGCTTCTTGAGCATGTTGAGCCCGACCATATTCACGTCTTGATCGATGGATCGATAGCAATGAACGTAGGAAAGGACTTGCCAGAGAAGTTGAATTGAAAGGATATGAAGGGATCTTTGGCTCACTCAAGGGGGCCGGATCATACGAGAAGAAGTTTGCTTAGACAGTACTAAGTTTGAATTTCTTTCAGATACTAAGTACAGTTTTATAAGCGAAAGAGGATTCTAGGAGAGGCGGTTTATTCGTTTATGTACCCAAAGGAGTCAAAGTCCCCTTCCTCTTCAGGCACATTCTAGAGTGAACGAGGAAAGCAGCGGTCAATTTGAGCACACGTTGATCATTGCAGATTAAGGTTAAGATCTACAGTTCATAGAAGGCTGTTCTGCTACGAGATTCAACGATCTCAATCTTCATGTTGGCATGGTAGAAATCTTTGCTCTAAAAGATGCGAAGGTCAGGTATTCTACGATTCAGAACCGATCCAAGAAAACGTACAACTTGAATACCAAGGGGCAATTGTCGAGGAGGGCGTAATACAGAACATTTCCGGTGCCGTTTCACTTGCATCGGCCCGCCGATACCTGAACAAGGTCGGTGTGCCCGCGACACACGAGTGCGTTTCCCATCTTGCATAAATCGCTAGAGAGAAGAAAGAAGAGATCTCCGATGTTACTGTTTACAGTTCACCAGATAGTCTGCGATTTTGCTATTTTATCACAAGAAAACACACTCTCACGATCTGGCCGAATTCCTTGAAAGAACTCAGGCAGTTGCATCAGGAGCGGTCATCATTGTGTTCAACTTCAGATGGATGCACTTGGCATTACTTCGGCTTGTAGAGAGTCACTCTACTTGTGCAATACGGTTGAAGATGTTGAAAGACTTATAGAAGGGATTTGCAAAGTAGAAAGGTGGTTCTTATGAACTTCGAGCAACTATATTCCGACTTCATAATGTATCACTTCATGAACAATACGCATCGAGGACGTCCAGAGGACTCTAATTACACAGTCTAGGGCTCGAACACTTCTTGTGGAGATTCGATTACTAATTATCTGATTATTGGAAGAGGAATTGTTAATTCTATGGGATTTGAGGGCGAAAGCTGCGCGATAAGCGAGGTATATGCGGCAGTTATGACGGAGATTCTAGAAGGTAAATCTCTTGAAAAAGCCGGTGCGACAATTGTAATTTCGAGAAAATGAGACGTGGTGAGAGTATGATGGGTCAAAAATCGTTGATGCTGACTTTTTTGAGAGATTGAAGTGTGCAATCCTTCATGGAAAACAACTGCGAAAGTTCTAATTTCTGAACAGCAAAAAAAGACCGGTGCATAACACCGGCTATACTCTGCGCTGAAGTAACCCTACAGGTTGATTATACACCAATTTAGTCTGTAGGATCAACCTTTCTACCCTTTTCCTCCAGATACTTGTCGAGTTTTTCTTGCTCATTGCTGAAGAAGTAGTCCTTCGGGTTCTCCGCCATTTTCGTAACCTCTCCGAATAGAGAATCAAGTACGGTAATAAGCATTTCTCTCTCTGAACCGTCAAACTCTTTATGAAGTATCTGGGCGATCGTCTCTTCATCAATTCCATCGGCAGTATGCTGCTCGAGTGCATTAAAGAACCTCTTTAGCAATTGATCAATATTGTCCATCATTTTCCTCCTATTCCAGAAAGTCTGATTATGTACCTGTTAAGCGATTCGTCTTGGATCTTCAAATCGCTGATGGTTCCCTTATCCAGTGCATTTATAATCGCAAGCGTGACATCTTCAGGGTCGGTGCGAGCCTCCTCTTGAAGGGTATCAATGTCGGTCCCACCATACTCAATCAGTTTTGCGATTTTCAGTGCGAAATCGAAATCAAGATCCTTTAGTTCCTCAAGGTACTCGTCGACAAACAACTCTATCCTGAAAGGAAATTCGGACAAAGCCCATCTCAGCAGATAAACCAGTGTTCTGAATATTGCGGTGGTTCTTCCGTTGCCTGAAACTATGAAAGCCATGAGGTATGAAAGGTAATCTTGCTGGGAAGGAAGAAAATCTAGATGAGAAATCATCTCGGTAAAGAGGCCGACCTCGGACAACGTGATTTCCCTAGTTTCTCGTGGAATCATTCCTTCAAAGAAGTCTGAGACTCTTCGGATTATGTTTTCATCATTCGCATCCGAAAGAAAGGCCATCAGATTTTCAACGTTGATTTCTCCCGATTCCAGGAAACTGGGTTCAGTTAACCGTGAATCTCGATAATTCTTCATCAGATAACTGTAGAAAGACTCACTGATCGCATCTTGAAAGCTGAGATTGCATGCAATCTCACCCTCTGCCATAGACTTGTGCAGCAGTATTGAATTTCTTAACTCAAGGAGTGTATCATCAAGGGTCTCGAGAGCCGTGTCGTATTCGCCCATCATGTCAAGAATTCTGGCCCTCAACACGAGAGCCTTCTCGTCCTTTGTATTGCTGTAGTAGCTTTCGCAGTGAGAAAGTGAATCTTCAAGCATTCCGATGTTCTTCTCTGCTATCGCCATTTCGTATAGAATTTCCGTATTCCTGCTGAGATCATAAGCAGTTCTCAAGTCCTCAAGGGCTGCGAAAAGCTTTCCCTGCCTCGCCCTTGAATAAGCGCGATTATAGAAGCTTTTCCAGTCATTCGCTAGGCCGATGCAATCGGTGAAAGCCTCCTCGGCAAGAGAATACTTCTGGATTTCGTTAAGTACTACGCCCTTTCTTAGAAGCACATCCGCGAAAAGAGGAAATCCCTTCTTCACTCTTTCAATTATCTCCAGCGCTGTTTCATACTCACCCTTAGAAATGAAGCAGTCAATCGTGGCGACCAGGGGAAGCGAGAACTGACCTCCGGACTTCTCAATAGACTTCATGTAAGAGGAAACTGCATCTTCGTACTCCTCCTGAATCTGTAGAAGCCTTCCAAGTTCGTAGTGCCCGATGTAGAACTCTTCGTTCATCTCGACCGACTTCTTGAGCTCAATCTCCGACAGCTCAATTTTCTCTTCCTCTCTAAGCAACAGGCCGAGATAAAAGTGATATCTGTAATCTTTTTTAACTCTGGCTGTCTTCTCGAGAAATTGACCTGCTTCTTCAAGATTGCCTGAATTTAAGGCTCTCTTAAAGGCTTCAAAGTAATAGTAAAGAAGGTACGATTCGTAATAGTCATTCTGCTCGATCCTATTCTGGGCTTCGAGTCCCCTAATGATTACATCGAGATCAATTCTGTCCCTGTCTGTTATGTACTTCATATCTTCAACCAGGACAGGCAGCTTCACTGGGAGATTGTTTGCCTTCGCGATTTCCGGTTTCAATGGAAGATAAACCAAGACCGTCTTGTCTTTCAAAGAATCACCAACTACCTTCTGCTTCTCATTTGCTACAAACCCGCACATATTGTATAATACCAGAAGAGCGATAGAAGATACAGGAGGTATTTTTTGATGGTTGTTCTTGCTTACGTACTTATTTCTCTACACATTGCAATAAGTGTAGGGCTTGGAATTGCTGTAATGCTCCAGATGTCGAAATCAGCCGAGCTTGGTGGAGCTTTTGGAGGCGGTGCTTCTCACACCATGTTTGGAAGAAAGAAAGGGCTGGATACCATGGGAAAGATCACATTAGGTCTTGCTATTGGATTCATGGTGAACAGCATTCTTATTGCATTTGTGATTTCCAGAGCATTTGGCGCTTAAGGTGGTAGATTTGGTGGGGCCTGAGGAACAGCTAAAGGAGCTTTCTAAGAATCATGTTTCGCTAATCTCAGAGGAAGAGCTTCTTGAGAAGCTTAAGAAAAAGTGTTCTTTAAGGGTTAAGCTTGGTGTGGATCCGTCCAGACCAGATCTTCATTTGGGTCACGCTGTAGTATTGAGGAAACTTCGGCTTTTCCAGGAGTTTGGTCATCAAGTGGTTCTCATTATTGGCGATTTCACAGCTAGAATTGGTGATCCTTCAGGGAGATCAAAGACAAGACCCATGCTTTCCAGGGAGGAGGCCAAAGCGAATGCCGAATCCTATAGCAATCAGGCTTTCAAGATTCTAAACAGAGATCTTACTGAAATCCGATTTAATTCCGAATGGCTGGATGCTATGAGTTTTGAAGATGTGATACGACTTTCTTCCAAGTACACTGTCGCAAGGATGTTGGAGAGACACGACTTCGCAAGGAGATACTCAGAAAACGAACCAATAGGTGTATCTGAGTTTCTTTACCCTCTTGCTCAGGCTTACGATTCCGTCGTGGTTAAGGCAGATGTGGAAATTGGCGGCGATGATCAGTTCTTCAATCTTGTGGTGGGCAGAAAGATTCAAGAGGAGTACGGACTTGAGGCTCAGGCGATTCTCACCGTCCCTCTCATTGAAGGCACTGACGGGAAACTGAAGATGTCAAAGAGCTACGACAACTACATAGCTTTCGAGGACTCCCCGAGGGATATGTTTGGAAAGGTAATGTCCATACCAGATTCTTTGATGATGAAGTATTTCAGATTGCTTACCGATAAGAGTGATGCCGAACTTGCTGAATATGACAGAGAACTTCTGAATAAGGCAGTTAATCCGCGAGATATAAAATTGGCACTAGGTGTTGAGATCACGTCCCAGTTCTATGGGAGAGAGATAGCGCTGAATGCTGAAAGAGAATTCGTAAATATATTCAGAAACAAAGAGCTTCCTGAAGAGATGCCGGAAATAAAACTTCCGGCAGAGAGTATTTCAATTGTCGATCTTCTCGTTTCTCATGCTAATATTTCATCAAGAAGTGAAGCAAGAAGGTTGATAGATCAGGGCGGAGTGAGAGTGAATGACGAAGTTCTCGATGATATTCATTCCGTTCTCGATGTTTCCGATGGAGATGTTCTTAGAATCGGAAAAAAGCGTTTCTATCGCCTTGTCAAGTGCTGAATACTCTTGAATATTGACGTATTTTTACTGTATAATAAACTCGTAGTCTGCGTAGAAAATGACAACATTTTGAAAGGGGGTAGGATCCATGAAGAAGCTTTCTATACTGGCGCTAGTCGTTGTTACCTTCGCGAGCCTGGTCTTGGGTGTTGAGTACAGCGATTTGTCAGAGTATCACTGGGCCTACGATAGCGTTATTAAGACGACAGCCGGTGGATTGTTCATTGGTTTCCCCGATGGCACATTCAGAGGTAGTGAAGATGTTACTCGTTACCAACTGGCTATGACTCTTGCCAGGTTTATGGATTATTCTGATGCCGGGGATGCTAAGCTCCAAGAAGTAGTCTTTTCGCTCACTAAGAAAGTTGCAGGACTTTCCTTGGAGATCTCTGACAACAAGAAGAATTTGGTTGATTTAACGGCGGAACTGAGGGCACTCGAAGCAACGGTCGCATCTCTGAAACAAAATGGAATGTCTGGGGACTTCGTGTCGTTGAAAACCTTCGATGACGCGATCGCATTCCTTTATGATGAGATCGACAGACTCTCCGCGGAAGCGGTCAGCGCGAATGATGGAATTTGGCTCATTAACGAAAAGCTAAGCGCAATGAGTGGAGTTCCATCGGACATCGAATCTCTCAAGAACAGGGCAACCGATCTTGAAGTAACCGTCAAACTTCTAGGACAGGCCATTGCCAACCTTAAGAAGGATGAGAACGAACAGAATGATGAGGTTGCAGCGCTTAGTTCGAGACTCGGTGTTTCTGAGAATGTTATAAACAGTTTGACTGCTGATCTATTCGCACTTAGGAGAGGGATGGCCACTAAGGCTGATCTAGCCGATCTTGAGGCAAAGCTGTCGGGCGAAATGCCTGATCTTGAGCCTTATGTGACCAATGAGGAGTTAAATGACAAGCTTTCTCTTATGTACACAAGGATCCTCATGATCCAGGACAGCATTGCCAAGATGCCCGAAGTCAAGTACTATGACACTGAAATTGAAGAGATTGAAGTAGCTCTATTTGGGATTGACGAGACCATGGAAGTTCTATTTGATCAGGTTGACCTGAACATTGCGAGACTTGATTCTCTGGACAACCAGCTTTCTGAATTGAAGACAGAGCTTTCGGCAAAGGCTTCGTCCGGTGACGTAGATACTCTGAAAGGGAGAGTCACCGATCTTGAAGTTCTATCTAGGATGTTGAGCAATGCCGTAATTTCTGCTAATAAGAGAATCTCTGAGCTGAACTATGTGACTCCTGATCAGCTGGCTGCCAAAATGAACTTCCTTTACACGAAGCTTGGACTGACCGAAGAGAAATTGAAAGCAGAAATCAATGTTCTAGCTGACGAAGTCATTATGGTGAAAAATGAAGTCGCTGGCAATTACGAAATGTTGGAAGTCGCATTCGATCAAATCGATGCTAACATTGCGGTTCTTGACGAACATGCCGATATGATCGCTTCTATTGAAGGCAGAACAGCTTCTCTTGAGGGAAAAGTCGGAGTCCTAGAGGAAGAAGTTGACAGCTTGAAGAGTATTACCAACACAATGGCGATTCAGATGTTCAAGCTCGACAGGAACAAGGCAGACAAGACTGCTCTTGCAGCTGCAGAAACGAGGATCTCTGCGCTTGAAGAGAATGACGTGGCCTTGGAAAGCAAGATATCGGCTCTGGAAGACACACAGAAGCAGAACATAATCAATACAAATGCAGCCATAATTCTCTCTTTTGTAGCACTAGCATTTGGAGCCGTAGGGTTAATCCTGAAATGATCTCTCTGTGCAACTTAGCAACGCATGTGTTTGCTTTTGTTACATGAAATGTGGTATATTTACGTTATGCGCATCACCAAAAACCAAAAACACTCTTATAAAGGGGGTAAGTGTGCATGAAGAAGCTTGTTGGAATCTTAGTGGTACTTCTGGCCATCTCGGTTGCTTTCTCGGCTACCATTACTCTGAGCCCTACAATCAAAGGTACGCTCTGGGGCCATGTGGAACTTAACAAAGGCGGGCTTGATACCGCTCTTGGAATCGAAAAGTTATCAGTTAGTTTCGGTGCCAAGGCCGATGCTACTGACATCACTCTCGATCTAACGATTGTTCTCCCATCGGACAAAACCACTGTCAACCTAAAGTCTTTCACAGTGGAGAATGATGCGGCAGCACTGAGCTGGTACGCCGCGAAATCTTTAGCCGGCGGGACAGATGCAAATCCAGGTTTAAACTGGTTCAAATGGTACGATGACGACGTGGCAAATGTCACGATGGAGTTGGTACTGAAAGACCTCGGATTGAGCATCGGTACTCAGGAAGCTGCAACAGACAAGATTGCATTGTTCGGTTCTTGGGATATCTTCTCTTTTGCCGTTCAGACAGGACTCGATGCTCTCAAGTGGAGCGAAGATTTCATCGCTGAAGCAACTTTGACTCCTTTGCCAGGCCTTGACATTTCTGGTGGAGTAAAAGCAACGGATCTTCTTGGTACAGCTACATTCAACTATGTTGTTGATGCCAAGTACACGCTGAACGTAGGTTTGTTGACATTGACTCCTCGTGCAAGGTACTCCGACACACTGGGTCAGTATGTTGGGCTTAAAGCAGCGTATGAAATTGGAGTTCTCAAGATCACAGGCGACGTGAAGTATGATATTGAGGCGAATGCCATTGAGACTTGGATACAGCCGGTCATTTCCAAGGACGGTATAGGCTGGGCAGGCGTGAAGTTTGGTTACGATTATGATTTCGGAGCAGCTACTCAGTCTATGACTCTCGGTTTCTTAGTGAAGTCCAACGGCTGGGCCGCTGGACCAGTTAGTGTTGACCTTTACGTAGGTTCTGGCGATTTCAATACCTTCTACGGAAATGGATCAAGGAAATTTGGTGCAGAGATCATTGGAGATGTTCTTGCCGATGCTAAGGATATATCTGTGTATGGAGAGGCAGCTCTTGATCTAGCAATGGGCGGTTTCAACCCTTCGATTACAGCCGCAGGTGGCTACTATTTCCTTGACGCTTCTAAAGAGCTTGTATTAGGTTTGACATTCCCAGTTCTCATTGATGGTTTCAACTTTGAGGCTGGGGTCGATGTATTTGATCCAGCAGACACTTGGTACGCGGGTCTTTATTACAATTACAAATTCTAATTTATGTTGAAAATGAGCCGGCCC
>Ga0172382_10011491_pt1 | contig 11697 bp, 9 predicted proteins | sample Leawel138RmetaG_FD_122245 | JGI IMG/M metagenome (GOLD analysis project Ga0172382, IMG submission 122245) | Leachate microbial communities from a municipal landfill in Southern Ontario, Canada - Leachate well 138R metaG | ecosystem: Engineered > Solid waste > Landfill > Unclassified | place...
GGAAAAAGGCCGAAAAACCTGCGGAAGTTAAGACTGAAGAAATTAAGCCGGCAGCCGCTGTAGAAAAGATTGAAGCAAAGCCGGTCAAAAAAGAGCCTGCCAGGCGCAAGCCCCTGAGTGTGGCCGAGCGGTCCCTGCCCATCACGGAACGGGTGACCGAGCCTGTCCCGGTAGTGCCGGCGGCACCGGTCGCCTCGCGGCCGCGTCCCCTGATTACCGAAGACGGCAAACCCTTGCGCGCCCAGCGCGGCAGCTATGTCGGGGCCGACCGGGATACACCGGCGGTTGAGCGCCAGCCCCAGAGGCCCGCCAGGGAGGACCGGCGTCCGCCGCGTCCCGCGGCAGCGCCGCCACGGGGACGGCCGCAAACAGTTGCCCCCCTGCCGGTGGAGCCAATCGTGGAGCCCGAAGCCCAAAAACCCGGGGCCTCGACCCGCCGAAGCCAGAAAGGCCGCGACCGGCGGTCAGAGGACTTCCGGGACCGGAGCCGCCGCGAACAACAAGCCGCGGCGAGCCGTGGTCGCGGACGGCGGCGTCCGCGTACAGCTGAACCTGTGGCGGAACAGCCCAAGCGGCCCGTCGCCCAGCTGACCAAAGTGACCCTGCCCTCCACCCTGACGGTCAAGGAACTGGCTGAAGCCATCAAGAAGACTACGGCCGATGTCATCATGAAGCTGATGACCCTGGGCATGATGGCCACCATCAACCAGGAGATCGATTATGAGACGGCCGAGATCATTGTCTCCGAGTTCGGGATCAGCAGTGAGCGGCTGGTGGAGATCACCGAAGAGGACATCCTCTTCGACGACACGGCCGACCGGGACGAAGATTTGGTTTCGCGGCCGCCGGTTGTCGTGGTCATGGGCCACGTCGACCATGGCAAGACCTCCATCCTGGACTACATCCGCCAATCCTCGGTCACCGAGGGCGAGGCGGGCGGCATCACCCAGCACATCGGGGCCTACTCGGTCAAGGTGGACGGCCGGACCATCACCTTCCTGGATACCCCCGGCCATGAGGCCTTTACCACCCTGCGCGCCCGCGGCGCCCAGGTAACTGACATCGCCATCCTGGTGGTGGCGGCCGACGACGGCGTCATGCCGCAGACAGTCGAGGCCATCAACCACGCCCGGGCGGCCAATACGGAAATCATTGTCGCCATCAACAAGATCGACAAGCCGCAAGGCGACGTCGAGCGGGTCAAGCGGGAACTCTCCCAGTATGGCCTCATGGACTCAGACTGGGGCGGCCAGACCACCATCGTGGCAGTCTCAGCCAAGACAGGCCAGAACATGGACGAGCTTTTGGAGATGATTCTTCTCACTGCCGATGTACTGGATCTGCGCGCCAACCCCACTCGCCAGGCCAAGGGCACCGTCATCGAAGCCAAGCTGGATCCGACACGGGGACCCCTGGCCACCATTTTGATCCAGCGCGGCACCCTACGCCAGGGCGACGCGGTGGTCGTGGGCAGCACGGTCGGCCGTATCCGGGTCCTTTACAATGACCGGGGCCAGCAGATTGAATCCGCCGGTCCTTCGACCCCTGTCGAGATCGTGGGCCTGGGAGGGGTCCCCGAAGGGGGAGACATCCTCTACCAGGTCGAGAACGAGCGCGTGGCGCGTGACCTGGTCGACCGCCGCAGGGAAGAAGATCGGGAGACGGCCCTGCGCCAAAGCTCCCGGATGTCGCTTGACACCCTCTTCGACCGCATGGGCGACGCGGAGCTGATCGACCTCAATATTATCGTCAAGGCCGATACCCAGGGGTCGGTCGAGGCCATGACCTCCTCCATGGAGAACCTGTCCACCGACAAGATCCGGGTCAAGGTCATCCACGGGGCAGTCGGCGCCATCACCGAATCGGATATCCGCCTGGCCGAAGTCGCGGATGCCATCATTCTGGGCTTCAATGTGAGGCCGGCCGCCACGGCGGCGCAGATCGCCGCAGCCTCCAACGTGGATATCCGCAGCTACCGGGTCATCTACGAAGCCATCGAGGAAGTCCAAAACGCCATGCGGGGCCTCCTGGGACCCGTCATGCGCGAAGTGGTGGTGGGCCATCTGGAAGTGCGCGATGTCTTCCACGCCTCCAGTGTCGGAACCATCGCGGGCTGCTATGTCACGGACGGCCGGGTCCACCGCAACGACAGCGCCAGGCTGCTGCGCGACGGCGTGGTCATCTACGAGACCAAACTTGCCTCGCTGCGCCGTTTCAAGGACGACGTGCGGGAAGTGGCCGCCGGCTACGAATGCGGGCTCAGCCTGGAGAAATTCAACGACATCAAGGTGGGGGACACCATCGAGGTCTACACCATGAAGGAGGAAGAAGCGGATGTTTAACCGATCGGAACGGATGGGCGACGAGATCCGCCGTATTCTGGCCGGACTTGTCCAGCGCAGGCTGAGTGACCCCCGTATCAATGAAAACGTATCGATCACGGGCGTCAAGCTGTCCAGGGACCTGGCGGTGGCCCGGGTCTACTACAGCGTCTACGGCAATGACCAGGCCCGCCAGGGGGCGGCAGAGGCCTTTGAAAAAGCGGGCGGCTTTTTGCGGCGTGAACTGGCCTCCCAGCTTCGGTCCCGCAAGGTGCCGCGCCTCTTGTTTATTGAGGACAGCAGCATCCGGGACGGGGAAGCCATCGATGAGCTGATCCGGCGTGTGCGCCAGCAGGATGAAGCAAAGGCCCCGCAGCGAATGGAGGAAGAAGAGGATGAAAGAATCCAGGGAGGCGGGGAACCGACTGCTTGAGGTCGCGCTGGACCTGGCTGCCGATGGCGGCCGTATCGGTCTCTTCCCCCACGAGCGCTTCGACGCCGACGCGGTCGGGGCAGCTGTTTCGCTTTCAAGAGCCCTTGGTTCCCTGGGCTGCGTGTCCACTGTCCTGGTCGGTGAGCCGGTACCCGAATCCCTCCAGCACCTGCCGGGCCTGGAGGAGCTTCTGTTTTACGATCCCGCTGACTGTCCCGTATTTGATCTGGCCCTGGCCATTGACTGCCGCGAGCCGGATCGTTTGGGCGGGCGGGCAGCTTGCTTTTTAAAGACACCGCTTCGCGGCGCAATCGACCACCACGTTTATGACGGGGAAGCCGGTGACCTGGAGCTGATCGACGCCAACGCCTCTTCGACCAGCGAACTGGTCTTCGAGATGATCTCGGACCTGGAACTTCACCTGGGCCGGCCCGTCTTCGACCCGGTCATGGCGGTTCTGCTCCTGGCGGGCACCATCACCGATACAGGCCGGTATGCCTACAGCAACACCACCCCCCTGGCTCTCAGGCAGGCTGCCGCCATGCTGGAGCGTTTCGACATCGATCTGAGCCAGCTCAACTACGATCTTTTTGAGCGCACCACCCTTGAGCGCCTGCAGATCAAGGGAGATATCCTGTCGACCGTCCGGCCGGCGGGAAAGGGCCGGATCCTCCTGGCCCACGCTACCCGGGCCATGCTGGCCCGGCGGGGCGCCCCCGATGACGAGCTGTCCAACCTGGCCTCGGAGATCCGCGCGGCCGAAGGTTCTGCCGCCGTCTTCCTCCTGGTTGAAGGGGAGGACGGATCCATCCGGGTCAGCATCCGTTCCAACAGCTGTTTTGACGCGGCTGCCTTTGCCGGCCGCTTCGGCGGCGGAGGCCATGTCAGGGCAGCCGGCATGACCCTGGAAAAGCTGAGCATGGATGAGGCGGAAAAGCTCCTGGCCCGGGAGGCGGAGGCCCAGCTCGAAGCCTGTCTGAATGAAGGCACCCCGGAATGACCGGACCGGTTGAGGGCATCCTCATCGTTGACAAAGAGGCGGGCATGACCTCGGCTGATGTGGTGTCACGGATCCGGCGCCTTGCCGGCATCCGCCGCGTCGGCCATACGGGAACCCTGGACCCTTTCGCGACAGGGGTCCTGCCTGTCTGCCTGGGCCGGGCGACGGCGGCGGCCACCTTCATGCTCAACTGGGCCAAGCGCTACCGCTGTGAAATCCGCCTGGGCTACGCCACCTCGACCATGGATCCCGAGGGTCAGGTGACAAAAAGACCGGCCCGGCCCTCCCTCTGGCGCCGTTTCCTGGATCAGACGGATGAGCGGGCCAGGCAGGACCTGGAAGAAGCGGTGGCCTCCCTGACCGCCATTGGCTTCCAGCAGGCCCCCCGCTATTCAGCCGTCAAGGTCAAGGGAAAACCCCTTTACCTCTACGCCCGCCAGGGCCAGGAGGTCGAGCGGCCGGTGCGGCCTGTCGCTGTCTATGAGGCCGGGTTGCAGGGAGTCAGAGCCGATGAATCCGGCTACCCCCTGGTGACGGTTGAATTTCTGGTCAGTTCCGGTACCTATATCCGCTCACTGGCTGACGAGCTGGGGGAGAAGCTTGGCTGCCAGGGTCACGCGGCGTCACTGGCGCGCCTGGCCGCGGGTCATTTCGATCTTTCCTCCGCCTTCCGGCTCGATCAGCTGACGGGCGAGTTGCAGGGCTTGCTGCTGCCGGCAGGTGACGCTTTTCGCGGCTGGCCCAGGCTGAGGCTGTCCAGGGAGCAGGCCTTGGACCTGGCCTACGGGCGGGCCATTAATTTTGGTGAACAGGGGCTTGAAGCGGCGGAAGAAGCGGCCGGCAAGCTGTCACCGCCGCCTGATGACAGCTGGCTGGCCTGCCTCCTGGAAGGCCGCCTCCTTGCTGTCGGCAGGCGGGAAGAGGACAGCTTTCGTGCCCGGCGCGTCTTTATAAGGCCGGAGGAATTATAAGGTGGAGTGCTTGTGCTGAGGATTTATCGAGGTTTGGAGGGAATAAGAAGAGAGCGGCGGGGGATTGCCCTGGGTGTTTTTGACGGGGTCCACCGGGGGCATCAGGCCCTGATCCGCGCCCTGCTCGAAGCCTGCCAAAAAGACCAACTGATTCCCTCGGCCCTGACCTTCTCTTATGAGGCCGGTTTCGGCTTTGACCGCAAACCGGTCGGCCACAGCTTCATCATGTCGGAGGAAGAGAGATTGAGGGCCCTGGGCGAAACCGGCCTGCAGGAAATCTTTCTGGTGCCCCTGACGGATGACTTCCTCCACCTTTCTCCGTCCGACTTCCTGGACCTCTTTGTGGCTGGCCGGCTGGGCGGCCAGCTCCTTGCCATCGGCCAGGACGGCCATTTTGGCTGGCGGGGCCAGGGCGACGCCCGCTTCCTCCAGGATTACAGCTCGACCCATCCGCTCCGGTCCCTGGTCGTCGGGGATGTCATGTGGGAGGGTGACAAGGTATCCAGCACCAGGATCCGCGGCCTTCTGGCCAGAGGGGAGATGGAGCAGGCCGCCGCTTTGATGACGCGGCCCTTCCGCCTTTCCGGCACCGTGATCAGCGGCAGGCGGATCGGTTCCTCAATCGGTTTTCCCACGGCCAATATCCGGTATCCGTCCACTGCGGTCCTGATCCGGCGAGGGGTCTACATGACCCTGGTGCGGTATGGCGGCGCGGACTTCCCCGCCGTCACAAGTGTGGGGGTCGCGCCCTCCGTGCATGGGGAGCGCAGAGAACTGCTGGTTGAGTCCTATCTTTATGACTTTGACCGGGACCTTTACGGCCGGGAGGTGGAGGTAATCTTCCTATCCTTTGTCCGGGACGAGCGGCGCTTCGATTCGCTGGAGGAACTCAAGGCCCAGATGGCCCGCGACATCGAGGGCGTCCGCGCCCGCCACGTGGTGTGATAAAATAAGCCTACTTCGGAGGTGGATCATGCTCTACGTTTTGAATTACCACGTCTCCTTTCCCGGTTTGGGTATTGAGAGTCTGGTCGTCAACCGCGAGGCCTTTTCATTCAACTTGTTCGGCCGCCAGCTGACCGTCTTCTGGTACGGCTTAATTTTTACCCTGGCCATGGTGCTTTGCATTGTGATCGCCATGATCCGGGCTAAAAAGCACAATTTCTCCCGGGACGATATTCTTGACTACTTCCTCTGGATGATCCCCCTGATCCTGATCGGATCGAGAATCTATTATGTGGCCTTTGAGTGGGACCAGTTCAAAGGGTCGCTTTCTGCCATTTTCGATTTGCGGCAGGGAGGCCTGGCCTTCTACGGGGGTGTGCTGGGCGGCATGCTGGCTGTGGCCATCGCCGCGCGAATCAAGCGGGTCAAGCTCCACCGCATCTACGATTATCTGGCTGTCCTGATCCCCCTGGGTCAGGGCATCGGGCGCTGGGGCAACTTCTTCAACCAGGAGGCCTTCGGGACCAACACCTCACTGCCCTGGGGCATGATCAGCGAAGGGACAGCCCAGGGCCTCATGGCCCTCAACCCCGACCCGGGCAAACCCTTGCCGGGCCTCAATCCCGGCCTGCCGGTCCATCCCACCTTCTTTTACGAATTTGTCGCCAACATGATCATTTTTGCCGTTCTGCTTGCGGTCCACAAGCGGCAAAAACGGCCCTGGACCACCGTCCTGACCTATTTCCTCCTTTACGGGATCGTCCGCTTCTTTGTGGAAGGCGTGCGCACCGATTCCCTGACCTTCGCGGCTTTCGGCCAGACCTTGCGGATCTCCCAGGTCCTGTCGGCTGTCATGGTGGTCGGTTCGGCCATTTTGCTGATTCTGATCCGGGCCCGGGCGGTCAGGCGGGCGCGCCTGATGGCGGAGATGGAAGCCAGGCCGGACCAGGTTCCTGAATATGCTGCCGCCGGCGACTCCAATCAGGGCGAAGCCTGAAACCAGTCTCATGAAGTGGACCGATGAAGCCATCCAGCGGACCGGCAAGGATCTGAAACAATCACGGGCCGACATTTTCTTCCAGGTCCTGGATTACCGCATGCTGGTCCCTGTCCTGGCCCTGGTCATCATCGGCCTGGTTGTCCTCAATACTGTCCTGGCCAAAGGCTACGGGGCGGTCATCTTCGATTACCCCATGAACTTCTACAAGCAGATCGCGGCGGTTCTTTTAGGCCTGGTAGCTGCTTTCACCCTCTGTCTTTTTGAGCCGCCCACCATGCGGCTGATCGGCGGGGCCGTCTACGTCGCCAGCCTGATCCTGCTCCTGGTGGTCAAGATTGACGGTTACCGGCCTGTCGCCGGGGCTGACAGCTGGATCCGGATCCCGCTCTTTGGCTCCTTCCAGCCCTCGGAGCTGTCCAAGATCGGTGTCGCCATGATGACCGGCCCCGTTTTTGCCGCCATGAAGAGGGGTGAAATGTCAGCGGGTCAGGGATTTCTGCGGATCGGACTCCTCTACGGCCTTCCCTTTCTTTTCATTGTGACCGAGCCGGATCTGGGCACCAGCCTGGTTCTGATCTTCATGTTCCTTTGCACCACCTTTGTCTGGGGCGTGCGCTGGCGCACCATCATCCTGGCCGTGACCGGAACCGTCTTCCTTGTCCTGCCCGTCTCCTGGCAGTTTATTCTCAACGCCGCCCAAAAAGAGCGGATCATGACCTTCCTTTTTCGCGGCTACGATAAATCCGCTTCCTACCACATCGAGCAATCCCTGGCCGCCGTGACCTCGGGCGGCCTCGCGGGCAACAGGACAGGGGTGTCCGTCAGCGTTCCCGTCAAGGAGTCGGACTTCATCTTCACGGCCATCTCGGAACAGCTGGGTCTTATCGGCACCAGCCTGGTCATCCTGCTGGCTCTTTATTTCATCGCCCACACCCTGCGGGTGGCCGGCAAGGTGGCCGGCCGTTCACCGGACGAGTCCTACATCATGGTGGCCCTGATCGCAGGCGTCGCCTTCCACTTCATTGAGAACATCGGCATGACGGTGGGCCTGCTCCCCATCACCGGCATCCCCCTTCCTTTCATCAGTTACGGCGGATCCGCCATGATCTCCAACTTCCTCCTGCTGGGAGTCCTCCTTAACTACTCCCTGAACCACACAGCCAGGCTCTCTCTTTAGTCACCCCGGCTTAGGGGGTTTGGCGCGGAAACCGGAGCTGATCCGGTCTTTTTTCTCGTGATTTGGACGAATTGTGGGGAAAAGTGGCGCCTATTGACATATTAGTGGTGTTTTGTGGTAGAATAGCCAACAAAGTAGGAGGAGTCTTGTCATGGCGCGCTATACCCATACGGTCGACACAAAGGGACGGGTAATTGTCCCGGCCAAAGTCCGTGAAAAACTGGACGGTGTTCTGATCGTGACCCAGGGGATCGACCAGGGCTATCTGGCCGCCTATACCCCCGGGCAGTTTGATGCCATCAAGGAACAAATCCTCAATAATTCAAGCACGGGCTACGAAATCCGCAAGCTGAAGCGGGACGTGCTGGGCGCCTCGACCGTCTGCGAATTTGACGGCCAGGGCCGCATGTCGGTTCCCGCTTTTTTATGGAAACATATCCAGGTCGAACCGGGTGACGATGTATGCTTCATCGATGTGTTCGACAAGATAGAGATCTGCTCCCAGGCCTTCTTCGACAGGATCAGCGAGAGCGAAGGATCCCTGGCAGATATGGATTTGTCCGGCTATGACATCCGCGGATTATGATGCCTGGCATTTGCCTGTCCTGGCCCAGGAGGCAGTGGACGCGCTGGCTGTCAAAGCGGACGGTCTTTATATTGACCTGACGGCGGGCGGCGGCGGTCACAGCGCCCTGATCCTGGAAAAGCTGGGGGAAAAGGGGCGCCTCTTCGCGGCCGACCGGGACCATGAGGCCCTGGAGGCCAGTGAAGCCAGGCTGGCCTGCGTCAGGACCGGAGGGACATACCAGTTGATCGAGGCGGCATTCACACAATTTCCTTCATGGCTCGATCCCCTGGACAGGGGGCGGGTCGATGGTCTGCTGGCCGATCTGGGTGTCAGTTCCCACCAGTTTGACCGCGGTGAACGCGGTTTTTCCTACCTGAAAAACGGACCCCTTGACATGCGCATGAACCAGGGGCAGGGGAAGACAGCCGCCCAATTGCTGGCCTCCCTTTCCCGGGAGGAGCTGGAGACCCTGCTGCGGATCTATGGCGAGGAAAGTCAGGCCGCTTCCATCGCGGCCGCCATCGTTCGGCGCAGGAAGCAAAAACCTGTTACCGAGACCTTGGATCTGGCGCAAATCGTTGCCTCCGCCGTGCCGGCCCGCTTGCGCCGCGACGGCAATCCGGCCCGCAAAACATTCCAGGCCCTCCGCATGGCCGTCAATCATGAACAGGAAGAACTGGCCCATCTGCTTTCCGAAATCCCCGCCCTTATGGCGGACGGGGGCCGGGCTGTCCTGATCAGTTTCCATTCCCTGGAAGACCGCATGGTCAAGCAGGCCATGCGGACCTGGCAGTCACCCTGCCAGTGCCCCCGCGATTTCCCCCAATGCATCTGCGGGAAAAAGCCCCTGGGCACCGGCCTGACGCCTAAACCGGTCATGGCCCCGGCTGCCGAGATGACAAGGAACCCACGATCAAGGAGCGCCAGGCTCCGCGCCTTTGAGTTCCATAAGGAAGTGTCCCATGACTTACTACGATGACGGAAATCTGGCCAGGCAGCTCTCTGGCCCCGCCCCGCGGCTGGCTCCGCTCCCGCGGCCCCGTGACCTTGAGGCGGAAAAAAAGGCCAGGCAGAACCGGCTGGTCCGGGAAGCCGCGATCCGCAAGCAGTATAAGGCGGCAGGCCGGGCTCATGCCAAGGCAGTGCTGCACCTCATGGCCGTTTTCGTCCTGGTAGCCGCGGTGGCGGGCTTCGTCGTCTGGCGCAGCGCCAAAATAACCGAGATGAGTTTTATCAACGCGGGCCTGGGCCGCCAGATTGCTGAACTGGACAAGGAAAACGGCCTGCTCCAGGACAGGATCGCGAAAAGGGCGTCGCTCCAGACGACCCGGGAACAGGCCGCGGAGCAATTGGGCATGCAAAAAGCTACTTCCGGGCAGATTCACTATATTTCAACCATCCATTTTCAAAGGAGCGATAATACCGGAGACAGTCAGCTGCAGGGACGCCGAGAAATTTTGGCCGACAATGAGTGGCTGGCCGTGATTGAAGCGTGGGTCAGAGACCACTGAAGGGGGGGACGGGGGCTGGGCCCCCTGTCCGGGACTGAGGATGAAACAGCGACATCGAGCATCAGCCGGTAGTCCTCCAAGGAGGACCCGGTGGTTCTTCGAAGCCAAGGCGGCCCTCATCGTCCTGGCCTTTTTTGTCGCGGCGTCAGCGGTCCTGACCGGTTTTTACCGGCTGCAGATTACTGAAAGCGAAGTCCTGGCCGCCAAGGCGGCCGGTCAGCAGTATGTGACCCAGCAGGAGCAGGCGCGGCGCGGCATGATCCTGGACAGAAACGGTTACCCCCTCGCCTTTTCGACTTATCTTTTCAGGATAGGGATCACCCCTGCCGATGTTTACAGCAAGGTCAAGGGGGTCGACGAAACCCTGATCGTCAGCAAGATGGGCGAATTTTTGAACCTGGATGAAGAGGCCCGCGCGGCTATCCTCGAAATGATCAGGACCGACCGGGCCAGGGGATGGACGGGGCTGGAAAAGAGCCTGGCCGGCCACCAGGCCCTGACTTACGCCACCATCGCCAGTGAAGTGCCGGAAGCCGATGCCATGGCGCTCAAAGAATGGCTTGATGAAAACCGGGTGGGAGGGGTCCGCTTCGACGCGGAAGAGAGGCGGGTCTACAATAACGGCGTGCTGGGCTCTGCCGTCCTGGGCCTGACCAAGGCGGACGACGGCAGGATCAGGGGTGTTTCAGGCCTGGAAGCAGCCTATGACAGTCTCATGTCGGGTGAGGCGGGCCATACCTTCGCCAAGCGGAACAATTACACGACAAGGGGGGTGACCCCGTTTTCCCGGACCGTCAACAGCCCCGCCCAGGAGAGTCTCAACCTGGTCACCACCCTGGACATGGAGGTCATGTCCATCCTCCAGGAGGAGCTGATGTCAGTCGCCGCGGCGGCCGGTCTCATCTCCGGTGTCAACGGCCTGGTCATGGATGTGAAAACAGGTGATGTCCTGGCCATGGCACAGCTGGCCCCCTTTGATCTCTCCCGGCCGGACGCCCTTCCGCTGGGCTTTACCCAGGAGTCATGGGACAGGCTGGAAGCTGCGGAGAAGACAGCCTATCTTTCCTCCAATCTTTGGAACAACATCAACATAACCGATATCTACGAACCGGGGTCGGTCTTTAAGGCCGTCACCCTGGCCATTGCCCTGGAAGAGGGGGTCGCCAGGGAAGAGACCGCCTTCAAGGACAATCCCCTGGAAATCCAGGGTGAATCGATTACCTGCCATACCGGCTACGGCCACGGTGAAGAGACCTTGCGTGAGGCCTTTTACAGATCCTGCAACCCGGTCTTCGTCCAGCTTGGCGGCCTGGTCGGCAAAGATCTTTTCTACGAGTGGGCACGGCGTCTGGGCCTCTATGACAAAACGGGAATTGACCTGCCCATGGAGTCTTCGGGCCATCTGCACACCGATCCCATGGCCATCGACTTCGCCAACCTGACCTTCGGCGAGTCGTCCTACACCACGGCCATCCAGCTGGCCCAGCTCTTTTCCATCATAGGAAACGGCGGCTATACGGTAACACCCCGTCTGGGAGCCGCGTCCACAAGTGACGGCCTGGAAACCATGGTTCCCTTCGCCCTGGAGGAAGGAAGCCGGGTCCTGTCCGGGGAGACCTGTCAACGCGTCCGGTCCATGATGATGGATGTGGTGACCCGGGGAACGGCGGCGGGGACTTTCGGGGCCATGGGCTTGACACTGGGCGGCAAGACCGGAACCGCGGTCGATTCCCACGACGGCCGGCGTACTTTTTCCTTTGTCGGCCTGGCC
>Ga0172382_10011493_pt1 | contig 11697 bp, 8 predicted proteins | sample Leawel138RmetaG_FD_122245 | JGI IMG/M metagenome (GOLD analysis project Ga0172382, IMG submission 122245) | Leachate microbial communities from a municipal landfill in Southern Ontario, Canada - Leachate well 138R metaG | ecosystem: Engineered > Solid waste > Landfill > Unclassified | place...
AAACGAAGTATTCGACCGCATTGCGAGGGAAGAATTCCCGCATCTCTGCGTACAGCTGGGCGGCCAGCGTCTTGTTGTGGGCCAGCACGAGCGCAGGCCTGCCCGTGCGGGCAATCACGTTGGCCATGGTGTAGGTCTTGCCGGAGCCCGTGACGCCCAGCAGGGTCTGATACATGAGCCCGTCGTTCAAACCCTGTACCAGGCCATCGATCGCGGCGGGCTGATCACCCGCCGGCGGATACGGCTGATAGAGCTGGAAGGGACTGTCCGGAAATTCCACGAAACCGGCGGCTTTGGCCATACTGGACACACCTAAGGGAAACCCCGTATTATCACATTCTTACGTGTCATTGAGCCAGCCCTTCAATTTCCCCACCCTGCCCGCCGATATGAACTCGCTTTTCGAATCCGTCGAACTCGCTCCGCGCGACCCCATCCTGGGTCTGAACGAACAATATAATGCCGACGCCCGCCCGGGCAAGGTGAACCTCGGCGTCGGGGTCTATTACGACGACGAAGGCCGACTTCCGCTGCTCAAGGCCGTGCACAAGGCTGAGGTGGCACGTATCGAAGCCGCCGCGCCGCGCGGCTACCTGCCCATCGAAGGCATCAGCACATATAACAAGGGCGCCCAACGTCTGCTGCTGGGCCAGGGCAATCCCCTGCTGGATTCGGGCCGCGTGCTCACAGCCCAGGCACTGGGCGGCACCGGCGCCCTGAAGATTGGCGCCGACTTTCTGAAATGGCTTGAACCCAATGCCAAAGTCCTCATCAGCAACCCCAGCTGGGAAAACCACCGCGCCCTGTTCGAGCGCGCCGGCTTCCCGGTAGAAACCTATCCCTACTACGATGCCGCTACGCACGGGCTGGATTACCCGGGCCTGCTCAGCACCCTGAATGAAGCGCCCGCAGGCACCATCGTCGTCCTGCACGCCTGCTGCCACAACCCGACGGGTGTGGACCCCAGTTTTGAGCAATGGAAGGAAATCGCCCAGGTTGTCAAGCAGCGCGGCCTCATTCCTTTCCTCGACATCGCCTATCAAGGGTTCGGCGCCGGCCTGGAAGAAGACGCCGGCGTGGTGCGCCACTTCGCCGAACAGGACATCACCATGCTGGTAAGTTCCTCGTTCTCGAAATCCTTCTCTCTGTACGGCGAGCGCGTCGGCGCCCTCACCCTGATCTGCTCTTCCTCCGAAGAGAGCGAGCGTGTGCTCAGCCAGCTCAAGCGCGTGATCCGCACCAACTACTCCAATCCGCCCACCCACGGCGGCACCATCGTCTCCATGGTGTTGAATACGCCCGAACTCTATCAGCTCTGGGCAGACGAACTCGCCGCCATGCGCGACCGCATCCGCGACATGCGCCTCCAATTGGTTGAAAAGCTCAAATCCCACGGCGTCACCCAGGATTTCAGCTTCGTCCTGGCGCAGCGCGGCATGTTCTCGTATTCCGGGCTCACTAAGGAACAGGTCGATCGCCTGCGCGAAGAACACGGCGTGTACGCAGTGTCCAGCGGCCGCATCTGCGTGGCCGCGCTCAACAGCCGCAACATCGACTACGTGGCACAGGCCATTGCCGCCGTTCTGGGCAGGTAGGCCATCATCCCTGGGGACTCGCCCCGTATTGGGGCGGGCTTCCGGATGCCGGAAAGCACGTGTCACCATCAGTACGGGCCTATCGACGAGTTCGATGAACGGGCCCATCCGCCGGAGACTGGACGGGCAGCACCGCAGCATGCTCAGCGGATTTCAGGATATTCTTCTTTGAGCAGCAGCCGGCGTTCCCCGCTCTGCCTGACCCGCGGAGCCCGTCCGGAAGTCGCCGCTGCAGGCTGCCCGCTGGGACCGCACAATGCCCGGAGGTCAGCCAGATAGCGGGTCCGCCACCCATCGATGTCTGATGCACACAATACCGCCCACATGCGCCGATAACGGGCGCGACGCTCTTCGAGCGGCATCTCCAGAGCCTGCCGCATGGCCTCGGCCATTTCACCCGGATCATGGGGATTCACCAGCAACGCACCATCGAGCTGGCTGGCGGCGCCTGCAAAGCGTGACAGCACCAGCACGCCGGGGTCTTCCGGGGCCTGAGCCGCGACGAATTCCTTGGCTACGAGATTCATCCCATCGCGCAGCGGCGTGACCAGCCCCACCCTCGCCTGCCGGTACAACGGCATCAGGACAGCGCGGTCATGCTGGCGCTCCACGTAGATCAGAGGCTGCCAGTCGAGGTTGCCGTAGCGACCCAGGATCTCGCCTGTGAGCGCAGTCAGCTCATGTCTCAGATCGACATAAGCCGGCACATCCGTACGCGATGGTGGCGCAATCTGAACGAGCTGAACCCCCCCGTGCAGCTCGGGGCGTTCCTCAAGCAGCAAAGCATACGCCTTGAAGCGCTCGGGCAGACCCTTGGTGTAATCCAGACGATCCACGCTCAGAATTCCCCGGATACCGCCCTCCTTGGGCCAAAGCTGCACCACCGGTTCGGCTTCGGCCTCACGCTGCAAGGCATGCGGATCGACGCCGATCGGATAGACACCGGTAAAAGGAACGGGTTTGTCGGGCCGGCGCTCGCGGCACAGGTTCACGAAAGCCGTGCGATCGTCTTCCGTCTGAAAACCCAGCAGATCATAAGCGCACATGGCGTCCAGCAGCTCATCGATGCGGGGAATCGCCTGAGCCACGCTGGGCACAGGAAAGGGAATGTGCAGAAAGAAGCCCAGACGCTGGTCGATACCCTGTTCGCGGCACATCCCGGCAAAGGGCAGCAAGTGATAATCGTGCACCCAGATCAGATCATGCCGCTGCAGCAGGGGACGCAACTGCGCAGCCATGTGCCGGTTCACCTCGAGGTAGCCGGCGTAATCGTCCTCGCTGAAGCACATCAGGTCGAGGCGATGATGAAACGCAGGCCAGAGCACGCCATTGGCGAAGCCGTTGTAATACCGATTGTGCGCATCCGGGGTCAGCGGTATGGCTGCCACGGTCAGGCAATCCAGACTGAACAGCTGAACCGAATTGCAACCATGTTCCCGCAGCTCGCCGCTCCAGCCGAACCACAGGCTGCGCTCCTGTCTCAAGGCATCGAGCAGACCCGAAGCCAGCCCCCCGGCCGACTTGGCGGCTGGAGTCCGGTTCGCCACTATCACCACACGCTCCTGCTTGTCCATGTCCCTTTCCTTGTGCTTCAGTAAGCTTCTGGCGGCGGGCCCTGGTTTTCCCCTTCGCAATATGCATGCGACAGGGCTTGCGCCCGGACTGACGCCGGAACTTCGTTATGGCGCGTCCTCAGGTTCTGACAGCATGCAACTGGGCACGCAGCCATCTGGCAAGCGCAGCAACATCCGGCAGAACCCACGGCGCTACTGAGTCCTTCGATGGGCCACCGACACGAATGGCGCCACCCCCGAGCGCGAGCGCTGCTGCAAATGCATCTTCGTCTGTCCGGTCGTCGCCAATTGCCAGCGGCCATCGTCCGGCAAAATCAGGCCGGCGCATCAACCGCCTCAGCGCCACCCCCTTGTCGCGGCCTCCGGGCCGCAACTCATGAACGCAATGCCCCGGCACCAAGTGCCAACCAGAAGCCAGGCCCAGAGCGCGTCCAGCCAGGTCAGCCACTTCATCACGACAAGCAGGTGCCTGCCTCCAATGCAATGCCAATGCTCCCGGCTTGCGCTCCAGCCACACCCCTGGAAGGCGTATGATGCCTTGCTCCAGAAACTCGATCAGTCCTTCGGGCAGAAGGCCTGTGACACGGATGCTGCGACCCGCCGATAGACTAAGCTGGGCACCGTGAGAGCCGGCCATCGGCACGTCGAGCGGAAGAAGCAAGCGACGTACCTGAGACAAGGGGCGCCCGCTGAGCGCCGCCAGCGCCACGCCGGAACGACGCAAGGCCAGCAATGTGCGCCGCGTACCGATGGGAACGGCCGTGAGTTCCGGACGTACGGTGATCGGCGCCAACGTGCCATCGACATCGAGAAAAAGCGCAAGGCCGTCTGGCTGATGCTGCAGACGATGCGGCGGGCTACCGTGAGCTTGCCGAATCCCGGTACGCCGGTCGCAAGATCGAGAAGTCGGATGCCGGGATCCATGGTCATCCCTCATGCATTTATAGTACACCCCAGCGCCAGAAACGTCTCCCTGCATGCTCTGGCCACACATCCTGGCTTGATCTTCCGCAATAAAGACGGCAAAATCTGGACTGTATAAAAAAACAGTCTCAATCTCATGGCCGTCAAGCTCACCGCCCGTCAACAGGAAATCCTGGATCTCATCCGCGCCGAAATCCAGCGCACCGGCTTCCCGCCCACCCGCGTCGAGATCGCGCAAGCGCTGGGCTTCCGTTCCCCCAATGCGGCCGAAGACCACCTCAAGGCATTGGCCCGCAAGGGCGCAATCGTTCTGACAGCGGGCGCCTCTCGCGGCATCCGCCTGGCCGACCCGCAGCCGGCCTCTCTCCCGGCCGCCACGTCTGCCGACCCGCTCTCTTTGCTGCTGCCCATTGTGGGGCGGGTGGCGGCTGGCAGCCCCATCCTGGCAACCGAACACATCGAACGCGAAATCGGCGTCGAAGCGGCGCTGTTCAACCCCGCGCCCGACTATCTGCTGCGTGTGCGCGGCCTCAGCATGCGCGATGCCGGCATCCTTGACGGCGACCTGCTCGCCGTCCGGAAATCGCCCGAAGCCCGCAACGGCCAGATCGTCGTCGCCCGCCTGGGCGACGAAGTCACCGTCAAACGCCTGCAACGCCAGGGGAAAATGTTGCAGCTCCTGCCGGAAAACCCCGAATTCTCTCCCATCACGGTTCGCCCGGGCGATGAGTTCGCCATCGAAGGCATCGCTGTCGGCCTGATCCGCAACACGCCGCTGCATTAGTGCGTTACAGCCTGTTGGCCCAGAAAATGGTTCTCCATCGCCCGGCTATCGGGCAGCGGGCCCTCCGAACCCCTGCGCTGCATTGAACCAATCGGTATCAGCCGCCCGATCGGGGGATGTGATCGGCGCGGAACCGCTCCGCCTTGGCCGGATCCAGGGTTTGGCCGGTCATGATGGAATAGATTGGCTCCAGGTAGCGCAAACGCACCGACATGGGTTCATCCAGCCCCGTGACGACGTAATATCCGATCTGGCAGGCGTAGACCGTCCGGGCACGTGCCCGGGCTTCGATCTGCAGGAACCCATGACGCTCATAGAAACGAGCGATGACGTCCATGCATTGTTCGTCAGCTTCATTGACCGCCTGGCTCGCCAGCTGTGAACGTCTGGCCCAGTCGCGCATCGCCAGATCCAGCCCTGGTTCAAAACTGTCAGGACTCAACCAGGCCGAGAACAAGGACAGGATGCCATCATCGAGAGAATCGGCATGGTCCAGAGCGTGCAGCACGGATTGGACATTTTTTTGCCGCCAGAACGAAAGCAGCGCATTCTGCAGGTCTTCGCGGTGCTTGAAGTGCCAGTAGAAGCTTCCTCGCGTCACGCCCAGAGCCTCGGCCATGCGCGTGATGCGTACAGCCTCGATGCCCTCGGTCTTGAATATGTCAAGCGCGGTGGACAGCCAATCAGCGCGCGAGAGTTGCATCGTGCGAGGCATCTCGCCTTCCTGCGCGACCTGCTTTATGAGATCTTTGCTCTGCATGTTATCCGCCAATACTCTTATAGCAATCCTAGCAGCCTGGGGAAGTAAAGAGAAATAGCAGGTACGAACGTCGTCAGCAACTGGATAGGAATCGCAACCAGAACAATCAGCAGAATGGCCGGCCGAAACGATTGATGCACCACCACTTTTCCAATGCGGCACGATAGGTACAGGATCGGCGCCCTGGGCGGGCTGTTGGCACTGACGACGACGGCACAAGCCACGATCGCCCCGAACTGGACCGGGTGGATGTCGGCCACGCCCACCAGGGGCAGCAGCAGCGGTGCAATCACTACGGTCAGGGACACGTCGTCGATGATCATGCCAACCACGATCAAAAACAGATTGACGATCAGCAGAATCCCGATCGGACTGTCGACCAGCCCTGTAACGAATTCGGTCAGGTCCTGCGGTATGCCCTCGGCGACCAGAATACGGCCGATCAGAAACGAGAACAACAGGATCAGAATAATGATGCCCGTCGTTTCCGCCGAACGCAGCAAACCTTCGCGCAGCTTTGCCAGCGTCAGGTCCCGATAAATGCCCCCCCCGATGAGAACGACGAGTATGACTGCAATGGCTGCCGCTTCGGTGGGAGTGAAGACACCGCCGTAAATGCCGCCAAGAATCAAGGCAGGCATGCACAAGGCCGGAAATGCCCGGGCGGCTGACCGCAGGCGCGAGACCTTAGGCGCATCGACGGCGTCCCTGGGCCGCTCCTCGGTGAAGAGCCAGCCACCGGCGAAAAGATAATTGACCACGATCAGCCCTAGAATCAACAGCAGGGCGGGACCGATCGTAGCCGCGAACAAGGCGACCACCGACTGCTGCGTCACCACGGCAAACAGTATCATGGTGATGGACGGCGGGATGAGAATGCCCAATAAAGACGACAAGCCTAGCAAGGCAGCCGCATAGGAGCGCGGATACCCCCTCTGCGCCATGGGATCGACCATGATCGTCCCGATCGATGCAACCGCGGCCGAAGCCGTGCCTGCAATGGCGCCGAAAACGCCCGAAGCAAGCACCAGCGATGCACCGAGCCCGCCGCGGCGGCCCCGCACCAGGGTCTCAATGAATTCTACCAAGCGATGCGCCACACCTCCCGATTGCATCAGGTAGCCTGCCATGATGAACAAGGGCAGGGCCAGCAGCACGACCGAGTTCAAGGACCGGAACCCCTGCAGCATCAGAGTGTTGAGATTGACGTCGTACAGATACGTCAGCAGTGCGAGCATGCCTGCGAACGACCACGCCACGGGGATGCCCAGCCCGAGCAGAAACAGCAACAAGACAATGGAATAGATGGCATACATGATCAGGCTCTCGCAGATACCTTGCGCACAAGCATTGCTGCCTGCCATACGTCGCGCAGACCGTAACAGACGCTGCCTATCGCATTCAGGCCGATGGCGGCCTGAGGCACCCAAAGAGGCATGTTCAAGCCTGGCACAGTGGCGGAGAACCTGGCGCCCCATAAAAACATGCGGTACACCCAGTAGGCAAAAATACAAATAATCACAAACGTGATAATCGATACTAGCAAACGATGCCAGGCCTGAAGCCGGACCGATGCGATCCGAAGCGCCAGTACGTCGACCACCAGATGCTGGCGTGATTGGCTGGCAATCACTGCACCCGTCATGTACAGCCACATGGCGGCAACCAGCGACAACGCATGGACGCCGCCGGCAGGCAGACTATTGAAGTAGTAGCGAACGGCGACGAGATACACCAGCAGCAAGGCAACCAGCACGCTCGTCAGAACGGCGAGCCATTCCAGCACTTTGAGTACAGGATGGCTCGGGGCGGAAGACATGGCGTTCATCTCTGGACCGGTCAGAATGGGCTGGCGTTCGCCTCGATATCATCGAATATGGCATCGCCCACCTCTTTGCGCATTTGCGGCCAGACCGCCTCTCTGACGTGGCGCGCCATGCCGGTCAATGGCTCACCTTCCATCTCGAAATAACTCTTGCCCAGGGCCGTCCATTTGTCGACGATCGCCTGATCAGCCTGCCTCGCCTGTTCAAACTGATCGTTCATCACTTCGAGGGCGGCATCCTGGATCACCGCCTGCTGCTTCGCGTCCAGGGACTCCCAGGCATCAAGGTTCATGGACAACACCCCGGTTATGAATTGCTGGCGCGAGCGCACGTAGTAATCGAGCGTGTCCCGGAAGTACTCATAATCGTAGAAGATCACGTTCGCTGCATCCCCGTCCACGACGCCGGTCTGAATGGATGTGAACACCTCGCCCCAATCGATCGCTGCGGTCTGATAACCCATGGCGGACAGCGTCTCGCCGAAGGGGAAGACCGGCGGCACGCGCACCTTGAGCGACTTGGCATCCTCGACCGTCAGTGCATAAGCTCCTTTCGTCGCGACGCCGTTGAACCCCTCGGGCCAGGCGCCGAAGAACTTCAATCCGTTTTCCCGATAGACCCCGTCCAGCGTTTTGTTCAACCAGCCTCCCGGTTTGTACGTCTCCATGGCTTCATCCCAGGAAATGAACATATAAGGCGTATAGATGACGGCAATACGCTTATCGTAGGACGTCATGGGCCAATTCAGCATCAGCTGGACGTCTCCCGCAATATGCTGATCGAACACCTCTTCCTGGCCGCCCAGCTGGTTCTGATAAAACACACGGGTCTTGATGGCACCATCGGTGCCCTGCTCGATCATGGACGCCCATTTTTCTATGGCGTCGCCGCTGGGCGAGCCCTTCGCTCCGGAGTCTGTGGCAATGCGCAAAGTCTGTGCTCCGGCATGGCATGCCGGCATCAGAAGCGCCGCGGAAAGCAGGAGGTGGTGGAGTTTGAACATCAGGATTCCTTTGGTGAAATGGTATGAATGGATCAGGCTTCATTACGATGGCGCCAGAGCTCCCATTGCAGCCTGGCACGAATCCCCAGATCCAGAACAGGACCAGGGGGCAGGGCCTGGGGCTTGCCCTGCGCATACAGATCAGCGAGCAGTGGATTCTCGACACCGCAAGCTTCATCGGCGACCAGCATTCCGCCGATGGTGGCCTTGGTCAGGCCCACACCGTTATGAATGACGGAAGAGTAGACATTCGGGGCCACTTCCCCGAACCCCGGTGCGCTGTTGCGCGAGAGGCAGATGATGCCCGTCCAGGTATGTTCCATCGTGACACCCTTGAGCATCGGGAAGCGGGCATCGAACAAGGCCTGATGCTCCTTCCTGGCGAGAGCGCGCGAAGCGTCGCTCATCACCATGTCCGGGGCATAAGCCATTTTCTGCCGGATCAGGATCCTCTGATCCGGCGTGCGGCGCATGGTGATGCCCACGAAGGCATTGGCCGGCGTCAGCCCCCAGGAATCCAGCCCGCCCAGCCGGGCCTGTTCATTTGCGTCCAGCGGCCGGGTGAGGCTGGCATGCGCCGCCAGAGGAATGCTGCGGTTGCGGAAAAAACCGAACTGGGTCACCCACCCGTTGACGGTCAGGATCAGCTTGTTGGCGGTGACCATGCCGCGCGGCGTCTGCACCCGGATACGATCCTGATACGAAATCGCCGTTACCGGCGTTTTCTCATACAGCGCCACATTTCCGGGCAACGAGTCGGCCAGGCCATGGCAAAGCGCGGCTGGATTCAACAATACCGTGCCAGGGGTATAAATGCCTGCCGCAAAATGCTCGAAGCCCAACTGATCATGCAGCGCCCTGCCCTGCAGCCACTCGTGCGGCTCACCCAGCGATTCAAGCGTCTTCAAAGTGGGTTTCAGAACGGAATCGATGCCTTCCTGAGACACCGCCGCGTGAAACTTGCCGGCGACCCTCCAGTCGCACTCGATGCGGTGCGTCGACACCTGCAGGTCCAGGTAGGCGATCGCCGCCCGCGCCAGACGCAAGTGGCTTTGCGCCGCGGCCAGCTCACCCATGGAGCTGCCCACGTTGTGGGGAGCGTCGATGGCAAACCCGGAATTCCGCCCTTGCGCGCCTTCACCGACACGATCGGCCTCCAGAAGAACAATACTGTCGCCCGGACGATTCTCCGCCAGGCGCCGCGCAGCAGCCAGACCCGCCAGACCGCCTCCGACCACGACCCAGTCGGCGCTCACATCCTGCTCAAGAGACGGGTTCGGGACACGCGCAGCAATGATGCGGCTCCAGCCATTCGTGCTGTCATTGCGAGGAAGCAACATGATCTACCTACTGAACATTCATATGTGTATGGAGATAGTACACATATGAATTCCAGGGAGCAAACGGACACAGGCGTAACCGTGCGGATGCGCATGCTTATTGCTGTCGGCATGGGGCCGGCGCACGCCGGGGGCCGTCTATTGGGCGTAAACGACGACGGCCCCCTCCGGTCTCCCGACCGAAGGGGGCCGCTCGTGCACGGCCAGGTATTGTCCCGCCTGGCGCGCCACCCCGCCGCAGGCGAGGCTTGCGCTCAGGCGTGCAGTCAGTGCTTTACGACGTCGCCCGTCGAATCATCCACTTTCTTTGCCGCAGCCACGGATTCGGCCGCCAGACGCGCGACCTCCTCGTCGGACAGAGGCGTAGGCAGATGCTGCAACGCCACCTCCAGAACGCGATCGATCCACCTCACAGGAACGATTTCCAGGTGATTCTTGACGTTGTCCGGGATGTCTGCGAGATCCTTCACGTTCTCTTCCGGAATCAGGACGGTCTTGATACCGCCGCGATGGGCTGCAAGCAGTTTTTCCTTGAGGCCGCCAATCGCAAGGACTTCCCCGCGCAACGTGATCTCGCCCGTCATGGCGACATCCGCCCGCACGGGGATGCCCGTCAGGGCGGACACCATCGCGGTCGTGATGGCTATGCCCGCCGACGGCCCGTCCTTCGGCGTGGCGCCCTCTGGAAAGTGAACGTGCAGGTCGCGCTTCTCGAAGGCCGTGTTGGCGATGCCCCACTTCTGGGCACGCGCCCGGACCACGGTACGCGCAGCCTCGACCGACTCCTTCATGACGTCGCCAATCGAGCCGGTACGCAGAACCACTCCCTTGCCCGGCATGTCAGCCACTTCAATGGTGAGCAGGTCGCCCCCCACTTCCGTCCAGGCCAGACCGGTCACCTGCCCGATCTTGTTTTCTTTCTCGGCCATGCCGAAGGTATGGCGGCGAACGCCCAGGAATTCGGAAAGGTTTTCGGCCGTCACATGGATGGGGTCGACTGCCACGGCTGGCGCCTTGCGCCGGCCGCGCTGCGCCGGCGCGCCCCCGGCATCCTGGGAAGCCGCTTCCGCTTGCGCCTCGGCTTGCTGCAGCAGCAGCTTCTTGATCACCTTGCGGCAGATCTTGCTGATCTCGCGCTCCAGCGCCCGCACGCCGGCTTCGCGCGTGTAATAGCGCACGATATTGCGTACAGCTTCTTCCTCGATGATCAGCTCGCCTTCCTTGACGCCGTTGTTCTTCATCAGCTTGGGCAGCAGGTGATCAAAGGCGATATGCACTTTTTCGTCTTCGGTGTAACCCGACAGACGAATCACTTCCATGCGGTCCAGCAGCGCCGGCGGAATGTTCAGCGTATTGCTGGTTGCCACGAACATGACGTCGGACAGATCGAAATCGACTTCGACGTAGTGATCCTGGAAGGTATGGTTCTGTTCTGGATCCAGCACTTCCAGCAGCGCCGAGGATGGATCGCCGCGGAAATCGGCTCCCATCTTGTCGATCTCGTCAAGCAGGAACAGCGGGTTGCGCACTGCCACCTTGGACATGTTCTGCAGGATCTTACCGGGCATGGAACCGATGTAGGTGCGGCGATGGCCCCGGATCTCGGCCTCGTCGCGCACGCCGCCCAGCGCCATGCGCACGAACTTGCGGTTCGTGGCGCGAGCGATGGACTGGCCCAGCGAGGTCTTGCCCACGCCTGGAGGCCCGACCAGGCACAGGATGGGCGCCTTGAGCTTGTCGACGCGCTGCTGCACCGCCAGGTATTCGACGATGCGCTCCTTGACCTTCTCGAGGCCATAGTGGTCGGCATCCAGCACTTCCTGCGCATTGGCGATGGAATTGTTGATGCGGCTCTTCTTGCGCCACGGAAGACCGATCAAGGTGTCGATGT
>Ga0172382_10011495_pt1 | contig 11695 bp, 5 predicted proteins | sample Leawel138RmetaG_FD_122245 | JGI IMG/M metagenome (GOLD analysis project Ga0172382, IMG submission 122245) | Leachate microbial communities from a municipal landfill in Southern Ontario, Canada - Leachate well 138R metaG | ecosystem: Engineered > Solid waste > Landfill > Unclassified | place...
ACGTTGTTGTTCTGGAAAAGCTTCCGTTTACCGGCGGATCCACTGCGTTGTCCGGTGGTGGTATTTCTGCGACGGGAACACGATTTCAGGAAGCTGAGGGGATCGAGGATACTAAGCAGTCGTGGATGGACCTCTGGGTAGAGCGGCAGGCCGTCGGTAATCCGGATGGGATGTATCCGGACTACGACAGAGTAAATGAGTTTATGGATGAGGCCATTGTCACTACAGATTGGCTGGTCGATTACATCGGACATGAATACGGATTTATCATCGGATTTGGTGTGGATCCGGTACGGCGTCTTCATTTTTCGAAGACCGATGGTACTGTCGGCGGTGGAGCTGCTTTGACTGCCAATATTGACCGTTTTCTGCGAGATGAAGGTGTTCAGATATTGACTGAAACTCCGGCGAGGGAACTGATCACCGATGACGACGGCAATGTCGTGGGAGTAGTGGCGGAAAACAGTGATGGCGAAATGGTGATTCACGCTAAAAAGGTGATTCTGGCAACCGGTGGATACGCTCAGAGTGAGGATCTGCTGGAGCGGTTTATTCCTGAGGTGGCCGGTTCTACCGAGTTGAGTGCGGCCGCCGTCGGTACAACCGGTGACGGGATTGTCATGGCCGAAGCAGTTGGAGCAGCGCTCTACGAGGAGCCTTGGGTTATCGGGCTGGGTATTGCAAGTAAAATTGATAATACCGACTCGATAATGATGGACTGGTCTAAGGTGTACGTAAATTCCAAAGGTGAACGGTTTACCAATGAACAGGTGCACTACGCCGTTGCAACGAATGAGATTATCGATGCGGATGAGCCGTGGCTGATCTTCGATTCAAGTGAGGCCAATTCAGAGCTGGTAGCGGCTGTTGAAGCAGCTCTGCCGACTGAAGAAGCTGTGAAAGGGGGCTCATTTGAAGAACTGGCGAGGATGATGGGTGTACCGGTCGGTGCGTTTGTCGGAACGATGGCAACTTTTAACGCCGGGGTGAAATCCGGTGATGATGGGATGGGTAAGGATCCGGAGTTTCTGGTTGCCGTCGACACCGCACCGTATTACGCCCTGAAAATCTATCCCAAGACTATGGGAACTTTTGCCGGTGTGAAGACCGACGAGTTATTCCGGGTGGTACGGGACGACGGCTCCGTCATAAACAACCTCTACGCCGGTGGTGAGATGGCGAATAAGGTGTTGTACAACCGGGTGTACATGTCGGGCAGTGCGGTTCAGTTTGCCCTGACGAGTGGGCGGCTGGCGGGTAAACACGCGGCGCTGAATCTGGAGTAGGATCAAGTGGGTTGGCCCCCCGCGAGGGGGGTGGGGCCGGTGTGTGGGGTTGGGCGGTGGCGGACCGGGTCCGCCACAGGCAGAACACTTCGTGTTCAATATAAAGATTGAAAATATGAATGGGATGGGTGCGTGACAGGGGGGGTGGATTTGTGGAAAATCAGGGGTAATGGCGTACGTCAACACTCTGTTTAACCGAAATTTTCTGGAATATGCGAGTTATGTCATCAAGGACCGGGCGATTCCTCATCTGGAGGACGGGCTGAAGCCGGTGCAGCGGCGGATTCTGCACACGCTGATTGAGATTGATGACGGGAAGTACCACAAGGTGGCCAATGTGGTGGGGCATACGATGAAGTACCACCCTCACGGGGATGCGTCGATTTACGAGGCGCTGGTGGTGCTGGCCAACAAGGGTCTGTTTATAGACACGCAGGGGAACTTCGGAAATATCTTTACCGGGGACTCGGCGTCGGCGGCCAGGTACATTGAATGTCGGGTGAATCCGATTGCCCGGGAGGTTCTCTGGAAGCCGGAACTGACGGAATATGTGGACAGTTATGACGGTCGGAACCGGGAGCCGGTGGTGTTTCCGGCAAAGATTCCGCTGGTGCTGATTCTGGGGGCCGAGGGGATTGCGGTGGGGATGTCCACGCGGATTCTGCCGCATAACTTCCGGGAGGTGATTGAGGCGCTGCAGGGGCATCTGCGGGGTGAAGAGGTGGAGCTTTTTCCCGATTTTCCCACGGCGGGGCTGATGGATGTCTCTGAGTACGCCGACGGGCAGGGGAAGGTGCTGGTCCGGGCGAAGCTGGACACGTCTGATGAGAAGCGGATTGTGATCCGGGAGGTGCCCTACGGTACGACGACGGAGAGTCTGATCAACTCTATTGAATCGGCGGCTAAGCGGGGGAAGATCAAGGTTGCCCAGATTTTTGACTACACGTCGGAGCAGGTGGAGATTGAGATCAAGCTGCCCCGAGGGGTCTACACGCAGGATGTGGTGGACGGGCTGTTTGCCTTTACCGACTGTGAGCAGTCGATCTCGGTGAATCTGCTGGTTATTGACCGGGAGAAGCCGCGGTTGATGACGGTGAAGGAGGTGATTGGGCACCACGCGAAGCGGTTGGTGAAGCTTCTGAAGCAGGAGCTGGAGTTTGAGCGGGAGGCGCTGATGGAGCGGCTTCACATGCGGACTCTGGAGCGGATCTTTGTGGAGGAGCGGATATACAAGGCTATTGAGGAACAGCGGTCCCGGGAGGGTGTGGTGTCGGCGGTGCGGGAGGGGTTTGTGCCGTTTGCCGCGGAGCTGATCAGGGATGTGACGGATGAGGACATCGAGGGGCTGCTGAAGATTCCGATTCGCCGTATCTCTCTGTACGATATTGAGAAGAACCGGGAAGAGGTTGAGCAGATTCGCGCTCGTCTTGGTGAGATAAAACGGCATTTGCGGAACTTGACCGCCTACGCTTTGGCCTTTCTGGACGGGGTGCTTGAGAAGCACGGGTACCGTTTTCCGAGGTTGACGGAGATTACCGGGTTTCAGCGGACGGATGTCCGGGAAGCGGCGGTGCGGGACCGGACGCTTTTGTACGATCCCGAGTCGGGGTATCTGGGGACGGACCTTGGTGATCTGGTGCGGAATGGTAATGGAGCTGGCGGCGGCGGGGCGGCTGGTGGTGCCGGCGGGGCCGGTGGGTCTGGTGGGTCCGGCGGCGATGGTGTGCGGGAGCTGGAGCAGGTGTCCCAGTACGACCGGGTTCTGGTGATCGGGGCGGACGGGGTGTACCGGGTGATGGACGTGCCGGAAAAGCTCTTTGTCGGTAAGGGTATGCTCTACGCGGGGCTTGCCGACAAGGATGCCTTGGCGGAGCGGGTCTTTTCGGTGGTCTACCGGAATGCCGGGGGCGATACGTACCTGAAGCGCTGTACGATTGAACAGTACATTCTGGAAAAGGAGTACGATCTGGTTCCCGAAGGGGCAAAGCCGCTGCTTCTTACCACTCGGGACAACGTCGTGGTCCGGCTGCGGTACAAGAAGAAGCCCCGGATCCAGATACTGGAAGAGGATTTTGTGGTGGACGACTACCTGGTGAAAAGTGCCCGGGCCGGGGGGGTGCGTCTTTCAACGAAGGAACTGAGTTCGGTGAGGCTTTTGGCGAACCGGGCCAATACGGGGCGGAAGGTGAAGTAGGGCCTGGGATGCGGGGCTGCGGCCGGGGCTGGCGGGAGGCCGGGCCGCGGGGCCGCCAGGACGGCGGCTTACCCTTTGACTCCGCCGGCGGCGAGGCCTCCGGTGAGAAAGCGTTCGAACCAGAAAAACAGCACCATAACGGGTACGGTGATGACCACCGCTCCGGCCATGAGGAACTGCCGGGGAACTTCCTGGGAGTTCAGGGCGACCACGCCCCGGCTCAGGGTGAATATCTCCGGCGAATCCAGAAACATGAAGGCGAAGAGAAACTCGTTCCAGGCGATCATGAATACGTAGAGGCCGACGCTTGCCAGGGCGGGTATGCTTAACGGCAGGGTGATCCGCCAGATCACTTCAAAGCGGGTACATCCGTCGATCAGGCCCGCCTCTTCAATATCTCTGGGGAGGGTTAGAAAGTAACTGCGAAGCATGTACAGGGCGACGGGAATGGTCATGGCCGGATAGACGATGAGCAGGCCCGGCAGGGTGTTTCTGAGTCCAAGCTGGGAAAAAACACTGTACAGCGGAATAACCAGTACGATGGCCGGAAACATGTAGATCAGAAGAATTGACCGGGACAGAAGCTCCCGGCCGCGAAAGCGTAACCGTGTTACCGCGTAGGCCCCGAGAATTGCGGGGATAAGGGTGGCTATGACGGTGAACAGGGCGACAAAGGTGCTGTTCAAGATATAGCGACCGAAGTTGAACCGGGTCATCACCTCCACATAGCCGACCAGGACGTGTCCGATCCCCTGGGAGAAGTCGATTGCCAGATTGGCGGGATTCTGGAGCAACGCCGCCCGGGTCTTGAGGCTTGAGGCAACCATGAAGTAGAAGGGGAATATGGCTATGACCGTGAAGAACAACACTCCGGCGGCGCGCAGTGAACTGACTGAGGTGTACAGGAGGTCGCTCTTGATCTGATCGGTCACCGGTACGCGGCGGAAGATGGAGTGGATGGTAAAGGCGATGACGGTCCAGACGATGGCTGTACCGATGATACCCCAACCGGATACGGAAGAAAGGCCGAACGGACGGAGTGTTGTGGCGGTGAGCCACCCGGCCGTCACCAGAAGGGCCGAGCCGAGGACGCGGAGAGTGCGTTGTGGTGTGGTACTGCGAAGATAGGGTGACCGAATCCATATGCCCAGAAGCGCCCCGACCGCTGCAACGGCGCTGAGAGATGGTGCGGCGGTGTGGTTGGAGAAGAGCACCAGGAGAACGTGCCAACTGCCGACGACGATCACTGCGGTAACAGCACCGATCACCGCACCGACGACGGCCGGTCCAACTGAAAACCGGGTGCGAACGCGTGTACCGGCTTGTGTACGTGTTTGTGTACGTGCTTGTGAGTTCATCACGCTTCCTCCTCGGGGGTGTACCGAAAGTAGATAATGAGAAACACCGCCAGAAACAGAAACAGCATAACCGCTGTGGCCGCACCGGCACCGATATCGGCCCGCCCGAAGGCGTAGTCGTATACCTGTATCGGTAGTGTCTGTGTTCCGGCGGCACCTCCTGTGAGGAGGAACACGTCGTCGAACTTGTTGAATGTCCACATGAAACGGAGGAGGAACAAGGTGCCCAGTACCCCCGACAGCTGCGGAACGGTGATGCGAAAGAACTTCTGGTACGGTGTTGCCCCGTCTACCTCTGCCGATTCATACAGGGCGTCGGGAATCGCCTGCAGTCGGGCGAGGATAAAGAGAAACGAAAAGGGGAAATAACGCCAGGCATCGAAGGCGATAACCGTTGAGAGGGCAAGGGGTATGCGGAATGAGAAGCCGAAGAGAGAAACTGCCGCAGTGCGTTCGCTTAAGAAACTGATACCCTCCGAGACTACTCCAAAACGAACGAGCAGGGCGTTAAAAGTTCCGCTGAATGGATCGAGAAGGAAACTCCAGGTAAAGGCGACGGCTATAACCGGCGCGACGTAGGGGAAAAGCAGAAGACCGCGCATGAGAGATTTACCGTGAAAGCGCGTGTTGAGCAGCTGGGCGGCCAGGAGTCCAAGGAGAATTGCTCCGATCGCTCCGCCGGTGGTGTAGATAAAAGAAGTGGCCAAAGCGGGCCAGAAACTGGTCGAGCTCAAGACCTGTCTGTAGTTTTTACCGGTGAAGGTGAAGTTGAAAAGACGGTTGGCGCTCCGGCCGTCGGCGGCGGGAAAGGTCATGTCCGCCGACTGGAGCCACGGGCCGTCAACAAATGACGCGTCCGCAGTGAACACCAGCTGAACGCGTTGGGAAAACGCCGGTTCCCATCGGTCGTACCGGGCAACCAGTTTTCGGTCTTCCAGGCGAAAGGGCTCCGGCAGTTCTGCAGCTTTAAGGCCCGGGGGCACCGTGCCGGTGACGCGTACGTTTTCGATCGGGTCCTGTCGGCTGGTATTGCGCAGCTGGTATTCAAGGATCAGGGCGTCACCGGCACGGCGCGGACGCTGTACGATCTGTTCCCGGGCGACTGGGGCGGGGGCCCGCAAGTCCCCCAGCTGGACCTCTTTAAAGCTGATCCAGAAGTTCAACAGGACCGGAAACAGGATAATCGCAAATACGATAAGAAATGCCGGGATAAGCATCAGAATTGCAAGGCGTGCTTCCCGTTCGGCAAGACCTTTGTACTGTTTCCGGCCCATATTGTCCTCCCTTGTTATGAGTCGTGGGTTACCGGACCAGTCCTTCCGTTTCAGACTGCATCCGCTGTAACGCCGTATCTACCGTGATATCGCCGTCCAGGTACTCCCGAACGATGTCGGCGATTATGCGGGTGTCGTAGAGGCGGGCCGTCAGACCGCCGTAACCGCGGTCGAAGCCCCAGCGGCTGCCCGTTTCAAGGCCTTCCATCAGGCCGTCGATGACCTCTTTGGGGTAGATCGATCCGAGGGCCGCCTTTCGGTCCACGCCGACGGGGAGTCCTGCCCAGCCGTCGACAAAGAGTGTCGGATTTGCGCTGGTTCCGCGACGGACGGGGAATTTCCCTTCCGGTGCAATAGAGAGGGTGTCCAGATAACCGGCACTCATGGAAAACTCTACAAACTGTCGTGCCGCAGCGACATCGGCATCAACGGTGATGCCCAGATAGCGGACATCGGTCCAGCCGCTGCCTTTTGGATTGCTTGGTCCGGCTACCCGTGTGACAAATGCGCTGTTTCGTGCCAGTTCGTCACCGGTGGGGTCGTCAAGGGCGGTCACCGGTACGCTGTCGCGGAGGCCGGCAAGTTCATCGAGGATAAAGGGTGACCAGACGATCATGGCCGCTTTGCCGGCCATAAACAGTTCACGACTGTGCTGCCAGTACAGGTTTCCTGGAGGGCTGGCTTTTGCCAGTTCTTTGTAGAACTCCAGGGTTTCCCGCATGGCCGGCGTGTTGAGTGTTACTTTACCGGCATCGTTGACGATGTCTACCCCGTTGGCCAGGGCTATGTGCTCAAATACCTGCATCATGTACACCTGGCTGGGGTCGGTTCCGGCCACAAATCCGTACATCTCCGGCGGGTTGTGGAGTGCCTTAATGGCGGCACGAATCGACTTGTAATCGCTGGGGGGTGCCAGGCCGGCGGCTTCAAACAGATCGGCTCGATAGACCAGAAGTTGAGTCCAGCCGTCGACCGGTACGGCGGCGTACCCTTCATCCACTTTTACCAGATTGAGGACGCCGGCACCGTAGGTTTTGGGATCCAGATTGCGTACGACGTCTGTTGCAGCCGACGCGTCCAGAATGCCCGCTTCCGCCCAGTTAAGGGTGAAATTGAGGGGGTGGTAGATTATGTCCGGGAGTTCTCCCGCGCTGAACGCCGCGGTCACTCGCTCACCCATCTGGTTTTCGGTTACCGGGACTACGGTGACGGAGATACCTGTCTGGGCCTCAAAGTCAGCATTAATCCGCTCCTGTACGGCCAGGCGCTCAGGCTGTTCTTCGGTGGTCCAGAGGGTGATTGACCGCGCCCCCATCACGGTTGGAGCCGTTGGTTGCGGCTCGGCTTGCCCACTGGCAAAGGCGGTGCCGCCGGCGATTAGCACAACCAGAAGCACGACAAGACCTGTCATTTTGTGATTCATACTGAATCCTCCTTTTGTTTGTCACCGTCGAAATCAACGGTGTTATGAACAGAATTAATGTTATGAACAGAATTGAAGGGCCGGGTTGTCTCCCGGACTACGAGTCGGGGCGATATCTGAATCTCTTCAGGCCGGTTCTCCCTTATTTCTCCGGAAATGCGTTTGATGAGGTAGTCGATTGCCATTTTGGCCTTGGTTGAGAAGAACTGCCTCATCGTTGTGAGGCCCAGGGGCTCGGCTACCCTCAAATCGTCAAATCCCATCACCCCGATATCGTCGGGAATGCGCAGGCCGTGGTGCCGGAGGTACCGCATTCCACCAAGAGCGAGAACGTCGGAGGCAAAAAAGATCGCATCCGGTTTTCCCGCTGAGAGAACGGTCTTGGTGGCCTCATACCCGCCGGCGGGAGTGAGATCGCCACGGGCGATCAGTGATTCATCTATGGGAGCCCCGCTTCGAGACATTCTGGACCGCCAGCCGGCGAGGCGGTCGATGATGTGATCATCAGCGGGGTTCCACCCGACAAACCCTATTTTTCGATACCCGCAATCCAGGAGGTGTCCGGCCGCATCTGACCCCCCCAGGAAGTTGTTGTTGCTGAGTGAACGAACGCGGTTGCTCCGGGTTTGCAGGAGAACCATCGGTACGCCCGCACCGTCCATGAATGCAATTGCTTCGTCCGACACGTCGGATGAAAAGATAATTGCCCCGTCTATTTTCCGAAGAATGGGGCTGTTTTTCGTGATGAAGGCGCCCAGATCCCGTTGCCCCCGCATGCTTACCAATAAGATGTCATAGGGACTTGATTCCGTTGCCGCTTCCGTCGCCCGTATCAGTTCATTCACCGAATCAAGGGTGAAATTGGGGGCAAAAAAGCCGATGATCTGTGTCCCGTCCACCGTGTGGGGATGAAGGGTGTGGGGTGTGTAGTTCAGCTTTTTCATTGCGGAGTACACAGCGGCCCGCGTCTGCTGCTGTACCTGGGGAGGGTTGTTAAGAACGCGGCTCACCGTCGCAACGCTGACACCGGCGCTCTGGGCAATCTGTTCCATAGTTACTCGTGATGCCATTACACCCATGGTACAGCCACTCCTCCAAGCCGTCAAGAAAAATTTACATAAAACTACATTAAGAAATGTAATAAAATGTAAAATCTTGCAAAACCACGAAAACGGCAGTACAATGGGTTCTTATGAGCGCACAACTGCATGTGGTACCCCATACCCATTGGGATAGAGAGTGGTTTGTACCGAGCGGATTTGCCAGGGAATGGCTTGTCCCGTTTTTTGCTTCGCTGTTACAGCGATTTAACGATGTTCCGGGGTACCGGTTTGTTCTGGACGGTCAGACAGTTCTTGTGGAAGACTTCATCGCCCAGATTGAACCGACCGAGGTTCCCGGGTTTCTGTCGGTCCTGAAACGCGTGGTGGAATCGGGGGGGCTGTCGGTGGGTCCCTATTACCAACAACCGGACTGGCAGCTGGCAAGTGGTGAGGCGTTGATTCGCAACCTTCTGATCGGTACCGACGACGCTGCCGCCCTCGGCGGTTCTGCGCCGGTGGGATGGCTGATGGACAACTTTGGCCAGATAGCCCAGTGCGTCCAGATACACAGCGGATTTGGTATTAACGGAATTCTCGGGTGGCGTGGTTTTGATCTGCTGCCGGATCGGCTGCGAAGCGAACTGATCTGGGAGAGTCCCGACGGGACGCGTCTTCCTCTTGTCTATCTCATTGACAGCTACCGCAACGGCATGCGGATTTTCTCCAACCCCGTATTTCTTGAACGGCGTCGGGAGGATATCAAAGAGCGTATTGAACCGTTTTCTACCGACGGTAATCTGCTGGTGATGAACGGGTACGACCAGGAGATGGAACCGGAAGCACCCGTTTCTGTTTCTCCATCCGGCGATTTGCCGATGAGGCTTAGTTCGGCCGTCGAGTTCCTGAAAGCGAAAGCCCGGGCTTTTGCCCAAAATCCACTGGTGGTCAGGGGCAGTCAGTACAGCGGTCGGTTTATTTCGGTTTTCCCCGGTATTTTATCGGCCCGTAACTATCTGAAAGTTGCCAATGATCGCGCCCAGGCGATGCAGGAACGGTACATCGATCCCCTTGTGGCAGTTGCGGCGATATGCGGCAGCAACGGCGACACGTCTGTCGTCGAGGCGTTTAGAAACGAGGTAGAACTGCTGTGGCGGCTGATTCTTCTGAACCACCCCCACGACACGATCTGTGGTGTCGGGTCCGATCCCGTTCATGAAGAGGCGGAACTTCGTCTGGCCGACATTCACGAACGGCAGGAACGTCTTTTGGAGCGGATCACGGAGTTTCTCGGGTTTGTCGTGAGTGATAGGCCGACGACGAATGTCGAGACCGGCAGGGCCGGTGTGAACGGCAGCGACGACGTACCGGTCGTTTTTAACCCGTCTCTCTACGCCCGCAGCGTCCTGGTGGATGGGTATCTGACCGAACCGGTTCCTCCCCTGACGGCGGAAGCAGCTGTTGTAAGGAAAGAAAACAGGGAGAGAAGCGGGGCTGAGGGCCCGTTGTCGTACCATATAGAATCCGGCCCGGACGGTGCAAAGCGGGTTGTTCTGGAAAGCGGGACGGTCCGTTGTGTCATCGATTCGGATGGAACGCTCTCGATAGGACCGGGAGCAGTCAAAAACGGCGGAAGACAGGCGGAGCCATACACGGTCCGTTGGCGTTTCAGTACCGATGTGGGCGATACCTATTCCTTTGACCTTGCAGAGGGAACGGCGCCCCGACTGGTACGAATAGAGTCGTCTTCCCTGGTTCTGGAGCCCGACCCGGAGGGGACGAACGAGATGGACGTCGCGACGGTCAGTCTGACGGGAGTTCTCAAATTGCCGGAAAGCGCAGAGGCGGCAGTCCGAAGCGGGACCGCAACAGAGACCACAACCGCAACGGTAGAAAACCCGGTGACCCTTACCGTACAGCTGCGTCGGGAAGAGTCGTTTATCCGGATCAGTGCGGAAGTCGACAGCGTTTCCCGGGACTACCGGCTGCAGATGGTGTTCTCCTTTGGCCAACCCTATGAAATGCGTGTTCTCAACCAGTTTTACTGGGATGATCCGCTTTCCTATAGAAGGTCCTTCACTGCAGACCGCCTTGGGGACGCTCCTCCTGAAGTTTCCCGACTTATGCTGGGTGCCCGGGAACCTCATCCACCGGAGTTTGTGCCCAGTGATCGGGCCTTTGCCTTTGGTGGGGCCGATTCTGCTCTTCTGGTGTGCCATCGCGGTCTTCACGAAGTGGAACCCCTTACGGACGGTGTGGCCGCGACGGTGGTTCGCGCGGTCGGCCGCCTTGCGGGAGACGATCTTGCCTCTCGGACGGGCGATGCCGGCCCCGATATCTTCACTCCCGGAGCTCAGTGTCATAGACCGATTGAGGTGGAATGTACTCTGGGAATTCTTGATTCGATTTCTGAGACCGGTACGGCCCGAACCGTGCGAATGGTGGAGGAATCACTGTATCCCCTGATTGTGATCGGAAAAACGCGTCCCAGTTTGAAATCCCGTTCGCGATCTTTCGGTATTCCCGAAGACGGGTTGTACCACGCCCCGGAAGAGCTGCCGGTTTTCCTTTCGACGGCCAAAGTCCGTGAAGATGGGCACGGGGCGTTGATCCGTATCTGGAACGCGACCGGAGATCGGTGCCCGTTGAGGTGGTCTGGGCCGGTGGTACAGATGCGTCTGGACGAACGGGAACATCCCGATCAGGACGGGACAGCACAAGAAGTGATACTTCCCGGATTTGGGATCGCGACGGTGTCACCTGAGACCCTTACACCGGTCGGTGGGTTTCCTGGTCTGTACAATCGGAGGAACCGACCGGCCGCGGAACGATTTGCGACACCGTTGCCGTATAAGAGGTTTTCAATCCCGTCGTTCAGGCTTTCCACCCGGGCATGGTCTTCCCTGCGGACGGTCTCCCTGCCGCATCGCCGGGATGTCGGGGCTCCGGTCCAACTTCTGGAACCATCATCCCATGATCAGGGGTATCTGGAGCAAGGGTTAAGGAAAGAACTGGTGCGGCGGGACCGTCTGAAATCACAGGCCGATGCGGCGGAACGCACCCTGGCAGCAATCGCCGCCGACGATCCGACAATGGAACGTACGGCGACGATTCAGGCAA
>Ga0172382_10011496_pt1 | contig 11694 bp, 15 predicted proteins | sample Leawel138RmetaG_FD_122245 | JGI IMG/M metagenome (GOLD analysis project Ga0172382, IMG submission 122245) | Leachate microbial communities from a municipal landfill in Southern Ontario, Canada - Leachate well 138R metaG | ecosystem: Engineered > Solid waste > Landfill > Unclassified | place...
ATCAACACCCAAATGGCAAAGCCGCCTCCATCGACCAAGAAACCGATGGTGTCCTCTCCCAGGCCGAGGACCTCTGGTACGGAGATGGCGACGATACCGGTCAGAAGCCCGCCCAAAGCCACCTTGGCCATGAAAGGGACTCCGATTCCAGCCACATATTCCTGGAATCGGCGGAAGAACAGTATGAAAGCGATGCCCACCAAACCAGCAGCCAGACCCACCAGGAGCACAAAGGTCAGGGAGACGAGGTCCAAGGAGGAACCGATGTCTGTCATTCCGAGGTATGGTGATGTGCCGAAGAAGGATACCGATACCAGATAACCGACCACACTGGAGACCAGGCTCGGAATCGCCGCATTGGATTCCATGTCACTGCGGTACGGGAGCTCCATGGCGAAAACCGCACAACCCAGTGGAGCCTTGAAAACAGCAGAGAAACATGCTGCTGTACCAGCGATCAGGAAAATCCTCATATCCGAGCGCTTCAGATGGAAACGGTCTCCCAGCCCGGATGCCAGACCGGCACCCATGAGGGCGGCAGGACTCTCACGTCCGGCGCTACCCCCGGAACCGATGGTGATGGAAGCGGATACCAGAGCCAGGGGCGCAAGGCGCCAATTCATCTTCCCGCCTTTGTGATGGATGGCCTTGATGACCTCGTCCGTGCCGAAACCCTGCGCTTCTGGATAGTAGGTGAGGATCAAACCCACCAATGCACCGCCGATGGCCGGGATCAGCATCAGCAGGTACCACGGTAACGGCTCCCCATAAGAGATGTCCCAGATGATGTCGATGAGATACCGGAAGGCGACGGAGATCAATCCACCGGCGATACCGATTACCACTGCCAAGGGTATCCACTTACGCATGTACTCTTGGAAGTCCGCGGTGAGGATGTTCTCCAATCTACTCTCCCAGACATGAGGGGGATGTGAAGCCCCTCTTCCATCCAACATGTCAGATGGGAACGAAGGCCAACATCATCAATCTTTTCCCCATGGCCTGGTCTGTGCAAGGGACTAAAGGAAAATAAAAGGATGAAAGGGGGTTTGCTTAATTGGTTTCTGCGGGGTCGGTGACCTGCAGGAGCAGTTGCGAGATGTCCATGACCTTGACGTTGGACTTGGCTTGTTTTGCTCCCTGCTTGAGGTTCAGGACACAGAATGGGCAGGCGGTGACTATGATCTCCGCACCCACGGCCTCGGCATCCCTGACACGGTCGGCAGCCACGTTGACCGCGAAGTCGTTGAAGGCGCTCTTGTATCCGCCACCGGCACCGCAGCAACGGGAGTTCTCGCGGTTGCGCTCCATCTCCACGAAATCCACTCCCTTGATCTTCTTCAAGATGTTGCGAGGGGCGTCGAACACTCCGGCGTGGCGTCCCAGGTGGCAAGGGTCGTGATAGGTGACCTTGGCGTTGAACTCGTTCTTCAGGACCAGCTTCTTCTCGTTGATGAGCTTCTCCGCGAACTGGGTGAAATGCAGCACATCCTGGCTGGTCCGGGCGTAGTAGTTACCGAAATCGGTGGACACGGTCTTGAAGCATCCCGCGCAGGTCATGACCATGTTCTTGGCACCCATGGCATCGGCCTTGTTCACCACATCGGTGGCGGCGGTCTTGGTCAACTTGGTCTGACCGGTTCTTAGAGCGGGGGAGGTGCAGCACCATTCGTCCTCTCCCAGGCAGTCCATCTTCACTCCGGCGCGGTTCAAGACCTCGACACCGGCTTTGGCGATGTCCTGCATACGGTAGGATCCGGTGCAACCAGCGAAGAAGATGGTGTCCGGGCGCTCAGCCCTCTCCACACCCTCTGGCCACCAGGCATCCCGGTTCTTGGGGTCCTCGCCGTAGGGGTTCCTTCCGGTGGCGATGCGCTCTGCCAGCTTGGCATGGGCGGGCAAGGGGGCGACGCCCTCTTCCACCAACCACTCGCGCACCTTCTCCCAGAACTCCACCAGTTCAATGTTGGCATGGCAGACGGCCTCGCAGCTTCCGCAACCTGTGCAGCTGAACATGGCGTTTACGAACTCCGGGCTCAGCTCCACCTTCCGTCCCAGCAGACGGTCCATGGGGTTCCTCTTCTCCAATTGGGCCAGGTAGTAAATCTTGCCACGGGGGGTAACGGATTCCCAGGGGGTCTGGTTATGGGTCTCACACACTTCGATGCAATAGCCGCATTGAAGACAAGCCAACATCTCCTTTTGGATTCGGGGCATTTTTCCCATCAGGATACCTCAGTTTTTGTCATATTGGGATGAGGGCCAGACTGTCGTTCGACCCTTGATTTTGAAATCATGCTTAACAGGATAACAGTATATTTAATTTTTCTACTGCAAGAGCGATTAAAAACGCTCTAGCTCGGGGGTCTGGAGTGACGAATCAGATATATGTCAAGAAAGGCATACTTCAGATATGAAGGCCGAGGGGATGCAAAAGGCCCAGATGCTGGGCATGGTGGCGGCGGTGCTGGTTCTGATGTCTCTGTTGTTGCCCTGGATGGATATGACTGTGGATGTCCTAGGGGTTGCCAGCACCACGCCATACACCGGCTTGGACATCTACCAAGAGGGAGATCAGGACGTCAGGATATACCCCGTCCTTGCAATCGTCTCCTCGGCCTTGGCCATCCTCCTATTCCATTTCCACCGTCGTGGCACCGCCCATACCTTGGTCGGCATCGTCCTGGGCTCGGTGACAGTGGCATCTTCGCTCATGGTGTACTGGAAGTTCTTGGAGTATGAGGCCTCCAGTTTCATGCACACCATTACGGTGTCCATATCATACGGCATGATGCTGGCCATGGTGGCAGGGGCCGCAATAGCCATAGCGGCCGTATGGGACAAGTGAATGCCAGATTACATGAAAGCATCCGAACCGTTTCCCATCGGACATAATGTATTCTATGCGATCTATTGAAGTTGTTTTTGAGAACTACATTGTTGGGGGAAATCTTAATACAAGCCGACTTTAAGTCGAGATGTGTCTCCAGCATCAGGTCCGAGGAAGATTGGCGGACAAGGTCCAAGACTCTCGAAGGCCTTCAAACAGGAACTGGTTTTCACCCTGATGATGGTGAGCATGATGGCTTTCTTCATGTCCCTGGTGAATGTCAGCATCGGCATGGGACGGATACCCATGGCTTTGGCAGACATCGCCGCCTTCCTGCGAGCGCTCGCAATCGTTTGGCCGGTGGCCTTCGTCCTGGAGATGACCGTGGTCTCCAGGTTGGCTCGGTGGATAGTGGACTTACGTATGAATGATGTCAAGGACCTTCGGATACTGAATCGAGGCACATCCTTCTGCATAGTCACCATGATGTCCGCCATCATGACCATCTTCGGGCTCTTGATGTTTTCCAAGGTCCCACTGGGCACGGATTCGGTGCTGGACTTCGCCGTTGCATGGCCCCGTAACTTCATGATCGCCCTCTTCTTCCAATGGTACGTCGCCGCCCCGGTGGTTGGCAGGTCATTCTCATGGGTGATGTCCAGTGCAGGCCATCATTGAACCAATCCCAGAACACAAGGAACATCCAACCAATCTCGGTCGGCACTTTTCGAAAGCAGGGCGAATCGAGTTGGATAGTCAGAAGGAGGGATGGTGGGCCCGACCGGATTTGAACCGGCGACCATCTGGTTATGAGCCAGACGCTCCACCAGACTAAGCTACGGGCCCGATAGCAGATTATTCTGGAGAACGGAGAAATATTTATCGGTATCGGTTACCACGAATACCGGAGGGACCAAACAGATAAAAGAACGGGGACCCGAGCACAAGGCTGGGCGAGTCCCGTTCTCTCATCTTTGGAAAAAGGTTGGTTTAATGTGTTTAGCAAGGGGATTGCGACAAAGTATTCCGTATATATCCATTTTTTGCAAATAATTCCTGGAAGCAGCGATGGGTATTCAGGATGACAAGGGGAGAAAAGGGATGGCGCCGTCGCACGGGCTCGAACCGTGGACCTTGTGATTAACAGTCACACGCTCTACCGACTGAGCTACGACGGCTTTGCCTAGGGGCAAAATAGACGACTGGTATTAAAGAGTTGCGACAATCCAAATAACCGCGTTGCTCTTCCCGGCATCCTCTGACATTTACCCGCATTTCGGCGATGCCGTTGATGATTGGTGCAGAGGATTCCACGCCCGTCTGATATGGTCACAGGGAGCGGCGTATGGATCCCGACCTCTGTTCCAAAACCTTCAGGAACCGCTCCATCTCCTGCGCGAAGGCCTCGCTCCCTTTGGCCAGCACCGCTCCCTCGGCGGAAGGGCTGATTATCCCGTCCTGCTCCAGTATGCGCAGGGAATAACGCACTTTATGTTGAGGCATCTCCAAAAGCTCCGAGAGACGGATGATGCCGATGGGCTGATGCTCCTTCAGGGTGGCGATGAGCTTCACGTGACGCTCCAGCATCTCCACTTCTCCGTCCAATCTCTCGATGAGGGAATAGCGCCAGTCCAAGGTCTTCACCTTGTGCTGATGGGCATTATAGTTATTTGAAATATTCTGGAACAAATCTCTTAAGTACGGACAGGCAATCTCTTTCAACATGGACAGGGACAGTTTGATCAGGCGTGCCGTTCACCTCAGCGCCCCCCTGTTCACCGTGTTCTATCTCATACCGGAGATTTGGCCCGAGGCCCCCTGGCAGCTCATTGTGGCCAGTGGCTGGGGCGTCTTCATGGTGTTCGAGGCCTGGAGGCTGTATTCCCAGGCGGATATCCCTGGCATGAGGCCCTATGAGAAAGAGCGCCCTTCGGCGGCGGCGTGGTTCGTCACCGGGGTGGCTATCGTTTTGTTGCTGTTCCCGTTCGAGTACGCCCTGCCGGTTCTTCTAGGCATGGGGATAGTGGACCCCATGAACGGGGACTTGCGCCGGGCGGGCTCCAGGCTATATCCTTTGGCCCCCTCGTTGGTGTATTTCGCTTTGACCCTAGCGATCCTGGTGCAGTTCTACGGAGCCACTGCCACGGTGGTCGTGGCATCCACAGCAGCTACTGTGGCGGCCATGGGCGCAGAAAGCATCCGCTCAAAAATTGTGGACGATGACTTCCTGATGGTGGTCATCCCCGCCCTGGCGCTGGCGGCGGTGTTTGCGATAATGGTCTAACGGCCGTACCAGTGCTGCTTGCCCCACCTGTTGTAGTTCGTCCACCAGGACTGGGTGGAAGAACCGCAGCAGTCCAGGGCGGCCTGCTCGTCGTCATGGGTCTTGTAGCAGTCCAGACACTGGAACTTGCGCTCCATCTTCTTTTCTTTAGCCATTGGCAACCTGATTGGGAATGCCGTTAATAAACTTTTATTCTGCCCCATGACGCAAAAGAGTCCAGAGTGGGTTTTGTCAATAATTATAACTATTACCATATTAATTCTCATTGGTAATATTTTATATGATACATCGACATAGAGGATGATATGAATCGCATCAAGGTCATAAACGAACCCTCAGAACTAGTACCCATGCTGAGGGCCGTTGACACTCCCGTCAAACGGGATGTCCTGAAGGAAGTGACCTTGGAGTGGAGGACCGCCAAGGAGATCGAGGAGAAATTCGGGGTGGAAGGAAGGGACGCCATACTTTTTTTTGAGAAGATGAAGCTGGTGGAGAGCAGATGGCAGTCCACCGGTGGCAATTATCCCGAGAAGTCCTACCATACCTACTACACATCATTCCATATAAACGCCCAGTGGCCCGTCTATGAGATTAGTGATGTCTTGGCCGCGGCCATGATGCCGGAGTCCGACTTCAAGGAGCTCGAGGATAAGATCGTCAAAGAGGTGGGCGACAGAGGCTGTTTCTCCGGTGATGTGGCAGAGTCCCTGGGTCTGACCTCCACCATGCTACGCAGTCTTGTACGCCGGTCTGTGAAGCTGGATTACCGGGGTCATCGTATCGAACCCCTGAAAGAGAAATAGGGGCCCTGATGTCAGGCATTTGGATCCTCCGGATCGGTCACCGGCCGGAGCGCGACAAGAGGGTGACGACGCATGTGGCCTTGGCCGCCAGGGCCTTAGGCGCCAAGGGCATCTATGTCGATTCTCCAGACAGCAAGCTGGAGGACAACATCCGTTCCGTCACTGAACGTTTCGGTGGCGACTTCTTCATCGAGACCGGGTCCCCGTGGCGACAGAGGTTGAACCAGTTCCCGGGGAAGGTGGTCCACCTGACCATGTACGGTAGCCGGGTGGACGATGCTCTGGAGAAGGTCTCTCCGGATGACGACCTGATGATCGTGGTGGGTGCGGAGAAGGTTCCCGCCGAGGTCTATCAGAGGGCGGACATCAACGTCTCCGTGGGCAACCAGCCACATTCCGAGATAGCTGCTTTAGCTATATTCCTGGACCGTCTCACCGGGGGCGAGGCCCTCTACAGTGAGCGCCACGGCAAGCTGGAAGTGATTCCGACCGAGAGGGGGAAGCGAGTTGTCGACCTATCCAGATGTGACTGAGTGCCTGCAGATCCTCACCGACGCTGGGTGCAGCCGGCGGGTGCTGGATCATGTATGCACAGTCCACGCCATCGCATTGCCCATGGCCGTGGGTTGCCATGCCGACTGCGGTCTGGTCTCTGCCGGCGCGCTGCTTCATGACCTAGGCCGCTCCGTGGAGCAGGGCATGACGCATGCCATAGTGGGTGCCCGTTTGGCAAAAGAGCGTCATTTGCCGACGGAGCTCGTGGAGATAGTCCGTCGTCACATCGGCGCTGGTCTGGACGAGCAGGACGTCATCGATTTCCAACTCCCGCCCGGCGACTACCTGCCCCGTACCCTGGAAGAGAAGATTGTTGCCCATGCCGACAACCTGGTGAGCGACAACCGCATCTGGTCCTACCAAAGGGCGCAGGAGAGGATGGTAGCCAAGGGCCTGTTCCGGGCGGCGGATCGTCTGCAGAACATGCATGAGGAGCTCTCCCGGATCTATGGTAGCGACCTAGACCTCTTGGCGGAGTCACTGGGTGAATATCCTTCGTTGCATCCAGATTGCCGGGATTGGCTCTCAAAGATCTGAACGTAGGTCTCCTTCACTGGGAACGACCCGGTCGGGGAATTTCTTGAGGATTATGACATCCCCCACGGATTGTATCCATCGGTACGGGACGTTCACCGGATGCGACCCCTCCACCAGCACCGGGCTGGTGTTGTCCAAGAATATGCCGTCCACCCTCCGGCCGGAAAGGTCCAGGACCAGATTGCTCACCGCCCCGAGGTAGATGCCCTTGGGGCTGTACACCTTCATGCCAATGAGGTTAGCGGTCTCTTCCAGCATATGCATCCCGAGAGGCCATCGACCTGACGGATTATTATCCTTTCCCACAAGTGGTTTTTCGATGTAACCGAAAAACCGTTGGTTGTGAAAACTATATATTCAGTCCGCCTAATGCAAACCCATCGGGCGGATGCTCTGAAGCACCGTCATTAAAGAGGTTTAAAAATGGCTGGTAAAGTCGTTGAACTGAGCGATTCCACCTTCGATAAGTTCGTGGAGTCCAACAAAGTCGTGATGGTGGACTGTTGGGCGGCCTGGTGCCGTCCCTGCCTGATGCTGGCACCCGTAGTGGAGGAGCTGGCAGAGGAGCTGGCCGGCAAAGTCGGTGTTGCCAAGTTGAACGTGGACGAGAATCCCGGCATATCCATGCGCTTCGGCATCTCCGCCATCCCCACCATGCTGGTCTTCAAGGACGGAGTCATGAAGGAGCCGTTGGTGGGCGTCAGGCCCAAGGCCGAGATCAAGAACTACCTGATGTCTCTCTGAGGAGGCATCGGAATGGATGCTGACGTCACCATCATAGGCATGGGGCCGGCAGGACTGCAGGCCGCCATACACTCCAGTCGGAAGAAGGCCAAGACCCTGGTCTTGGGGAAGATGGAGAACAGTGCCATCTACCCCACGGAGCTGGAGAACTACCTGGGCTACCGGGGCGGTTCTGGCAAGGAACTGCTGGCCTCCGGTGCCGAGCAGGCTCGATCCTTCGGAGCCAGCCTGTTACAGGAGGATGTGATAAGCGTGGAGAAGGCCGAGGGGGGTTTCATCCTCAGGCTGGAGAGCGGCAAGGAGGTGAAGAGCAAGGCCTTGGTCTTCGCTCCCGGAATCTCCCGTAAGAAGCTCAACATCCCCGGCGAGAAGGAGTTCTTCGGCAAAGGCGTCAGCTACTGTGCCACCTGCGACTGCAACTTCTACAAGGAGAAACCGGTGGCCATCATCGGTGAGGCATCCGAGGCCGCCTCCTCCGCCGAGCTCATGACCCATTACGCCTCCAAGGTTTATTGGGTGGCCAAGGAGCTCAAGGCCAACCAGAACATGGTGGACATGGCTCTGGGGGCCGGCGCCAACCTGGTGCAGTCCCAGCCCAAGACCGTCCGGGGCGATCAGAAGGTCACCGGCTTGGAGTTGGAGGACGGCACGGTCCTGGAGGTGAACGGGGTGTTCATCGAGCTGGGATCACGTTCCTCCGCTGACCTGGCTATGGATGTGGGTGTCCTTCCGGATCCCGAAGGCCATCTGAAGGTGGACGAGGAATGTGGTACCGGGGTGGAGGGAGTGTTCGCCTGCGGCGACATCACCGGCAAGCCTTGGCAGTTGGCCCGCGCTGTGGGCCAGGGGGCGGTGGCAGGCCTCAACGCTGCCAGTTACGCCAGGAGCGGATGACTTGTCGCTGGTCAACGAGCTGGCTGCTGGGATGCTACGGAAGGAGGGAGGTTTTCAGGAGGCCTTGAAGAAGGTGCTGAGCGAAGACCTGCATATGAGCGTCAACGAGTTCTGCACCCTTAGCGGCATATCCACCTCCACCATGTACAAGATACTCGAGGAGCAAAGGGAGCCCAACCTGCGCACGGTGCGGTCCATAATCCGAGCCATACGCCGTCTGGCGGAGAGCGAAGGCGGGCACTTCGTGGCCGTCATAGCCTCCCGTCCGGTTCTGGAGTCCATAGAGGAAAGGGTGATGGTGGTGAACGGGGAGGAGATCCTAGTGAAGGAGTACCCGGCCAACACCATGGAGGACGCCATCGTGGCCTCGGTGAAGGCTGAGCGCGACGGCGCCCTGGCGGTGGTCTGCGCTCCCATCATAGCGCCCACGGTGGAGAAGATCCTCACCATCCCGGTGTCCGTGGTCATCCCCGGTAGGAGCATCATCAGAGCCATAGAGAGGCTCAAGGACGAAATCTAATCGTCCATAACATTCTCTTTTTCCAATTCTGAGAGGATCTGCTTGCGCAGAGCGGCGAACTCTGGAGCCGCCCGGTCCCTAGGCCTTGGCCATGGGACCTCGATGATGGTCTTGATCCTTCCCGGTCTCTTGCTGAGCATGATGATGCGGTCCGATAGGTAGAGGGCCTCGTCCACGGAGTGGGTTACGAACAGTATGGTCTTGGAGGTCTTGGCCAAGATCTTCAACAGCTCCCCCTGCATGATGTTCCGGGTCTGGGCGTCCAGAGCACCGAAGGGCTCGTCCATGAGCAGGACATCCGGGTTGTTCACCATGGCCCGGGCGATGCCCACCCGTTGCTTCATGCCTCCGGACAGCTCATGGATTCGGGCATCGGCGAAACGCTCCAATCCCACAACATCCAGATAGCGCTCCACTTTCTTGCGGCGTTCCTCCTTGGGGACGCCAGCGATCTCCAAGCCGAATTCCACGTTACGGCGGACAGAACGCCATGGGAAAAGGGCGAACTCTTGGAACACCATGCCTCGGTCGGACCCCGGGCCTTGTACCTCCCTGCCCTGCAGGACGATCTTCCCGGATGTGGGCTCCTGAAGGCCGGCCACCATCCTCAGGACGGTGGTCTTGCCGCATCCCGATGGGCCGATGAGGCTGACCAGCTCTCCCTTGGCGACATCCAAGGAGATGTCGTCTATGGCCACCACTTCCGTGTCATCGGTGCGGAACACCTTCCGCAGGTTCTTCAGCTCCAGGTGTCCGTTCATTCGATACCCATCCTCCTTGAGATGATCCTGTGGACATAGTCCGCCAACCCAGTGGTCATGATGCCCAGCACGGATACGATGCCCAACCCCACGAAGACATTGGGCCAGTTACCGATTTGGGCTTGATTGTTGATGAAGTATCCGATGCCGCCACCGAAGGGGGCGATCATCTCCGCCGCCACGATGCACATCCATCCGATTCCCAACCCCACCCGGATGCCGTTCATGATGTATGGCGCTGTGCAGGGTAGCATGACCTTGTAGAATATCTGATACTCATTGGCTCCTAGAGTTTTGGCCGCGTCCACCAGATGGCTGTCGATCTTCTTCACCCCGAAGATGGTGTTGGTGAGCAGTGGGAAGAACACCCCGATGAACACCACCATCATTGGTCCCAGGCTGGTGCCCATAGCCAGGACGAACAAAGGCGCCCAAGCGATGGGGGCGATGGGCCGGAGGACCTCGATCATGGGCTTGGCGAACTCCTCCACCAAACCGGAGTATCCCAAGGCCAGGCCCAGAGGCACGGCCACGGCGAAAGCGATGATGAAACCGCCTCCGAAACGATACAAACTGGCCTCCACATTCTGCCACATGGTGAGGCCGGTGGCGAGGTCGCCGCGCTCCATCAGGAGCTGGAAGGCGCTCCAAGCCCGTTCGGGGGTGGGAAAGTAGGGGATAGCAGCGATTATGGATAACACCCACCAAGCCAAGAGGAAGGTGAGCAAAGAGGCTATGGTTATGAGTACCGTCCTCCCATAGCGATGGTACTTGTTGTCCTTGTCGTAACGCCAAGCACTGCCGCCATACTCGCTCGTTCTCGCCATGATGCTCATTCCGCATTAGAAGGGGGCTTTGTTAAAAAAGTTTGGATAAAAGGTTTAGAACTGGTTGATGGATCTCAGGATCGCCGGGGGGCTGCCCAGGTAGCCGATGTCGATCACACCAGCGAAGAAAGCGTCCATCACCGCTCCACCGTTAGCGTAAGGGTTGCCGCCACCACCAACGATGTTCAGGCCGTAGGCTTGGAAGATGGTGCGGTTGCCCAAACCCATGCCTTGACCGATGGTGAGGTCCATGGCCACCAAGCGGGCGATCTGATGGATGTCACCGTTTAGCCATCCCAGACGCACCGTGGTCAGGCTGGCGTTGGCATCCACAACGGCAACGCCACTAGCGTTATCCACGAAAGAGCCGTTCACCAACCTCTCCACTACATCGGAATAGTTATCGAAGCCCCAATGGCTCATGGCCCCTTCATTCAGGAGGCCCAAGGCGTCATAGGTCTCCACCACCTGTTCCAAAGAGGAAAGCCAATCCTCGTGCATATGATAGTCATACTTCACCTGTCCCAAGGCGCTCATCATGACCGCTTCCATGCCGGAGTCCGGTCCGAAAGCGAAGGCGGAGGAGATGTTCACCAAGCGGGTGTAGTTGTCACCAGACCCGGCCTCCAGGGTAGCGATGATCCATTGCGTAGCCAGGTTGTGGGCGGCCACGAATCTCTGCACCACCTCAGGGTTGGCGTTCATGTACTCGGTGTCCACTGCCAGCACACAGCAGGGGTGATCCTCCCAGAGTTCGCTGGACCATTTCAGGATCTTGCAGTCCGTGGCCGCATCGGAAATGATCTGGGACACATAGGGCTCCCAGGCGATGCCGCCGGATAAGCCGAGGGTGTTGGAGACCATGGCATCCTTCATGGATGCCGGAGCCAAAGCGGTCCAGTACACTGTGTTGGAATTCAGTGCACCGGTGGTGGC
>Ga0172382_10011497_pt1 | contig 11694 bp, 11 predicted proteins | sample Leawel138RmetaG_FD_122245 | JGI IMG/M metagenome (GOLD analysis project Ga0172382, IMG submission 122245) | Leachate microbial communities from a municipal landfill in Southern Ontario, Canada - Leachate well 138R metaG | ecosystem: Engineered > Solid waste > Landfill > Unclassified | place...
AGCACCTCGGCCACGCGCGCCGGCGCATCGCGGGTGTAGTCCTCGTACGGGATGGTAATGACCGGGACACGCTTGAAGTAATACCAGGCCTCGAAGTCCGGCGGGCAGAAATCCTGGCCGTCCAGGGTCATCGCCACCGTGTACGGCCCGTGGCTGTGCAACACCGCCAGCGCCTCTGGATTGCTGTGGTACACGCGCTGGTGCAACGGCGCGTCCAGCGAGGCGCCCGGTGTGGGGGCCCCATCGAGCGGGCAACGGATGAGTTCTCCCGCCTGGAGCGTGTCCGCACACGAACCCGTGGGCGTCACCCACAGCCCATCACCGTCACGCACAGACGCATTGCCCGAGTGGGAATCGTTGTAGCCGTACTGGCGCAGCCAGTGATAATGGCGGATCAGGTCTTCGCGGATATCCATGGTCGTTTCAACGTCAGCGCACTCGTATCTGGATTAAACGCGGAGGACGCGGAGGCGCCAAGGACGCAGAGAAAAGCCACATTCATTTCTTCTCCGCGCCCTCCGCGCCTCCGCGAACTCCGCGTTGTGCCCGTCCTTCGTACTGCAAACTCAGAAGGGCTTCACGACCACCAGAATCACGATGACCAGCAATATCAATACCGGCGCCTCGTTGAACCAGCGGTAGAACACGTGGCTGCGGGTGTTCTGCCCGGCCGCGAAGGCGCGCAGTATGCGGCCGCAGTAGAGGTGATAGCCGATCAGCCCGGCGACGAGCACCAGCTTGGCATGCAACCAGCCACCGGTGAAACCAAAACCCAGCCATAACCACAGGCCGAGGCCGACGGCGAGCCACGCGAGCGGGGTCATGAAGCGGTAGAGCTTGCGTTCCATGAGCGCCAGGCGCGCGGTTTCCGCCGGCGTCTCCGCCATGGCGTGATTCACATACAGGCGCGGCAGGTAGAACAGGCCGGCGAACCAGGCCACCACGAAGATGATGTGAAAGGCCTTCACCCAGAGCATCAGGCACCGCCTGTCAGCATGGGTTCCAGACGTGCGCGCAGCGCCGTGAAGTCGAGTTCGCCGAGCTTCTGCTGCACGATGCGGCCTTGCGGGTCGATGACGAAGTGCGTGGGCGTGAGCCGTACGTCGCCAAAGGCCTTGGCGAGGGTACCGTCCGCATCGAGGGCGATGGGATAGTTCACGCTGCGCCGCGACACCATTTCACGCACCTGTGCCGGCGGGTCGTATGCCATGGCGACCCCGACGATCTCGAGGCCTCGACTGTGCAAGTCCCGGTAGAGTTCGATGAGATGGGGCATCTCGGCCACGCAGCCCGGGCAGGTGGTGGCCCAGAAAGTCACCAGCACCGGACGGCCGCGCAGCGCCGCCAGTTCGACGACGTCGCCATCCAGGGTGGTGAAGCGCGCGGGTGGAGCGGCCTTGGCGCCGGAGGGCGACAGCCACAGGAAGGCCGCCAGTGCGAGCACCAGGACGGCAAAAACGGCAGCGAGTAATTCCTTGGTACGCATCGGTTTTCCAAATGGGCGTCAGTGGCGCCGGTCATTGTAACGATATTCGGCTTCAATGGCCTGCCGCGGGACGACGCCGCTCACGCGTTGCTTGCCCTGGCGGTCGGACCGCACCAGATAAGCCGCGTCCGCTCCGGCCGCATTCATGGCCTCCAGCGCGTCCAGCAGGCTGGCGGTACGCGGCACGGCCACCGCTGCCAGACGATCCGCCGCCGGGATCGCGCCCAGGTCGAGGTCTTCATCTGCGGGCGCCTCCGTGAGCGCGCGCGCCAGATCGGCGGTGGCCAGCACGAAGGGCGGCGTCGCATCCTGGACCACCAGCCAGCGCGGGCCTGCGGTGAGCAGCGCCTCGGCGGCGGGGCGTGAAAGGCGCGCCGGTGAGCGTACCCACCGATGCTCCACCACCGCTTCCACGCCGCGCCGGCGCAGGCGCTGGTGCACCGGATCGTCGCGCGTATCCAAGCCGCGCACCCGCAGCAGGCTCACGAACAATGGCCCCTGCCGGAAGCCTTCACTGCTGGTCAGTCCCGCCGCGATGACCGCAAGCATGCCGGGCAGCAGGATGTGCGGGTTGGCCGTCAATTCCAGCATGGCCATGAGCGCCGCGAGCGGAGCCTGCAGGGTCGCACCCATCATGGCGACCATGCCCACCACGGCGTAGAAGCCATGGGATGAGACCACACCCGGGAACAGGGCGTTCGCAATGAGCCCCATGGCACCGCCGGCCGCCGCACCGATCACGAGGGTGGGGCCGATGAGGCCGCCGGGCAGGCCGAGGCCGATGCCCACCGTGGTGGCCACCAGCTTGGCGACCACGATGCCCAGCATGGCGAACAGGCCGAGCTGGCCGAGCAGTGCGGCTGATACGGAGTCGTAACCGATACCCATGATCTCGGGGACCAGTGCGGCGATGGCACCGGTGAGCACGCCGGCCAGGCTCAGCCTTGTGCTGACGGGCCAGGTGCGTGTGTATGTACTTACCAAGGTGACCGTACGCACGAAGGCGGCGGCAAGCCCGCCCACCAGCACGCCGATGACGAGAACGTAGGGCAACTCCGCGACCGAGCCCAGTTCCAGGGGGGGCACGACGAAGGCCGGCATGGGTCCGTAGACGATGCGGGTGAGTGCGGTGCCGCTCACCGACGCGAGGATCACCGGCGCGAACCCGGTGATGGTGTATTCCATCAGCACCACTTCCATGGCAAACACCACGCCCGCCAGGGGCGTGTTGAAGGACGCCCCGATGGCCGCCGCCACGCCGCAACCCGCCAGGGTGCGCAGGGAATTGCCGGGCAGCGTGAGCCAGCGTCCGAGCAGGCTGCCGCCCCAGGCCCCCAGGTGGATGGCCGGTCCCTCACGGCCGACGGAATGACCGGCGGCGATACTGAGCAGCGCACCCGCAAACTGGGCCGCAGCGTTACGCCAGGGCAGCACCGCCTGGTGATAGTCGAGCCGTTCCATGACATGCACCACGCCCACGGGCAGTCCGCGCAGCCACTGGAACAGCGCACCGAGCAGGACGCCGCCGATGGCGGGGATCAGAAAGCGCTCCTTCAGCCCAAGACGCTCGTAATCCTCGGGGTGGGATGTGAGCAGCCAGGCCTGCACCTGCTCCAGGCTGAAGCGGAACACGATGATGACCAGCCCTGCGAGTAATCCGCAGAGCACACCGAGGATTGAGAGCTGAATGAGCGCGTCCGCCCGCGCGAGCTTCAGTCGCAGGCGCTCCAGGGCGGTGGTATGAGGCTGTTTTTGCACTTGACGGCTCCGAGCCGGATCATTAATTTACCCGCAAACATTTCGGGGTGGGGTTGACGAGTTCCTCACAAGAAAAACGATATGTGCAGTCATTCGGCGGCCTCCGGGCCGCTTTCTTTTTTTGCCGGCCTGCGGCCTTTCGCTTCGGACCGCCAACTCTTATCATTCCCGACTTCCCTTTCGAAGCTACCAGGAACGCCACCATGATAAAGGCAGGCATCGTCGGCGGCACGGGCTACACGGGCGTGGAATTGCTGCGCCTGCTTGCAGGTCATCCAGAGGTGGCGCTGCAGGTCATCACCTCGCGCAGCGAGGCCGGCATGCCGGTCGCGGAAATGTTTCCCAACCTGCGCGGCCACGTGGACCTCGCCTTTTCGGAGCCCGACGCCGCCACGCTGCAGGCCTGCGACGTGGTGTTCTTCGCCACGCCCAACGGCACCGCCATGAACATGGCCCGCGAGCTGCTCGACGCCGGCGTGCGTGTCATCGATCTCGCCGCTGATTTTCGCATCAAGGACATCGCGGTCTGGGAGCAATGGTACGGCATGAAGCATGCCTGTCCCGAGCTGGTGGCCGAGGCCGTGTATGGCCTGCCGGAGGTGAACCGCGATGCCGTGCGGGGCGCACGCCTGGTGGCCAATCCGGGCTGCTATCCCACCGCCGTTACGCTGGGTTTCCTGCCGCTGGTGGAACGCGGTCTGGTGCAGCTCGACGGCCTCGTCGCCGATGCCAAATCGGGGGTGAGTGGCGCCGGTCGCAAGGCTGCGGTGGGCATGTTGCAGGCCGAGGTGGACGGCAGTTTCAAGGCCTACGGCGTCGCCGGTCACCGCCATCTGCCCGAGATCCGTCAGAACCTGGGCGTGGCCGTGGGCAAGGAGGTGGGACTCACCTTCGTGCCGCACCTGCTGCCCATGGTCCGTGGTATCCACGCCACCCTCTATGCACGGCTGACCGACCTGACCGCCGATCTCCAGACGCTGTTCCAGGAACGCTACGCCGGTGAACCCTTCGTGGACGTGCTGCCGCCCGGCTCTCATCCGGAGACGCGCACCGTGCGTGGCAACAACGTCTGCCGCATCGCGGTCCACCGTCCTCAAGGGAGCGATACCGTGGTCGTGCTTTCCGTTATTGATAACCTCGTCAAAGGCGCGGCGGGACAGGCCGTGCAGAATATGAACATCATGTTCGGCTGCAAGGAATCGGTTGGGCTCGAGGCCATCGCGGTGCTGCCATGAGCCGGGTTGTCATACGCGCCGTCGACCCTGCCCGCATTACGCGGCTGGTCATTCTTTGCATCGTGGCTGCGCTGGTACTTGGCTGGGGCCTGTTCGAGTATGGGCGGCACCGCGCCGGTGTGGATTTCGTCTCCGCGAAGGACGAGGCGGCGCGCCTGATCGCGGAGAACGTCAGTCACGGGCAGACCATCAGCGCGCTGCGCGAGCAACAGGCGGTGCTCGAGCGCAGCAAACAGATTGAGCGCGAGGCGTACAAGCAACTGGAAACCACGGTGGCGGCTTTGCAGGACGAGATCGCCGAGTTGAAGGGTGAACTGGCCTTCTACCGCGGCATCATCTCGCCCAGCGAAGCGAAGGCCGGGTTGCGCGTGCAGGCTTTCGAGCTGGCCGCCAACGGATTGGAACGGGGTTACCGCTACAAACTCGTGTTAACCCAGGTTTTGAAAAATGATAGGGTAGCCAGCGGCCGCGCGGCGGTCGCCATCGAAGGCAATCAGGACGGGCGCATCACGGTACTCAACCTGAACGACGTGGTGACCGAAGGCAAGATGGACCTGACGTACAGGTTCAAGTATTTCCAGACCTTCGAAGGCAATCTGATGTTGCCGGAGGGTTTTTCGCCGGTGCGCGTCACGGTCAAGGTCAACCCCCGTGAACAGCGGCATCAGGGCGTGGAACGGGTTTTCGACTGGCCCGCGGCCTAGGAGAAGAGACTATGTGGGGCAATGGCGGTAACAAGAAAGCATCCAAGATCGACACGCTGATCGGTCAGAACACCGAAATCCGTGGCGACGTGCGTTTCTCGGGGGGGCTCCACGTCGACGGCGCGATCCGCGGCAACATCATTGCCGAACAGGAAGCAGGCTCCGTCCTGAGTCTGAGCGAGCGTGGCCTCATCGAAGGCGAAGTGCGCGTGCCTAACCTGGTGCTGAACGGCTGCGTGAACGGCGACGTGTATGCCTCCGAGCACGTCCAGCTGGCAGCGAACGCCAAGGTGAAGGGCAATGTCTACTATAAAGTCATCGAAATGGTCCGCGGCGCCGAAGTGAACGGCAGCCTGATCCATTACGATGAAGGCCGCAAGGCCCTGCCGCACGACGGCAAGGACAGGCAGAACGGGTCGGTCGCGGAAGGCGAAGTCGTCGCGGCGGATTCTTGATAAATCAAGTACGGAATTTCATAATCTCTCGACGTTTCGACCCATCCCGAATTTGGAGACACCCATGAGCGACGAAAGCCCTCTCATCTTTACTGACAGCGCGGCCAACAAGGTACGGGACCTGATCGCCGAAGAAGGCAATCCCGGCCTCAAGCTGCGCGTGTTCGTCACCGGGGGCGGTTGTTCCGGATTCCAGTACGGCTTCACCTTCGACGACACCATCAACGAAGGTGATACCACGGTAGAGAAGGCCGGCGTGACCTTGCTCATCGACCCCATGAGCTTCCAGTACCTGGTCGGCGCCGAGATCGACTATGTGGAAGGCCTCGAAGGCGCGCAGTTCGTGATCCGCAACCCCAACGCGACCACCACCTGCGGCTGCGGCTCGTCGTTCTCGGCCTGAGTCCTCTCCTCTGATCGCAAAAAGCCCGGCCAGGAGCCGGGCTTTTTGCTTAATTCATTGATAAACAAACCAATTTTGGCATTCTCCCAGGTGCTTCGCCGGGTCTTTGGTTCCGGCCGGCGCGGGGAGTCTGCTATCCTAGCCGCCCTTTCAGGCTCGGACCGCGGGATGAACGAATATCTACCAGGCCTCGAGGGTGTCCCTGCGACGCGCTCCAATATCTCCGTGATCGGTGGCGAGAGAGGGATCCTCGCGTATCGTGGTTTTCCCATCGAACAGCTGGCGGAGCACAGCACGTTCGAGGAAACCGCGCTGCTACTCCTCGACGGGCAGCTCCCCTCTGCGGGCGAACTGGGCCATTTTGATGCCCAACTGCGTCGCAACCGCCGGGTGAAGTACAACATCCGCGAGATGATGAAGCACATGCCCGCCACGGGGCATCCCATGGAAATGCTGCAGACGGCCGTCGCCTGCCTGGGCATGTTCTACCCGTGCAACGAGCGCATCAGCGGCACCGATCTCGCCGGTGACCTGGACTACATCCACAACATGACGGTGAAGATCATCGCGCGCATGCCGGTGATCGTCACCACCTGGGAACACATCCGCAACGGCTACGACCCGATCGATCCGCGCTGCGATCTCTCCTATGCCGAGAACTTCCTGTACATGTTCACCGGACAGGAGCCCGATCCCATGCTGGCGCGCATCCTGGACACCTGCCTGGTCCTGCACGCCGAGCACACCATCAACGCTTCCACCTTCGCGGCGCTGGTGGCAGGCTCCACCCTCGCCAGCCCCTATGGTGTGGTGGCGGCCGCCATCGGCACGCTTTCCGGCCCGCTGCACGGCGGTGCCAACCAGAAGGTGGTGGAAATGCTGGAACAGATCGGCCGTCCCGAAAACGTGAAGGAATGGCTCGACAAGAAACTGGAAGCGAAGGCCAAGATCTGGGGCTTCGGCCACCGGGAATACAAGGTGAAGGACCCGCGCGCGAGGATCATGCAGGGACTGGTGGAGAAGCTGGCCGCCAGCCGCGGCGTGAGCCCCATGTTCGAGACCGCACTCGCGCTGGAAGAGGCCGCCAACGAGCATCTCGGTCCCAAGGGCGTGTATGCCAACGTGGATTTCTACTCGGGCATCCTGTATTCGGAAATGGGCATTCCGCCCGACCAGTTCACCGCCATTTTCGCCGTGGCCCGGTCCGCCGGCTGGCTCGCCCATTGGCGCGAGCAACTGGGCGACAACCGCATCTTCCGTCCCACCCAGGTGTACACGGGCGAGCCCGTCCGCGACTACGTCCCCGTGCAGCAGCGCGGTCAGGCCCGATAAATCCCACCCAGGGTCACCGCCCGCCGCGCGCCGGTGACCTCGGGCAGGTTGCCGGACGCGCCCGCCAGGGTCTGCCGCGCCAGCCAGGCGAAGGCCGCGGCCTCCACCCATTCCGGTGGGATCCCGTAACGTTCCGTGGTATTCACCGGTGTGCCGGTCAGGTGCGCGGCGATGCGACCGCGCAGGTAACCGTTGTAGGCCCCGCCGCCGCTCAGCACCACCTCCCCGGCGGCGGGGGCATGGCGACGGATGGCATTGGCGAGGGTAACCGCCGTCAGCTCGCAAAGCGTCGCCTGCACATCCTGCGGACGTTCGTCGCCGTCCAGTCTTTTCGTCAGCCATTCCAGATCGAACCGGGCGCGGTCGGCACGCTTGGGCGGCGGCTCCTCGAAGAACGGGTCGTCCAGCAACCGTGACAGCAGCGGCCCGAGCATGATCCCCTGCCGCGCCCAGGCACCGTCGCGGTCGAGGCGCTCGCCGCGATGTCTGGCGATCCAGGCATCCATGAGGACGTTGGCGGGGCCAGTATCGAATCCGGTCACCGGCTCGCTGGCATCGGCGGGGAGGATGCTCACGTTGGCCAGGCCCCCGCTCAGGGTGGCGACCACGCGGGTGACGTTTGCGTCCCGGCACAGGGCGGCGTGAAAGGCGGGCACCAGCGGCGCGCCCTTGCCCCCGGCCGCGATGTCACGGCGACGGAAATCGGCCACGGTGGTGATACCGGTGCGTTCGGCGATGGTGCTGGGATCGCCGAGCTGGAGACAGCAGCCATTGGGTCCGGGCCAGTGGCGCACGGTGTGGCCATGGCTGCCGATGGCCTTCACCTGGCGCGCGGGGACCCCTGCGGCGGCCAGCAGGTGCTGGATGCCCGTGGCGAACAGCCGCCCCAGCTTCACATCCAGGCTGGCCAACCGTTCGAGCAATTCGGGACCACCGGCCAGCGCCTCGATGGCGGCGCGCTCTTCGTGGGAATAGGGGCGGCGAAACTGGGCTACCAGGAAGGGTGCGTCACCGCTGAAATCGATCAGCACGGCCTCGATGCCGTCACCGCTCATTCCCGACATCAGACCTGCGTAAAGTTCATGCACCGTGGTTCAGGGTTCAACGGCGGCCAATTGCGTGCTCGTGATGAGCTGGAGCTGCGACACCAACGCATCGGCCAAGGTTTCGAAGTTCTGCCTATAATCGGCCTGGATGGGGGCCGCGCTGGGCAGCTTGTAGGTCAGCGGATTGCGATGCACGCCGTTGACGCGGAACTCATAGTGCAAGTGCGGTCCCGTGGCCACGCCGGTCTGGCCCACGTAGCCGATGGTCTGACCTTGGCGCACACGTGCGCCGCTGCGCAGGCCCTTGGCGAAGCGCGAGAGATGACCATAGAGGGTGGATATGTGCCCGCCGTGCTGCAAAATGATGGCGCGGCCGTAACCGCCCTTGGTGCCCACGAACAACACCTTGCCGTCCCCGGAGGCCTTTACGGGGGTACCGATGGCGGCGGCGTAATCCACCCCGCGGTGAGGGCGCTTCACACCGAGCACCGGGTGATAGCGTTCTTTGGTGAAGCGCGAGCTGATGCGCCGGAAGTCCACGGGGCTGCGCAGAAAGGCCTTGCGCATACTGCGCCCGTCTTCGCTGTAGTAGTCCGTATGGCCTGAGGGGTCGGTATAGCGGATGGCGCGGTGTACGCGACCGTTGTTGACGAACTCCGCTGCCAGGATGGTGCCTTCGCCGAAGCGTTCGCCGTTGACGTAAGGTTCCTGGTAGATCAGTGCGAAGCGGTCGCCAGCACGGATGTCCAGGGCAAAGTCGATGTCCCAGCCGAAGATCCCGGCCATTTGCATGATGAGTTGCTCGGAAAGCCCGGCACTGAGTCCGGCTGCATAGAGCGAGCTTTCGATGTTGCCGACGGCGCGGGCGATGCGCATCTCGGGGGCGACCACGGCCATGTGGGTCACGAAGCCGTCTTCTTCCGCTCGTACCGCTAGCGTCCGCGTGCGGTCAATGATGTAATTCAGCGCCCGCAACTCGCCGTCGCTGACGTGGAATTCCAGCTCCTGTCCCGGGTGCAGGCGGTTGAGCTGGCGCGCTTCGGGACCCGAGTGCATCACGGCGTGGAGCGTGGTGGGCGCAAGTCCCAGGCGCGAGAAGATGACGGCCAGTGAATCGCCGGGGCGCACCACGACTTTTTCAGGCACCGTATCGGCAATGGGCGCGGGCGGCAGCGCGGCGGCGGCAGGGGCCGGCGGCGGAAGGCTGATGGCCTCGACCAACGGCTCAGGCACAGGCGCACGCTTGGCCTGCGCATCTGGGCTCAGCGCGAACAGCGCGGCCACCGCGATGGCAACGGAGGCGCCTAGCGCCAGATGGAAATGCGGGCGCTGCAACAGGGTGCGCCGGTGCGGCGCGTTGCGCTCGAAATCCTTGTTTGAGAATGTTGGCGTGGTCAACCCGGAAGGCCTCGCTTTTTGCGGTTACCATACGCGCGCCGCCCCAACAGGGTCAATGAAACAGGTCCGCTTTTTGTCACTTCGACAGCGAGTCGAATCATGAAATCTGGAGTCGCACATGAACACGGTCGATGAGGCGCTTTCGCTCATCAAGAGAGGCGTGACGGAGATCCTCCTCGAGGACGAACTGCGGGCCCGCCTCAAGGAAGGACGCCCGCTTCGCATCAAGGCGGGTTTCGATCCCACCGCACCTGATTTGCACCTCGGTCATACGGTGCTGGTGAACAAGCTGCGCCAGTTCCAGGATCTGGGGCATGAGGTGCTGTTCCTCATTGGAGATTTCACCGGCATGATCGGCGACCCGACCGGCAAGAGCGCCACGCGCCCGCCACTCACGCGCGATCAGGTGATCGAGAACGCGCGCACCTACGAGCAGCAGATCTTCAAGATCCTCGACCCGGAACGCACCCTGGTGATGTTCAACTCCAGTTGGATGAACGCCATGACCTCGGCCGACCTCATCCAACTCGCGGCCCGGCACACCGTTGCCCGCATGCTCGAGCGCGACGACTTCAGCAAGCGCTACAGCGAAGGCCGCCCTATCGCCATCCACGAATTTCTCTACCCCCTCATCCAGGGTTACGACTCGGTCGCCATGCGTGCAGACGTGGAACTCGGCGGCACCGATCAGAAGTTCAACCTGCTGGTGGGGCGCCAGTTGCAGGAGGCCTACGGCCAACGCCCGCAAGTGGTGATCACGCTGCCCCTGCTGGAGGGCCTCGACGGGGTGCAGAAGATGTCCAAGTCCCTCGGCAATTACGTGGGCATCAGCGAATCGCCGGATGAACAGTTCGGCAAGCTCATGTCCATCTCGGACACCCTCATGTGGCGCTACTTCGAGTTGCTGAGCTTCCGCTCCATGAGCGAGATCGAGGAGCTGCGCCGCGCTGTGGAAGCGGGGCGCAACCCGCGCGACGTGAAATTCGAGCTGGCGAAGGAAATCGTCGCACGCTTCCACGACACCGCCGCTGCGGAACGTGCCCAGGAGAACTTCGTCCAACGCTTTCAGAAAGGGGCGCTGCCCGACGACCTGGAAGAAATCACCCTCGCCGTATCCGCGCAAGGCATGCCTATTGCCAACCTGCTGAAGGAGGCCGGCCTCACGACGAGCACCTCTGAGGCCCTGCGCATGATCCAGCAGGGCGCGGTGCGCCTGGACGGGGAACGGATCGCCTCGCGTGATGTCCAAATTCCCGCGGGTGGATCGCACGTGGTGCAGGTCGGAAAGCGCCGCGTGGCACGGGTGAACACAGTGGTTTGAGCGTCCAGCCGCGCCGGCGCGGTTCCTTGAGGATGTCACGCGGGAACACAGTCGTGACATGCAACGGCGTTTTCGAGCCGCTGGATGAGATGCACTCCGGTTTGCTCAACGACCTGACGAAAATAATTCGCCCTACCCGTTGACGTGGGGAAAGTGCGACGTAGAATGCGCGCCTCCCGTCGGTCATGCACTGTCGGGAGGGAGAGAGAAAAAGCGAAAAGCCGCTTGCCAATCTCTCCGCGCTGAGTAGAATGCGCAGCCTCTCGACGCCGCCCTTGTGGCGCAGTAGAGAGGGAGAGAAAGAAAGCGAAAATGTTGCTTGCCAATCTCTCCGCGCTGAGTAGAATGCGCAGCCTCTCGACGCCGCCCTTGTGGTGCGGAGAGAGGGAGAGAAAGAAAGCGAAAATGTTGCTTGCTAATCTCTCCGCGCTGAGTAGAATGCGCAGCCTCCCGGGCCGGTTTGAAGTGTTCGGGAAGGGGAGAAAGAAAAGCGAAAACAACCGCTTGACAAGCTCTCCGAGGCGAGTAGAATGCGCGCCTCTTCGCTGTGAAGCAG
>Ga0172382_10011500_pt1 | contig 11692 bp, 8 predicted proteins | sample Leawel138RmetaG_FD_122245 | JGI IMG/M metagenome (GOLD analysis project Ga0172382, IMG submission 122245) | Leachate microbial communities from a municipal landfill in Southern Ontario, Canada - Leachate well 138R metaG | ecosystem: Engineered > Solid waste > Landfill > Unclassified | place...
GAGAATCCGGCTACAACAATGACTTCGTTTCACTTGTTAATCCACGTTTGACTATTGTTTCTGACGGACGTTTTTGCGACACTAGTGCAAACAATCGATATTCTGCAAAAAGCAGAGGATGTAGAGTTTACAAAAAAAATGGGACATCGTCAATGCGATATTGTCTTACAACCAATTCCGATGGAGCAGTTCATGTTGAATTTGGAATTAAGTCTAATGGGGAGAGTTATTTGCAAGTCCAAATCGATTAAAAATATTTTTAAAATGCTCTCATCTTTCTAAACTAACAACTAACGGTAATATTGAATTTATAACAGAAAAAGAGCCACATTCATAAAAGAAAAGATGTATCGACATTTCTTTAAACGTCTGTTTGACTTTGTGATCGCTTTGGTGGGTTTAATCATCTTGAGCCCGTTGTTTTTAATCCTTTGGATTGGGTTGTTGATAGCCAACAAGGGAGCGGGTGCATTTTTTCCGCATAATGAAAAGTGATTTGCTGCTATGAAACTTTTAACTCGTGATGATATAGAAACATGGGCAAAACGTTATGAAACTCAGGGATATTTGCCCTATCTTATATCTAAATTGGTGAGAGAAACAACTCCAAAAAGGACACAGGTAGATTTTCCTTCGGGAAGTGCCGTTAACACCGCTGGATGGGACGGTATTGTTTATTGCAATGAAAGTACGCCTTTTGTTCCCGAAGGGTACTCGTTATGGGAATTGAGTTCCCAAACTTCAGGGATAAAAGATAAAGCGGAAAGGGATTATCAGAAACGTGTAGCAAACCCTCTTGGATTTAATCCCAAGGAATCTGTTTTTATTTTTGTCACTCCTGCTTGTTGGGAAAAGAAAAATGAATGGATAAATGACAAGAATAATGAAAATATATGGAAAGAAGTTAGGGTTTACGATTCCCTCAGGCTTGAACAATGGTTTGACATTTCGTTAACTACTTCCAGATGGTTTTCATCTATAATCGGAAAATATCCGGCTGATGGTATGTTAACAGCTGAGGAGTATTGGGAAGAATGGTCAGAGGGCAAAGACAATTTAAAGTTAACCCCCAAAGTAATTGTTGCAGGTAGAAAAAAGGAACAAAAAGATCTATATGAGATTTTGCAAGGCGAGGCAAAATTAACGGCAGTGAAGGCTTCAACGAAGCAAGAAGCGATTGCCTTTATAACAGGCTCTGCAAAACTATTCTCTCCAGCAGATTCCAAAGTATTTTTTTCTAAATCGTTAATAATAAACAATATCGATAATTTCAGAGCAGTTGAAAAAAATAGTGCTGAACCTTTCATCTTAATCTTCAATTCGGAAGATACATCTCCTCTCATAAATGCTGTTAAAAAAGGATATCATGTTTTAGTTCCACTGGGTGGTGATGATGAATTAGACATACGACCATCCATAGTATTACCTCCATTAGACAGAAGAGAACTTATTGAAGCTCTTACAGATAGTGGAGTACAAGAGGAAAAGGCACGGAAGTATTCTTTGGAAACAAGCAGAGACATCACTTTATTAAGGAAGATGTTAGACTTTCCGGAGCAGAAGTTGCCATGGCTAAAGAATTCTGAAATTCGTGAAATCATCCCTGCATTGCTATTGGGCAAATGGAATGATAAAAAATATGGAGATATTGAACTGATCGAGAAATTATCGGGGATGAAATATCCTGAATATGTTGAGATACTTTATCAATGGAAAAATTATCAAAATGCGCCCATTCAACTAATAGATAACATTTGGAGATTGACTTCACCTTTGAATTCATGGACAAGTTTATCGCAGTATATTACCCGTAGTGATTTGGATAAATTGGAAGAGTGCTTCAGATCAGCTTTTTTTGATGGGAATCCAACTATTGAGTCAGCTGAAAAAAGTGCAATAGCTTCATATTTATTTAAGGAAAAAAAATATTCGGAATGGTCAAGAGCAGGTTTGGCTCAGTCACTGATATTGGTTGGGCTGCACGGTGAGGAGTTGAATATGCCTTACGCTCAAGCATGGGTTGACAACATTATTCACGATCTATTGTATGATGCTAATGGAGAATTATGGATTTCTGTAGACAAAGAACTTCCTTTAATAGCTGAAGCATCGCCCAAAAGCTTTCTTAAGGCGCTCTCACATTCTCTGGAAAAAGAGTCACCCGAAATTGTGAAAATGTTCAAGGAGGAAAAGGGCCTCTTTGATTCAAATTATCACTATACGGGTTTGTTATGGGCACTTGAGAGTTTGGCATGGTTTCCTGAATATCTGAATCAGGTAGGATTGATTCTTCTAAAATTAGACAGAATTGTACCCGAACTAAAATTGGTGAACAGTCCCATGAATAGTCTAATTGAAATCTTTATCCCATGGCACTATCAGACTCTTTCGCCTTTTGAAGATAGGTTAGAAATCCTTAAAAATATTACTTCTAAAGAACCGGAAAGTGGATGGAATTTGTTAATAAAGTTGCTCCCTGATGATCGCACGGTAGTTAGCCCTACACACCAAACACGGTGGCGCATTTTTGATTTGAATACAAATTTAAATTATACATACAGAGAGGTTTTTGATACCTATAGTTTCATATTGAATTTGCTTTTTGACCTATTTGATAACAACGAGACAAAATTCAGTATGTTGATTGAGAAATCGATTTCTCTCCCTTATGAAGAAGATCGATTGAAAGTTTATAATTGGGCAGAAAAGAATGTTAAATCTGTCGTTCAGAAAGAGTACAAACCATGGCATGCCATTAGAGCGATTTTGCACCGTCATCGGTCGTATCCCGATGCCAAATGGGCACTACCTGAAAATGAACTGAAAAGACTGGATAATTTGTATCATCAACTTGAACCGGATGACGTGATAGAAAAATATAAATGGTTGTTTGATAAATATTCCCCGGATTATCCTGAAGGTGATACAGAAACGGATTCAGATGAATCAAATAATAAAAAAGACAGGGATGTAAGAGCCGAAGCAGCATATAAATGGATTAAGGAGCTGGGATTAAATAAGACAATTGGTTTGAGAAAAGTAATAAAAAATGCGGAATTACTGGGTGAAACCTTGGCTGACATTATTGATAAAGAAGAGGATATCATTACAATCTGTAAATGCTTGAACGATGATAATGATGATCTTAAATTCATCCAGACTTTCATTCACCGAAAGTCATATAAAGAGAAATTTGAATGGGTAAAGAGTCTTGTGAATACGTTACAAACCAATGGATTCAGTGCAAAAGCTATTTCGAACCTATTGACATCGGTTGCCTCAACCAGGGAGCTATGGAATTTTGTTGAATGTTTACCTAAAGAGCTGCAAGATGCTTATTGGTTGAATGTACATATTTATTTTAATATTCAATCGACCGAGGATGCAATATACGTAATAGGAAAGCTGAATAATTATCATCGCTATTTTTCTGCCATTGATGTTTGCCAGAGAACCATTAAAGATTTACCCACCAACCTGCTTATGGAAACCTTATGGAAAGCGGCGACTGAAGAAGCCAAGGAAACGGTTCACGTTGATAATTATAAATTGGGCAAAATTTTTGATTCGCTCTATCAAAGGGATGATTTGAATATATCGTTCATGAAAAAAATAGAGTGGAGCTATATTCGCTTTTTTGATTCATATTCTGAAAGAAGACCGAAATATCTGGAAGATGAATTAGCTACTAATCCGGAGTTTTTTATCGAAGTAATTAAATGGATTTATTTCCCGAATGATAGGAAGAAATATTACGAAGATAAACAGGGAATTTCTGAAGAAAAGATTAAGATTATTGCTAAACAATCGAAACGCCTTTTAAGCTCCTGGTATAAAATTCCGGGAATGAGGGAAAATGGTTCGATTGATGGGGATCAATTGAAAAATTGGATAGTTGAAGCACGTCGGTTGGCAAAAGAATCTGATAGGCTTGAAGTGACAGATATGGAAATTGGAAGTCTATTGAGTAGATTCCCCGAAGGAAACGAACAATTGTCTCCGGAAGAAATTTTTCGGGTTATTGAGGAAATCAATTCAGAGAATTTAAATAATAATTATTCAGCAGGCCTTTTTAACAAACTTGGAGTCACTGTAAGAGGAGCCTTTGATGGGGGCACCATTGAAAGGGAACGTGCCGACTATTTTGGTAAACTGGCTGACAGATATAGAAACAAATACCCCGTTGTTTCCGGAATTTTCAGCGATCTCGAGCAAGACTATCTCGTTCGAGCCAAACAAATGGATGATCAAGCAAAACTTGAAGAGTTAGAGTTCTGAATTACATTTATTGTCCTATTTTTGAAAATGTTATATAGACACTTCTTTAAACGTTTTTTCGATATTGTGATTGCTTCGGTGGGCTTAATTGTTCTGAGTCCGCTGTTTTTAATCCTTTGGATTTGGCTGTCGATTGCCAACAAGGGAGCGGGGGCTTTTTTTCTGCAAGAGCGGCCGGGAAAGGACGAAAAGATTTTCAAGGTGATTAAGTTCAAGACGATGAACGACCGGCGGGACGAGAACGGCAATCTGTTGCCCGACAGCGAAAGGTTGACAACGATTGGGCGGTGGATACGTTCACTTTCGCTGGACGAGATACCGCAATTGATCAATGTGCTGAAAGGGGATATGTCGCTAATTGGCCCTCGTCCGTTACTCGTGCAATATCTGCCGCTATACGATGAGGTGCAGCGCCGCCGCCACGAAGTACGCCCAGGAATTACCGGATGGGCGCAGGTAAACGGGCGCAATGCGATCAGTTGGCAGGAGAAATTTGAACACGATGTATGGTACGTTGATCATCTTTCGTTATCTTTGGACATTAAAATCCTTTTAAAAACCATTGAAAAGGTGTTTAAACGCGAAGGAATTAATTCGGGAACCCATGTAACAATGGAACCGTTTAATGGAAATTAAAAAATGAAAGATATTGCAATATATGGTGCAGGAGGATTTGGTCGGGAAGTTGCCTGCCTTATTCGTATTATAAACAAAAAAAACTCCCCAATGGAATCTGATTGGTTTCTTTGATGATGATGAAAAATTAAAAGATACGAGAAACGAATATGGTAAAGTAATTGGCGGGATTGAAGAATTGAACAATTATAACCAACCATTAGCTGTTGCAATTGCAATTGGTTCACCCAAAACGGTTGTTGTTTCCGCCAACAATTCTGTTTTCGGATGATAAATTGCGCAATACATAGTTTCTTCAAAACGATGAAAGAATCCACACAATATTGTTATACGCCCATTAGACAGAGCAAGTTTGAATAAGTGGCGTATTTTTATTTAAGCGTAGTAATTTAGGCAAATAAATATTTGAGATCATGGGACTATACGAAGGAATAAAAGACATTGCAAATGTTGTCCTGAAAGCGGATAATATCGATTTATACAGACATCTTATTGAATTAAGTGCTCAAGCGTTGGAACTACAGAATGAGATTAATCGGCTTAATAATGAAAACATGGAGTTAAAAAAACAAGAGACTTGGAAAATCGGATCGAAAGATGCGAAGAATCTTATATAACGCTTAAAAATGATGCTCCAAAAATTTTATACTGCTCTCATTGCTGGGATTCTGAAAGAAAACTGATACAATTAAAATGTAATTCAGGAAAGTATGTCTGTATTCACTGCTCAAATGAGGGGATTTACGATAAAAGAATGAATGAAGCAGAAATTGAAAGGAGAAGAGCTGAAATAAAAAGGGCCTCAAACAGAAAGAACTTTTTTTAATCAGAACTAATCTGATTCTACTTGTTGACGCAATGAACAGTTTAAGAAAGAAAAAATAATAATATGGAAAATGAATGTTTTGTAATTCAGCCATTTTCAGATCGTAAATTTATAAAAAGATTCGAGGATATTTATAAACCTGCAATTGAAGAAGCAAAACTGATTGCGTACAGGATTGACTTAGATCCTTCAGTGAGAGTACCTATAGAAGAAATAGAGTCGAAAATTAAAAAATCGATATTATGTTTTGCTGACATTTCTACGGATAACCCGAATGTGTGGTACGAATTGGGATATGCATTTGCGTCAGATAAAGATGTTGTGATAGTCTGCGATGAGAGTAGGACTGAATTCCCTTTTGACATTAGGCACAAAAGTATTATCAAATATAAAACAGAATCAACAAGTGATTTTAGTTTCTTAAAAAAACAAATTACTGAAAAAATAAATGCTCTTCTTTATTCCCGGAAAACAACAATTAAAATACTCGAAAATCCCATAAAGCAAACAGATGGCTTACAACCATATGAATTAACTTTATTAGCCTTTATTATAGGTGAACAATACACAGACGAAGATGTTGCAAACGTATATGCACTTAAAGAAAAAATGAATAAAGTAGGTTTTAATGATACTGCCATTAGTATAGGGATGCGATTATTAAAGGCAAAAGATTTTATTGCGACCGAAATGAGAGCCGACTATAATGGAAATGAATATCCTGTATGTACTCTTACCGAAAAAGGAATTAATTTTGTTCTAAACAATACACACTTATTCGATTTACAACAGCCGAAGTTTACTACCCATACAGATAGTGAGGATTTGCCCTTTTAACTGATGATATAATACTTTTTTTGTAGTCATTTTTCGACTTCTTCGTATACCGATGATAAGATTCATTATAACAAGTCCGATATTCTTTTTACTATGAATGTGGATGTGATTGTAGTTGTCGATTGCCAACAAGGGAGCGGGGGCTTTTTTCCTGCAGGAACGGCCGGGAAAAGACGAAAAAATTTTCAAGGTGATTAAATTCAAGACGTGGAATACCTGCCGCTATACGATGAGGTGCAGCGCCGCCGCCATGAAGCGCGCCCGGGAATGACCGGTTGGGCTCAGGTGAACGGCCGCAACGCGATCAGTTGGCAGGAGAAATTTGAACACGATGTTATGGTACGTTGATCATCTTTCGTTATCTTTGGACATTAAAATCCTTTTAAAAACCGTTGAAAAGGTGTTTAAACGCGAAGGAATCAACTCAGGAACCCATGTAACAATGGAACCGTTTACAGGGAATTAAAAAATGAAAAAACTAATTATAGTTAAGACGATTTATGCATAACATTCTCATCACTTCCGCCGGTCAACGTGTTTCCCTAGTTCGTGCCTTTCAAAAAGAACTAAGAGCTTTCGATGAAAAAGCAAAAGTATATACAATAGACATGAACCCAATTTTAGCACCGGCTTGCCATGTTTCCGATGGTTATCGAAAAATTGTCAGGGTCACTGATAAAGAATATGTGATACAATTGCTTGAGATCTGCAAAGAATGGAATATCGGAATGATTATCCCAACCATCGATACAGAATTGATGGTTTTAGCCGCAAATAAATTGATATTTGAAGAAAATGGTATTATTCCTATAATATCTTCTGAAAAATTTGTGAGGATATGTAGAGATAAAAGAATCATAAACGATTTTTTTAATCAACAAGGAATTTCTACTTCAAGAATCATGAATAAAGAAAATCCTACTTTTCCTCTCTTTATCAAGCCTTATGACGGAAGTCGGAGCAAAGACACTTTTATGATAAAATCTGCGGAAGAATTGCAACCTTATCATTATTCTAACCAAAAACTAATATTCATGGAATATATTGATCCCGAAGAACATGATGAATACACAGTAGATGCATATTACAATCAAAAAGGCTTTCTATGCTGTGTGGTTCCAAGAAAAAGAATTTTTGTAAGAAGTGGTGAAATTAATAAAGGGGTAACTCGAAAAAATAAGATCATTCCTTTGTTTAAAGAAAAACTTTCCTTTATTGAAGGGGCTATAGGCTGTTTGACTATTCAAGTTTTTTTGAACAAAAAAACACAGAATGTAGTGGGCATAGAAATCAATCCTCGTTTTGGAGGTGGGTATCCTTTATCTTACTTAGCCGGAGCCAATTATCCTCAGTGGCTTATAAAAGAATATTTTTTAAACGAAAATATAAATTATTTCGAAGATTGGGAAGATAATCTTCTGATGTTGCGTTATGATGACGAAATTTTAGTAAAAAATTATGTCGATTAAAAACAAAGTCATCGTTTTTGATTTGGATGATACATTATATAAAGAAATTGATTTTCTAAAATCTGCATACCTAGAAATTGCCTCTATTGTAGATAAAGACCATTGCGAAACTTTGTATGATAACATGATTTCAAACTACTACAAAGGAGAAAATGTTTTTAAGCTTGTTTCTGAAATGTATCCTACTTATACAATTGAAAGATTATTGAAAATTTACCGAGAACATTATCCTTCTATTAGTTTATCAAATGAAGAATGGAATGTTCTTTTAAAATTAAAAACAGAAGCAATTACAGGGCTAATAACAGATGGAAGATCATTGACACAAAGAAATAAAATTAAAGCATTAGGATTAGAAAATTATTTCGATAAAATTGTAATTTCAGAAGAAATAGGCTACTCAAAACCTGACATACGGCTTTTTAATGAATTTAAAAAATATGATGTCTCTCAATATTATTACGTAGCCAATGATACGAGAAAAGATTTTGTCACTCCTAATCGAATCGGGTGGATAACGATCTGTCTGCTAGATGTAAATAATCGGAATATACAAAAACAAGATTTCTCGCTAAGTGAATATTATCTTCCTCAAATAAAAATTAAGACATTAAACGCATTATTAAATATAATATGAATAATCGTATTTGGCTTTCTTTGGCCCATATGGGCGGGAAGGAGCAAGACTTCATAAAAGAGGCATTCGACACGAACTGGGTGGTGCCGTTGGGGCCCAATGTGGATGGGTTTGAAGAAGATTTACAGGAATTTCTGGGTGAGGGGGTGCACGTGGCGGCATTGAGTGCGGGCACGGCGGCCATTCACCTGGGACTGGTGCAGCTGGGGGTGACGCAGGGTGACGAGGTGATCTGCCAAAGTTTTACTTTTTCGGCTTCGGCCAACCCGATTGCGTATCAAGGAGGAAAACCGGTATTCGTGGGCAGCGAAACGGATACATGGAATATGTCGCCACACTACCTGCGGGAGGCCATCGAAGACCGTATCGCACAAACGGGAAAGAAGCCGAAGGCGATTATTCCCGTGCATCTGTACGGCATGCCGGCACGGATGGATGCGATTTTGGCTATTGCCGACGAATACGGTATCCCGGTACTGGAGGATGCGGCCGAAGCGCTGGGCTCGGCATACCGCGGACGGAAATGCGGTACGTTTGGCGAGTTTGCCTGCCTGTCGTTCAACGGCAACAAGATGATTACTACCTCAGGTGGCGGGGCGCTGGTGTGCCGTACAGCGGAGGATGCTGAACGGACCAAGTTTTTTGCCACGCAGGCACGGGATAAGGCGCCGCATTACCAGCATTCGCATATCGGGTACAATTACCGCATGAGCAACATTTGCGCCGGTATCGGACGCGGACAAATGTATGTGCTGGAAGAGCACATTGCCCGCCGCAGGGAGATTAACCGACTGTATCGCCTGCTGCTGCAGGATGTGCCGGGAATTGCGTTCCACACGAATCCCGACGAGGATTTCGAGTCGAACTATTGGCTGACGTGCATCGTGGTGAATCCTGACGAAGCGGGCTTTACGCGCGAGGATTTGCGGTTGCGGATGGAGCGGGAGAACATCGAAACCCGCCCGCTGTGGAAACCGATGCACTTGCAGCCGGTGTTTGCCGGTTGTCCCTATTATGGCGACAATACGGAGGGACGGTTGTTTGACGACGGGCTTTGCCTGCCTTCGGGCCCTACCCTCTCCGACAAAGATATCGAACGCGTTGCCGGAGTCGTCAAAAATATGTATCTCAGCGTTTGATTATTGGCATCGGGGAAGCCTTCCGTAGTGTGTTAAATGTTTCGAATATTTCGTTTGTTTCGAATATTTCGTTTATATTTGCAGTGAATACAATTCACATAAAGCTATGAAAGAAATATGAAAACAATCAATGAAATAAAAAGACCGAATAAGCATGAACGAAAATTGGCACAAAAATCGTACTCTTCCTTAATATCGGCTATTGACCGGTTAAAAACAGACCGGGCTGAAATTGAAATTGAAGAAACACAAGAAAAAATTATTCTCCCGGTAAAAGCATTGAAACTTTTAAGTGAAATTTTAAAGGCGATGAGCGAGGGAAAACCTGTTTCAATAGTGCCTATGGCTACGGAAGTGACCACCCAGAAAGCAGCAGAGTTGCTGGGATGTTCCCGTCCTCACCTGGTGAAATTACTGGAAGAGGGCAAGATTGAGTACACCAAAATAGGTAAACACAGACGCATTAAATACGAAGATATTATTCGTTACAAGCAGAAAATGAAAGAGGAACAAAAGAAACACCTCATTGAAATAATGAATGCAGATGAAGAATTAGGGCTTTATGATTCATAGTGTCAGGTTTACGGCAGTTTTAGATACCAAACAGCAAACTATCTTCACTCTTTGCTGTAAACCGACAATAAGAATATTTTTAGTCCTCAATTTTGTCATTTTGCGTTTGCTGCATTTAACACGCAGAATCAAATCAACCAAATCATTTCTTATCTTGATTACACTTTTATTCTAAAACCGGAATGAATCCGGAAAAAACAAATGACATTTTTTTTGCAAGTATTCACAGAAAATCTGCAAATATTGTTTCTCTTCAAAATTCATCCTCTGTTTGGTGTACAATATTAATTTTTGTTTTATATTTGTAAAAAATTAGAGAAGCACAGATGAAAAAGTTCGTTGAAGAGTACCTGTCGAACAGGGTATTGTCGCGTTTTTCGATACTGGTTATCGACCTGGCCATCTTTGTTTCCTCGTGCCTGTTGACGTATTTCTTGCGTTACGGCTTCGACGGATTCAGTACGAACGTGCGCATGGAGGGGTTTTGGATTACCCTGGTGCTGGTGGTGTTCAACGTGATCTTCTTTATGGTGTTTCGCACCTTCAGCGGTATCTTGCGATTCTCGGCTTTCACCGACTTGCTGAAGATCGTTTATTCGCTTACGCTGGGTTACGGCTTGTCGTATATCCTGCTGAAAACGTTCTCGTTTTATCATCCGCCATTTACTATTTCGGAAACGTTGTTTTTCTCTACTTATCTGCTCAACATGATGTTGATGGTGTTTTCGCGGATATGCATCAAGGAGTTTTACGAATATGTGACGCATCAGTCCAAAACGCTGGACAATGTGTTTGTTTACGGCACGAAAGAGGGGGGAATAAGCATTGCGCGCTCGCTGAACGGCAATCCCGAATTTAATTACCGCGTAGCGGGGTTTATCTCGGACGAAGTGCGGATGATCGGGAAGACGCTGATAGGGGTGAATGTGTATGCCAACGACGACAGGCTGTTTGACGTGATGGAGAAAAAGGGGGTGAATACGGTGATTGTGTCGCCTCAAAAGATTGAAGAGGTGCAAAACACGCCGCTGCTCGACCGGTTTCTCGAACGGAACATTACCTTGCTGACTACGCCGCCGCTGAGCGATTTGAAGGGAGGGTTGACGAGGAAGTCGCTGCTGAGGGAGATTGTGATTGAGGATTTGCTGCCGCGCGAACCGATACGGATAAACATGCAGCACATTGCTTCGCACATTGAGGGGAAGCGGGTGATGGTGACGGGGGCGGCGGGATCCATCGGCAGCGAGATTGTGCGACAGGTGGCGGCTTTTAATCCGTACACGATTGTTTTGGTGGA
>Ga0172382_10011501_pt1 | contig 11691 bp, 8 predicted proteins | sample Leawel138RmetaG_FD_122245 | JGI IMG/M metagenome (GOLD analysis project Ga0172382, IMG submission 122245) | Leachate microbial communities from a municipal landfill in Southern Ontario, Canada - Leachate well 138R metaG | ecosystem: Engineered > Solid waste > Landfill > Unclassified | place...
GCGTGCGCTTCAATGAAATGGGGTGAGACGCATTGAGAACATAACCCATTGATTTGTAAAGAAGTTTAGTTCATCCTGAACTTTAATGAAACCTTTTGAATAGCCTAAGGATAGAGTTTTCGCTAGTATTTGTCAAGGCTTTAGCTGATTGATTAATAAGGAAAAAATAAGAATTTATGGGTTCTAGGGTACAAGCCAGGGTACAAAGTTTTTCGGCCTTATATAGGACAAGGCCTAGCGGCCGAAGTATCAACTGATGGGTTATTCGTAAATAGTGGCTACTCTATGCGTTCAACGTCTCAGATGTCCAGCGGCAGATCAACGGCGTTCCAGGGTCAAAAAAACGGGGGATCTGAGGAATAAAGTGCGCGATTGTTGGCTACGTTTGTGCTATGTCCACGGGCTGGTCAACTTGCGAGTAACCGCAACATAGTGCGCGCCTGAGCATATCGTCGAAGACGATGTTCACATTGAACGGCTCATGAGGTCTGCCGCGGGTAGGATTGGAAACCCAGCGTAGAATATCGGTCGTCGGGTGATTGAGGCTAAGGTCCGACCAGTGGCGTGATTATGGAAGTTGGTGAGCAGACCACGAGCTTCCGCGCACCTCTAGTCAGCGCAACATAAAGGTGCTTGGCATCCATCTCCCTAGGATCTAGTACGACAGCGACGTCAGCCTCCAGCCCTTTCAGTAAAAGTGTGCTGCCAACCGCAACTTTTCCGGTGCGTCGACTCAAGTGGCGATTGCGTTCTCGAGCCTGCACTGTTGCTTCGTAGAAAGAACAACTTCCTCCGCTTGCCGTACGCAGCGCAGATTTGAGTACATGGAGAACTTCATGTCGGTATACGCGGACAGTAGGGCTTGCCTCCAACTGCTCGAGAAGCGTCGCGGCGGCACCGTAGGAAGGTGTCATACCGTAAACCAGGCAAGCCGTCTCAATGGTATTGGCCTCCTTCTTCGCCGTGCCTGCGCGCAAAGACATGAGACGTCGTTGAAGTGCAGTTCCCCCAAGATTAGTCATTATTTCAGCGGCGAACTCGACCAAGTGTCTCGTCGAATCGGCATGGGCAGGGTCGAAGGTGCGGGCGAAATTTGTAAGGTCGCCAAGATCCAGCGCTTCCACTGTTGATGCGCCGTGTACGAGGCTGGCTACCTGTCGTTGGCTTTTCGGCTTTTTGCTATCGCCGATTATCAGTACCGTCCCGTCTTTGTTAGGTGCTTTGGTTCGGGCGGCCTCCATTCGTTTTAGGTGCATCATGGCTGGATTGCCTGACAATGATAGGTACTGAACTTCCGCTGGTGCGGTGCCAAGATCAACGGCCTGTCCCGTGAGTAAGGGTTGTCGGATTGCTAGAAGCCATTGTCCTAAGGCCTCTGCCCCTACCTGTTTCCATCGCCAGGGTGTAGCCATAAAGCCGAGTTGAGGGAATGCCGCCTGAACATGGGTATTCCAGTCGACAGTTGCCTCCCGGAAGCCAAAGATGGCCTGCAGTGGATCTCCGAGAACGCACGTCGGTAAAGTATGCGCGATTGCGTTAACAATACTGTGCTGAGGCAACGAGCAGTCTTGGTACTCGTCAACAACGAGCCGGCTATAGGTTGCTGCTAGCACATCTGAAATGTCGCCCGACTCGAGGAGTTGCCAGGCAGCCAGTCGAATAGCAGGATAGTCAGCTTTGGGATTTTCATGGCGCAGAATTTGCGGATTGCACCTGCTGCGAACTGGGAATTTGGATATAAGCCGCCCAGCCCAACCGTCGATAGTGAAAACGCGATAAGCGCTTCTGGTCACACCTGCGCGCTCCAGGCGAGCTTCCAGCGCACCACGTCCTGCATTAGTGTGAGTGAGAACTAAAACCGGCTTTTGGCCACCGTAAACCTTCAAGGTATCAGCGATAAGCTGCGTCTTACCGCAACCAGCCGGCGCCATCACGGACGCCCTTGCTGAGCTAAACAGATCCAATTCAAGCTTGGCCATAAGACCATCTCAGGAGGCGGTTAATGGCCTCTATGAATTCTGTGTCTGTCGTATCCCAATGTGCACAAAGGATGTCATGAGAGACGGCTTCCATTTTGCTGATAGATTTGAACCACCCGGCCTTTCTGGTGCGGGAAGATCGGCCTAAAAGGTCTCTGGTTTCAGCAGAGTAAGAGCCAGCGTCTCCTTCCTGGAGGACTAAGTCCAGGGTTGATTTGCCTTGTGAGGTCGTCACTATATGGTTGTTTACTAAACCATCCGTTGTGAACTCCTGAGCCAGGGTGAGAAGGGCGAGAATAGCAACGGCAGGTAAGCTCGCGAATAGCTCATCTTCGAGGGCTCGGCCGTTGCGCCATGCTAGATGGAACCCGCCCGCGTCAACGAATTTTTTCACGATATCGACACTCGGCGTCTTATCGTTGTCTTGCAGCACAGCTACTCGATATCCCAAACGCTGAAAAACGTTGGCGCGGATAAATGCACGGTCGGCATCGCCGCCAGCGGCATCAACATATGACACTCCAAGGGCTTGGAGTGATGAGTTTCCCCGTGCAGTCATGAACCGATCTATCCCGCGAATAAGTCCAATTTCACTCGCTCCTTCGCATATCAGCACTGTTTTAGCGAGAAAGGCCTCCGGGAAGATACGAATCGCGGCTTGAATGTCGTCCGTTGTGCCCACCCAGCGGGCCTCATGCTTATCAGGCGTGGAGCGAACGATAGACAATTGATCCCCACTCAGCTCGCGAAGAACCACCGGCGAGTGTGTTGTCATGAAAACCTGTAAAGGCTCCGGCTTGTCTTTTGACCCAAGCGAGTTAAGCAGCCGGTTGATGCGGTGTGGCTCCAGTCCATGCTCGACTTCGTCGATCAGCACGATGTTTGCAGCCTCGGCCATGGCACGATGCAAGCCTGCAATCAGTAGTCGCGTTGAGCCTGTTCCCAGGTTCCTCAACGGCACACCGGCTTCGGAATGCAATGAGATAGCCCCATCTCCGAACGAAACAGCATGGGCATCGAGAAGAGCAGTCACCGAAGCGCCCACGGGAATTCCGAGGCTTTGCGCGGTCTCTGTCACCTTCGCCAAAGTGTCTGCGAGCTGGGGGGCGGCCTTGGCACCGAATCCAACACGAGCTTCCCGGGCCGCGTTGACGAGCGCCAATCCGACTTCGGTACGCTCTTCACTGAGACGGTTTAAGACCGAGCCACGAGTCCACGACAGATGGGAGTTTGGATGGTGCCCCAGGCGTATTGGTGCTACGGCGATTCTATCTTTCCATTGCAGCGCCCTTGGAGGATCAAGCAGCGCAGCGCGGTCTGAATAAAGGCTCCAGACAGGCTCAAGGTCTGCACTCACGGTTAGTCGAATGGTGAGAACCGTCTCCAAATCCTGTCTCGGCTCATCCTCGACCGTACCCAGAAGATCACAGTGTCCACGAAGGTATTCACCGTAATACTCAAGGTTCTTGAGACGCTCCGGTAGATCTCCGAGGGTTATAGAGATGGTGATGGGCTGAGAAACATCCAGCCCGTAGAAGTCAGTGTCAGATAGAGCGAGGTTACGGCGTGCTCCCAGGCAGAGGTCTATGGCATCAAGGATTGTTGATTTGCCGCTGTCGCCGGGGCCAATAAGACAGTTTATGCCGTTGGTTGGATACCAAGATAGCGCTTGAATTGACCGAAAATGGTTTATTTCGAGCAGTCGAATGCGGGCCATTATTTATACTTCCTTTATTGCCGTCGGCTACTTGTCCGATGATGACTGACAGTCACAGTGGCGTCTTTATGCAACTAAAATGGTTCAACTGGTTTAAAAATACCCGTTTTCGTCATCTGTCGTCGTAGATCAAATTGGGCAAGCGACTCAACGACATCGACCATTTCCAGCAATCCAAAATCGATGCGCTCCCAATCGCTGCGTTCCACGCTGACAGAATATAGATAGTCATCGCGGGCTTGTCCGGTCGCGGGGTCGTTGCGTTGAGAAAACCCCGATAGCGTGACACGCCGAGCGCAGGGAAGGGCAGCGAAAGTTTCCCCGATGATACGGAACCCCACACCATGCACATGTGCCATATAGCGCTTGCGCACTTGGACGGCGGGTAATTCCTTGACGGACAGTCGTAGGCCGCGGGCGGGAACCGCGGCGATCTTGGACGGCATGTCTTCGATCTCAGGCAGGTCCACATCAAGACGGATGTGCTGGCCTTGCTCTGCGATTTCCAGTGATATCAGCGTTTCCCGAGGCCAGGCGATGTCTTGCAGGTTTTCCTCCAGCCATTGCTCCATGGCGGCGATGTCGTGGTGAATGTCATGTTCAATGAGTTGCCGTCGATGCGCTTGAACCTGTTCGTGCTGGGCTTTGTCTTGCTCCCACACTGCAAGTTGACGTTGATAGTCCGCAAGCGCTTGTTGGTGCACCGCCTCCAGCTTCATCAGTCGTTTAGTGAGCAGCTTTTCCCACCAGCGCGGATTTGGCGGCGTTGGAATGGGTGGGGCGGAGTGCGGATAAGGCTCAGGGTTAAAGGTGGGTGAGAGATGGGGCGATGGCGTATCCAGATGGATGTTCGCCAGGGAATCCAGTTCTCCGTTGATCTCGTCACATTTGCGCTGGATCAGCCCGAGAATGGCTTCGCGGTTCTGTTTTTTCGCCTGCTCAACCATTGATTCGTTGAGGGCATTGCCGTCTTCGTCGTGGAAGGTCAGTACGCCATCGTCTGTCACTTCACAGGTCAGTGAGACATGGCGAGTGGGCGTTGCAGGCTGACGTACGGTCGATTGTCGTTGGCGAGGCGGGGGTTTGTACAAGCTCTGGCTGGATGAAAATCCCATAAAGCTGGTATTGACGCGGGCTCCCCGCTTACCAATACCGACCGTAGCGCCCCGTGGCCCTAGGGTCCAGCTCATGCCAGACTTGCTTAAATTCATGCGTATGCCCGGCGCCAATTTGATAGAGCGCCGAAAGCGCAATGCCATAACCTCCTCCTTTTGGGCGGCGATGATGTTCGCTTAACTGTACAACACAAATAGTTACGGTGCGTGTCTTCTAGTCTTTACTTAGAGAAAGGGGAGAGCTATCTATGAAAGCTCCTTCAGGGACGTATGCTCACATGGGTCAGTTTCTTTCCCAGTGAGATTTAGGCATGCCTTCATAGGTTTCCTCGGGACTGCGCCACTGCTTCAAACGTGTCAGTGGGTCGGCGACCGCTAGGAGCTTTTGGGCAGCCTCAAGTCTGCTTTCAATTTCGTTTTTGTCTTCTTCTGAAACCTGGGCTGCTTGGGCCACGGCTTCGTCAAAGAAGGCGGCAATACGTTTGCGCTCGCTCCATTCTTCGATAATGGCCAGTAATTCTGTATGCGAGGCCTCTAACGCTTTAGCACGGCGCTTGGCTTGCTCTTCCAGTCGATATCGTTGCTTTTCCTCCTCCCATTCGCGTGCGCGTTTTTCGGCTGCCAGACGAGCTTCTTCGATTAGACGGCGAATGGTGGCGGGTTGTGCTTCAAGCTTGGGAACAATGTCCTCCAGCTCCGCCGTTAGCGCGCTGGGTTTTCCTCGCCATCGATGGCTCCACGTTGTGCCGGGATAGGGGGAATAGGCCTGGAGGCAGAATTCGCCAGAGGGAACCAGTTGTTGGGTGGTCCAAGTGGCGTTGCCTAAGAGCATTTTTGCGGAGCGGCTGACCTGCGAGACTGGTACATACTCGCCCCGTATGTATTGCATCTCGACATAGTCACATAGTTCGAACAGAGATAGACCGATCGCAATCGAGTCGATGTAAACCACGGTCGGGCGTTCAGGGTGCCATAGACCGTCGTGGTAGTGACGTTGTTTCGTAGGTGGAAATGGATCTGGGTCGTGCCTATGAAAATGATCACTGTTGTTTGACATGCGAACGCGGTGGCCGCGCGCCTCCAATAGACGGTAAAGCTTGTTGGCCAGGCGGACAATGGTATCGAGCTGTTTGGGCGAGGTGATCAGATCTGGTAGTAGGCGCTTGCGGGGCCGGTAATAGCCTTCCCGGGTGGTCTTGCCTGCAGGAATTAGCCCCACTACACCTTCAATGAGCGGGTGTGTCGTCGGCACTCTTCTCATCGACCTGGAGGAATTTGCCTCTTGGGCGGCTTCGGTGATGGCTGCTACTGCGGGGTCGGGGGGGTGTCGCTGATCTGTACTGGATTTCGCAGCTTTGGGTTTGGGCGTCTCCTTTATCCTCGGCGCAGGGGGCGGTGCGAGCGGCGGCTTATCGGCAGGGCTCCATTCCAGTTCATCCCCGGGCTCGGCTGAGGGCAAGGGCGGTTTGGGCGGCGCTTTGCCAACCGCCAGCTTGTTCCAGTAGCCCGGGCGTGGTCGCGGTACTCGCAATCGATCACACACTCGAGCCAGAAAGCTGCCTGACACGCCATACTTGGCTGCCAAATGCATGGCAGGGGTAGACCATATGTCTTCGTATAGCTGTTCTCGACTGACCGTCTGCTGATCGCCTGACTCGTTTTCAGAAGGGGAAGCCTGATCCATACGCTCTGACCTGTACGATAACGTTCAATTTGGAACATTATCGTCGAAGTTAATAGAGGGTTTGTATCTTACGGCGTCTAGTCAGTCATCAACGTGGCTACCGCCGGGCTCGCTGCTATGGATCGGGCGTGTCATTTTCATTGGCTGTCGCGAAGTAACCGTTGGGATTCTGTATCCACGCCGCCAATGACTCCGATGTCCAGACAGGCAGTCACTCTAACGATGTACGTCTTCGTGAGAGGTGGCATGACGCCGGGAACCAAAGTTCGGTGCGTCGCGCATTGTAAGAGATGAATCTTAATGTTACGCTCGGCTTGAGTTTTCTCCAGTATAGCGAGGCAAGGCGCATGAAGGCGTTGATGGACGTAAAGCCGACTCCTGAACAGTTGGCCCTCTTTTCACGAATTAGGCCAGGTGTAGAGATCATCAGAGGCGCTGCCGGCAGTGGAAAAACCACGACGGCTCTGTTGAAGTTGCGAGCAGCAGTGGGTTCATATGTCGCGCGTGCTCAGCGTCAGAAAAGTGGAACGCCAGTGAAAGTTTTGGTACTTACTTTCAATAGAACGCTTAAAGGCTATGTTGAAGAGCTCGCGCGCAAGCAGCTTCCTGATGGTGAAGAGCTAATACTGGACATTTACACCTTTTCCAGTTGGGCGAAGGAGTTGTCTGGAAGTCCCCCGATTCTGGACAAAGACGACGGCGAGCGCAAACTCATTACCCTTGCTTTGACGCATAAACTGGGATTAAGGTCCGATTTTCTTTTGGAGGAAGTGTCATACGTTTTGGGGCGGTTTCTGCCAGCGGATCTTGATGATTATCCGACTGCACGCCGCGATGGCCGGGGAATTGCGCCGCGTATGGAGCGCCCCGCGCGTGAGTCGCTACTCAATCATGTGATCCGGCCGTATGCCGAGTACAAAGAGAATAGTGGTCAATTGGACTGGAATGACCTGGCGGTGAATCTTGCCCTAAACAAGTTCGCAGAGTACGACGTTGTGGTGGTGGATGAAGCGCAAGATTTTTCTGCCAACGAGGTTCGTGGCCTTATGAATCAGTTGTCCAAAGACCATACGGTTACTTTCGTATTGGATTCTGCCCAGAGGATTTACGCCAAGAATTTCAATTGGTCAGAGGTGGGCCTGGTCATCCGTCCAGAGAATAGTCATCGGCTCGAAAATAATTACCGTAATACAAAGCAAATTGCGCGTTTCGCGGCAGGCATCATGCAGGGCATCGCCATTGATGATGACGGTAGTCTTCCACGTTTTGACAGCGCAAAGCGGGAAGGGGATTTACCTAAGGTTCTTGAGGGAAAATTTTCAGCGCAGGCGAAGTACGCGATACGCTTCATCAAGAACAACGTAGATTTGGCTGCAGAGTCCGTGGCCTTCTTGCATGCCAAGGGCGGTGGATGGTTCGATGGTCTGCGAACTGAGCTTAAAAACGCCGGACTAGCATATGTACCGATTTCACGTAAGTCCGATTGGCCGCAAGGGCCAGAGAATATTGCGTTGAGTACTCTCCACTCGGCCAAGGGCTTGGAGTTTGACCATGTTTTCCTTCTCGGGTTGAACGGTGAAGTGTTGCCTTGGGATGATGACGGGGTTGACGTGACTGAGGATGAGCGTCTCGCACGCTTTCGCCGGCTAGTCGCCATGGGTGTGGGAAGAGCACGGAAATCGGTGATGCTTGGGTTCAAGCCGGAAGATAAACCCGTGGTTGCAAACTTCTTTCAAGACGGCACTTACGAGGCGGTGCGGTTATGAGTGTTGATCGGATCGTACGTGAGCGTGGCATCACAGAAGTGCTTCACTTCACCACCAATAAGGGATGCCTCGGGGTTCTGGCAACGCGGGCACTGAAGGCCAGGCGACGTCTGAGTGACGAGGAAGCGCTGGAGTTCATTCTTCAAGTCAATGCGGCAGATCGAAGCCGTGATGCCGCATGGCACGATTACGTCAATCTGTCCATTAGCCGTATTAACGCGAATTTTTTTGGAACGAGTGGCTACTGGCATCGCGATAAGGACATATGGTGGTGCATATTATCTTTTTCGCCAGAAATATTGGGGCATGCTGGAGTCTACTTCACGACCACGAATAACATGTACAGTGGCGTCAAGCGAGCAGAGAGAGCCGAGGGTCTGACGGCGCTTTTTGGCCCCAAGGTTCTTCACTACCATTCCAGTTATCAGTCGAGAACAGTGGTGCGCGACGCGAGTTTACCGGAGCATCTGACAACTTGTGAGCAAGCGGAGGCCCTTTATCCTGGTGAGGTTTCAACCGACTTTTTGCGAGCGATCTATGTGGCTGACGAAGCCCATGTTGACGAGGTTGCGGGACAAATGGGAGTGGTTGACCATCGCAGGATCGATATAATTGTCGCTCCGGACAAGTTCAAGGAGTTTAGATGAAGGCCGCAGTGGGCATCACGCACCAGGATCGATGCGTATCTTCCGCGCTCTGGGCTGCTTACGGAGATGCGCTGGGCTTCCCCACTGAGCTGGCTTCGCCCACGCTGGTTGCCCAACGCGTGGGCTCTTCACGTATTACACATACTGCTGCCTGGCGGCGCCTGGTGGGAGGCCGCTTCGGCGCTGAGGTCATGTTGTCGGCAGGCGCATATTCAGATGATACCCAGCTTCGCCTGGCGACGTGTCGCGCTATTCGATCGGATGGGTACTTTGACGTCGAGTCGTTTGCAAAGGTCGAGCTTCCTGTATGGCTTTCCTACTGCTTGGGAGCCGGGCGGGGTAGCAAGGCGGCGGCCGGGTCGCTTGGCAGCAAAAACATCAACTGGTTTAGCAATTTTTTCGACTCTGGAAAAAGCCTGTATGTCAAAGGCGGCGGCAATGGCGCCGCTATGCGCATTCAGCCCCACGTATGGGCCTCGCAGAATTTAGAGGATGACAACAGTTACTTGCCAGATGTCGTGAGAAATGCTATCTGCACTCATGGAGATCTCCGAGGTATCGGGGGCGCCGCGGTTCATGCAGCCATACTGGCAGATGTCTTACTTCAAAATGCCATACCAACGCCCGAGGTTTGGGTCGACTATGCACAAATCTTTGATAGGATTCCAGGCATCGTTGCTGCCGATCCAGACCTGTCGACTTTTTGGCGTCCGACCTGGGAGGGTCTGACGGGGCAAACGCTGGAAGACGCAAGCGCCAAGGCGGCGGATGAGTGGGCTGTGGCGGCGGGTACCGCGATCAAACTGCTGACAGGCGATCATAGTAAATCCTACGAATCTATTGTTGCTGGATTGAATGGGTTTACTGAAGCTGAGCGTGGTTCCGGGTTGAAAACAGTGCTGTTTGCCATGGTCGCAGCATGGTTGTTTCAAGAGCGTTCCATCGATGAGGCGTTGTTGGAAGTCGTAAATGTCTTGAATAGTGATACCGACAGCATCGCCTCCATGGCGGGTGCGCTGCTGGGTGCCAGAGCGGATCAACAAGCGCCCACGCATCCCATTCAGGATAAAGAGTACATCGTTGAGTCGGCTCGTCGAGTAGCTTCTATTGGACAAGGCTTGTCGGCAGACGATTTCTCATATCCTGACCTTCTCTATTGGCAGGCGCCCAAGAACGCGCTCGAATCTGTCGGAAAGATGCAAGAACGGCTCATCCTTGCAGGCATTGGCTTTCTGACACCTGAAGGGGCGGCGTTCCCCGCGAAAAGTCCAGGGTCAGCTTGGCAATGGTATCAACTCGATTTTGGGCAAACGGTCTTGTGTAAGCGCCGTGATACGCTTAAGAATATGCCGAAGGAAGTATGGCCAACTTCTAGGGCGTCGCAGAATGTTGAAGTCTTGGCCCAGACGCCTACCAGCTCAATGCCGCCGCCTCTCGCGAAGAAGAGTGCTCCTACAGCCTTGACACGGGACCTGTTCGATACGATGCCTGCCGAAGAAAAACGCGATCAGATTGTTCGACAAAGCCTCGACGAGCTGACGGATCTAGCTATTCGCTCGGGGTTTGACCGTGAAGTAATCGGAGGTCATTTGTTGATGCTGTCTGAAAGCGAGCGCGCAATTGAAGACGCTATGGCGTACTCAGCCATCATTGCGAAGGCGTGGCGTGCCAGGGTCAAGAAGCGCGGAGCCTGAAGAACAAAGTGTGCGATTGCATGTTGGCTAAGTTTTTCCTATGTCCACCGGCTTGCTATCAAACGGATTCGTGATAACGCGTCGGGCGATGAAATGTCCAACTATCGGTACGCCGGGATAAACCTCGGCCAGCTTGCGTGTCACGGCAACGTAGTGGGCGCCTGTGGTGAGCATATCGTCAAAGACGAAGATTACGCCCGGCGGCTGGTCTGGTCTTCCACTGGCCGGATCGAAGCTCAGCGTCGAATACAGTTCGTCGGGTGAGGGACGCTGCGGGCCTTCATGGCTGGCGGCGTGAACGCCACTGAAGCTCAAGCAATTCCGGATGTCCAATGCAATGCCGACGTGCTGCGCAAGCTGCTGGAGCATGGTCATCATCCGTGCGTCGTACAGCGGGTTGTCACGCGGCTTGGAGGGTGGAACGGGAATCAGGGCCAGCCGGTAGCTCTGATGTATCTCGGGCCATTTCCAGAATCCGGCAAAGGCCTGTGCGACTTGTTGGATGGCCTGCTGCTTGTACTGCCAATCAGGTCGGCCTTGGCGGTCGACGCTTTTCTTGAAGTTGGCGATGAGCCGGTTCGTGGGCGAGTAGTCCCAGCGTTTTCCTTGGGTGTGCTCGTAGGGCGTGTATTCGCCCCAGAAGTAGCACTGCGCGTCGGGCGGGAGATAGCGGTGATCCGGTCGTTCAAGGTCGCCGACCACCGTCAGGCGCGGCGGCATCATCATGCGAATTCTTGTGGTGTGCTCTCGAACTCGCGCAGGATGTCGTCGATCTCGCGCACCCGGATGGCGCCGCGCTGCTCGAACTTCGCGGGCCAGGTGATCGCCGGGTTCTGAAAATTGCTTTCCAAAATGAAGAGCTTGCGGCCCTGGTCCAGAGCGGCGCGTGCCTGCGTCAGCGTGCCGGACGTTTCACTGGCTTCCACGATGATGGTCGCTTCGGAGAGCGCCGACATCGTCTTGTTACGCTCGGGGAAGAAGAAGCGGTTGACGTGCGCGCCTTGCGATTTGTAGCGCAAAAGGGGAACCTGGCTGACCAGCAAGAAGTCGCTGGCGATGCGTCGCTGCAACTCCGCATTCTCTTTTGGA
>Ga0172382_10011502_pt1 | contig 11690 bp, 9 predicted proteins | sample Leawel138RmetaG_FD_122245 | JGI IMG/M metagenome (GOLD analysis project Ga0172382, IMG submission 122245) | Leachate microbial communities from a municipal landfill in Southern Ontario, Canada - Leachate well 138R metaG | ecosystem: Engineered > Solid waste > Landfill > Unclassified | place...
CTCTTTTAGAAACTCCTCCAGCAGATCCACTTTCTGCGACTTCGGTCGAGGGTCTGCTGCGTATCGTTCGAGCACCGCAGCCAGCGGTTCCTTGTCAGCCCCCTTGACCGTGGGAATGAACGGTTCTGGAAAGTCCGCCCGAAGCAGGTCCAGGGCAACCGGGGTACTCTTTGCCCCCAGCGCTTCCTCGACAACCCGGCTAACAGCTTGGCTCTCGCCAAGGTCAGGCCTAAAAAAACCGAGTCCGGCCAGTAAAAATAGAACGATGAAACAAACGGATGTGCGTACGGAAAACTTCCCCAATTCTTTAATACCCCTTTTGATGGCTTATGGGTAGTTCTTCCGTACCATGGGAAGAGATCTTGCGTTGAGGGTTGTTCAATTTATTGTTGATTCAATAACACCGGCGGCGAATGCTCACAGCAGAACATGAGGTCCCAGGGAAGCGAACACCTTGGATACAGCGACAACCTGGTCTTTCTCTTTCACCAGGGGGCCTTTGAAATGGAGTTTGAGTTCGGTCTCGGAACTCTACCTTGATGTCAGCTTCGCCGAGAGCCCAGAAACCCCAGAAATCAAGAGTCATATCGCAAGTGGCGGTGGCCGGTATAGCGGACACGATCGACCTGGCCGCCTCCAGAACGGTGGGCTCATAGACCTTTTCTTTCACCTCGTTCCTTCTCAGCATCCCGGGAATGAGCACTATCGAAAGGATCGACGGAGTTCATCCCCGGTCCCATTTAATTCAAGGCGGTCAATAGCCATGGCTTATTCCTTTCTTTGCGGCTGAAGCGGTCAGCCCTTTTCGGGGAAAGGTCCCGAGTTACCCCCGCATCTGATTGAGAGCTTGCTCGAAATCACTCGGAAGCGGGGCCTCGAACTCCAGGGGTTGCCCACCCACCGGGTGGGCGAAGCCGAGTCGTCGGCAGTGCAGGGCCTGACCGCTCAATTCGTAGTTGTGGCGCGGGCGACCGTAAAGGGTGTCGGCCACGATGGGGTGGCCGAGCCAGGCTAGATGGACCCGGATTTGATGGGTCCGGCCGGTGTGCAGCAGGACTTCCACCAGGGCGTGCTCCTCGCCCAGGTCCTCCAGCACCTCGAAGTCTGAAATGGCTGTCTTTCCACCGGCCACCACCGCCATCTTGATCCGGTCGTGGGGGTTTCGGGCGATGGGCTGGTTGATTCGGCCTCGCCTGGGGTGCGGAACTCCCCAGACCAGGGCCTGATAAACCTTATGGACGGCCCGATCTCGAAACTGGTTTTGCAGCCCCACGCAGGATTGATCGTGCTTGGCCGTGACCATCAGCCCCGAAGTGTTTTTGTCCAGGCGGTGCACGATGCCGGGCTTCAGGACCCCGCGGATCCCCGCCCAATCGTTAGAGTGGGCCAGCAGGGCGTTGACCAGGGTGCCGTCGGGGTTGCCGATCCCCGGGTGGACCACCAGACCCCGCTGTTTGTTGAGGACCAGGATGTGCTCGTCCTCGTAAACCACCGCCAGAGGAATGGTGGCATCGGGCACGGGTTCGGCAGGCTCCAGAGGCGGAACCTCGATGATGATGCTCTGTCCCTGCTTGAGTTTGCTGGAGGCCTTCACCTGCCGCTCATCCACCAGGATGCGACCGTCTTTGATCCAGTCCTGAATCAGGCTGCGCGAATAGTCGAGCTGAGCGGCCAAGAACTGGTCTAAGCGGCCACCCTGATACCCTTCATCGACCCGGACTTCAAGGATCTCTGAACTTTCGTATGGCTGGGCTTCATAGTCGAAGCCTTCTGGGGACTCGTCTAGCATTGAACTTCCTGTGAGAGGAAAGGGGTGATACCCTTCTGACTTGTAAAAAATCCGTTAGGCCACGGGAAAACGCTGTACTTGTCTTGTCGTCTCGCGGCCGAGACGATAGAATCACATGTTGTTGGGAGCGCTGTGCACAGCCTCCTTAGTCTAGAAATTCGGAGGATTTCATGGATCCTATTGCTAGAAAGACCGCTTTGCAGGCCAGCGTGGTCAAGGGAGGCCAGAGCAACGCTGCTCGGGTCGGTGGGACTGGAGGAGCCCCCAAAGAGGTTCGAAAGCAAGAAGCCGCCGCAACCAGGCCGGGTACCCCGCAGGCGGCCTCAACCACCGATGATCTCGGAGTCACTCACACCGAGAGACTCGATGGTTCGGTCTCTATGCAGGCGAAGTCCGGGATGGGACTTGAGATCAGCCAGCAAGGCGATCGAACCGTTTCCATGGAGGGCAACTCGTTCAGGCTCCAGGACGGCAAGGTTGAAGTTCTCGCTGGCTCGGCTAAAGAAATCTCCGTTTCCAACGACAACAAAGAAGGCTCGGATATCATCTCTTTTAAGGACCAGGCGGGCGATTTGGTTCAAGTGGAGCCTGACTCTATGACTTATAGCGTGACGCGGAAAGCTCACTCCACCGCCGGGGTCACTCAGGTCTTTTATCCCAACGGTGATCAGGAGGTGACAGCCTTCGGATACGGTGACGGAAAGCCTTACGAGAAGACGGCCCTGCTGGATGAAAAGGGGACGATACTGGCTCACCAGGGGTTTGGTGGACTGGACCTGGGTGCCCAGGAGATTCGTTTCGAAGCCGGTGGCAACCAGGTGAAGAGATCGTTGGCCCGACCCTTACCCGGGCAGCAAGCGGTCGCACCCCAGCCCCAGGAAACGTCCAAGCCCGCTCCCGCCGTTCAGAATGCGGCACCCACTTCTTTGTTGGCTGAGGGACCTTCCTTGCTCGCGCTCCCTGCGGGTGTGACACCCGGCATTCTGGGCCAAACCTCCTCTCCCACTTCACCTCTTCTGTCGGAGCCGATGACCGGCACTCAGGAGACTCCCCCGACCGAAAGCAAAGCCAACGACAGCCCTTTTCCCCAGCTTCCTGGCTACCAGCCCGGATTTTTCGATATGAATAACGGCTCAGACAGCGTCGGGATGAGCAAGACCGCCTCTGGAGTGGTGGTGAGAGAAGAAGGGGCGACCCGCTCTTTTCAGCTTCCCAACGGAGACATGTTCCGCACCGACGGTGAACACGTAGAGGTGCTGGGCGACAGCCCCCGGGCCAGGAGCGCCAGAGTGGTCCTGGAAGACGGTCAACAGTTGCTGGCCTATCGGGATAAAGAGCGCAACGCCTATCAACTGAATGTAAACACAGGGGACCTCTCGGTGTCCAACCACAACGGCACCTTGAAGCAATCGCTCAAGGCCGACGGGACTCAAGAGTTTGAGGCGCGCAGTACCCATACCACTCAAGCCGGCAGTAAAGAGCACAGTTTTCACACGGCCCGTTTCGGTGCCGATGGCACCCTGGTGGAGAAGACTGGATTCGACAATCTGGAAGTGGGCGAGAAAAGTCTTACCTTCAGCTTGCCTAACGGAGAAGAGACGGTGCGTAACCTGATCGATCCCACCAGCGTGCGCTATCGCGAACCGAAGCCGGACGCTCCGGGAGTTCAAGAAGGTTGGGGAGACACTCAAGCGGCGCTGGACAGCATCCTGGGCATGGCGACTCCCAAAGCCACCGCGTCAACCCCGGCCCCTGAAACCTCTCAAACCGAGGGCCCGTCCGACCCCGATTTCGGGCTCCCGGAGTTTGCCAAGAACGGGATGAGCCGAACCACCTTGCCGGATGGTAGCGTTCTCACCAGGCTTCCCAGCGGGGTTTCCATCAACGACAATGGGGAGCAACCGTTTGCCACCGATGTCGATGGCACGCGATTGGAAGTTTTGAAGCGGGAAGTCCCTACTGATTCGGGTTACATCCTTTATACCAAGAGCAAGGATGGGGTGGGCTACACCATAGCACCCGATCACCTGGATATGTTGGTAGAGAGTAAAGACGGCAAGGTGCACCAGATGGCCACCGAAGACGGCTTCATCGATACCCGCATCACCGACGGTAAGTTCATTCATGCTCACCAACTGAACACCAACACCATGCAGCAGGTGGCCTCTCCTGGGGTCCACGTCGATATCCGCACCCCCAACCGTCTCTTCATCGACGGCCCGGACAATCGATCTTATGAGTTGCCCCATGCGCTTCCCACCGGACCAGGCGGCCCCCAGCCGTACGGTCAAGGGGGGCCACAGCCTTATGGCCAGGGTGGACCGATGCCCCACCAGACCGGCGTCAAGCCTTCCTTTTGGGAGCGAATTAAAGGCGCCTTTACCGGGGAAAACCCCTGGGACAATCAGGCTCACCACGGAGCACCCCCCTACGTCGGGGGCATGCCTTCCTCCCATTATCAGTACGATCCCATGCAGGCTCAATACCAGCAGATGCAGAGAACCACCAACATGATGAACACCATGTCGATGGTGACGATGGGGGTCAGTGCCCTCTCGCTCATGGCCATGCCCACCATGTTTTATCCTTCCTTCGGATACGGCTTCTTTTGACCGGATAGATGGAGAAGACTTTAACGAAAACTCGGGAGTTTCAGGGGGAGCTTCTGACTCTCGATGTCCATCAGGTGGAGCTTGAAGACGGTTCGCTCTCTTCACGAGAGATCGTACTGCATCCGGACGCCGTGTGCTGCGTGGTGGTGACCCGGGAGTTAGAAACGGTGCTGGTGCGGCAGTATCGCAAAGCAGTCGAGAAACCCCTTCTGGAGATCCCGGCCGGGAAGATCGACTCGGGAGAGGATGCCGCTCGGGCCGCAGTGCGAGAACTCCGAGAAGAGGTGGGGTTTTTGGACGGTAAGCTGGAGCACCTGATGGATTTCTACTCCAGTCCCGGCTTCTGCAACGAAAAACTGGGTCTCTTTCTGGCCACTGAGGCCGTCCTGGGGGAGCAACAACTCGACGAGGGTGAATTCATCGAACTGGTGCAGATTCCATTGGCTCGAGCCAAACAGATGGCATTGAGCGGTGAACTGGGAGACGCCAAAAGCGTCGCGGGGATCCTGGCCGCGGCCGGTCGGCTGGGGCTTTAGCTCTCGTCGGGCAGAAAGAACTGAGCGATTTCAGGATCCGCCCCTTCGGGAATCTGTGGCTTTTGTTTGGCTTCGGGGGGCTTGGTCTGCAAAGCCTGGTACTTCCAAAACTCCCAGATTTTGGGTGGAGGTGGTGGCGCGGCGGTCACCCGGTTTAACCACCACCACCAGTGCTTCTTGGGGGGGTCGTTGATGACCTGATACTGCAGGAAGTTGTCGTGTCCGATTTCATCCACCAGATCTTGGGCACGATTTCGCAAGATTTGGTCGAGTTCATTGACTCTCTGGTAGGCACCCTTGAAATTGATCTGGGGATTATCGGTAAGTTCCTCAAGAAACTCCTGAACTTCGTCCCGATAGTAAAGTAACTGTGGCGCTGAGTAGCCGAGGTCGCCGATATTTTCCAGGAACGCCTGGTAGTCCCCGATGACCTCCATCAAGTAGTCCCAGGCCTCCTTGGTTTCCGGATCGACGGGTGGCTGCTTTTCTTCCTTGTCGCTCACCGGGAGTGAGCCCGGCCGGCCTGATCGTAAAGGTGATCGAGCAGTTTGATGTCTTCGGGTACGGTGACCTTCAAGTTGTAGGCCGGTCCCTCTATCCAGCCCACCGAAAGGCCGTATTGCTCCAGCAGGCTTGCATCGTCGGTGCCAAGGAAGCCTTCCTTGGCGGCGCGCTCGTGGAGCCGCAGGATGGGGTGGAAAAGGAAGGTCTGGGGGGTCTGCACCATTCGCAAAACCTCCCGATCCTGGGTGCCGACAACTTTTGCACCCTCGACCCTCTTGATGGTGTCGCGCACCGGAAGCGCTGGAATGACTCCGTCGAACTGGTGCAGACCGTCCAGGAGGTTTTGAAAGAGTTGGTGGGTTACAAAGGGCCTGGCTCCATCGTGAATCATGACCCGGTCATCCTGGAGAGCTAGCGTCGATAGGACCCTCAAAGCGCGCAGAATCGACTGTTGTCGATGTTCCCCCCCGGAGGTCACCGTGACCCGATCGCTCTGGTCAGGGAAGTGATGTTCAAACAGACTTCGGAATTCGTCCTGCCGTTCCGGGTTCACCGCAACCACGACGTGGCTCAGCGAGGGGAAGCTGAGAAACGGCTCGAGGGTCCGCACCAACAGGGGACGCTCGTCTACGGTCAGTAGCAACTTGTCGACTCCACCCATTCGGCTGCTGGAGCCTGCGGCGGTGATGATGGCGTGCACCCGGCTCATTCTTTTAGGGCCACTTCCTGGTCTTCCGACTCCCCCGCGGGTTCCGGCTTGCTCTCTGGAGAAAGGCGGGCAAAGATCATGCGCCCGCTGGCCGTCTGAACCAACGAAGTCACTTCGCAAAGGATGGATTTTCCCAGACTTTTTCTAGCCCCGTCCACTACCACCATGGTACCGTCATCCAAGAATCCTACTCCCTGCCCACTCTCTTTACCGGGGCGAGTGATCTGGATGTCGAGGGACTCGCCAGGGAGGTAGACGGGCTTGACGGCCTTGGCCAGAGCATTGATGTTCAGGACCTTCACATTTTGAAGTCCCGCCACTTTTTGAAGGTTTACGTCATTGGTCAGGAGGGGGCATTTAAGTTCCTGGGCCAGCTTTACGAGCTTGGCATCCACCGTTTTGAGATCAGGGTAAGTCCCTTGCTCGACTTTCACCGTGACCTTCTGGCGCAGCCCATCCAGGAGATCGAGCGCACGCTTGCCCCGCAGTCGCTCGCTCTCTCGGGGAGAGTCGGCTTTGGCCTGAACCTCGTCGAGTACGAAGCGGCTCACCACCAGAGTTCCACTGACAAAACCGGTGTCTACGATCTCTCCCAGGCGACCGTCGATGATCACCGAGGTGTCCACCACGAACCGCTGGTCGCCCCAGTTGCGCTGTCCCGTACCGGATTCGAGAAGCTCAGCGAAGGAGTGGATAAAAACCAGGCGGCTACCGAAGAAGGCTCCCATCAGGGCCAGAAAGATCGTGGATATGACAATCAAGAAAGGTCCCATGTAGGCACCGATAGCGGGGATAGAAGAAAAATCGATCTGCCGTAGCGCAAGATTTACGAAAAAGGCTATGATCAAGCCGAATAGTAGCCCGGCCGAACCCATCAGGACTTCCTGCACGGACAGACGCTGCAGGGAAAGGGCGAACGAGTCTACCGCGCGCAGGGCCAACCGTGTACAGATCGGAGCCAGGGTGAGTCCCAGGAGGATCCCCAGTAGGATAAAGGAGATGAAGTTGGTGATCCGCCCCATTTCGGACAGGGTGTAGTAAAAACTTCCGGTATAGCGGGCGATGCTGTATCCGCAGAGGCCACCGAAAATGATGAACACAAAGCTGAACATCATTCCCACTGTTTTCTGCATGCCCACGAATAGGACTACCGCGAAATAGGACTTTCATCCTTCTTTAAGACATGACGCAGCCGCTTCACCGAGTCCAGTCCCAGCAATTCCAGGCCGCTGGTTTTCTTGATTTCAGGGCTGATGCAGGCGGTGGGTAGTACGCACTTCTTGAAGCCCAGTCGCTCGAGTTCCTTGAGTCTGATTTCGGTGCCGGAGACAGGACGGATCTCCCCTCCCAGACCCACCTCCCCAAAGGCCGCGGTTTGGTGGTGAACGGGTATCTCATCACGACTGGAGATAAGGGCCAGGGCCAGGGCCAGATCCAGGGCCGGATCCTGGAGTTTGAGCCCGCCTGCGATTTTGGCATAGACATCGTACTTGCCCAGGGCTGCTGCTTTGAGTCTTTTGCCCAACACAGCCAGGAGAAGCGACATTCGGTTGGCGTCGATGCCCACGGTCCGCCGAACCGGTGGCACACCCTGGGCGGCGGCGTAACTCTCGGTGACCAGAGCCTGGACCTCGACCAGAATGGGCCGGGTGCCCTCCAGGCTGGGGTACACCAGGCTGCCGGTCAGACCCTCGGCGCGTTGTTGGAGAAAAAACGCCGAAGCCTCGGAGACCGGTACCAGCCCCTTGCCGGTCATTTCAAAAAGCCCCACTTCGTGGGAAGGGCCGAAACGGTTTTTGGAGCTACGCAGCAGCCGAACCCGGCTCTCGGTGTCGCCTTCAAAGCTGAGTACCGTATCCACCAGATGCTCCAGGACTCGAGGTCCGGCGATATGGCCTTCCTTGGTCACGTGACCGACCAGCAAGATGGGAATTTGGGTGGATTTGGCCAGGCGCATGAGACCGGCGGCGCACTCTCTGACCTGGGTGACCGAGCCCGGGGCGGATGTGAGATCGGAGCGGAAGAGAGTTTGGATGGAGTCCACGATGACCAGCCCCGGCTTGCTCTTTTCGATTTGCTGGACGACCATCTCGAATCTGGTTTCGTTGAAAAGGAGAATCTTATCGGTCACGGCGTCCAGGCGATCGGCTCGCAAACGGATCTGATGGGCGCTCTCTTCGCCGCTTACATACAACACCGGACTAAGGCTCGATGACACCTTCCGGGCCATCTGCAGCAGCAGGGTGGACTTGCCGATGCCGGGGGCACCGCCGAGCAGGAGGACCACGCCCGGCACCACGCCACCCCCCAGCACCCGATCGAGTTCCATGATGCCGGAGGAGATGCGGGGGCCTTCGGAGCCTTCCACTGCATCCAGGGCCACCAGTTCGCCCGGCCCCTGATTAAGTACCATTCCGGTGGTGTGACCCGAGGGGGGAGCGAGCTGTTCTTCCTGTAAGCTGTTCCAGCTTCCGCAATCGTTGCAACGTCCGGACCAACGATGGCAACTCGAGCCGCATTCCTGACAGACGTAGACGGTTTTGGGTTTGGCCATGGATTCGTGGTTTAAGCAAGGTTTGCAACCGCCCTGCAACAAAGGTCGGCAACATTCCGGAAACAATTTAGTAAGGAGTTAGGACATGAGGTTGAAGGATAGAGTAGCGCTGATCACCGGTGGGGCAAGAGGGATCGGATACGCTACAGCTGAGGTCTTTATTAGGGAGGGGGCAAAAGTGGTAGTGGTGGATGTGGACGCCGAGGCGGTCAGGGAGGCAGCGCAATCGCTGGGTGGTGGAACCGTGGGCATGACCATGGATGTCACCCGTCGCTCTTCGGTGGAAGAGGGGGTGAAGAAGATCGTGGACGATCTGGGCAGTCTGGACATTCTGGTCAACAACGCAGGTATCATTAAAGATGCCCAGCTCTCCAAAATGGAAGAGGCGGATTTCGACGCGGTGGTAGCGGTCAACCTGAAAGGGGTGTTCAACACCACCCAGTGTGTGGCCAAATACATGGTGGAGCAGGGTAGAGGGGTTATTCTCAATGCCTCTTCGGTGGTGGCGCTGTATGGAAACTTCGGGCAGACCAACTACGTAGCGACCAAAGCAGGGGTGATCGGGATGACCAAGACCTGGGCCCGGGAGTTAGGGCGTAAGGGAGTCAGAGTCAATGCTGTGGCACCAGGGTTCATCAAAACCCGGATGACCGAAGGGATCCCGGATAAAGTGATGGAGAAGTTGGAATCCATGGTGCCTATGCAGCGGATGGGAGAGCCGGTGGAGATAGCCAATGCCTATCTATTTCTGGCTTCCGATGAGGCGTCTTATATCAACGGACACGTCTTGAGTGTGGACGGTGGAGTGACAACTTGAGCTTCTTTAATCGAAACTTAATCGAAAACTTGATGTTTTTTCGAACATTGTTTCGAAAAAAATACAAAATATGGGTGGGGAACCAAGAAATATCAACGATTAGAAGGAATCGTTTCTGGATTTGAGAACGTCCTGAGGTCTACATCAACCTACTGGGAGGAAGCCAACCGTGGCGAAAACCAAAACTAAGAAAAAAGCAACCATCGTGGGGAAAGCTGAGCTAATCGCGGACATCGCGGAAAAGCACAACTGTTCCAAGAAAGAAGCAACCGACACCCTCAACGTTGTTCTCGAGACCATTCAAGAGCACCTGACCAAAGGAAACGGCGTACGCCTGATCCCTTTCGGCAGCTTTGAAGTCCGTGAGCGCAAAGGTCGTACCGGTCGAAACCCTCGTACCGGTGACGAGATCAAAATCGCAGCGCGGAAAGTGCCGGCCTTCAAGCCGGGAAAAGCTCTTCGCGACGCGGTTCAGTAAACGCCTCTCGAAGAAGCTATACCTTAGTAATAGGAGTCAGTCGTTCGCGACTGGCTCCTATTTCGATTCCTTATTTGTTCGTTTCATGAAGGATACAGTGCGCAACTTGCGTAACGGACTGATACCCTCCTGGCGGGGTGGGTAGTTTTTCTATATGCAAACAGAGTACATTTCGAAAAGGCAGGTCAAGGTGCCCTTAAAGGCACCCTCGGCTCTTAGCAGTCTGCTCATTAAAACCCAGGAAGGGCTTGACCAGGGAGGTGGCCTGGATACGGTTCGGTGGCTGCATGATAGTCTCGCTTTCCTCACGGAGTTTTTTGCCTCTTTCGCTGTAGGTGCTCTACACACGGTGGGTCCATACTCCCAGGACGTGCAAAAACTGCTGGAGCAACCTCCGTCTCTGGACCGGGCAGAGAGACTCCTGACCCAGGCTTTTATCGACTGGAAGGCTCACCCGCATCATCCTGCCTACGAAAGTTTGCGGGAAACATTTTATCTCAGCAGTCGGCTGCAATCGAGCCGCTACGCTCCCCGGCGCCATACCCGCTGGCTGGGGGTGGAGGGCCGGGCCGTTTCTGGCTTAGAGCGGTTGCCTCGCTGGAGCCGGCGCATCGACCTTGCGGTTTCTGGAAATGATGAGAGCGCAGCCAGGAGTTTTCTAGAGCTCTATACACCGGTGCTCTGGACCTGGACCGACGCGGTGCAAGACTTTTTCACGAGTTGGTCGGTGGAAGTCAGGACGACTGCGGCGGACGGTTCGCTGAGCTTCGGCGGGAGCGCTTCCAAGAGCGATGTACGACTCAACCTGGTGCCGGTGGCACAGGTCTCGGGTCTCAAGTGTCACTACGAATCCAATGGCAACGGGGGTATACTGGTTTCAGGGTTCGTGGGTCCCTCGGTCCCTGCGCCTTCTTTTGAAAGTGTAGAGACGGCGCTTCCAACCACGCCTCCTATTTCGCCCGGCGGGACTCCGGAAGAAGACCTCCAACTGGTCTTTGACCCCGCCTCCGGAGGCTACGTAAGCAAGGGGGCCTCGGCTGAAGAGGTGCCTTCACCGGAGGAGTTAGATGCCCCCGATGAAGTGCCGCCGCCGGATTTTATCGAGTCACAGTTCGAAGTGCCTGCTCCGGAAGAGTTGGGTGCCCCCGATGAAGTACCGCCGCCGGATTTTATCGAGTCGCAGCTCGAGGTGCCCTCGCCGGAAGAGTTGGGTGCCCCCGACGAAGTGCCTGACCCTTTCCTTCCCGATCAGAGTAGCCCCATCATGCCTCCAATGCCCTCGCTCAGTGATCCGATGCTGCCGGATTTGACTTCGCCTGTGGTGCCGGAGTTGAGCGTCCCGGAGACACCTGATTTTTCTCCTCCGACCGGGCTTGAGCCTGGCGAGGTTCTGGAGACTGTGGTCGAGCCTGAGCCTGTGGTCGAACCCGAACCTGTAACTGAGCCCGAGCCTGTGGTCGAGCCCGAGCCTGTAGCTGAGCCGGAGTCTGTAGTTGAGCCAGAACCCGAACTAGAACCGGAACCGGAGCCAGAGCCCGAGCCGGAACCGGAACCGGAACCGGAACCGGAACCTGTGGTCGAACCCGAGCCTGTAACTGAGCCCGAGCCTGTGGTCGAACCCGAGCCTGTGGTCGAGCCCGAGCCCGAGCCCGAGCCTGTAGCAGAACTCGAGCCTGTGGTCGAGCCCGAGC
>Ga0172382_10011505_pt1 | contig 11687 bp, 14 predicted proteins | sample Leawel138RmetaG_FD_122245 | JGI IMG/M metagenome (GOLD analysis project Ga0172382, IMG submission 122245) | Leachate microbial communities from a municipal landfill in Southern Ontario, Canada - Leachate well 138R metaG | ecosystem: Engineered > Solid waste > Landfill > Unclassified | place...
ATTTTCGGGGTGTAGCTCAGCCCGGTAGAGCACTGCGTTCGGGACGCAGGGGCCGTAGGTTCAAATCCTATCACCCCGACCAATACGAAAAACCCGCTGTCTTGCGACAGCGGGTTTTTTATTTCCGTCCCCAAAAAAAACGGGGCCGCGGGCATCGCCTGCGCCCCCGTTCGGGTGTTTTCAGAACGGGATATCGTCGTCGAAATCGTCGAAGTTACTGCCGCCGCTGCTGGCAGGGGCGCTGCGGCCACCCTGCGCCTGCTGGCGTGCCGGCTGCGGCGCCGTCTCCTGCTCCTGGCTGAAATCGGCGCTGGAGGCACCGCGGCCGCCGGCGCTGCCGAGCATCTGCATTTCGTTGGCGACGATCTCGGTGGTGTAACGGTCCTGGCCGCTCTGGTCCTGCCACTTGCGGGTCTGCAGACGGCCCTCGATATATATCTGGGAGCCTTTCTTCAGGTACTCACCGGCGATCTCGCCCAGACGACCGAACATCACCACCCGGTGCCACTCGGTACGGTCCTGCATCTGACCGGTCTGCTTGTCCTTCCACTGATCGGTAGTGGCGATGGTGATATTGGCGATGGCGCCGCCGTTGGGGGTGTAGCGCACCTCGGGGTCGCGGCCCAGATTGCCGACCAGAATTACTTTATTCACACCTCGTGCCATGCTGCTGTCTCCGCTAAACCTTGGTTGATTGTGTGCCCGCTCCGTGGGCCTGAGCCGGGATTGTATCAGGACTCAGGCAGTGAAAACCCCTCCAGGGCAGCGTGATCCAGCTGCTGGTTGTCCACCTTGAGGTAGGCCACACCCTCCTCGCCGCTCACCACAGCCTCCGCCACGCCGCGCACGCTGAGCAACTCACTGGCAAGCACGGCAGCCTGGGCCGGGTCCATAGCCCCAACCTTGAGCAGATGGCTGGCCAGATAACGCGGCTGGCGCATGCCCAGGGCTGCCAGCCACCACAGCCCCAGGGCCGCGGCACTGAACAGGAACACGCTGTGCGGACCGTACTGGCCGTGGAGCCAGCCACCGGCGGCACCCCCGATAAAGGCGCCGATGAACTGTGAACTGCTGTACACCCCCATGGAGGTACCGCGGGCGTCCGCCGGGGCGAACTTCGACACCAGCGAAGGCAGAGTGGCCTCCAGCAGATTAAAGGCGGTGAAGAACAACAGCAGCAACAGCGCCAGGCTGCCCAGACCATCACCCAGCGTCCCCATACCCACCATGGCCAGCGCCAGCGCCGCGATTGCCCCCAGCAGCACCTGTTTCAGCTTGCGCTTCTTCTCCGCCACGATGATGAAGGGAATGGCCAGGGTAATGGCCAGCACCATCACCGGCAGGTAGAGCAGCCAGTGCCGCGCCGGGGCAAAACCGATATCACGCAACACCAGCGGCACCACCACGAAGCTGGCGGTAAGCACCATGTGCAGCATCAGTATGCCGATATCGAGGCGCAACAACTGACCATCGCGCAGGATGCGGCCAAACTGTCCGGCTACCGGCTCAGCATCCCGGTGGCGCTGCGTGACCTGGGGGTTGGGCACCACGACAAACAGCAGGGTAATACCGCCAAGGGCCAGGGCGGCAGTGAGCCAGAATATGCCCGGCACACCAAACCATTGATTGAGCAAGGGACCCAGCACCATCGCCACCACGAAGGACATACCGATGCTCATACCGATGAAGGCCATCGCCTTGGTGCGGTGCTCCTCGCGGGTAAGATCGGCCACCAGCGCCATCACTGCCGCCGCCACCGCACCGGCACCCTGCAGGGCACGACCGATGATGACGCCCTGGATGGAGTCGGCCAGTGCCGCCACCACACTGCCCACGGCAAAGATCAGCAAGCCGGCAGCGATCACCGGCTTGCGGCCCAGGCGATCGGAGGCCATGCCGAAGGGGATCTGCAACAGGGCCTGGGTCAGGCCGTAGATACCGATGGCCACACCGATGAGCAGCGGTGTGACATCGGCTAGGTGTTCGGCATACAGGGCAAATACCGGCAGGATCATGAACATGCCGAGCATGCGCACGCCAAAGATACCGGCCAACGCGGCGGCGGCGCGGCGCTCCAGCGCCGTCATGGAAGTAGAGATCATCAGTGAATGTGTTCCTGGCCCTGTAAAAAGCAGGGGATTACTTTGCGTCGGGGGATAGCTCGGACGTATATTAACAAGTTATTTTGCACCCGGAAAACGGCATGGACACTATACGCATACGCGGCGCACGCACACACAATCTGCAAAACATCGACATCGAACTGCCGCGCGACAAACTCATCGTCTTCACCGGCCTGTCCGGTTCCGGCAAATCATCCCTTGCCTTCGACACCATATACGCCGAAGGCCAGCGGCGTTACGTGGAATCGCTCTCCGCCTACGCACGCCAATTCCTGTCGATGATGGAAAAACCCGATGTGGATCACATCGAAGGCCTGTCGCCGGCGATTTCCATCGAACAGAAATCCACCTCGCACAATCCGCGCTCCACTGTCGGCACCGTCACCGAGATTCACGATTACCTGCGTCTGCTCTATGCCCGCGCCGGCGAACCGCGCTGTCCCGAACACGACACCGTACTGGAGGCACAGACCGTCAGCCAGATGGTGGATCAGGTGCTGGCCCTGCCCGAGGGTACTCGCCTGATGCTGCTCGCCCCCATCGTGCAGGATCGCAAGGGTGAGCACCTGCAACTGCTGGATGAGCTGCGTTCCCAGGGCTTCGTGCGTGCCCGCATCAACGGCGAGGTGATCGAGCTGGATGCGGCACCAAAACTGGATCTGCGCCGCAAACACACCATTGAAGTGGTGGTGGATCGTTTCAAGGTGCGCGCCGATGTCGCACAACGTCTGGCCGACTCGTTCGAAACTTCACTCAAACTGGCCGATGGTATTGCGCGCGTGGTATTCATGGACGGCGAGCAGAACGACCTGATGTTTTCGGCGCGCTTCGCCTGTCCGCTGTGCGGCTATGCCCTGAGCGAGTTGGAACCGCGCCTGTTCTCCTTCAACAATCCCGCCGGTGCCTGCCCCACTTGCGATGGTCTCGGCGTGAAGCAGTTCTTCGATCCGGCGCGCGTGGTGGTGCATCCCGAACTGAGTCTGGCCGAAGGCGCGATCCGCGGCTGGGATCGCCGCACCGTATATTACTTCCAGTTGCTCAGCGCCCTCGCCGTCCACTATGGCTTCGACATCGACACACCATTCAACCAGCTCCCCACCGAGGTGCAACAGGTGATCCTGTACGGCAGCGGCGAAGAGGAAATAGAGTTCACCTATTTCTCCGAACGCGGCTTCAGTCGCGAGCGGTGCGAACCGTTCGAGGGCGTGCTGCCCAACATGGAACGACGCTACCGCGAAACCGATTCCAATGTCGTGCGCGAGGAGTTGGCCAAATATCTCAGCCAGCAGCCTTGTCCCGACTGCCACGGTACGCGCCTCAACCACTCGGCGCGCCATGTGTACGTGGCGAACATGAGCCTGCCCGAGGTTTCCGCCATGGCGGTGGGCCGCGCACGCGAATTTGTCAGCACCCTGACCCTGCCCGGACGGCGCGGCGAGATCGCCACCAAGATCCTCAGCGAAATTGGCGCGCGCCTCACCTTCCTGGTCAACGTGGGGCTGGATTACCTCTCGCTGGATCGCAGCGCCGACACCCTCTCCGGCGGCGAGGCGCAACGCATCCGCCTCGCCAGCCAGATCGGTGCCGGCTTGGTCGGCGTGATGTACATACTTGATGAACCCTCCATCGGTCTGCACCAGCGCGACAACGAGCGCCTGCTGGAGACGCTGACCCGCCTGCGTGACCTCGGCAATACCGTCATCGTGGTGGAACACGATGAGGACGCCATCCTGCGCGCCGACCATGTGGTGGACATCGGTCCCGGCGCCGGCGTGCATGGCGGCCGTATCGTGGCTCAGGGCACACCCAAGCAGGTGATGGCCAACAAGGACTCACTCACCGGCCAGTATCTTTCCGGCACCCAGCGCATCCACGTCAGCGGCGGCCGTACCGCACCGGATCCGCAGCGGCAACTCGCCATCCGCGGCGCCAGCGGGAATAACCTCAAAGGCGTGAACGTCGATATCCCCGTCGGCCTGCTCACCTGCGTCACCGGCGTGTCCGGCTCGGGCAAATCTACCCTGATCATCGACACCCTCTACCGCCACGCAGCCCTGGCCTTGAACGGCAGCGGCGATGACCCGTCACCCTGCGCCGAGATCGTCGGCCTGGAGCAATTCGACAAGGTGGTGGACATCGACCAAAGCCCCATCGGCCGCACCCCGCGCTCCAACCCGGCTACCTACACCGGCCTGTTCACGCCCATCCGCGACCTGTTCGCCGGCACCCAGGAGGCGCGGGCGCGCGGCTACAATCCCGGCCGCTTCTCCTTCAACGTCAAGGGCGGCCGCTGCGAGGCCTGTCAGGGCGATGGCCTGATCAAGGTGGAGATGCACTTCCTGCCCGACATCTACGTCCCCTGTGACGTATGCAAGGGCAAACGCTACAACCGTGAAACGCTGGAGGTGCGCTACAAAGGCAAGAACATCTACGAAGTGCTCGAAATGACCGTCGAGGACGCGCGCGTGTTCTTCGATGCCGTGCCGCCCATCGCCCGCAAGCTGCAGACCCTGATGGATGTCGGTCTCACCTACATCAAGCTCGGCCAGAGCGCCACCACCCTATCCGGCGGCGAGGCGCAGCGCGTCAAGCTGGCCCGTGAACTGTCCAAACGCGACACCGGCAACACCCTCTACATTCTCGACGAGCCCACCACCGGCCTGCACTTCCACGACATCCAGCAATTGCTCGATGTGCTGCACCGCCTGCGCGAGCACGGCAATACCATCGTGGTGATTGAGCACAACCTGGATGTGATCAAGACCGCCGACTGGCTCATCGACATGGGGCCGGAAGGCGGCGACAAGGGCGGCAGCCTGCTCGTCGCCGGCACGCCGGAACAGGTGGCAGCCTGTCCCGACTCCCACACCGGCCGCTTCCTCAAGCCATTGCTGGAGCGGGAGCGCAAGACGCAAAAAAGCAAAACAAGAACTCCGCCGCAGAGACACGGAGACGCAGAGTAAGCAAAGGACAATATCCTCAGCGCCTCTGCGGCGGATATGGAGTATTGCTCAGTCGCTTGCTGCGACCAGACGTACCGATGTGCCGATGACTAGGCCGAGTTGCTGAGTGGCGCTGCCCTGATTCACCGCCAGTTCGACCAGGCCGTTGGCGTTTTCATACCAGAAGGCGGCTCCCGGCGCCACCGCACCGAAGGTACGGGCATGATGCAGCTGCCGTCCGCCCACAGCGATGAGGGTATCGGGAGATACAGTGGCCGCACGCAGTCCGGTCATGGCGTTGCCGAAATGGTCGACGTAGATTACCTCGGCCAGTTCGTCAGGCCAGTCGTTGCGCAAACAGTCTAGCGGCTCCCCAGGAGGTATTTCCCCGCGCGCCAGGCGTGCGGCCACCGGGGCGAACAGGTCGCGCCCATGGAAACTGGCGGAGAGACACGGCGGCTGCCAGCGGATATGCCAGCAGCGACAAGCGGCGGCGCGGCGTTTCACCAGCTCCAACAGGCCGTTGTCCGGGCCGACATACCAGCGGCCATCCGCCTCCAGCATCAATGGGCGACGCGTTGCCGTGCCCACCCCGGGATCAACGACCGCGACGAATACCGTACCGGCAGGAAACTCACCTGTATACGCCGCCAGTAGATAGGCGCTAGCACGGGGATTACAACGCGGCGCATCGCTGAACAAGCTGACCACCGGCACACCGGGCGCCTCGCGATACAGCACCGCTTGCATCTGTCCCAGATACGGCCCGTTCGGGCCGAAATCGGTCATCAACACCAGCATCGCTGATCCTCCAGCCGACAGGCCACAAAACAAAAAGCCGGGCAGAGCCCGGCTTCTTGTCAGCACGAAGACAACACGCTTATTCCTCGGTAGCCTCGACCACCTCGCCGGCCTGTTCCGGACGGTCGACCAGCTCGACGATGGCCATCGGTGCAGCGTCACCGGCACGGTAGCCGCACTTCAGAATGCGCAGGTAGCCGCCCGGACGGGCCTGATAACGCGGGCCCAGCTCATTGAACAGCTTGGTTACCACGTCGCGGTCACGCAGACGGGCGAAGGCTAGACGGCGCTTGGCTACGGAATCTTCCTTCGCCATGGTGATCAGCGGCTCCGCAACACGGCGCAGCTCTTTCGCCTTGGGCAAAGTGGTCTTGATGATCTCGTGCTGCAGCAACGAGGCCGCCATATTCTTCAGCATGGCCTTGCGGTGGCTGCTGTTGCGGCTCAGTTGCCGTCCAATATTACGATGACGCATGGGCGTATCCTTAAAATCCTAAACTTACGTTGCTGAGGTCACATAATCGGCTTACGCGCCGACCTTGTCTTCATCCTTTGCTCGGAGGCTAGCCGGCGGCCAGTTCTCCAGGCGCATGCCCAGGGACAGACCACGGGAGGCCAGCACGTCCTTGATCTCGGTGAGCGACTTCTTGCCGAGATTCGGCGTCTTGAGCAGTTCTACTTCGGTGCGCTGGATCAGGTCACCGATGTAGTAAATGTTCTCCGCCTTCAGGCAGTTGGCCGAACGCACGGTCAACTCCAAATCATCCACCGGACGCAACAGGATCGGGTCGATGGCGGGCTCTGCCACATCCTGACGCGATTCCTTCTTGCCCTGCAGATCGACGAAGGCGGACAGCTGTTCCTGCAGAATCGTGGCGGCACGGCGAATAGCTTCGTCCGGCTCAATGGTACCGTTGGTTTCCAACTCGATGATCAGCTTGTCCAGATTGGTACGCTGCTCCACGCGGGCGCTATCGACCGTGTAGGACACGCGACGCACCGGGCTGAAGGAGGCGTCGATCTGCAGACGGCCGATGGGACGGCTTTCATCTTCGCTGTTGAAGCGCTGATTCGCCGGCTGGTAGCCACGACCAGTGTTCACCTTCAGCGTCATGTTCAGCTCACCGGACTTGGTCAGGTGGGCAATGACATGCTCCGGATTCAGCACTTCGACGCTGTGATCCAGCACGATATCACCGGCGGTCACCGGGCCGGGCCCCTTCTTGCTCAAGTTGAGGGTGGCTTCGTCGCGGCCCGACATACGCAGGGCGACACCCTTGAGGTTGAGCAGGATTTCGATGACATCTTCCTGCACGCCTTCGATAGTGGTGTACTCGTGCAGCACACCATCGATCTCGACTTCCACGATCGCACTGCCGACCATGGACGACAGCAAAATACGGCGCAGCGCATTGCCCAGAGTATGACCGAAACCGCGCTCGAGCGGCTCCAAGGTCACCTTGGCGCAGGTGTCGCTGATCTTTTCCACGCCTACCAGGCGCGGCTTGAGCAATTCTCCAACTGAGCCCTGCATGTACAGTCCTCTCTCGTATCTGCTGGACCGAATTCCGAACCGGTGCCGGCACCTCTAGGGTGTCGGCACACCCTCTCCTTACTTGGAGTAGAGTTCGACCACCAGCTGTTCCTGAATCTCCGCGGGCAACTCGCTACGTTCCGGCTGCGCCTTATAGACGCCCTGCAGCTTGCTTACATCCACCTCGATCCATTCCGGGAAGCCGCGCTGCTGGGCCAGCTCGACGGCCGCCTTGACGCGCAGCTGTTCCTTGGCACGGGCCGCGACGGCGACCACATCACCCGGTTTGACCACATAACCCGGAATGTTCACCTTGTTGCCGTTAACGCTGACACCGTTGTGACGTACCAACTGGCGTGCCTCGGTACGCGACACGCCGAACCCCATACGGTACACGACGTTGTCCAGGCGCGACTCAAGCAGCTGCAGCAAGTTTTCGCCGGTGTTGCCTTTGATGCGGTCAGCTTCGGCGTAGTAACTACGGAACTGACGCTCCAGCACGCCGTAAATACGACGCATCTTCTGCTTCTCGCGCAACTGGCGCGCATAGTCCGACAGTCGGGAACGACGCTGACCATGCTGACCTGGCGGGAAGGGGCGATTCTCAATCGCACACTTGCTGCCGAAACACTTCTCGCCCTTGAGGAACAGTTTCTCGCCTTCGCGGCGGCACTGGCGACACTTGGAACCGATATACCTAGCCACTATGTTCTCCTACTTACACGCGACGCTTTTTGGGCGGACGGCAGCCATTGTGCGGAATGGGCGTCACGTCGGAAATGCTCATAATCTTGAAACCCTTGGCGTTCAGCGCACGCACGGCGGACTCACGGCCGGGACCGGGCCCCTGCACACGCACTTCCAGGTTCTTCATACCGAATTCGAGCGCCTTAGCGCCGCAATTCTCGGCCGCGACCTGCGCCGCGAACGGAGTGCTCTTGCGCGAGCCGCGGAAGCCGGAGCCGCCGGAGGTCGCCCAGCACAGGGCATTGCCCTGGCGATCGGTGATGGTGACGATGGTATTGTTGAACGACGCGTGGACATGGGCGATACCGTCCACTACGTTCTTCTTAACCTTCTTGCGAGTGCGTGAAGCCGCTGCTGCTTTTGCCATGTGTAAGTCCTAGTTAACAGCCATGTCCGAGCCTCGGGCGCGGACGGATGCCGATTACTTCTTGATAGCGCGACGCGGGCCCTTGCGGGTACGCGCATTGGTACGGGTACGCTGACCGCGCACCGGCAAACCGCGACGATGACGCAGGCCGCGGTAGCAACCCAGGTCCATCAGACGCTTGATATTCATGGAAATCTCTCGGCGCAGGTCGCCCTCGACGGTGAACTTGGCCACCTCGGTGCGCAACCCCTCCACTTCTGCTTCGCTCAGATCCTTGACCTTGGTCTCGGGGCGAACGCCAGTGGCGGCGCAAATCTTCTGGGCACGGGTGCGACCAATACCATAGATTGCGGTAAGCGCAATCACGGTGTGCTTCTGCACCGGGATGTTAATGCCTGCAATACGGGCCATCGAGCCTATCCTCAGCTATAAAACGTACGCCACCACCCTAAAGCGGTGAAACGCGCAATGTTACTGTTGAAACCTTGCTTGGTCAAGCGCCTTGCCTATGCAAGGCGCAGTTAGAGTTAACCCTGACGCTGCTTATGGCGGGCGTCAGAAGAGCAGATTACCCGTACCACACCCTTACGGCGGACAATCTTGCAATTACGGCAAACCTTCTTGACAGATGCCTGAACTTTCATCGTCCTTCTCCCAGATAAAAAATGTCGGCCCGGCTTAGCGGAGGAAGCCCGCGCCACCCTGGCCCTTTAGATTCGCTTTTCTCATCAGCCCTTCGTACTGGTGGGACATCAAGTGCGCCTGGACCTGCGCCATAAAGTCCATGGTCACCACCACGATAATGAGCAGCGAGGTACCGCCGAAGTAAAACGGCACATTCCAGTACAGAATGAGGAATTCCGGCAGTAGGCAGACCAGAGTGATGTAGATCGCACCGACCAATGTCAGCTTGCTTAGAATTCCATCTATATAACGGGAAGTTTGCTCACCGGGACGAATCCCGGGGACGAAAGCACCCGACTTCTTCAGGTTCTCCGCCGTGTCCTTGGGGTCGAACATCAGAGCGGTATAGAAGAAGCAGAAAAACATAATGGCCGCAGCGTAGAGCCCCACATACAGCGGCTGGCCGGGTGAAAGGGTCGCGGCCAGATCCGACAGCCACCCCATCCCCTCCGCACTACCAAACATACCGCCCAAAGTTGCCGGGAATAGAATAATGCTGGAGGCAAAGATGGGAGGTATCACACCAGCCATGTTCACTTTGAGTGGCAGATGGCTGGTTTGCCCTGCGTACATCTTGCGCCCTTGCTGGCGCTTGGCGTAGTTCACCGTAATTCGACGCTGACCCCGCTCCACAAACACAACGAAAGCGGTCACTGCCAAGGCGCCGGCGAACAACACCAAGATTAGTAATGCATTCAGTTCACCGGTACGGGCCAGCTCGAGCGTACCGCCAATGGCGGTCGGCAGACCGGCGACAATACCGCCGAAGATAATCATCGAAATGCCATTACCAATACCGCGCTCAGTAACCTGCTCGCCCAACCACATCAGAAACATCGTACCGCTCACCAGCGTAACCACAGTAACAAAGCGAAAAGCGATGCCCGGTTCGATAACCAGAGGCAAGTTACCAGCACGTTGCCCTTCCAGCATAATCGCCACACCTATACCCTGGAACGTAGCGAGTGCCAAGGTGCCCATGCGGGTGTACTGGGTAATCTTGCGCCTCCCGGCGGCGCCTTCCTTGTTCAATTGTTCCAGGTACGGCGAAACCTTGGTGAGCAACTGCACAATGATTGATGCCGAAATGTACGGCATGATACCCAGCGCAAAAACGCTCAGGCGCTCCAGCGCACCGCCGGAAAACATATTGAACATATCCAGGATAGTGCCGCGTTGCTGCTCGAACAATGCAGCCAGAGCCACCTGATCAATACCCGGCACCGGGATGTGCGCGCCGATACGGAAAACCAACAACGCCCCCAGCAGGAACAGGAGGCGTTGTTTGAGTTCGGTCAGCTTCCCTCCACCGAGGGAGCCGGCCATTGCGGCACGACTGGCGCCCACTATTCTTCGACCTTGCCGCCAGCGGCCTCAATAGCTGCGCGTGCACCCTTGGTCACGGCGAGCCCCTTGACGGTGACAGCCTTATCCACTACGCCGGAGGCGATGACCTTGACGCGCTTGATCTCCTGGCCAACCACATTGGCGGCCTTGAGCGCCAACAAGTCAACCACATCACCCTCTGCCTTGCTTAGTTCGTGCAGACGAACTTCGGCGCTGTCCGCAGCCTTATGGGAGCGGAAACCGATCTTGGGCAGACGGCGCTGCAGCGGCATCTGGCCGCCTTCAAAACCGACTTTGTGGAAGCCACCAGCACGCGCCTTCTGACCTTTGTGGCCGCGACCGGAGGTTTTGCCAAGGCCCGAACCAATACCACGACCGAGGCGCTTGCCGACCTTCTTTGCCCCTTCACCGGGCTTAAGCGTATTCAGGCGCATGTTCAAGCTCCTTCAACCTTCAACAGGTAAGATACCTTGTTGATCATGCCGCGGGTGCACGGGGTATCTTCGACTTCGACGGTATGATGCATACGACGCAGACCAAGCCCGGTAACACACGCCTTATGGGCGGCGAGACGGCCATGTGCGCTGCGCACCAGCGTAACTTTCAGCGTATTCTTCTGTGCCATGGCTTATTCCAGAATTTCTTTCACCGTCTTGCCACGCTTGGCGGCAGACTGCTCAGGCGAAGTCATCGCCACCAGCCCGTTCATTGTAGCGCGGACCACATTGTTCGGGTTGCTAGAACCGATGCACTTGGCCAGCACATTGTGCACACCAGCCATTTCCAGCACGGCACGCATGGCACCGCCAGCGATGATACCGGTACCTTCCGATGCCGGCTGCATGAACACCTTCGCCGCACCATGACGCGCCGTTACCGAATGCTGCAGGGTGCCATTGGCCACCATAACCTGGGTCATGTTCTTGCGCGCCTTCTCCATCGCCTTGGCAATGGCGGCCGGCACTTCGCGCGCCTTGCCGGTACCGATACCCACCTTGCCCTGGCCATCGCCAACAACGGTCAGCGCGCTGAAGGCAAATTGACGACCGCCCTTGACGGTCTTGGATACACGATTGACCGCAATGAGCTTTTCATTCAGGCCATCGGTGCTCGGAGTTACGTCAAATCCAGCCATAATCTAA
>Ga0172382_10011507_pt1 | contig 11686 bp, 9 predicted proteins | sample Leawel138RmetaG_FD_122245 | JGI IMG/M metagenome (GOLD analysis project Ga0172382, IMG submission 122245) | Leachate microbial communities from a municipal landfill in Southern Ontario, Canada - Leachate well 138R metaG | ecosystem: Engineered > Solid waste > Landfill > Unclassified | place...
GACCATCGTCTGACGAAGGAACACGGCCTGCCCGGCAGTGGCCATGAGCTTTGCCTTGGCGGTGAGTTTCATGAGAACAATATGACACATTTCAAGTATAGAAACAAGTGCAAAACGAAGGAGGCCGGCATTCCTCCCCCACCTTACGGAAGGGGACTCCTGCCGGGGAAAGTTGAGCCGCCGGATATGTGTTCTATGAGAAGTTCTTTTTCCTCGGGAGTGGCAATAATGATCAAGCTCATATCCCCTTCCATGATCGTGTCCGGGTAAGGATTATACACCCATTCCCCGCTTTTTTTCCGGGCGGAGATCAGCATGAGGTTCCCTATCGTCTTGAAGTCGACATCCTTCACCGGCCTGCCGATAAACGGCGAATTAGCCGGGACATGGACCTCCTCCACCTTCATCGGTGAATATTTGTCGCGGAGCATCATATCGAGGAACGAGGTCACGTGCGGGCGTATCATCTCGGACGCCATTCTGAGGCCGCCGATAAAATTGAGAGCGACGACCGAATCTGCCCCTGCCCTCTTGAGCTTGTCGATATTTTTCGTGTCATTGCAGCGCGACACGATCCTCAGAGACGGGTTCAGCTGCCGTGCCGTCAGGGAAATAACGATATTATCATTATCCGAATCAGTTGTGGCAAAAAGACCATGGGCATGCTCGATCATGGCCTTCCAGAGGACCTCGTTCTCTGTCGCGTCCCCGACGAGTAGATCTGCATTTATGTTATTCGCCCTTAATACCTCGATCTTTGTCTCATCGTGGTCTATCGCAAGAAAGGGCCGCTTGGTCAGGTACATTTCGTGAACGACATAGAGACCGACCATCCCTATACCGCACACAATATAATGATCTCGCATCCTGGCGATCCTTTTTTCCATTTTCCTCCTCCTGAAAATCTTCTTTAACTCGCCCTCGATGATATATGCGGCAAGGGTGGTAAAGAGATACGCGATCGCGCCCGCCCCTATAAAAACATACATGATGGTGAATACTTTCCCGAGGGGATGATTTTCGAGACCGATAATGTCCCCGTAACCCACGGTCGTGATCGTAATGGCTGTCATATAGAGCGCGTCAAGAAAGCTCTTCTCGGGGCCGCCTATGATCTTGAACCCGATCATGCCAACAAGTATCACGGTCAGGATAATCGCTATAATATTAAGGAGTTTTTTGGGTATTATCTTTGAAAACATGGCACATTATAGCACGGGGCACTGCTTCAGGAAATAATATAAAAGAATATTGACGGCTCTTGACGCACGAAGCCCTGTGTCTTATTTTCTAAGTGTAATTTTTCACGAGATCGCATAACTAATTCACACAGAGGAGATCTGAAAATGACAACCGAGCGCATGGAATTCCGGACAGAGATAAAACAACTTCTCGATCTCATGATCCATTCATTGTATTCGCACAAAGAGGTCTTCCTGAGGGAATTGATATCGAATGCATCCGACGCGATAGACAGGGCGCGCTATGAATCACTGACCAACAGCGCGATCCTTGAAGGAGGCGGCACATGGAAGATAAAGCTCGGCATCGATAAAGACAAGGGGACGCTCACGGTCAGCGATAACGGCATCGGCATGGGCCGTGATGAGATAATAGAATCCCTCGGCACTATCGCCCGTTCCGGCACAAAAGAATTTCTTGAAGCCCTGAAGCGCGAAGATGCAAAGGATAACCCGGAGCTTATCGGCCAGTTTGGCGTCGGTTTCTATTCGTCTTTCATGGTTGCGGACAAGATCACCGTCATATCCCGACCGGCCGGAACAAAGGGCGCCAAAGGCGTAAAATGGGAGTCGGGAGGCGACGGCACCTTTACCGTGGAAGAGGTCGATAAGGATTCACGCGGGACCGATGTCATCCTTCATTTGCGTGATGAAGAAAAGATGTATTTGAGCGAATGGGAGATCCGGAGCGTCGTAAAAAAATATTCGGATTTTATCGAGCACCCCATAGTGATGGACGTCGAAAAAGAGGTCGAAAGCGAGATAAAGAAGGGCGAAAAGGTCAAGGTAAGACAGGAAGAGACCTTGAACTCGATGAAAGCCGTCTGGCTCAAGGAAAAGTCCGAGGTCACCACGCAAGAATACAGCGATTTTTATAAGCACATATCCCATGATTTTCATTCCCCGGCAAAGGTCATCCACTACAAGGCGGAAGGCACATCGGAATTTGCAGCGCTCATGTTCGTACCATCGGTGGCACCGGTCAACATGCTTTACCGTGATTTCAAGTACGGGCCCATGCTTTACGTGAAAAGAGTCCGGATCATGGACCACTGTGAAGACCTGATCCCGCAGTATCTTCGGTTTGTGCAGGGCATCGTGGATTCCTCTGACCTGCCCCTCAATGTATCCCGCGAGATCCTTCAAAATAACCGGCAGGTCGATATCATCAAGAATTCCGTAACAAAGAAGATCATCGATACCTTCGAGGAGATGAAGGAAAGCGAGTATGATGATTACCTGAAGATCTACAAAGAATTCGGCCGTGTGCTGAAAGAAGGCATCCACTTCGATTTCTCCCGGAGGGAAACGATCGCGGACCTGCTCCTTTTTGCAACGACAGAGTCCGAGGAGGGGAAGTTCAGGACCCTTAAAGAATACGTAGCCGACATGAAGGAAGGGCAGGAAGAGATCTACTATATTGTCGGCTCATCCCTCGCAGATGCCGCAAATTCACCGTATCTCGAGGCATTCAGGCAGAATGGGTTCGAGGTCATTTTCATGACCGACGATATCGATGATTTTATCTTCAACGGTTTCGAATATAAAGGCAAAAAATTCCACTCGATCACGAGAGGGGACATCACCCTCGACAAAGAAAAGACCGGGCAGATCGAGGAAACGAGGAAGAAATACGAAAAACTGATAGATCTTATCAAAACGACCCTGTCCGAAGATGTTAAAGACGTAAGGCTGTCGGGCAGACTCACCGATACGGTCTGCTGCCTTGTTGCCGACGAAGGCGATCTCGATCCAACAATGGAGCGCCTTCTCAAGGCGATGGGCCAGGAAGTTCCCGCAATAAAGCGGATCCTCGAACTCAACCCGACACATCCTCTTTTCGCGGCGATGAACCGGGCTTTCGAAAAGGATGCCAGAAGCGATGAACTCAAGGAATATATACGGCTCCTTTACGATCAGGCACTCGTACTCGAGGGATCGAAACCCAAAGACCCCGCGGCATTTTCGAAAGCAATAGCGAAGCTGATGGTGGAGAATGCGAATAAATAGTAAGACACAGCTGTTCCAGGTTCTATGCTTCAGGTGTTGTCTTTAGCCCAGAACCCAGAACATTTTTTATTCGAAAAATTCCATAAATTTTTCTTTGAATCCCTTCCGTGTCTTTGGTGAGGAATCCTTGAATTCCTGGGCGAGTTCCTCTACGAGGTTTTTCTGGCGATCCGTCAGATCGGCAGGTATTACGATGTTGAGATATACGAGTTGATCTCCCCTGCCGTATCCATTGGATCTGTTGATGCCGAGGCCTTTCAGCCTGAAGACCTTGCCCTGCTGCGTTCCCGGAGGTATCTTCAGGACTGATTCGCCTTCTATCGTGGGTATCCTTATTTCTCCGCCGAGGCATAGCAGGGGAAACCCCACGTCAACCTGGACGACGATATCGTCTCCCGCCCGTTCGAATATGGCATGCTCCTTGACCTGCAGCACCACGTAGAGATCGCCGGGAACAGTGTCCCCGAACTGCTGCATCCCCTCTCCACGCAATTTAAGACGGGTATTGTTGTCAACACCGGGAGGTATCCTGACCTTTAATTTCCGCTTGGTCTTTACACTCCCTTTGCCCCTGCAGTTCTTACAGGGGTCCTTAATGATCCTGCCCTCTCCGCCGCAATACTCACAGGTCCGGTTTATCGTGAAAAGCCCGTGGCTCTGGCGCACCTGGCCCCGGCCGCCACAGTGCTTGCACGTCACGGGCTCATGCCCGGGTTCGACACGGGAACCGTTGCAGACAGGGCATCTTTCTTCCCTGGGTATCTCGATCTCTTTTTCGGTGCCGAATACGGCTTCTTCAAATTCTATCGCAAGATTGTACCGGAGGTCATTGCCCCTTCTCTGGCGTTGTCTCTGATTGCCAAAAAAATCGCTGAACAGGTCATTGAACACGGAATCGAAATTTCCCTGAAAACCGAAGTCGAATACCGAGCCCATATCTCCGGCTGTCCCGAAACGTTCATAATGATGCCTCTTCTGGGCATCGCCAAGGACCTCATAGGCCTCGTTTATCTCTTTAAATTTTTCCTCGGCCTTTCGATCACCGGGATTACGGTCGGGATGGTATTGAAGGGCAAGCTTTCGATATGCCTTCTTTATCTCTTCGTCGGTGGCCCCTCGCGCTACATTGAGGACCTCGTAGTAATCCACATGCCTCCTTCTCATCATATACCTTTCTTTGTTTTAAGGACGATATGCCTTTCCGTATACTACTGGATATCGGGTTTCTTTGAAACCCCTACCCGAGATGGCCTGATCAACCTGTCATTGAGCAGATATCCCCTTTGAAGTTCCGAAACAACTGTCTCAGGTTCCACGTCCTCATGCTCTTCCTGGAAAAAGGCCTCATGAAAATTAGGATCAAATTTCTGCCCGATCGCTTCGACCGGTTTGACCCCGGCCTTTTCAAGGACTCTCAGGAACTCGTTCAATATGAGTTTTACACCATCATGGATAGCCTTGTACTCCTCGGTGGACTCCGAATGCTTCAGCGCCAACTCCAGATTGTCCAGAACAGGGAGAAGTTGCTTGATAAGCGTTTCGTTCCCGAATTTAACGGTGTCTTGTTTTTCTTTCGCCTTGATCTTCTTAAAATTCTCGAAATCCGCCTGCATATACAGGATACGCTCTTCAAGCGATTTTATCTTCGCGTCTTTTTCCTCAAGCTCCTTCTTTACTTCTTCCGGGATCTCTTCCTCTTTTTTCTTTTTTTTATGGTCTTCGTGCCGGTGTCCTTCGTGTTCGTGCTTGCGATGATGGCCCTCATTTCCCCGGGCCTCCTTGTGCCTGTCTTCTTTCTCTTCCATATTCAGGTTATTATTTTTTTCGTTCATTGCCAGTCCTTACATTGTATTGAATAGATCCGTTACAGCCCGGGCGGTGTAGCCGACAATGGGAATGAGACGTGAGTAGTCCATCCTCATCGGTCCTATGATGCCGAGGACTCCACAGCTATCCCGGTCGATCCGGTAGGCAGACGCGATGATACTCATTCCCTCCATTCCTTTCATATCGCTCTCGCTGCCCAGAATGACATTTATACCCTCTTTGCCCTGATATTGATCGAGGAGGCGAATAAGCCGTTCCTTGCTCTCGAGAGCCTTGAAAAGTTCTTTGAGTTTCTCGACATCTGAAAATTCGGGAATACCGATCATCTTCGATGCCCCTTCTATATAAACCTCTCTTTTGTCTTCGTCGCTAACCAGCATATCGAGGGTGTCCTGTATCTTCCGATAGAGGTTCCGGAAGTTTTCTCTATCCCTGTGGATATCCTGTATAATGCTTTCTTTGATGACATGGAAAAGCAGGCCCGAGAACCGCTCGTTCATGTAGTGCTTTATTTCGTCAAGCGCAGCCTGTTCAATATCTTCGCTAGTATCGACGAACCTCTTAAGAACGATCCCGGATGTGGTCACAAAAACGATCAGTATCGTATATCGAGACATCCTGACAAACTCGACTTCCTTAAAAAGCATGGTATCGACCCGGGGTTCGACGACAATGCTCGGGAACCTTGCAATGGCCGCGAGGACCCGCGAGGCGTCGGCCATGACTTCCTCCGTGTAGGCATAGCGTATACGCGACATGGCCGCGAGGGCCTTAAGCGCTTTTTTCCCGGGAAGCCCGGGAACGGGCAGATTGTTGACATAGCAACGAAATGCCTTCTGTGTTGGGACACGTCCGGCCACTGCATGGGGCTTGAAAAGAAATCCCAGCTCTTCGAGTTCGCCCATGATGCTTCGTATCGTGGCCGAACTCACTTTGTTTTTCATTAACTTCGCAATTGTCGTAGACCCTACTGGCTCGGCAAAGACGATATAATTCTCAACGATGAGCTCAAGCACAGACCTGTCGCGTTCGTTCAAAATATCGCGCAAACTTTTCATACCGATACAATAAGTTAATTATCCCGGCGGTTTTTGTCAAGAAAATCGGTAAAATACAATAAATTAAGGAGGATACTGCATTATGATGTGTCGAGCGTTATCCTTGACTTTCGGCTTCCCATGAAGTATTTGATTTCATGATCTCGACAGGCCCGGATATTCATACGTATGCTGGTAACGGGTATATTTACGTTATCCGGGAGCAAAAGGTACTTGTTGATCTCAAGGGCGACGAGCTGGCGATACCCTTCAAAGACGCAGCAGCCGGGCTTGACCTTTACGATTCGGACGGCTATCGCATCGGCATGCTCGATAGCAGGACCTGCGATGCCTATCCGGTCCCTGCCGCGGCAGAACCTCCCCGGGGGATGGGCTTTATGGGCCTGAGGAGACTCTTCGGCATCCTCGACCCGGAAAAGTACTCGATGGCGGTAAGGGCCATGGGGATCCTCAACTGGGACAGGACCTGTCGGTTCTGCAGCGCCTGCGGCTCAAAGCTTAAGCGCCTTCCAGCCATTTTTGCCAAGCAGTGCGAGTCATGCGGTTTTACGATGTTTCCCAAAATATCCCCTGCTGTGATCGTGGCCGTCGAGAAGGCGGACACAATACTGCTCGCCCGTGCAAACCGGTTTGCCGAAAACCTTTACAGCGTTCTTGCCGGGTTTGCCGAACCCGGCGAATCTCTCGAAGATACGGTACGGCGGGAGATCAAAGAAGAAGTGGGCATCGAGGTAAAGGATGTCCGGTACTTCGGAAGCCAACCGTGGCCCTATCCCGATTCCCTGATGATCGGCTTTACGGCCTCATGGTCGTCCGGCGAGATTACGGTCGATAACGATGAGATCACCGACGCGCGATGGTTCACCGTCGAAGGCCTGCCCCTGATACCCGACAAAATAAGTATCGCCAGGTCTCTTATAGATTCTTTTGTAGAGAAGATAGGCAGGAGGTAAGGACTTTAGACACCGTTAACCTCGCCACCTCTACGGCGTACAGGAAGAAGGCGGCTTCGCTATTACATAGCGCGGTCCATCAAAGAGCGAAACAACACGTCATGTCCACATTTGAGGACATGAAAAGTAACAGTGATGGGTGATAGGAATTTCCCGGAACCGATAACCTGTTACCCATAACCCGAATTCTCATGAAAGCCATAGTATTTGACGGGAAGCCAAGGATCACCGATATGCCCAAGCCTCGACCGGCAGCCGGCGAAGCCCTTATCCGCGTTTCCCTGGCAGGAATATGCAACACGGATATCGAGATAATGAAGGGTTACCTCGGGTTCCAGGGTATTATCGGCCATGAATTTACGGGAATAGTAGAGAAAACAGCCGACAATACACCCGAAATGTACGGTAAGCGGGTCGTCGGCGAGATCAGCTGCGGCTGCGGCACCTGCGACCTGTGCAGGATGGGGCTCCAAAAACATTGCCCCCGGCGAACCACTCTCGGCATCCTCGGGAGGCCGGGTGTTTTTGCCGAATATACAACGCTGCCCGCAGCAAACCTTCACGAGATACCCGACAATCTCAGCGACGAACAGGCTGTTTTTACCGAGCCCCTGGCTGCGGCCTTCGAGATACTTGAACAGGTCACGATCGCCCGGGGCCAGCGGGTACTTGTGCTCGGTGACGGGAAACTGGGCATCCTTTGCGCACTGGCGCTGAAACTTACGGGTGCACAAATCCTGCTTGCCGGGAAGTATCCTGGCAAATTGAGCATCGCCGCCCGTCAGGGCATATCCACCCTTCTTGTGAAGAACCTGCCGCAAAACAACCCCTTCGATATCGTGGTGGAAGCGACAGGGAGCGCACAGGGTCTCGACAATGCGATGCAGTTTACACGACCGCGCGGGACAATTATCCTCAAGAGCACGGTGGCTGGCAGCATACCGATCAATTTGGCCCCGATAGTGATCAATGAGGTCACCGTTGTCGGGTCCCGGTGCGGTCCATTCAAGCCGGCCCTTCAGGCGCTCGCGGACGGATCGATCGATGTCGAGCCCCTCATCACGGAGGTATTTCCGGCACACAAGGCCGAGGAAGCCTTATCCGCCGCCGAAAAAAGGGGAAACCTGAAGATCCTGATCGATTTCAAGCATGTTTAAGCTTCATATCTTCCATTCCAGCCTTCAAAGCGGTATATTTTCATGTACGAAAAAAAGGCCATTAAGGGAGCAATTGTGATATCCGCCATAAGGACATACGATCTCTGGAAAGAATATGAAACGGGGGGTCACGACGGTATTGCCCTCAGGGGGATCGAACTCGATATTGCGAAAGGCCAGATCATAGCCCTCCTGGGAAAGAGCGGCTCGGGCAAGACAACGCTTCTGAATCTGCTTGCAGGTCTCGATGTACCGACGCGCGGGCGCGTCGAGATAGACGGGGTTGACCTTCAGGGACTTGGCGAAAAGGGCCGCACCCGGCTTCGCCGCCACAAGCTCGGTTTTGTTTTCCAGTTTTTCAATCTCCTCCCTACCCTTACATCCATTGAAAATGTCCTCCTCGCACTCGAGCTTGCGGGCCGCCCAGATGAAAAGCTCGCCAGGGAATCCATAGCCCTTGTCGGATTGAACGGCAAGGAAGACCGGTTTCCCCATGAACTTTCCGGAGGGGAACAGCAGCGTATCGCCATAGCCCGCGCGCTCGTCAAGAACCCCCCGATCATCCTTGCCGATGAGCCAACGGGAAACCTCGATTCACACACGGGAACACAGATCCTCGACCTTCTCACCAACCGTTGCCGCGAATCGGGTACGACGCTCATCATGGTGAGCCACTCGCTCAAGACATGCCAGTACGCCGACAGGATACTGCGCATGTTGGACGGCCGGATCTTTGAAGAAGAATCCTACGAGGGGTTTGCACCTTGAAAAGGGTCATTCGTTCCTTCCTTCGTTACCTGGCCCGGCGCAGAAGCCTCGCCATCCTTCAACTCCTCGGCATTGCTTTCGGGGTGGCTGCAGCGGTCGGGATGACCCTCGCTTCACGGTCTGCCCTCGAGAACATGGAAGGGGCCGTCGATTTTCTTAAAGGCGGATCGACCCACACCATCGCACGGCCGGCAGGACCGATGGAAGAAGAGCTGCTCACGAAGATCATGAACGACCCGTCGGTCAAGTTCTTTGCACCTGTCATTGACAGAAGGGTACGATTGGCAACGGGGGACCAGGTCCGGGTCTTAGGCGTCGATCCATTCCTAGACAAGAATGTCCGTTCCATCACCCGCGAGATCGCTTCCTCGGCAAATCCGGAGAAACGCGAGGATACATTCCGATCGTTCCTTCTCGATCCCGGGACAGTGCTGATCGATGAATATATAGCAAAAGCCGGCAACATTGCGGCAGGGCAAAGCCTTATGACCATGCAGGGCCCGCTCAAGGTGGTCCAGGTCTTTGCCAATCCATCCGGGGAACCGCTCGTGATCATGGATATAGAACACGCCCAGAAATTTTTCCGGATGGCAGGATATATTGACAGGACTGATCTCGTCGTAACAGACGAGGCCGGATTGAGAAAACGGTGGGCACAGGGTTTTATCATCGAATCCAACCAGCAGAAGGCTCAGACACTATCGGCCCTTCTCGGGGCATTCAAGCTCAACCTCCAGGCCCTGTCGCTGCTGGCCCTTTTTGTCGGTATTTTTCTCATATACAATACGGCCATGTTCACCGTTGTCTCGAGGCGCAGGGATGCCGGGATACTCCTGGCAATCGGCGCTTCCCGGGGTCAGGTAACCCTGGCTTTTCTTGTCGAGGTCCTTTTGCTCGGGGTCACAGGCGGTGCGCTTGGCGGGATAATGGGATACCTCTTGAGCAAATTCCTTGTCCAGATAGTCGGCGGCACCATAAGCACACTGTATTTCTTCCTGCGCCCTTCGGCATTGCCATGGACCTTTTGGAACATTGCAGGCGGGACACTGCTCGGGTGCGCCGCGAGCATTGTCGGATCACTTCCTCCGCTCCTCGAGCTTCACAGGGTCCAGCCGGTGCAGGCACTCAGGGGAAGAACGACTTCGCGTTCAGCGTCGAAGAAGATGAAGGTCGTCGGGACTATTGGGCTTTTTTGTCTCGTACTTGCCTCAAGCTTTTTCCTGCTCTCCTTTCTCAACGTATACATAGGGTTCGCCGGCGCCTTTGCTTTTCTTCTCGGCGCGAGTCTTTTTGCCGGCTTTATCATCATGATCACCGTGCCATTCTTGAAGCGTATCTTTTCGTACGCCATCGGGCTGGGGGGCAAAATAGCCGTCGGGAATATACGGGAAAACCTTGGAAGGACATCCGTTGCCGTCGCTGCATTCATGATAGCCCTTTCCATGTCGATCGGCCTTTCATCCATGATCGACAGCTTCAGGCACTCGCTTATATGGTGGATGAACGGCCAGCTCCGGGGTGAAGCGTATATATCGACCAAGAATGATATTGTCGTCCCCGAGGAGGCCTATGATGAATTAAAGAAGGTTCCCGGTATTGGCGGTATAGACGTTTTTCGCAATGTCGAGATATCGTTCAGGGGCAAACCGGCAGGTATAACGTCTATCGATGCCGCGGTGCTTCAGAAATATGCAAAGTTCGCATGGCTCGAAGGAAGCGACAGGTCCTGGGAGGATGTCAGGCGCGGGGACGTGATCATATCGGAAAGCTTCTCCCTTAGGTTCAAGGTAAAAATGGGCGACCGGGTCACGATAGATACCGCCCGCGGCCCGGCAAAGCTCCGCGTGGCCGGGACCTATTACGACTATGCCTCGGAGCATGGCGTGATCATGATAGACAGGTCATTGTTCTTCAGGCTGTTTAATGACAGGACAATAAACAGCCTTGGCATTTTCATCGACGCACCGGAGCCCGAAAAAGAAGGGATCCTGGAAAAAGCACGGCAGATATCCCGTAAATACGGCCTGCCCTTTAGCACCCGTGAACAGTTCCACCAACGCATCCTCGGCATCTTCGACAGCACATTCGCCGTTACGCGGTCCATGCGCATAATAGCGGTCATTGTGGCATTTTTAGGGATAGCAGGGGCATTGATGACCCTTTTTGTCGAGCGCCAGAAAGAGTTCGGCATATATCGTGCCCTGGGATTCACGACGGGTGATGTCGCCAGGATAACAATCGCTGAGAGCATAGGGCTCGGGCTTATAAGCTTTTTCATGAGCACCGTCGTCGGGACGATCTTCACTTTCGTCCTGATCCGGGTCATAAACCGCCAGAGCTTCAACTGGACCATCTTTTATCATCTGACGTCACAACCGTATACGGTAACGTTCCTGACCGCCATTGCGGCGAGTGTCGCTGCGTGTGCTTATCCCGTATGGTCCGTTATCCGAAAATACCCTATTATGCAGATACGGGAGGACTAGTTAATATTGCACGCCGCGTATACTTCCCAAACATGTCCCGCCTGTGGTCTTGTAGAGGCAAAGAACCGCAGGGGGGACATGTTTCAGTGCCTGGATTGCGGGTACGGGGAGTATGCGGACCGGGTTGCCGCAATAAACCTTCTTGCAAGATCTGATGACCCTGAGGTCACGCGGTACACGCCTTAC
>Ga0172382_10011508_pt1 | contig 11686 bp, 7 predicted proteins | sample Leawel138RmetaG_FD_122245 | JGI IMG/M metagenome (GOLD analysis project Ga0172382, IMG submission 122245) | Leachate microbial communities from a municipal landfill in Southern Ontario, Canada - Leachate well 138R metaG | ecosystem: Engineered > Solid waste > Landfill > Unclassified | place...
CAGTTTGCAGGGTTGGCCGTTCAAATTGAGAAAGAATTAGCCAGAACAAGGTCTGTTAAAAGATGGAGAAGCTTGAAAAAATAATATTTTTATGTTAATAATATATAGCTAGTTCATTGATTTTAAAACCAAAAAAATAAATAATAATGAGAAATGTAAAGAGATTTTGGCAAAGGATTTATTTGGAAAAGTTTGGTTTAAAAGTAAATTTTTCAAAACTAATAATTCCTAAAAGTTATGACCCCCAAGACTATTTTATAGTTTTGATGCCTAAAAACCTTAGCTTAGAAAAAATCTTAAAGGTTATGGAAAAAGAATTTGGTTTCTGGTTTTATACTGATGTAAAAAACCTTAAATCTATTTTTGACAAAAAAGACCTTAAGGTTAGAAAAAATTCTTTAGCAGTTTTTAAGCGCAGTATCCATCCAGAAATTGAGCTTATTAACAATGAGGAGTTATCTGCTTTTCAGAAAGAAAAAAAATTTATTAATATAATAGAAAGTGCTCTATTAGAGTTAATGTTTTTTTATCAAAGTGGTGGTCATCTAGATTCAGAAAAAGAAACGGTCTGTTTTTCTACTGTTGATCTAGATGGTTATCCCGCTGTTACTTTTTGGGATAAAGCTAAGAAAGAGTTTTCGATTTTTTTCCTAGAAGAAGAGTCCATGCTAGATGATAGAATGGAAATCTATTCCAGGGAAAAGGTTTATGAAAAGTAAAAAGTCTTCAATTGAAGACTTTTTTTATATTCTACGAGGTCCGAGTGGGATTCGAACCCACGAATGGCGGTTTTGCAAACCGCAGTGTTAAACCACTTCACCATCGGACCATGAAGACATAATAATATATATTTTTAAAAAACTCAAGTTTAAAGATAAAGCAAGTATTTTATATATTTAATTTAAATTCTTGACTTCATTTTTTATTGTGCTAAAATATTTTTAGCAGTCAGACCATTAGATTGCTAATATAGAAATTAAAACATTAAAGACCAAAATATTAAATTATTTTAAAGTAATTAATATCTTGGTGACATAATCTTATGAAATTAAAACCCTTAAACAGTCATGTTGTTATTAAAGCTTCTTCCAGGGAAGATATTACCAAGTCAGGCATTGTTTTGCCTGATGTTGCTGGAAAGGAGAAACCTGGACAAGGTGAGGTTGTTGCAGTCGGCCCTGGAAAGCTTAATGAGGCTGGGCAAACAGTTGATATGACTGTTAAAATTGGTGATAAAGTTGTTTTTAAAAAATATTCTCCTGATGAAATTAAAATTGATGGAGAAGAATATTTAGTTGTTAATGAAAGTGATATTTTAGCTATTATTGAATAATTATAATTAATATAAAAAACATATGGCAAAACAAATTATATATAATGAAGAAGCAAGAAATGCTTTAAAGGCTGGAGTTGATAAATTAGCTGAGGCTGTAAAAGTTACACTCGGGCCGAAGGGTAGAAATGTTGTTATTGAAAAAGGTTTTGGATCACCTATTATAACTAAAGATGGTGTTAGTGTTGCCAAAGAGGTGGAATTAGAAGATAAGGTTGAAAATATTGGTGCTGAGATGATTAAAGAGGTTGCTTCAAGGGCTAATGATATGGCCGGAGATGGAACTACAACAGCAACCGTTTTGGCTCAAGCTATGATTAGTGAGGGACTAAAACTAGTTTCAGCCGGTGTATCCCCTATTGAAATTAGAAATGGAATTGAAAAAAAGATAGAAGAAATGGTGAAGAATTTAAAAGAGATGAGTAAGATAATCGAAACAAAAGAAGAATTAGCTCAAGTGGCCTCAATTAGCGCTAATGACAAAGAAATTGGTGAAAAAATTGCCGAAGCTATGGATAGGGTTGGTAAAAATGGAGTGGTAACAGTTGAAGAGGGACAGTCTTTTGGTGTTGAGGTTGAGGTTGTTGAGGGAATGCAATTTGACAAAGGATATGTATCTCCATATATGATCAGCAATACAGAAAATATGAAAGCTGAAATGTCAGACCCATTTATTTTAATAACAGATAAAAAGATAAGCTCTATACAAGAAATTTTACCATTACTTGAAAAGGTTGTTCAATCTGGTAAAAAGGATATTGTCATAATAGCTGATGAAATAGAGGGTGAAGCTTTAACAACTTTTGTTCTGAATAAGCTTCGTGGCACGTTTAATGTTCTGGGTATCAAAGCTCCTGGCTTTGGAGATCGCAAAAAATCAATGTTAGAAGATTTAGCAGTTTTAACAGGAGCCAAATTAATCTCTGAAGAGCTTGGTCTTAAATTAGAAAATATCGAATTAGATGATCTGGGTCAAGCTAGAAAAGTAATTGCCTCTAAAGATAGCACCACTATCGTTGACGGCAAAGGGCTTGAGGCTGACATCAAAAACAGAGTTAATCAGATATATAAAGAAATGGAATTAAGTGATTCTGACTTTGATAAGGAAAAACTACAAGAAAGATTAGCAAAATTAACAGGAGGAGTTGCCGTTATCAAGGTTGGTGCTGCTACTGAAACTGAAATGAAAGAAAAGAAAGATAGAATAGAAGACGCTTTAAATGCAACCAGGGCTGCACAAGAAGAGGGTGTTGTTCCTGGAGGAGGATTAGCCTTGGTTTTAGCAGGGGGAGCTTTTTTGGAAAACAAAGAATCTGAACCTGGTGTTAGAATTGTAGACAATGCAATTTTAGAGCCAATTAAGCAAATAGCTAAGAATGCTGGCAAGGATGGATCTTTGGTTTTGTATAATATTATGAATGAACATAAAAAAGGCAATACAAACATAGGATATAATGCCGCTGATGACAGGTTTGAGAATATGCTTGAAGCAGGAATAATAGATCCAACAAAGGTTGTTAGAAGCGCATTGGAAAACTCAGCTTCAGCTGCTATTATGTTTTTAACCGTTGAAACTGTTATCTCAGAAAAAAAAGAAGATAGTTCTTGTTCTTGTAACACTTCTCATATGGGAGGAGGTATGCCTGGCATGATGTAATTCTCTTTGAAATAATAAGAATAAAAGGCTTGATAATTTTCAAGTCTTTTATTTTTATATTTTAATAATTTATGTTATAATTTTTGTATGAAAAAAGAAGAAAATAACAAGAAAATAATAAAAGTTGCCGTTAGTGGATATTTTAATCCTCTTCATGTTGGGCATCTAGAAATGATAGAGCAAGCAAAAAAAATAGGAGATTATTTAATTGTTATATTAAACAACGACCTTCAGGTGGGTGTTAAGGGGCGTATTCCTTTTATGCCAGAAGAAGACAGAATGAAGATTATTAAGTCTTTAAGATGTGTCGATGAGGTTTTTTTGTCTGTAGATAAAGATTTAACTGTCTGTAAGTCGTTAGAACTTGTTAAACCTGACATTTTTGCAAACGGCGGTGACAGAAAAACACTTGATGATATCCCTGAGTATGATATTTGTAATAAATTAAACATTAAGATGGTTGACGGTCTTGGTTTGAAAATTAGATCTAGCTCAACCTTAATAGAGAATGCTAATAAAAAAAAGAAAAAAGAATAGTATTTTCCAGAGTATAAAAAGATTTTTTGTTTTTTTACTTATTGTTTTTTTTGTAATATTTTTTTCCTATGTAAACTTTATTAATTCTTCTGTTGGTAAGAGCGGTCATTTTGTTTTTGTTATTGAAAAGGGCCAAGGGGCTAATAGTATAGTTAACAATCTACACAAGGAAGGTGTTATAGGGTCTAGAAACTTTCTTAAAATATATATAAAAAATTCAAAAGATAAATTGATTTTTAGAGAGGGCTCTTATGATTTGAATTACAACATGACTCCAAAGGAAATAATTAAAGAACTTACTAGTAGTGCTAGTTTAAAACCAGAAAAACAACTTACCTTTATAGAGGGATGGAATTTGAGGGATTACGCAAAGTTAATAGATTCTTCTGGACTGTCAACTGATAATAAATTTTTTAAATTAGCTGGAGAGCCAATGGTTGCCTCTTCTGATATTTATGATTTTTCTGAAGATTTTTCATTCTTAAAAGACAAGCCAAAAAGCTCTAATCTTGAGGGCTATTTATTTCCCGACACTTATCGTTTTTTTGAAGATGCCACGGAAGAAGATATTATTATAAAAATGTTAAGAAACTTTGATCAGAAACTTAGCAAAGAAATGAGAGACGAGATAGAGCGACAAGGCAAAACTATTTATGAAATTATTACAATGGCATCTGTCATTCAAAAAGAAGTTCAAAGTGAAAAAGATATGAAAATGGTTTCTGGTCTTTTTTGGAATAGAATAAAAAACGGGCAAGCTCTTGAATCTTGCGCAACTTTAGCCTATATTTTGGGCATTAATAAGGCTATTTATAGCTTTGAAGACACCAGAATTAATTCGCCATATAATACATATATAAACAGAGATTTACCCCCGGGACCAATAGCAAATCCCGGGCTTAAAGCTATTGAAGCTGCTATTTATCCCACAGAAAACAGCTATAACTATTTCTTAAGTAGGCCAGACACTGGAGAGACTGTTTTTAGTAGAACTTATGAAGAGCATTTAATTAATAGAAATAAATATTTAAGATAATTTTATGAGTGAAAATTCTAAAAAGCTAATTTTGCTAATGTTCTTCTTTGTTGTTGTGGTTATTGTTGTTCCTTTCGTGTTCTTTGTTAAAAAAGAACAAAGAGCTAACAATCCATCTGTTGTTGAGGAGGAGGTTCCAAAAATAGAAGTAGATGAAAATGAAAAAATAGAGGATCCCGCTAAAATACTTGAAGAAATGTTAGAATCTTCTAGGTCTTTAGGACGTTTGCCTATGGGCGAAGAAAAAATAGGTTTTGACTTTGAAGGAAATGAAGACAATTATAACATTGAGTATCTTTCCTTTCTTGATTTTTTTAAAGAAATAAAAGATGACATTACTCCGTCTTTTTCTGACTATTCTTTGCCAATAAACGTAAAAACCGATGTAGTCAATTATTATGATCTTTCTAGACGTTTGGATTTGGACAGTCATTTGGATAATATAAATAACAATGGTTTTTCTGTTTTAGAAAACCAATTAAAAGCTAGGGATTTTTATGGTATATATGACGAGCTATATAACAAGAATATTCCATTGTTAATTACCTCCGATTTTTTAATATATTATTATCAACAATCAGTAAAAAATATTTTTAAATCAGTTGAAGAAAATATTTTTTACAAAAACCTCTGGGATATTAATTATGTTTTATATGAAAAAGCTAGAAAAAGATATGAGGCTAGATTGTTAGAAATTGGCAATGTTAATGACAGAGTTTTAGAAGCGGAAAGATTGGCGGCAGCTTATTTTGCCACATCTTTAGAGCTTTTAAAACCTAAAACTGGACAGGTTGCCAGAAGCGGAGAGCTAGATAAACCAAACTTATTTAGCTTTGTGGAGAGCAGTCTTTATTCTTTTCAATTGCCAGATTATTTAGAGGTGGACGTTTTAAAAGAGCTTTCTTATATTGAGGGCAAAAAAGACGTACATAAATCACCAGTTCTTCTTTATGATAGAAATTATAAAGATTTTGAAATACCAGCTGAGTACAGCAAGAATGCAAAGCTTAATAATTTCTATTTAGCGACTAAATGGCTTTCTTCGACCTTTCCACTTCATTATAGAGGGGCTGATTGTACAGAGTGTTATCTTGATTTTGATGATTGGAGAATTAGCGTTATTAGTTCAGCTATAATATCAGACGATATATTTAATAGCCATAATTTAAAAAATGATTGGGCCAGAATATATAAGACATTGTCTTTCTTTAAAGGACTAAGGGGAGATTTGTCTTATGTTCATTATAGAGATGCTTTGCAATATCTTTTTGGGGAAGAATATTCTATAGCTGAGGTTTTTGCTGATTCAAATCCTGACAATATTAGTAATCTATACAAGTTCCAAGAAAGAGTTCTTGAATATGAGTTTTTACAAATAGAAGGAGCCTTAAATAAAAACAATCAATCTGATAAGGCTAAAATGGGTGTTAAGATGCTTTCGGATTTTTATTGGCCAAATGACTACATATTTAATCAGTTGTCATATCCAAACGTACAGGCTTATCAGGGCGATCAATTTTCTATACCTAGCAGTAATGTTACCTCTTGTAAAATTGACGGCAACACTCATAGATGTAATGGATTTTCCTTGGATGTTATAAAATTAGTCTTTGATGAAAATCTTGACGGCAATAGTTACTACAGAGAAAATTCAAAATACAACAATTATTTAAACCAGGTAAATTATCTAAAAAGCCAAATAAATAGGTTCCCTGATATTTGGCACTATAACACTTATTGGCAGTCCTTGGGGCTTATTAAAAAACTTCTGTCTGTTGATAATAATTTTTTACCAGCCTTCACTAAGAACTCAAACTGGGAGAACAGAAAACTTCATACTGCAGTCAGCTCTTGGGTTAATGTTCAATTGCCAAGTGATGAGCTAGTGGTTTATCAAAAATTTCAAAGAGGAATAACTGATTCTACTGACTTTTCTTTTATGAGGAACAGCTATATAGACCCAAACCTTGATTTGATAAATGAACAAATAGCTAGTATTTCAATGATAAGCGAAATGTTTTCCCTCCTAAAAATAAATGAAGAGCTGAGATCCTTGGCGGTTGAATTAGAGGATATTAGAGTTAATTTGTTAACTGTTAAAAGTATTATGATTAAGGAATTAACCGGAGAACCACTGTCTGTTGATGATATCAGCTTTATTTCAATATTTCCTAGGGAATATAAGGCCTCCTCTCCTGGAGATAAAATCCTGGTGATAACCGACAATAAAAAGATATCTTATGATATTTCTAACCCAAGACTTTTACTGGTTGTCTTTAATAGGGAGGGTCAAAACTATATAGCCGTTGGTCCATCTTTTTCCTATATAGAGAAGAGATAAAAATTGTTAATAAACTCTGGAAAAAGTGTTAGTTTGTGATATCTTTTTTTTGTTGACAAGCTATTTTGTTTGTTGTATTATAGATACATTGTTCGATATATAAACTTAATCTGTTAATATAAAGTGATAATTTATATTAATTAAAACTTTTAGAAGCTTTTATAACCAAGCTAGTGTGGCATTGGCGTTTTTTTGTTGAAAGTCTTCTTGTTTTGTTTTTTTATTTTTTTAAATATTATTTAATTATATAAACTTTATGTCTAGTAATTTGACTACTAAAAATAATGAGCGCCGTTTTTTCACTAGTTTTAGAGAGGCCATGCCAATTCCAGACCTTATTGAATTGCAAAAAGATTCATATAAGTGGTTCTTGGAAGAAGGCCTAGCAGAACTTTTTGATGAAATATCTCCTATAACCGATTTTAACAACAGAGAACTTGAATTGTCTTTTGGAGAGTATTATTTGGATAAGCCAAAATTTAACGAAATAGAGAGCAGAGAAAAAAACATAACATACGAAGCTCCGCTTAGAATAAAAGCTGAACTCCTAAACAAAAAAACAAACGAAAAAAATTCCCAAGAAGTTTATTTGGGAGATTTCCCTTTGATGACTGACAGGGGTACTTTTATAATTAACGGAATTGAAAGAGTTGTTATATCTCAGTTAATTAGAAGTGCTGGTGTTATGTTTACTGCTGATTATGTTAAGGGTAAGAAATACTACGGAGCTAAAATAATTCCTAACAGAGGAGCTTGGTTAGAGATTGAAACAGACGTAAACAAGGTTTTGTGGGTTAGAATAGACAGAAAAAGAAAGGTTGCAGTTACATCTCTTCTTAGAGCTTTTGGCTATGAAAGCGATGAAGAGTTACTTAAAATATTCAAAGAAGTTGATGTTGTTAGAGGAGAGGATGAAATTGGATACATAGAAGCGACAATTAGAAAAGATTTATCTAAAAATCAAGTTGAAGGACTTCAAGAGGTATATAGAAGAGTTAGACCAGGAGACTTGGTTGATGATAAGAATGTTAAACAGTTAATTGAAAACATGTTTTTTAGGTTTGACAGATATGACTTTGGTAGAGTTGGAAGGTATAAATTAAATAGAAAATTTAACGAAGATTTACCAATAAACAAAGAAAATAGAATTTTAAGAAAAGAAGATTTAATAAACATTGTACAAGAGATAATAAGACTTAATATAACAAAAGAACCTGAAGATGATATTGATCACTTAGGGAATAGAAGAGTTAGAGCTGTTGGTGGTTTGGTTCAAAACCGTTTAAGAGTTGGCCTTGCTAGAATGGAAAGAATTATCAAGGATAAAATGAGCGTTGCTGATATTGATTCAATCTCTCCAAATAAATTAATAAATGCTAGACCTGTTATTGCAGTTATGAGAGAATTTTTTATGTCATCTCAGCTATCTCAGTTTATGGATCAGACAAATCCGTTAGCCGAGCTTGAGCATAAAAGAAGGCTTTCTGCTATGGGTCCTGGTGGTTTGGCAAGAGAAAGGGCTGGGTTTGACGTTAGAGACGTGCATACAACTCACTATGGAAGAATTTGTCCTATTGCTACCCCGGAAGGTCCAAACATTGGTCTAGTTGGCCATTTGGCTAGTTATGCCAGATTAAATAATTATGGATTCTTAGAATCACCATATAGAAAGGTTATAAAAGACAAAAAAGGATCTAAGGTTTCTGATGAAATTGTCTATATAGATGCTTTTGAGGAGGAAAAATTTATTGTTGTAGATGCTACTGTACCAATAGACAATAATGGCCACTTTATGGTTGATAAATATCCAGCAAGAAGAGGTGGAAAACCTGAAACTGTTGATGTTTCAGAAATTGACCTAGTTGGTGTTGCCACTAATCAAATTGTTTCTATTGCTACATCCCTTATTCCTTTCATGGAACACAATGATGGTCAAAGATCTTTGATGGGAACAAACATGCAACGTCAGGCAGTTCCTTTGGTAAAAACAGAGGCGCCTGTTGTTGGAACCGGAATTGAGGCAATAGCCGCAATGGATTCTGGCCACGTTATAATAGCTAGTGAAGATGGAGTAGTTGAAAAAGCTGACTCTTTGAATATTGAAGTTAAAAACGGCAAAGGAAAAATAAAAAAATACAGTTTAACTAAATTTTTAAGATCTAACTTCTTAACTTGTATTAATCAAAAACCAATAGTTGAAGCTGGGGAAAAAGTTAAAAAAGGACAAGTTCTAACAGATGGTCCAGCTATAAGTAATGGAGAGTTGGCTCTTGGTAAGAACGTTCTAGTTGCCTTTATGACTTGGGATGGTTATAACTATGAAGATGCTGTTATAATTTCTGAAAAATTAGTTAAGGAGGACGTATATTCTTCTATTCAAATTGAAAACTATACCATAGATGTTAGAGACACTAAACTTGGCCCAGAATTAATAACCAACGACATTCCTAATATTTCAGAAGAAAAACTTAAAAATCTTGATGAAGATGGAGTTGTTAGAGTTGGTGCTGAAGTTTCAAGTGGCGACATATTAGTTGGTAAAATTACTCCAAAAGGAGAAACTAAATTAAGTGCAGAAGAAAGATTGCTTAGAGCTATTTTTGGTGATAAAGCTAAAGACGTTAGAGACTCTTCTCTTTATCTAGAGCACGGAGAACATGGTAAGGTTATTGATGTTAAGGTTTTTTCTAGAGACGAAGGAGACAGGTTGGACGCTGGAGTTTTAAAATCAGTTCAAATTTCAATTGCAAACTTGAGAAAGATACAGGTTGGTGACAAGATGTCAGGCCGTCATGGTAACAAAGGTGTTATTTCTAAGATAGTTCCAATTGAAGATATGCCTTTTATGGAAGACGGAACACCTGTTGATATTATTTTATCACCACTTGGAATTATTTCTCGTATGAACTTTGGGCAATTACTTGAAACTCATATGGGATTAGCTGCTAAAAAATTAGGATATAATGCCGCTACTCCAGCTTTAAACGGTATAACCGAAGATCAAATCAAGCAAGAACTTAAGAAGGCTGGTTATGCTGAAGATGGTAAGGTTGTATTATACGATGGTAGAACTGGAGAAGAGTTTGAAAATAGAGTTACAGTTGGTTATAAATACATATTGAAGTTGAATCACATGGTTGAAGATAAGATACATCAAAGATCAATTGGTCCATACTCTTTAATAACTCAACAGCCTTTGGGTGGAAAAGCTCAATTTGGTGGTCAGAGGTTTGGAGAAATGGAAGTTTGGGCTTTAGAGGGTTATGGAGCAGCTCACACACTTCAAGAGATTTTAACTATTAAATCAGATGACGTCCCGGGAAGAAGTAAGGCTTATGAAGCAATTATTAAAGGAGAAGAAATAGAAAAGCTTAATGTGCCGGAATCTTTCAATGTCTTAATAAGAGAGCTTAAGGGATTGGGTCTAAATGTAGAGCTTTTAGGTGGGAATAAAGAAGTCGAAAAGGAAGATGAAGAGGAAGTTGTTGGTGATGTTGATAGGATAAATATGGCCGACAAGCCTGTTTATACAGAAAGCGACTCTCTTCCTATAGTCGAAGAAAAAGAATAAGCTAAAAACTTAATACATTAATAAAATATTAATTTATATAATATGTTAAACCCTATAAAAACAAGTGATTTTGAGGCGATTAAACTAAGAATAGCTTCTTCTGCTGATATCTTAGACTGGTCTCAAGGTGAAGTTATAAGACCCGAAACAATAAACTACAGAACACAAAAACCAGAAAAGGATGGACTTTTTTGTGAAAAGATATTTGGTCCAGTTAAAGACTGGGAGTGTTCTTGTGGTAAGTATAAAAAAATAAGATACAAAGGAGTTGTTTGTGACAAATGTGGAGTTGAGGTTACAAGAAGCGTTGTTAGAAGAGAAAGGATGGGACATATTAAGCTACAAATACCTTGTACTCATATTTGGTTTCTTAAAGGTCTTTCTTCTAAGATTGGCTTAATCTTAGATTTAAGTGTAATGGCTATAGAAAAAGTTGTATACTTCGCCAATTTTATAGTTACAGATGTTGATGAAAAGTTAAAAGAAGAAACTTTAGAGTTAGTTAAAAAGGAATATAAAGGAAAGGTTAAGAGCATAGAGGCTGATTTTGCCAATAAAATAAAACAAGCAAAAAAAGAGGATAAAGTTCTTGCTGAGGACTTAGAAAAGGAAAAAGAAGAGAAGTTAGCAAGTTTGAGCCAGGATTTTGATAAGGTAAAAAAAGAGTTAAAAGATTTAAAACCTCTTTTGATTTTACCAGAGCAAGAATATCAAGAACTAAGTTTAAGATTTGGACATCTTTTCGAGGCTGGAATTGGGGCTGCCGCTATTCAAAGTTTATTAAAAAGAATTAACCTGGAGAAGACTATAAAAAAGATAGAAGAGAAATTAGAAACAGTAATAGAAACAAAAAAAGAAAGACTAATAAAAAGATTAAAGGTTTTAAAAAACCTAAAAAACAACGGGATGAGACCAGAATGGATGATTCTAGATGTTGTTCCTGTTATACCACCAGATTTAAGACCTATGGTTGCTTTAGATGGTGGTCGTTTTGCTTCTTCTGATTTAAACGATCTATACAGGAGAGTTATTAATAGAAACAATCGTTTAAAACAATTAATGGAATTAAACGCTCCAGAGGTTATTTGTAGAAATGAAAAAAGAATGTTACAGGAAGCAGTTGATTCTTTAATTGATAATTCAGCTAGAAATAGTAAAATGGTCGTTGCTTCAACTGGTCAAAAAAGACAGTTAAAGTCTTTAGCTGACAC